>Ga0194053_10001062_pt1 | contig 18401 bp, 23 predicted proteins | sample SepL228m_MetaG_FD_161684 | JGI IMG/M metagenome (GOLD analysis project Ga0194053, IMG submission 161684) | Anoxic zone freshwater microbial communities from boreal shield lake in IISD Experimental Lakes Area, Ontario, Canada - Sep2016-L227-8m | ecosystem: Environmental > Aquatic > Freshwater >... | reverse complement strand
CACGGAGCGACATAGCGAGAATAACAAGAACAATAATGATTATGTGGTACATAATCATTATTGTTCTTGTTATTCTCGCTATGTCGCTCCGTGTGGTCAAGGAGTACGAGCGAGGAGTTATATTTTTCCTCGGTAAATGTAAAGGGATACGTGGTCCAGGGCTTATCATTCTCGTTCCGATTTTTGAGCAGATGACACGAGTTCAGCTTCGCACAATCACAATGGCGATACCATCGCAGAAAATTATTTCAAAAGATAATGTGTCTATCGACATTGCAGCTGTTGCGTATTATCACGTGGCAGATCCTATCAAAGCAACAGTGGCTATCGAAAATGTGTATGATGCGGTCAATCAAATAAGTCAGACAACTGTGCGAAATGTTGTCGGACAATTTCAGCTCGACCAGCTACTTTCACAGACCGGGGCAATCAATTTACAAATAAAAGATGTGATTGATGGACACACGGAGCCGTGGGGCGTGCAAGTTACTGCGGTGGAAATCAAAGATATTACGTTGCCTGATAATATGCAGAGAGCAATGGCAAAGGAGGCCGAGGCGGAGCGCGAGAGACGAGCAAAAATCGTGGCAGCAGAGGGAGAATTTCAGGCGGCACAGAAACTCGGTGAAGCGGCGGATCTCATCTCAGCTCACCCAGTGGCACTTCAGCTCCGAACTCTTCAAACAATGGCAGAGATTTCCGTGGAGAAAAATTCTACCATTATTTTCCCGGCACAGTTTATGACCACAGTAAATGAAGCAATAAATATGATTAAGGGGGATAACAAAAAATAATACTCTAATTAATTTTTATGCTTTATACGCGCTCTGGTGATAATGGAAGTACGAATACTTTTGCTTGTAATCAAAGGATTTCAAAAAGTTCGGCTGTGGCCGAGGCTCTCGGGAGTTTGGATGAAATAAATTCATATTTGGGTTTGTGTAAAGTAAAATCTGATGAGGTGGGGTATTGTGTTCATAAAAAAAAGTTTTCAGCGATTGTCCATTCTGTCCAAGAGACACTGTTCATTATTCAGGCTGAGCTCGCAGGTGCACGTATGACTGTCAAAAAAAAGAAAGTAACCGATATGGAAAAATTGGTAGATACTATTGAAAAAATTTTGCCACCAATTAAAACATTTTTTATCTCAGGTGGTACGGAGCTCGGCAGTATTTTTGATATTGCAAGGACGGTATCACGCAGGGCAGAGCGTCGAGTGGTGGCAGTACACGAGGAAGGTATTGTAAAAGTCGGCAAACATTCTCTTGCCTATCTCAATAGATTGTCGAGTATTTTGTATACACTCGCTAGACTAAGTGGGCATTTATCTGGTATAAATGAGGAAGCCCCAAAGTATAAGTAAGGAGGGGAATAATGGTGGCTATAGTGTAGCGGCTCTGCACGAAAGTTTGTGGAACTTTAAGTTCCGGCTCGACCCCGGATAGCCACCCCAAAATGTGTAAATCTGGTATAATTCATCGTATGAAATTTATACATATATTTTTGTTTGTCTTGATTATTATTGGAGTGAGTCTTTTGGCTACACAAAAACTGTGGATACCACAGGTAGTATCTTTTATTTTGAAGTATGAAGCACAAAATGTTGTAATAAATAACCCACTTAATACGACTTATATAATAGAGGGTCAAAAGGTAAAGCTTGTCAAAGGTACGGCTTTTGTTACATCAGTGCCAGGTTCTGCATCAAAAGATGTAATCATGTCTTTTGGTGGCATACTGACTTCTGATATCAACAAAGATGAAATACCGGACTCAGTTCTTTTACTCACAAAAACGACGGGAGGCAGTGGAACTTTTTATTATGTTGTTGCTTCAATTAGTAACAAAAAAAGTTTCGTTGGAACAAATGCTGTCTACATAGGAGATAGAATCGCTCCGCAAAATCTTTCGATCAAAGATGGAGAGATTGTATTGAACTATGCAGACAGGAATCCCGGCGAACCATTTTCAACCAAGCCTTCGCTTGGAGTTTCAAAATATTACAGAGTGGAAAACGGTGAATTAAAAGAAGTTAAAAAATAAAAACATGGATGAGGAAAAAAATCAAAACAGAGAAGAATTTAGAGTCTCTGGAGATGAGGTAATAAAAAAGATTAAAGAAATTATCAAAGAAGGAAACGCTCGAAAAATAATTATCAAAAATGAGAAAGAGGAAGTTGTAATGGAAATTCCTCTGACGTTTGCTGTTGTTGGAACAGTGCTTGCACCTGTTATTGCAGCAGTCGGGGCATTTGCTGCACTTGCAACTCGTTGCATAATAATAGTCGAGAAAAAATAAAATTAATTTCAAATAAAATAAAATGAAATTTGCACCATTACCAGCAAATGAAAAAGAAAGAATAGATGTTGTCCAAAAAATGGGAATCTTGGATACTGATAGGGAGGATCGATTTGACGCAATAACACAAGAAGCAAAAGAAAAATTAAAAGTTCCCATGTCAACCATTACTATTATGGATACTGACAGGGAATGGTTTAAATCGTATCAAGGTTTGGAAGAAAGAGAAGGTCCAAGAAAAACATCTTTTTGTGGACATGCACTTGTTGTGGATGATATTTTTATTGTGGAAGATACACTCAAAGATGAGCGTTTTATGGATAACCCAATGGTCATAGGTGAGCCATTTGTAAGATTTTATGCCGGTGTAGCTCTCCGTGACAGAAAATACAAAACAGGTCTTCCTGTTGGAGTTTTTTGTGTTAAAGATACAAAACCTCGTAAATTTGAACTCGATGAAATCAACATTCTCCTTGATCTTGCCTCAAAGGCCGAAATTGAGTTAAATAAATAAGTACTGAAATTTTTCATTTAATCTAAAAATGTCACGTTTTTGATACGGATCTCGTTGTATTATATGGATAGAACAGAGTTAGAATCAATTTTAAAAAAGGCTATTTCTGGCGACCAAATAGCCTGCGATGTTTTGTATACAGAATATGCACAGCCGTTATACGGATATATTTATTCTCGGATAGGAAATCGTTTGGATGCCGAGGATATACTTCAGGATGTGTTTATAAAGATATTTAGAAATTTAAAATCTATAAAAATCGGTCCTGATGGTGTACGGCCATATTTTTATACAATAACTCGTAATACGATCATTGATTTTTATCGAAAAAAAATACCAGAAGATACATCAGAAGATTTAAATTTTATTCCATACGAAGGTAATACCGCTTTTGAGGATATGATGGTAAAAGAATCAAAAATTGAACTCAACAAGATTTTAGATTTATTACCAGCTGATGCTAGAGAAATTGTTATTCTTAGATATATATCAGGATTGTCAAATAAGGAAATATCAAAGATCGTAGGAAAAAAAGAAGATTCCTTGCGACAAACCGAATCGCGGTCATTACGATTTTTAAAATCAAAATTACATAAAAAAAATGAAAAATGATTTTACGAAAGATGAAATAAAATTTAAGAAAATGTTTCAAGGACAGGATAATTTGATGTTGGAGAAAAAGACTTTTGACAAAATAATGAATCAAGTAAAGATGTCTGTCGAACGAAAACATATCCCGACAGTATCAGTATTTGAAAGTAATTTCAGTTTTCTGTACGGTCATACTCGTGCAATCTTTGCTGGAGCGTTTCTCTTTATGTTTATTTTAGGTGGATATATAACACAAAGAAATTCGAATTCAATTGATGGAATTACATCTTCGCTTCAAAATTCTGTATTTTCAGAAAGTAGACAAGAGGATTATGTTTATACTCAAAGTAATGTGGATTCACTTATTATGACAGATTACGGTCTTTCAGATACACAATAATTAGTATTTATTAGTATTAAAATTAATTTATTTTTATGAATAGTAAAAAAATTCGAATAGCAGTAGGTTTGTTTACAATAGCTTCTTTTCTTGTGCCAAGTTTTATGTTTGCCGATACGAGCACAACAACAGTTTCCACGACATCTGGAAATAAAACAAATTTTTGCACATCAATTAATACCTATGTAGCAACTCTGGATAAAAATTTTGGTCAAAAAGAAACAACATATGAGACAAAAAAGGCTGATCAACTCAAAGCATTAAATGATGCTCAGGCAATAAGAGATGCAAAAACTGAGCAAAATAGAGCAGTATGGAATGAAAAAAGAGATACCCAATTTCAAAAACTAGCAAGCAAAGCCAAAACTGATGCGGAGAAAACTGCAGTTGAAACTTTCAAGACAACTGTTACAAATGCCATAGCTACACGAAGAGCAGCTGTTGATGATGCTGTCGCAACATATCGTTCTGGTTTGAGCACTATTCTTTCTACTAGAAAAACAACGGTTGAAACTGCCTTGCAGACCCTCAAAACAGATAGTGATACAGCAATAACAAAAGCAAAGTCAGATTGTGCAAATGGAGTTAATCCTAAAACAGTCAAAACAGCCCTTTTGTCAGCAATTAAAGATGCACGTGCAAAGTTTTCGGCAACTGTGAAAGATACGGCTGAGATGAAAACTGCATTGAGTACGCTTCAGACAGCTCGTAAAACTGCATTCACAAAAGCACAGACAGATTTCAAGACAGTGTATGACAAGGCACTTGCTGATCTCAAAACAGCTTTTGCACAGTAATTACCATAACTATATAGGTTTAAAAACAAAACCGACAACATTGGCGGTTTTGTTTTTGGTCTGAATTTGTAGTACACTCAAGCAATGAAAGACAACGTGTTTATTACAGAAAAATCAGCCGAATATGAGCTTTTGGATAGTGGTGAGGGGCGAAAACTCGAAAGATATGGCGAGGTTATTCTTTCTCGTCCTGATCCACAAGCGCTGTGGCAAACATCTCTGCCAGATTCTGAATGGAAAAATGTGAGTGCAGTTTTTGAAACAAAAAGTGGTAGGGGGAAATGGCACATTGTAAAAGATATCCAAAAAGATTGGCAGATTTCACTTAGCGAGAACAATTTTAACTTGCAATTGTTGTCATCAAAACATCTTGGTGTTTTTCCAGAACAGTCAGAAAATTGGAAATGGCTCACAGAAAAAATAAAAAAAGAAAATAGAAAACTTTCTGTTCTCAATTTGTTTGGATACACTGGTGGAGCCACACTAGCTTGTGCGAGAGCTGGTGCGGATGTCTGTCATGTGGATGCGTCGGAGTTTGCAGTTGATCTGGCGATGAAAAATCGTGATGTTTCTGGGCTTTCCGATAAACTAATACGATTTATTGTTGAGGATGTGAGAAAATTTGTTGAGAGGGAAATTAAGAGAGGAAATACGTATGATATTATTCTTCTCGATCCTCCGGTATATGGCAAAGGTGTAAAAAAAGAAGTGTGGAAAATAGAAGAAGATCTCGTGCCTCTCCTCAGTCGTTTACAAAAACTTCTTTCAATAAATCCAGTTGCAGTTGTTTTGAATGGGTATGCTTCTGGCTATTCTCATCTTACATATGCACAGATGTTGGAATCAATAACAAAAAATTTTGGTGGAGCTGTTTCCTCTGGAGAGCTTGCGATTCGCGAATCATCTTCTGGTCGTCTCTTACCGTCAGGTATTGTTGCACGCTGGGAAAAAAACCAATAAAATCTGCTATACTTTACGTATGAATTCTCTTGATACTATGCTTCAAATATATTTGGCCAGTTCTCGAACGTCGGTTATGACAGAATTTATGTATGTTCTCACGACTATTTTTGATTTGGCATTACCTTTTGTTTTGATTGCTCTTTGTGTTGCTATTCTTGTGTATATTATTCGTGGCAAAAAACACGCGGTGCAATTCGGTCTGTCCCTATTCATTGGAGCTATCCTTATTTTTTTCTTGAAATCATATTTCAATATTGGCCGTCCAATGGATTCTGTTATCACGGCTTTTGGTCAAAGTTTTCCAAGTTATCACGCCACGATTGTTACAATTTTTTTCGGAATGCTTATGTATTTATTTGATGACTATTTCGGAAAAATTTCACGAATCATTTTTAACTCTTTTTGTTTTTTTATAATTTTGATGGTTTCGTATAGCCGTCTATATCTCGGAGCGCATTGGCTTTCTGATGTACTCGGTGGTATTGTTTTGGGAACGATAGTTTGTTATCTTTCAATAAAAATCTATGATCTTACTTTCAGGAAAAATAGTCAGGGATACACTAGTTGAGGAACTGAAACAAACAGTTGCGCGTTTATCCGTACAACCAAAACTTGTTATTGTTCAGGTTGGAAATAATCCTGAATCTACTGTGTATATAAATCAAAAAAAGAAATTAGGGGAGGTGCTCGGCGTTTCTGTCGAACACAGCATGTATGACGAAAACATTTCAGAAAATGATCTTCTAAAAAATGTAGAAAAATTAAATATTGACACGAATGTTACTGGGATTATTGTTCAACTCCCGCTCCCAAAACATATTAATTCTCGTCACATACTTGATTCGATTTCGTCAATTAAAGATGTGGACGGTCTCGGTAGTGTTCAGACTGGGCTTTTGGTAACAGGGAATACACAGGCTTTCATTCCGGCAACCGCTCGAGGTATTATGTTGCTTTTTGATTATTACAATATTTCACTTTCTGGAAAACATGTTGTTGTGGTTGGAAGATCAGATCTTGTTGGTAAACCAGTTGCCACACTTTCTCTCTCACGAAATGCAACAGTTACTCTGTGTCATTCAAAAACAGCACATTTGAAAGAAATTACACAAACTGCAGATGTCATTATTGTGGCAATCGGAAAGCCAAATTTTGTTGATTCGTCTTATGTACGGGAAGGGCAGGTGGTTATTGATGTTGGTATTCACAAACTCGATGGAGCAATGTGCGGTGATGTTAATTTTGAATCTGTCAAAGATATTGTGTCTGCAATAAGTCCTGTCCCAGGAGGAGTCGGACCATTGACGGTTGTATCACTTTTTCAAAATCTGGTGGATGCATCACAGAGAACAGTGTGATAAAATAAACCGGCATTAAAAATATTATTAACTAACAAAAATAAAATGAATGAATTTTTAAATGAAATGAGAAAAAGACAGCTGTTTGGTGCTGTTATGGCAGTCGTCATTCTCCTCGCTGTTTTTCTTGGAATAAAATCAATAAACTCTCTCAAGGAATATTCATATATTGGAAAGGGTGTGTACTCGACAAATGTGATTACTGTGTCTGGGAAAGGTGAAGTAACGGCCATTCCAGATGTTGCTGAATTTACATTTACAGTCACAGAAAATGCAAAGACAGTAAAGGACGCTCAGGATTTGGAAAGTAAAAAAGTAAACAGCGCAATAGATGCTATAAAAGCGATGGGTGTTGCCGAAAAAGACATCAAAACGGAAAGCTATAATTCGTATCCAAAATATGAATATCAAAATGCTAAATGTCCAACACCAATAGAATTACAAACATATCAATCTGCCCCTAGTCCTACTCTTGATAGTGCTCCAATATATTGTCCGTCAGGAAAATCTGTTTTGACAGGATACGAGGTAAGTCAGACTATTTCTGTGAAGGTTAGAAAGACAGATACTGCTGGAGATATTTTGACAAAAATAGGAAGTCTCAGTGTGGCAAATATTAGTGGACTCAATTTTGTTGTTGATGATATGGACGCTGTTCAGGCACAGGCGCGGGACAAGGCGATTGCGGATGCAAAACAAAAAGCAGCTGTATTGTCAAAATCTCTTGGTATCCGACTCTCAAAAATAACGAGTTTTTATGAGTCTGGTAACGGCCAAATATATTATTCAGGAAAAATGATGTCGGACAGTGTGATGGGAGCTGGGGAAGTTGCTCCTGCTCCACAATTGCCGACAGGAGAGAATAAAATAACCTCAAACGTTACTATTACCTACGAAGTAAACTAATTTTCTATACTTTTTAAGCTATAAAATTCCAAAATTGGGCCAAATCCTGATTTTGGAATTTTTTCGATTTGGTGGTACGATAGGGGCATGGAAGTCCACGAACAGACAATTCATATCAGTGCCGGAACTATTATTAAAACAGTAGTTGTGCTCTTTTTGTGTGCGGTTCTGTTTGTTTTGAAGGATCTTTTGTTGGTCTTGCTTATGTCGGTAGTTATTGCTTCATCAGTTGAGCCCGCTGCCCAGTGGCTTATGCGCAGAAAATTTCCCCGACTTTTGTCTGTACTCACAATATATCTCTCAATGGCAATGGTTTTGGTTGCAAGTATTTTCTTTCTACTTATTCCGTTACTTTCAGAATCTGTTAGTTTTTTGCATAACTTTCCAACCTACTTTAATTCAAATGCAATTTCGACTTCTATAAGTAATAATCAATTTCTAGCATCACAGCCATTTGTAGAGGGACTTAAAAACAGTATAAATTTTGATCAGGTAACAGCTCAGCTGTCTTCATTTATTGCAAGTATTTCGTCTAGTACATTTAGTACGTTTGCAACCATTTTTGGTGGGATACTCAGCTTTGTTCTTATTGTTGTATTGTCTTTTTATCTTTCGGTGGAGGAAGATGGTGTTGGAAAATTTTTGAAAATTGTTACACCTCTCAAACACGAGAAATATATTATCAATTTGTGGCGACGGTCTCAGAAAAAAATTGGAGCCTGGATGCAGGGACAACTCATACTCGCGGTAATTATCGGAATGCTCGTCTACCTCGGACTTCTTCTTCTCGGAGTTCAAAACGCATTGCTTCTTGCTGTACTTGCTGCTATTTGCGAAATTATTCCTCTGTTCGGTCCAATACTTGCCTCTATTCCTGCAATAACTATCACGTTTGTGAGTGGTGGCTTATCATCTGCGCTTGTTGTGGCTGGTCTGTATATTATTGTTCATCAGTTTGAAAACCAGCTCATTTATCCGCTTGTTGTAAAAAAAGTTGTTGGAGTCAATCCGGTTGTTTCTATTATTGCACTTGTGGCCGGATGGCAACTCGCTGGATTTTTGGGGCTTGTACTCTCGGTGCCGATTGCAGCAGTTATGATTGAATTTTTTGAAGATTTGGAACGAGACAAGATCGAAAAAATAGAGAGAATGGGAAATAATCAGTAATTTCTACCAATGGAAAAAAAGTTTTATATTACAACAACACTTCCATACGTAAATGCTGATCCGCATATTGGATTTGCGATGGAAATAATACGAGCTGATGTTATTGCTCGTGTCAAAAAACTTCAGGGGTTTGAAGTGTTTTTTAACACAGGTACAGATGAGCATGGACAAAAGTTATTTACAGAAGCTCACAACGCCGGAAAAGATACAAAAGAGTTTGTCGATGAATACGCGAAGCGTTTCAAGGGTCTCATTAGTCTGCTCCAGATTTCTCCGGATGTGCATTTTATTCGTACGACAGATGAGTCTCATGAAAAGTCGGCGCAGGAGTTTTGGAAACTCTGTGACAACAATGGCTATATTTACAAAAAAACATACAAAATAAAATATTGTGTTGGTTGTGAATTGGAAAAAACTGATTCCGAGCTTGTTGATGGCAAATGTCCACTGCATCCAAATAGGGAAATAGAGCTCATCGATGAAGAAAATTATTTTTTCAAATTTTCTGCCTTTCAGGAAAAACTTTTGAAATTGTACTCAGACAGACCAGATTTCGTAATTCCAGATTTTCGTCAGAATGAAATTCGTGCGTTTGTGGAGCGGGGACTTGAGGATTTTTCTATTTCCCGTCTTGCATCAAAAATGTCCTGGGGAATTCCGGTACCAGGGGATCCGAGTCAAGTAATGTATGTGTGGTTTGATGCGCTCGTCAACTATATTTCAACCCTTGGGTGGCCAGAAAATACAGAGAATTTTGAAAAATTTTGGATAAACGGCACACCGACACAATACTGTGGAAAAGATAATTTGCGTCAGCAGTCGGCAATGTGGCAGGCAATGCTTATGGCAGCCGGCTTACCACAGACTCATCAGATTATTATAAATGGATTTTTTACTGGTGAAGGTGGAGTAAAAATGTCCAAGTCACTCGGAAATGTAGTCAATCCATACGATATTGTGGAGGAGTTTGGTGCTGAGGCACTGCGGTACTATGTTTGCGGAGAGGTTTCAATGTTTGAAGACAGCCCAGCTTCGATGGAACTCATAAAATCATCATACAATGCAAAATTGGCAAATGGTCTCGGAAATCTCGTCTCGCGAATTATGAAAATGGCAGAGGATAATTTGGATAAGCCAGTGGAGATCCCAGAGTGGGAAAATATGGAAGAATATTTTGATTTGTTGAATACGTTTGAAATCAGCAAAGCGTGCGGTTTTGTCTGGAGCAAAATTTCTGAGCTCGATCAGTTTATTCAAACCAATCAGCCGTTCAAGGTTGTAAAAACGGACAAGGAGGCAGGACAGAAAATGATAATGGAGCTCGTGGTAAAGTTGTATTCTGTTGCCCGAATGCTTAGTCCAATTCTTCCAGAAACTTCGACAAAAATAAAAGCTCTGATAAAAGAAAACAAAGCACCAAAAACACCTTTGTTTTTGAGAAAAGAATAAAATGTTCGAATACATAGACATACATTCACATCTCTATTTTCCATATTACGAAACCGACTTGGAGGAACAGATTGAGGCGATGAAAAAGGCCAATATTGCTACCATAAGTGTCGGTACTGGTTTGGAGAAGTCCAAAGAAGCACTTTCTGTTGCTGAAAAACACAGCAATATTTTTGCTTGTGTTGGTTTCCACCCATCCGATCTCAAAGAAGATTCAATTTTTGACACTGAATTTGCAGAGCTCGCCAAACATTCAAAAGTGGTAGCAATAGGCGAGTGTGGTTTGGATTATTTTGAATTCCACGAAGGGAATGTTGAAAAAATAAAACAGGTTCAGAAAAAGATTTTTGAAGAACATATTGAATTGTCACTTCAAGTCGGAAAACCACTGATGCTCCATATGCGACCAAGCAAGGGAACAATGGATGCGTATTTTGATAGTCTTGAAATTTTGGAAGGTTATGCGAAAAAACATGGAGAAAAATTGTGTGGCAATGCACACTTTTTTGCAGGGGATATGGAAGTCTTGAAAAGATTTTTGGCAATCGGCTTTACTGTCTCATTTACTGGAGTTTTGACCTTTACTCACGATTACGACGAGCTAGTCCGCTACGCACCACTCAATATGATAATGTCTGAAACTGACTCACCGTTTGTTGCTCCCGTGCCATACCGAGGCAAACGAAATTCCCCAGCTTACGTTCCCGAAGTCGTCTCAGCAATAGCCCGCATCCGCTCCGAAGACCCTATTTTGGTCAAAAAAACGATGGTAGAAAATGCAATGCGGAATTTTAAAATTTCTTAACCACTTCCGTAATTTTGCACCTAAGCAAATTGAGTTTTGTGTTGCGAAAAAAGGCCTTTCGCAGGAGTTTAGAAAATTAGTGAGGTATTCCGAACATAATTTTCTTGAACGACGAGAAGTTCGCTGGGCTAGCAAGCCCAGACAGATTGCCTTTTGAGGAATACAAAACTCGATTTGCGTATACGGCTAAAATATGCTACTCTACCCCCATGGAAAAAGAGAAAAAAACCAATGAAAAGGAGGATATGTTGACTGTGTACGAAGTCTCATATTTACTTCTTCCATCCCTTGCTGAAGAGCAAGTTCCTGCCAAAATGGCATCTATACGAGATGCTGTAGAAAAGGTAGGTGGTGAGGTTATTTCTTTTGAGAATCCGATTCTCATAGATCTAGCTTATCCTATGACAAAGGTCGTTTTGACTGTCCGAACAAAGTGCCAAAAGGCTTACTTTGGTTGGATGAAGTTCGAAATGTCTAAAGAAGGGATTGAGGCAGTAAAGAAAGCACTCGATGCAAACGATGATGTTCTCCGATATTTAATTATCAAAACAGTTCGCGAAAATACATTAGTAAGTGGCAAGATGATGCTCAAAAAAGAAGAGCAAGTAAAAAAACTTGACGAGACTGCAGATGAGATTCCTCCAGAGGAACTTTCAACTCCAGAAGAAATCGACAAGAGTATCGATGATCTCGTTATCGCTTAAACGTTTTCATTTATTATTTTAAAATAATAATATGTACCTAAACAAAGCAATTATAATTGGAAACCTGACAAAGGATCCAGATGTTAAAGCTCTGCCATCCGGCGTAAAAGTTACTAGTTTTTCTTTGGCGACAAATAGAGTGTGGAAAGACAAAAATGGTGCAAAACAGGAAAGTGTCGACTATCACAATATTGTGGTGTTCGGCAGACAAGCCGAGATTTGTGGTCAGTATCTCAAAAAGGGCGGTTCAGCTTTGATTGAGGGAAGACTTCAGACACGAAGTTGGGATGATGCTGGTGGTGTCAAAAAATACCGCACAGAGATTATTGCTGACAGAGTCCAGTTTGGACCTCGCAAGGATGCTCCTGCTGGCGGATACCAGAGTTCTCCAGCTCCAGTAGAAGAGGACAAGAAAGCGCTTGATACTATTGAGTATCCAGAAGAGGAAATCAACCCAGAAGACATACCGTTCTAAAACTTCCAAATTTGGCGAACTCCTTGTTTCGAATTTGAAAATGCTCGTCGTCGTATATGTATACGCCTTCTCGCATTTCCAAACTCTCAACATCGGATTTCATCCAAATTGTGAAAGTTTTAGAAAATATACAATTACAAAAAATTAAAATAAAATTATGAAAGAGTGTTACTTTACTAAAAATAATATAAAACATATAGACTACAAGGATGTAGAGCTTTTGAAAAAGTTTCTCAATCCTCATGCCAGAATAATTTCTCGAAAGAGAACTGGTGTGATTGCAAAGTACCAGAGAGATCTTGCTCTTGCTGTAAAACGAGCACGATTTATGGGTCTTCTGCCTTACGTCTCAAGATAAACAAAAATTCCGGCTTCTGGCCGGTTTTTTGTATGGAAAACCCCGCGATGAGAGCGGGATTAATTGAGATATTTCATTGGAACTGCCGTGAGCTTCATCATGAAATTATTATTCAGTCTTTTGAGCTGGTCTGCAGTCAATCTCATACGAGGATTGAGCCAGTCAGGGACTTTTGCAATATTTACGGTTTGTTCGTTTTCTCTTTGTACAAAATAAAAAACAACTTCATGAGGATAAAATCGCAGTCCTCTTTCAGTTTGAAGACCTGTCTTGAGTGTACTGACTCTCCAGTCAACACCACTAATTTTATCCAACTCGAGGGCAATCCTCGATAGCTCACATGGCGTCATAGAACCTCTCCTGCAATAATAGTACTTATTTTAACTTTATCGTCAAACAAAAAACCTCACAGCACGTGAGGTTTTTTGTTTGAGATTTGTTAGAAATTGTTTCCACCAACACGCTCGGCGTAGTTTCCAGTCTCGGTATTGATGCGAATTATTTCACCCTCTTTTATAAACATAGGAACATTCACAGTAGCGCCAGTTTCAACGACGACTTGCTTTGTTGCTCCAGATGATGTGTTGCCTTTGACTGCGTCGTGTGCCTCGGTTACCTTGAGATCAACTTTGATAGGGAATTTGATACCGATGAATTCATCATCAAACACAAGTCCGGTCAAAATAGAATTCTGTTTTATGTATTTTATTTCCTGACCAATGAGATCGCTGTCTATTTTGTATCTGTCACTTGGGTTTGTTGGATCACAGAACCAATACTCACCTTTATTTTCGTACAAATATTTTACATCGCGATTTTCTATTTCTGCTTCCTCAGCTTTTTCTGAGACATGGAAAGATCGCTCGGTGACTTTGCCGGAAATGAGGTTTCGCAATTTGACAGCATTGACCGGCTTGCGCTGTTGCTTGCGAAAAACGTGAGAGGTAAGTACCTCCCAAGGTTGTCCGTCTAGAACAATATATTTCCTCTCTTTTATTTCATCATATTCTAATTGAGCCATATTTTTTCAGAAGTTATAATAACTGCAAAATTATAGCTTATTTGAGCCATAAAATCAAGCTATAAAAAATCAATTTTTTTTTCTTTATTCTTCACTCCCACTCTCCTCATCACCACCTTTGCTTGGTACGACAGATCCGCCATTGTCGTGGAGTTGCTTGCGGATTTGCTTCATAATATCTTCGGCGATTTTTTTGTTGGCTTTATCTTTCAAAAATTGTCTGGTTGCGTCATATCCTCGGCCGAGCGCAATATCTCCATATCTGTATGACGAGCCGGATTTCTGGACGATACCCATTTTTTCTCCGAGTGCGATCATTTCGCCTTCGCGAGAAATACCTTCGTTGTACATTAGGTCAAATTCTGTTTGCTTGAATGGTGCGGCGACCTTGTTTTTGACTACCTTTACTCGCACACGACCTCCCATAATTTCTTCGCCTTTTTTGATCTGGGCGATACGCCTAATATCGAGACGAACAGACGTATAAAATTTGAGTGCCTTTCCTCCAGGAGTTGTTTCTGGGTTACCAAACATCACGCCGATTTGCATACGGATTTGGTTTATGAAAATGACAACAGTTTTTGATTTGGCAACAATAGCTGTGAGTTTGCGGAGAGCTTGGGACATCAGGCGGGCTTGCTTGCCGACATGGTGTGCGCCCATATCTCCCTCGATTTCATCTTTTGGTGTGAGGGCTGCTACGGAGTCAATGACGATAACATCCATTTTGCCGGAGCGAACGAGGGACTCTACGATTTCGAGCGCTTGTTCTCCATTGTCTGGCTGAGAAATGAGAAGCTGATCGATTTTTACTCCGAGTCTCTGTGAATATTCTGGATCCATTGAATGTTCGGCGTCAATAAATGCACAAATGCCACCCATTTTTTGAGCCTCCGCTACAATATGCAGTGAGAGGGTAGTCTTGCCCGATGACTCGGGTCCAAAAATTTCAATAATTCTACCACGAGGAACACCGCCGACACCGAGCGCCGCATCGAGTCCGATCGAGCCGGTTGGTATAGCATTCACATCTACATGTGGTTTGTCACCGAGCATCATGATGGCATCATCGCCAAATTTTGTTTTGATATCTCGCAGAGTATCATCGATGTTGACTCTTCCAACATTTCCTTTTTCTTCCTTTTTTTCTTTCTTTTTCATTTCTTGTTTTTTAAATTTTTTGTTTTCGAAAACCATTCGCAGACTTTTGACTGAAATGTTAATACTTTTTTCTAGCCGTGAGCGTTTAGTCCTGTGTAACAAGGACCGACTGAAAGGAGTCCGCGGAAGGCAGAAAAAAGTATTCTACATTTCACAAAAGGCGAGGACGGTTTGAGGAAACAAAAAATACTAATAAAATAATAATTTAATTAAAAATTTTAATATTCCTTTAAAATGAGCTCAAGTTTTTTCTCTGTATACGTCCCAAATTTATCTTTACCATCTAGTCTTATTATATTATAGCCTGGGGAAAGTAACAATTTCTCGGAAAACTTGCCATCCTTGTCTGTAAATATGCTTTTGCCATTGAGATTCAAAAAAGCGACATTTTTTGCTTTGCCGTTGATTTCTATGAGAGTTTGGCTATATGTGGCGCCATTTTGGGGTGTGTAGACCTGGATAGAAGGCCCTGTAATGAGGTTGTAGGCTTGGTAAATGGAATAGAGCACAATAATGCCTCCGAGGAGGGAAAGGGAGGTGATCTTTAGAATTGAGGATGCATTTTTATTCATTTTTTTTGAATTTTTTACCCGCGAGCCACTCCGAAATGTAACCTTTGTATTTTTTGCGGATTTCGGGAGGCATATTGTGTTCGTAGTTGCCTATGATTTTTCGGCAGGAAGGGGTTCCGCATTTGCATTTCATTCTCCAGTACGGATGGTTTTCGGTCATTTCATAGTCCCAGGTAATTTCTTCATCTGGAAAAATGTCACGCATAGCGACAACTTGAAATAGATGTTTGATACCACAGTTTGGTTCGCACGAGTGGTTTATAATTCGCGCTATACCATTTGAATCTCGCCACTTTTTTTCTTCAAACTGAATACAATGGTCGGCGAGTTCGTCGGTCCATCTGTCATCTTCCCAGTCATATATTTCGCCATCAAATTCGGCGATAAGTTCTCCTTTTTTTATGTGTTCTTGTGCGAAAACCCCCTGACCTCTGTTTTTTGTTTTTCTAACCTGTATTTTCTTACTGTCCATTTTTTTGAAATTATCCTGTGTAATCGTTTTCTGGTGTTGCTCCGTCATTTTTACCTTCTAGAACTTCGCGAGGTTTGGCGCCTGATCCGGGGCCGATCACTCCACGCTCCTCGAGCATATCCATAAGACGTGCGGCACGGGCATATCCTACACCGAGCTTGCGTTGGAGGTATGATGTCGAGGCTTTGCCGGCTTCGAGCACTGTGTGGCGAGCGTCCTCGTACAAATCGTCCTCAGCTTCTGCTTTTTCGTCATCGAGGGCGGATTCAAAAATTGATTTGCCTGCAAATGAGCCGTCTTGATTTTGCTGACCGCCAGTAATGTCTATTTCGTTTGGAATCTCACTTTCGTAACTCTGTACGAGATATTTGACCACTGATTTTGTTTCGTTTTCAGAAATATAGGCGGATTGGATACGACGAGGCTGTGACATTTCTCCGGAGAGGTAGAGCATATCTCCAGCACCGAGAAGTTTTTCGGCTCCTGACATATCGAGAATCGTTCGTGAGTCGATTTGGGACGCCACCTGCAAGGCGATACGTGATGGAATGTTTGCTTTGATGAGACCAGTGATAACATTGACTGACGGTCGCTGTGTGGAGAGGATGAGGTGGATACCGACAGCTCGGGACATTTGGGCGAGACGGACGATCGCGGCCTCGAGTTCGCGAGGATATGCGGTCATAATGTCGGCGAGTTCGTCAATGACAACTACAATATATGGCATTGTTTCAATTGGCTTTGACTCATCATCACTCTTTCTGTTTTTTGCTTTCTTAATTTCTGGCTCAACTACATTTTTGTGGTATGACTCAATGTTTTGGAGAGACTCGGCTTGCAAAATATCATAGCGCCTATCCATTTCTTTTGCTGCCCATTTGAGCGCGAGAATAGATTTTTTGGCATCAGTAATAACCGGCGTGAGGAGGTGTGGAATTTTGTTGTAGAGAGTGAGCTCAACACGCTTTGGGTCAACCATAATAAATTTGAGATTGTCCGGAGAGTTGCGATAGAGAAGTGACGTAATAATAGTATGTATCGTGACTGATTTTCCAGATCCGGTCGCACCAGCAATGAGAAGGTGCGGAGCTTTTGCGAGGTTGCCGAAATATGACATACCGGAAATACCTTTGCCGAGACACATAAGGAGTGGCTTTTCGGAATTTTGGAATTCAGGTGATCCGAGGAGCGAGCCGAGACCCACTGTACTCTTTGTGCTGTTTGGAATTTCGATACCGACAAGGGACTTGCCTGGGATTGGTGCCTCGATACGGATTGGGTGTGCAGCGAGCGCGAGCGAGAGGTCGTTTTGGAGTGCGACGATACGCGAGAGTTTGACACCTTCTGCTGGCTTGAGCGCATAGCGCGTGATTGATGGTCCGATAGATATTTCATCCATCTCCACATTGATGCCAAAGTTTGCCAGTGTGCGTTTTATAATATTTGAATTGGCTTTGATATCACCGACACCCGGCTTGCCTTTGTCCACATCGAGGAGCGAGAGTGGTGGAGGAGTAAATTCTTTTCCGGAAAGGGAGAGAGGTCCGATGCCAAATTCATTTTCTTTTTTCTCATCCTTGCCAAACATTTTTTTGACTGCAGATTTTTCGGCGTCTTCTGGTTTTGTGATTTGCGTGGCCACGGTCTCGGTAGGCGCACCAACAATGACCGGTTCGGTAGCGATCAGGCTGTCATTTTCTTCATCTGTTTTTTTCTTGAAAAGGGAAGTTACAAATTCAAATCTGAGTTGCGTGTCAAACATAATGAGAAACGAAATAATCACGAAAGCGAGCAGGATGATGAGACTGACATAAATATCAAACATCCCGAGAAGTGGTGCTGATATAAATCGTCCGACAACTCCACCTCGGCCTGTCAAAGTTATTTCAATAATTGAAAGTGATGAAATGAAAAAAAGGAGACCACCGATCGTTTGAGTGAGTGCGAGTTTTTTGTGCAAACTTCTGAAAAAGGAGACACACAAAATGAAAAAAAGAATAGGTAATAAATAGTACCCGACACCAAAAAGATATGAGAAGATTTCGTATGATTTTGTACCTACGACACCTCCTTTTTCAAATGCAGAAAATACCAAGAAAATGCCGAGAACAAAAAAAACGACTGCCATAATTCCCCGCAAAGTTTCTTCTTTTAAGTGATTAAACATTGATAATGAGTCACCCTCTTTTTCATCTCTATTTTTTGAGGAGCTATCTGCCCCGTTCTTTTTATTCTTGCGCGCCATATGTGTATATTTTACCAGAAATATGAAGGATTACGAAATCGTCAAGAAAACACAGGAGAGGGGAGTTTTTACAAACCTGTCTTTTAGTGTTCTGTCTAACAAGGACACTTGACGAAATAAAGGACATAGTGTATTATATAAGAC
>Ga0194053_10001061_pt1 | contig 18408 bp, 13 predicted proteins | sample SepL228m_MetaG_FD_161684 | JGI IMG/M metagenome (GOLD analysis project Ga0194053, IMG submission 161684) | Anoxic zone freshwater microbial communities from boreal shield lake in IISD Experimental Lakes Area, Ontario, Canada - Sep2016-L227-8m | ecosystem: Environmental > Aquatic > Freshwater >... | reverse complement strand
CATGCAGATACCTCAGCTGTGATGATCGAAAATCTGAAGAGGGCGGCAATAAAAAATAGTAATATCTTTGAAAGCCTGATGGAGGCGACCAAAGTCTGTTCCATCGGACAAATCACCGATACCCTGTTCGAAGTTGGAGGACAGTATCGCCGCAGCATGTAAAACGTAAAAATCCGATATATGACCGAGTTTAATATTTTGGTTGTCAATCCCAAGGATTGGCTCACGCAAATATCTGCCTACCAGAATCACAAACTATTGTATATGATCAGCCGGAAACATTCGGCCGAAGAACTTTCACCTTTCAAAACGATCTATGACCAGGTTCAGTTCCGTAAGGAGAGTGTTATCAGGGAGATCAAGAAAAACGATTTCTGCCTGGATGAACTGAAGATCGTGATTTCCCGCGGCGGGTTGATCAAGCCGGTACGGTCAGGGGTTTTTGCGGTAAACGATCTTTTGAAAAAGGATCTGTCGCATAGTCCCGTCGGACAGGATATCATCAACATCGGGGGCTTACTGGCCGATGCCATTGCGGCAGAGATTCCGGGCGCACGGGCCATGATCGCCGACCCAACCGTGGTGGATGAGTTTCATGAACTGGCAAGAATCACAGGTGCACCGGAGATCAAACGGAAATCAATTTTCCATGCCCTCAACCAAAAGGCGGTTGCCAAACTGCATGCTGAAACCCATAAGAAGAAATATGAGGAGCTGAATCTCATCGTGGCACATATCGGAAACGGAACCACCGTCGGGGCGCATTATCGCGGCCGGGTGATTGATGTGAACCAGGGATTTGAAGGCGACGGGCCATTTTCAATGGTTCGAAGCGGATCGCTGCCCATGGGCGATGTGGTAAAGATGTGCTACAGCGGAACCAAGACCCTTGATGAAATGTTGTGTCTGCTTACCCACTGTGCCGGGGTAAATGCCTACCTGGGAACAAGGGATATCAATGAAATAGAGAGCCGCATCAATCATGGCGACGAACATGCCAGGCTGATCATGGAGGCCATGGCTTACCAGGTGTCGAAATGCATCGGTGAAATGTTTGCCGTATTAAAAGGTGATGTGGATGCCATCCTTATCACAGGTGACATTGCCCACAGCCAGTTTGTTGTACACCATATTATTGACCATGTGGAAAAATTTGCCCCGATATTCCTCTATCCCGGCGACAACGAACTCCAGGCCATGGCAGGCAATGCCCTTCGCGTTCTGAAAGGCGAGATGGAGGTGCAGGAATACGTTTAGCGAGTTACGTCGTACGATTTTTGATTTACCATTTCGGGATGGTCAGGAAAAGGCGTTGAATTAAATTGATCTTCACATGAAATTGTTTTCCATAAACACCGGGAATCTGAAACTCGACGGCGGGGCTATGTTTGGCGTGGTGCCTAAGGTTATTTGGGGAAAATCATACCCCTGTGATGAAAACAACCTGTGCAACTGGTCGATGCGCTGTTTGCTGGTTGTGGATGGATCCCGTAAAATACTGATCGACTGCGGCATCGGCGGGAAGCAAACTGAAAAGTTCTTTTCAAATTATTCCCTGAACGGAGACGACACGCTTGAAAAATCACTGGCATCCTGCGGATTTACCACGGAGGATATCACCGATGTGATTCTGACCCATCTGCATTTTGATCATGCAGGCGGTGCGGTTTGCTGGAATGAAGATAAAACGGGATATGAAGTCACCTTCAGGAATGCAATCTACCGGGTAAGCCGCCGGCAATGGGAATGGGCAACCAGTCCGAATAACCGCGAAAAGGCGTCGTTTCTTAAAGAAAATATCCTGCCGATCAAAGAGATGGGCCGGCTGGAACTCATCGAAGGAGATTCGACCCTCTTTCCGAATGTTTCCGTCCGACTGTTCAACGGGCACACCGACGGCCAGGTGATCCCCTTTATCAGCTACAAGGACAAAACAGTGGTCTACATGGCCGATGTGCTGCCCTCTGCCGCGCACATCCCCCTGCCTTGGGTCATGAGTTACGATACCCGCCCACTAATTACCCTGAAGGAAAAGGAGACCTTTATGGCCGAAGCGGCACAAAACGGATATGTGCTATTCCTTGAACACGACCTGTATCATGAATGCTGTACCGTGGCGAATACCGAGAAAGGAGTCAGGCTGAAGGAGTGCTTTTCGCTTTTAAGTGTGACGCGTGACGCGTGACTATTTGCAACTCGTGAAAAGTATCGTGTAGTTTGTAACAGACCCCTGCCTTATGAAAGTTTTTTCCTGATCTCAGTCAGCATGACTTCCGTCATTTTGGTCAGATCGTACTCATAATGCAGCCCCCAATCCTTCTTTGCGACATCATCGTTGATGCAGGCCGGCCATGAATCGGCAATAGCCTGGCGGAAGTCGGGCTTGTAGGTGATCTCGAAATCCGGAATGTGTTTTCTGATCTCGTCGGCAAGTACCTGCGGGGTAAAACAAATACCGGCTACATTGTAGCTTGAACGCAAAGACAGTTTGGATGCATCAGCCTCCATCAGGTCGATGGTGGCATGAATGGCATCGGGCATAAACATCATCGGAAGAGCTGATTCGGGTCCAAGAAAACATTCGTATTTTTTGTTTTTAATGGCCTCATAGAAAATTTCAACGGCATAATCTGTCGTTCCTCCGCCGGCCTCTGTCTTGTAGCTGATAAGTCCGGGATAACGCAAGCTGCGGGTATCCACGCCGTATTTGTTGAAGTAATACTCGATCCACCGTTCGCCGGCAAGTTTGCTGATGCCATACACCGTGTTGGGCTCCATAATGGTATACTGTGGGGTATTCATCCGGGGAGTGGATGGTCCGAAAACAGCAATGGATGAGGGCCAGAAAATCTTCGGTATTCTCAATTCGCGGGCTAATTCCAGAACATTCATCAGGCTGCGCATGTTGATGTCCCAGGAGGCCAGCGGGCGTTTTTCTGCATTACCCGAAAGGATGGCAGCCAGGTGGTAAATCTGCGTGATTTTTTCATGTTCAAGGATCAGCTGAAGCTTTGAAGCATCAAGCACATCCAGGATTTCAAACGGGCCGGAGCCAGCCACTTCAGGCGGGGCAGGACGGATATCGGTTGCGATGACCCTAGATTCCCCATAAATTTTTCGTAGTGCAAGTGTAAGTTCCGATCCGATCTGTCCGGAGCATCCGATGACAAGGATTTTTTCCATTTGTTGATTGTTAAAAGATTCACGCAAAAGTAGAAAGAATTTCTGTTAGAGCGCCAATTCAACCGGTAGAGGATTATTTATTGTTATTTTTTATAATTTAGCTGTTGCAGAACCCTTATATCTCTCAGATGAAACCGGTCATCCTTCTCCTCACCATGTTCCAACTTTTTTCAACGCTTGTTTCAGCCCAGGCTCCCATTCCTCCTCCGGTGATAAACAACTTCACCAGGCTTACCTCCTACGATGAGCTTACTTCCTATATTCAGGCTATTGAAAAACAATCAAAAATTCTGAAAACAGAGATCATCGGACAATCGGTAAAGGGCCGGAATCTTTATGCTCTGAAATTTTCAGCTTCAGAGGTGGGGAAGGATCATACAAAAATAAAAGTACTCATCTTTGCCCAGCAGCATGGAAATGAGCAATCGGGGAAAGAGGGTATCCTGCTCCTCACCCGGGAGTTGCTAAAGCCTGAAAACCGGCATCTTTTTGATAAAATCGACCTGGTTCTGGTTCCGCAGGTAAATCCCGACGGTTCGGAATTAAATCAAAGGCGCAACGCAAACGGAATGGACCTGAATCGGAACCACCTGATCCTTACCGAACCTGAAACCATCGCCCTGCATAAGTTTTTTGACAGATACCTGTTCGAAGTGACCATGGATGTGCATGAATACTGGCCCTTTGGCGACGAATGGAAAAAATACGGATACAGAAAGAATTTCGACATCACAGTGGGGGCCACTACCAACATCAATGTAGCGGAAGAAATCCGGAAGTTATCCAACAACGGATATCTCCCGTTCATTTTCAAGTATCTGAAAGCCAGGAATTTTTCCTCCTTTACCTATAGCCCAGGCGGACCACCGGAACTTGCCTATATCAGGCACAGCACCTTTGATATCAATGACGGCCGCCAGAGTTTCGGGATCCAGGGCACCTTTTCCTTCATTCAGGAGGGGATGAACGGCAAGGAAGATTCCATCGAAAATATGCAGCATCGGGCAAACGGGCAGATGACCGGTATGCGCGGGTTGCTGGAGTATGTTTATAAAAACAATAAAGAGGTCAAATCGCTTGTTGATGGTGAAAGAAAGAAATTTGTCTCCCCTGAAACCGGCCAGGAGATCTCCATTCAGTCGGAACATGTTGCCAACGGCCAGTTACTGAAGATACCGCTGTTTTCCTATTTTTCCGGGAAAGATTCGGTTGTCACGGTAAAGGATTACCGCCCTGTTGTCAAATCGCTGTATGATGTCCGGAAACCATTGGGGTACCTGATCCCAAAAGATTGCACCATCCTTGTGGAATGGGCCGGCCGCCATGCACTTAAACTTGTGGCCCTTAAAAACATCTCAGGATATCAGATAGGACAATATGCAATCACCGCCCTTGACTCCCTCGATTTTGAAGGAGACAGAACGGTTAATCCACAGGTTGTGCTGAATGTGCTTAAGGAGTTACCAGCTGGTCCGGGTTTTATATTCATCCCGACTTCTCAGCTGAAAGGAGATCTGCTGGTGCTGGCTCTTGAACCGAAATCGACGCTCGGATTAATCACCTATGAAAAATATGCTCCCCTGTTAAAGATCGGACAACCTTACCCTGTTTTACGTGTAATGAAGAAATAGCTTCAACATACTGTTTAATCCTTTTAAACTTAAAATCATATGCGAATTGAACGAATTGAACTCCGACATGTCAAAATGATCCTGGTAAGCCCGTTTGTAACCTCGATGGGAACCGAATATGATGAAGAACATATAATTGTCAGGGTGGATGCTGACGGCGTCACCGGTTGGGGTGAAAGCGTAGCTGAGGGCACCCCGTTTTATTCTTATGAGACGGTGCCAACCGCCTGGCACATCCTTCAGGATTTTTTAATGCCAGCTGTGCTGGGCAAAGAGTTAAACAGTGTAGATGAAGCAATTGCTGGCTATGCAAAGGTCCGCGGGCATATGATGGCCAAAGCCGGTATTGAAGCCGCTTTGTGGGATGCTTTTGCAAAGAGCAGGGGAATTTCACTCTCACAGATGATGGGTGGAACCCGTAAAAAGATTGACGTCGGCGTCAGCATTGGTATCCAGGATTCGGTTCCCGGGTTGATCAAAAAGGTTGAAGGGTATCTTGCAGAAGGCTATAAACGGATAAAGATCAAGATAGCCCCCGGGTTGGATTTGCAGTTTGTGGATGCGCTCCGGAAGGAGTTTCCGGCGACGATGCTGCAGGTTGATGCGAATTCAGCCTATAAGCTTGAGGATATCGATATCTTTAAGAAGATGGATCATTACGGGCTGGTTTTGATAGAGCAGCCACTGGGATACGAGGATATTTTTGATCATTCAAAGCTCCAGCGTGAACTCAAGACCCCCATCTGTCTTGACGAAAGCATCCATTCCCTTGATGATACACGTGCTGCCATCGAACTCGACAGTTGCCGGGTGATCAATATCAAACCTGGTCGCGTAGGGGGTTTCACGGAATCAAAACTTATCCACGATTACTGCGCCAGCATGAACATCCCGGTTTGGTGCGGAGGCATGCTCGAATCAGGGATCGGCCGGGCCGGTAATGTGGCGCTGGCATCCCTGTCCAATTTCACCCTGCCGGGCGATATTTCTGCAAGCAAGCGGTATTACAAGGAAGATATCGTGGAGCCCGAATTTTTGGTCAACAAGGATGGCACCATGGATGTTCCTACCAAGCCGGGTATCGGGGTGGAGGTGAACATGAGGGTGCTTGACAATGTTACCGTGCGGAGTGTGGCTCAGAAGATTTAACTGCTGGTTTTTCCGTATTCTCCCGGAGACATTCATTGACAATTTTCAGGATCTTTTCCATTTTTTCGGGATCGGCTTTGGATGCCACATCCCTGGGAGTATGATAGTCATCATGAAATCCTGAAAAGAAGGTCATCACCGGGATCTTCCGGGCAGCAAATGGACCGTAGTCGCTTCCTGAATGCCCAGTCACATCCCAAAGGTCGAGTGTGAACGGCTGCTCCAGTTGAGAATTGCTCTTTTTCGCGATGTTTTTCAAATCTTCACTGAAGGGCAATGTCCCGATGCTGATCACACGCCTGGCTGTATCATCAGAGGCGCTCCGTGAGATCATGTCCATGTTGATAACGAGCGATAACCGGTCAGGAATGATCATGGTATGCCTTGAAAAATAGTCGCTTCCGAGAAGCCCTTTTTCTTCGGCGGTCCAGGCGGCAAAAATAATGTTGCAGGATGGCTTTTCAGGGTGATTTGCCCAGACCCCTGACAAGGCGAGCATCCCAGAAACACCCGAAGCATTGTCGTCAGCACCATTGTAGATCACGCCCTTTCTAATGCCCAGGTGGTCGTAATGGGCGCCAACAATGATATATCTGCTGGAGTCAGTGCCGGTGATCATTCCAAGCACATTGCGAACCATCAGTGGTTCCTGCTTCATGGTAACCGAAAACCTGAGTTTTTTGCCATGCATCGCCCCCGAAGCAGTGGTCATTTCCCATGCCGCCTTTTTTTCAAAACCGGGAAGATCGATTCCAGTACCATTCAAAAGTAACCGGGTGGCATCAACTCCCAGCCTGAAGCAGGGGATTTTTATGAGCCCCATGTCACCAGGCAGGTAATGTTCCGGATCCTCATATTCGGGTTCTGTCGGTTTGGGTGAATTTATGGCGCCGGTCACCACCTCCTGATTTACCGGGGAGTAATGATAAGGATTTACAGTGTCACGCGGATTGATTACAATTACGGCCACTGCGCCTAGTTTTTCAGCGACGCGGAGTTTTATTGAAAGATCAGCGTATTCAGTATCAAAAGCGCTGCCCAGTTTTTTCCATGCGGGGGAGGTTGTGTCGGCATGACCGGGAAACCCATCCACAATCACGACAATCTGGTTCCTGACATTCGTCAGGTTGTAATCATTATATTTTTTGCCGGGAGCTTCGATGCCGTAGCCAGCAAAAACCACCTGGGTTTCTCCTTCACTGTCAAAGGGAACCGGAGCAACCTCATAGTCAATTCCCCGTGTAAATAACATTTCCGATTCACCTTCGGGAGAACCCTGGATGAGCGCCAGCGAAGATTTTTCAACCTGGAAACGCATCACCTCGAAATTCTGAAACCAGGTCCGGTTTTGGTGATGCTGCGATCCCTGATTATCGGATCTGTCAGCATCACCATAGGGGATCAACCCATTCAGTTGCATCATGGAGCCGATGTAATCTGCTGCCATGAATCCACCGCGGGCACCAGCTTCGCGTCCCTCCAGCCAGTCGGATGCGAGGAATGACTGGATCGGTGTAAAATCCTGCCTGGAAAGGGCAGGTGAGGGATGGGAGGCAGGTTGTGCATTGAGGGCTATCCATGACAACCACAGGAAAATGACGGACAGGAAAAATCTTTTCATAAGCTGATGATCTTGCCCATGGCCATCAGGTAGACGATATTGAAATTTTTATCCAGCAACAGCAGGTCGGCATCGTTCCCTTCCCTTATATGACCCTTGCCATTTAATTTCAGGATATCAGCAGGATTTGAGGTGGCCACTTTTAAAACGGTTTCCAACGGAATCTGATCAATCAAAACGGCCTCTTTGATTTCCCGTAAAATAGAAGAGGGAAGCCCCATGTCAATTTTCACCAGCTTACCATCAGCATCAAAACTTGGAAGAGACCCGCATCCATCGGAGGTGAAAGTTATATGTTCTATCGGGACTCCTGCTGCAAGGAGTTGTTTTACTGCCACCGATGGTTTTATCTCCACATCCATGTCATACGGATAAGAACTGGTTGTGATATCCACAAATCCCTTCTTTCCATACTCCTTTGCATCTTCGAATATGTAGGGGTTACGGTTGCAATGGGTAGGGATGAACTGCCTGTACCCCATCTCAGTGGAGGCAACCACCTCATGCAATGGCCTGAAAGGATCCCTGGCATCTCCCATGTGTATATTGACGATCCCGGCTTTGCCTCCGATCATCCCTGCCACGCGGGCATGGGCGGTAATCCTCGCAAGTTCCGCAATGGAAGGTACCGAAGAACGGTGGTCGGAGATGGCCACTTCGCCAACACCTATGATTTCCTCGAAAAGGGCAATATCTTTTGCAATATCCCCGGTGATGGTGGGGGAGGGAACCTGGTATGCTCCTGTATACATCCAGGCAGAAACCCCCAGTGCCCGCAATGTTTTAACCTTCATCAGCACGCTTTCCACGGTCCGGGTGATCCCGTCGGTGCCGAGGCACCCAATCACAGTGGTGACACCCCCTTCGATCATCATACTCAGCTGAAGTTCGGGCATCCTGCTTGCAGGTCCACCCTCGCCCCCGCCGCCTGTAATATGAACATGGCTGTCAATGAGCCCGGGAACAAGCATCAGCCCCTCACAATCAATGATATTCACTTCCGCTCCCCCCGGAGGTTCAATATGATCTCCTATTGCAAGGATCGTCTTTCCGCCGGTGAGCAGATCTTTTTTACCGGAATAGTCCGGATTGTATAGTTGCGCGTTTTGGAAAAGTGTCAGCATAGTTTAAAGGTTTATCAGGCAAAGTTGAGAAAAATTTTCACCGCCCCATTTTGTTTTCCTTGAATTATTATATTTTAGCAATTGAAATGCATACCTGCTTCGTTACATCATCTGCATCATGAAATTTTTCCGTACTATAGCCATATTAACGGTTTTATTCTGTGCAGCAGAAGTATCCTGCCAGACAGCTCCATCCGGAAACCTCGTAATCGTTGGGGGAGGACTTGAAGCCGACAACAAAAGCGTTTTTCAGCAACTTATCAGTCTTGCCGGGGGAGCCGAAAAGGCGACTTTCACTGTAATCCCTTCTGCCAGCGGAACTCCGATGCAGTCATACGTGTATTTCAGGAATATCCTGATATCCTACGGTGTTAAACCAGGCAACATTTACGTGGCTCCTTTGGCCGTGCTGGATGATGACAGTACCAAAGATGTGAATGAATCGGAATGGAAGGACAACGGCAATGACCCGAAAGTAGCTGAACTTGTGAGGAAATGTACCGCAGTATGGTTTTCAGGCGGCGACCAGGCAAGAACCATGAAGACCCTCGTCCGTGACGATGGCAGGCATACTCCGGTTCTGGATGCAGTGTGGGATGTATACCGGTCGGGAGGTGTGATTGGAGGCACCAGTGCCGGCGCGGCAATCATGAGCGAAGTGATGATCGGGGGAGGTACCAGCCTTGCAGCCCTGACCCATGGTTTGATCACAGATTATACCGGCGATGATTTTCCGGAGGGACAGGGGGTATGGGTAACCAGGGGACTTGGGTTTTTCCCTCACGGGGTAGTCGATCAGCATTTTAATGCCAGGGCACGTTTCGGGAGGCTCTCCATGACCCTGATGAATAATAAAAAGGGGAGACTTCAGGGTTTTGGGGTTGATGAGAACACAGCACTTATATATAATAGCAAGCAAAACAAAATGTCTGTGGCTGGCGCCGCAGGAGTCACCATCCTGAATACAGCGGATGCCCGGATATCGGAGGTTCAGAAGTTGCCCCTCATTGAGAACATCCTGCTGAGCTATCTCGAAGAGGGCGATTCCTATGATTTCAATACCAGGATCATCTCCCCGGCCGAGGGAAAGCAATCAACCAGGGGAAAAGAACGACACACCGAAAAGTATATCGGTCAGGAGGGAGTTTTATCAGCCAGCCCAGCCACCTTTCGAGATCTCCTCACAATTCACCTGGCCGATAACAAAGTAACGGATACTGTTCAAAATATAACCTTTATCAGCCCCGTCTCAGGATTTCAGGTCTCCCTGAGCAAAACCCCTTCAAGTGAATCATTTTATCCTCAAAAGCCCCACAGCGATAATTATACCGTGACCAACATCAGGATGGACATCATCCCGGTTAATATTTCTGTTAAACCACTAAAGATTAAATACTAACCAAACATTCATTGTATGAAAAAACACTACTATTTGTTATTGTTGTTTGGTGTTCTCCTTCAGCAGGTCGTTGCACAGGATATCCCTGTAAGCGGAACGATCACTGCTTCTGATGATAACTCCCCCATTCCGGGAGTTACCATTTTGATCAAAGGGAGTACACAAGGAACTACTTCTAACATCAACGGAAAATATTCACTCCTTGCCCCATCAAAAGGAATATTGGTTTTTTCCTTTGTCGGTATGCAAACCCAGGAAATACCGGTGAACAATCACAAAGTGATCAATGTCAAGCTGAGCGACCAGGATATTGCACTCGGCGAGTTGGTTGTTGTCGGCTACAGCACCACCAGCAAGAAACTGATTTCCGGCTCTGTTGAGCTGTTAAATGAAGATGAGATTAAAAACATGCCTATCAGAACCATCGACGGGGTTCTGCAAGGTCAGACAGCCGGACTAACTGTCAATACACAGTCGGGAACACCAGGTGGTCAGAATATGATCAAACTCAGGGGGGGAAGCTCTATCAATGCAAGCAACCAGCCCCTGATTGTCATTGACGGGATTGCCGCCATCACCGGGGAATATTCCCAGGTAGGTATGAGCGGCCAGGAACTTAATGCCATGACCGATCTCAACCCGAACGATATCGAAACCATGACCATCCTGAAGGATGCTTCCGCTACTTCGATATACGGTGCACGCGCTTCCAACGGGGTTATCCTCATCACCACCAAGAAGGGCAGCCGGGGCAAGACGGATGTGTCACTGAACCTCAGCTACGGATGGCAAACCCTGCCAAAAGAGCGGATAATTCCGATGATGAGCGCCTCTGATTGGAATGCATACAAGGGAACCAATGTACAGGGAATCAACACCGACTGGATGGATGAGATCCTCGAGACAGCCCCCACTGCCAATACAGAACTCTCTGTGAGCAGCGGGAACGATAAATACCGGCTATTTATCTCCGGAAATTATTATAACCAGGGCGGTGTTGTGATGGGAACATCCTACCAGCGTTACAGCGGTCGTATCAATTCAGATTACAAGATACTCCCCAACCTTACCATTGGAGGCGGTGTGGGTATCACCTACTCCAAAAACGCACGGGTCGAAGGCGATGCAACCCTGAACGGTCCTCTGCCTAATGCCATGTCAATCCCGGCTATCTATCCCGTTTATGATTCTACAGGTAAGTACGATGAGTCTATGTTTTACGCAAACCCGGTCGCCATAGCGCATAATTCGGTGAACATGGCATACACCAACCGGACCGGGGGTAACGTTTATCTCGATTATAAGTTTTTGGATGGGTTTTCATTTAATTCAAAATTCGGTGTCGACATTTACAATCTCAGGGAGCATAGTTACGATCCGACCACCACACGCCAGGGTAAAAAGTACAATGGCCTGGGTATCGAAGGGACCAATTATGCAAGCAACCTGACCACCAACAATGTGCTGCAATATATCGGGGAATTTAAAGAGAAACACAATATTGATGTATTGATCGGTCACAGTTTTGAGAAATATGCCAACCGTACAACCTATATCGAAGGGATAAATTTCCCAAATGATAATCTCCAGTATATGGTTTCGGCAGGTACCATCAGGGCCGCCTCTGCAACGGCCCTCGACAGGGTCATGAATTCCTATTTCGGGCAATTCAAATACAATTATAAATTTAAGTACATCTTCACACTCACTGCCCGTGCAGATGGCTCCTCTAAATTTGGCACAAACAACAAATACGGTTATTTCCCTGCAGCGTCGTTTGCATGGCGTATGTCGGAAGAACCCTTCCTGAAAAAGGTTACATGGATCAATGAATTGAAAATAAGGGCTATATACGGACTTACAGGGAATGATGGCATTGGCGACTTTGCCTCCCTTGGTTTGTATGGTGCCGGATACAATTATGGAGGCGGTTCTGGTATCGCACCAACCCAGTTACCCAATCCTGACCTGAAGTGGGAATCAACCACGCAGACCGGACTGGGTTTTGATATATCCCTGTTTAAGAACAGGATCAGCCTTAATTTTGATTTGTATTACAACCATACCAAAGATCTTCTCCTCGACAGGCCAATTCCCTCTTCTTCCGGTTTTTATGCCATCTCATCCAACATCGGACAACTTGAGAACAAGGGGCTTGAAGTTGTGCTCAACACAGTGAATATCGACAAGGCTTTCATGTGGACCACTTCACTCAATTTTGCCATGAATCGCAACAAAGTACTGAGCCTGTATGAAGATCAGCCGATTGATGACATGGGCCGTGGCGGAAACCGGGTCGAAGTGGGTCAGCCCATCGGTATCTTTTTCGGTTACAATTGCCTTGGCGTCGACCCAACCACCGGGAGCCTGGTTTATGAGGATATAAATCACGATGGAATCATTACTTCAACCGACCGTGTAAAGACTGGCGATCCGAATCCCGATTTCACGGCCGGCTTTACCAATGTTTTCAGCTATCAGAATTTCGAACTCTCGGTATTCCTTCAGGCTATATACGGAAATGACATCTACAACGGAACACTGGTTTACCTGGAATCGGGAACCGGCGAGGACAACCAGACAGCCAGGATGAACGGCCGCTGGAAAAAACCCGGCGATATCACGCAGTTCCCCAGGGAGGGTGATTCATATAAATCATCAAGATTTATTGAAGATGGCTCTTTCCTGAGGATTAAGAATATCACGCTGAGCTATAATTTCAGGAAAGACTGGATCAAAAAGATCGGCATGAAGTCGGCCAAACTTTCTGCCACCATCCAGAATCTTTACACCTTCACCAATTACACGGGCATGGACCCTGAAGTAAACTATTATGGCGGTTCCAGCAATATCATCATCGGAACCGACTTCTTCACCTACCCGCAATCGCGCACGATCCTGCTTGGCTTAAGCCTAGTTTTTTAACCTTTAACGCTAAAAAAAATGAAAAAAATATCATATATATTGATTGCTCTGGCCCTGGCAACAATCTCCTGCACAAAAATGCTGGATGTACAGCCTACTGCATCCATATCAGCTGATGAGGCCATCAAGGATGAATCGGGGGTGAACAAGGCCATTACAGGTGCCTATTATTCCCTTCATGATGTCGGTAATTACGGGCGTAATCATGTCATTGTGGAAGATCTTGCTGCCGACAACCTCGTATGGACCGGAACGACCCGTGATTATCTTCAGATTGAGAACAACCTTATTGCCTCAGATAACAGTATTATTGACGGCATCTGGACATCCAATTACGATTGCATCAACCGTGTGAACAATGTGCTTTTCCGGATTCCCGATATTGAGATGAGTACCGATAAACGGAATTTATATACCGGTGATGGATTGTTTCTCCGTGCTTTATCCCATTTCAACCTGCTGTGTTATTTCGGGGCAATCCCCATTAAAACCCAGCCTACCCTCGACCTGAGTAATATAAACCAGGCCCGTAACGCTGTTGCCGATGTTTATAATCAGATTATTGCAGATCTGTTACAAGCAGAACAAATCCTGCCTGCAACCAGGGCTTTGGGCTGGGCCAGCTCTTTCAGCGCTACTGCTCTACTGGCAAGAGTCTACCTTACCAAGTTCCACTATACCAACGATCCGGCCATTGCAGCGCTTGCCAAATCAAAGGCTGACGAAGTGATCAACAATGGCGGATTTATCATGGCCCCAGCTTATATAGACCTGTTCAACGGAAATACCACCGAATCCATTTTTGAAGTGATTTTTGATGCCCAGAACTATAACCGCCTGGCCCAGTATTTCTTCCCTGTCAGCCTCACCGGACGATATGAGGTATCTCCTCCGTCCGCATTCGTTCAGAGTTTCCAGGCTACCGACACGGTCAGGTTTAATGCGTCCATTACCTTTGATGAGAAAAATCTTCCTTATGGGATCAAGTACAAAGATTACACATCCGGAACCGACCGGGTATATGTGCTGCGTCTCGCCGAAATGTTTATGATCCGTGCCGAGGCACAGGCCTATACAAACGGGAACATCGAAGAGATCCGCAGTGATATCGACGTTGTGCGGCTGCGGTCCGGCCTGGCTCCGACAACTGCCACCACCTACGATGAACTGAAACTGGCGATTGAAAACGAACGCCGGCATGAGTTTGCCTTTGAAAGCCAAAGATGGTCCGACCTGGTCAGGACAAAAAGAGCAACCACCTTACTGGGAATCTCAGAGAATTACACCCTCTTTCCGATACCGCTCGCTGAGCTTCAAACCAACAATCTGATGACTCAAAATCCTGGTTATTGATCATTTTTCAATCTATTAATGAAGAAAAATATGAAAAGAAATCTGTTATATCTTATTTCGGTCTTGTTCATCCTTTCCATGGGAGCAGGATGCAAGAAGAAGGACATGGGCACCCCGGCTGCCAGTACCGTAGCCAATTTCAGTTATGTTGTCACCAACAAGGGCTATGCACCATGTGAAGTTGAATTTACCAACTCATCCCTGAACGCTGCCGGGTATTTGTGGGATTTTGGAAACGGCCAGACCTCGACCGAGGTCAGCCCGAAGATTACTTATGCAACACCGGGACTATACAGCGTCAAACTTACCTGCACTGGTGAAAATTCAGTCTATTACAACCAACTGGTCAAAACACTGGTTGTAAATGTCAAAGACCCCAATGCCGGCCTGACCCAGGTATTTTATTTTACCACCCGGGGAACGGTAGGGAATGGCCATATGGTCATCCTGGATGATAGCCCTCCCCTGATTCAGGATTTCGTGCCAGCCGATATGACAAGACCATATGGAATTGCAGTCGACACCGCCACCAGGAAAGTTTACATTACTGATTATTTGAATCAGGCTATCTACCGGTATAATTCTGATGGAACCGATGGCCAGAAAATTCTGGATGCAAATGTCCCCGGGCAGGAAATCGTTGGGGATGCTGAGGCCATTTTTGTCCTTGGGGATAAGATTTACTGGGGCCGCACCGGGGGAATCTACCGGGCCAACCTCGATGGCACCAACCCTGAAATCTTCATTGCTATGAATGGCGGACCTCTTGAACCGCAATTCCCAATCGACATGCAATACGACCCTGCCACCAACAAGATCTACCTTGTCAATGATAAAACAGATTATTTGGGTGGTTTCTGGTCTGTCAATTTTGACGGGACAGGTTTCACGCAAATAGCGATCGATGCCCCCGGAACTTCCGATGTGGACGGTACGGCAATGGAGCTGGATTTAAGGAACGGGAAAGCCTACCTGGTCCTGTATGGTTCAGCAGGTACCGTGGCCCCGGAAAATGGAGTTTACATGTGCAACCTTGATGGAACAGCCTTCACCAAGATCGGTGAAACCGGTACCAAAGCCACCTGGGGAATCACCCTTGACACCAAACGGGATAAACTTATGTGGGCGTACAAAGTTTCTAACTCAGCTGCTGACGGGAAGATCATCCGGGCCAACCTGGATGGATCCAGCCCCGAAGACTGGATTACGGGAGTCAGCCCGCATGCCATGCAGGCTGTGTGGATCAAGCTCTAAGCATGAATGAAAAAAAGAGAAGGCCGCCCAATTGAGGCGGCCTTCTCTTTTTTATCCCTGAAATGTACCAGGGGAAAATTGATTTTACTATTCAGTTTATTTAATCAATAACATTTTATTCGTTTTAACCTGATCATTGAACCTGATTGTATAATAATAAACTCCGCTGGATAAGCCATTTGCATTGTAATGAACGGAATGCGAACCTTTTGTCTGGATTGAATTCACCAAAGCAGCTACTTCATTTCCCATTACATCATAAACCTTCAGACTTACAAAACCATCATCAGGTAACTGATAACTGATTTCAGTTGAATTTTTAAATGGATTGGGATAATTCTGGCCAAGGTTGAAAACATTTGCAGAGGGTTTAATATTATCAACGGATGTGATCAATGTCTGATACTTTTCAACTGCTGAAGAAATGTTGGCCAGCATGGCTTGCTCATTTGCTCCGAGTGCCAAAGCATAATATACATTAAATGTCTGTCCTGAAGCCAGGGCAACCGGTCCCTGCGAAGTAATTGTAACGGGTCCGTCAGCAGTTGGTGAAGCATACAGAGGCTGTAATTCTCCTGTAGTCATCCAGTTCCAGTAATCCGTATCAACTTCATAGTTATCATACCATTCAAAGGAATAAAGGGATGTCATTGTTGCCGAGAGGAGTTTCATTCCCATATTTACATGGGCACCACGGTGAAAACGGATGACCCCGGCAGTACTATTGTAGGATACAGAATCGAAGCCATATTCCTCGTTTAAGTAAGGAATAATATCCAAACCGGCCAATGCATCGATTGCGGTTGATGCGGTGTTCTGAATGTTGAATTTAACAACGGTGTACGCTCCATTATTCCATCCATAGGCATTCAGTTTTACAATTACATCGGGGGGTAATCCAGAATAGGCGTTGTTATAGGCGCCATAGATTTCAAAATCACTCGAAGTGGGATTGGTGACCAGGATAGTCGGGTCCTGAACATCTGCATCATTTTTATAGTCAAATACAGCCTCCGGGGTTGTTCCGACTAAAATCGCAGCGCGATACAGCTGATATACATCATCGGCTGATAAAAGTGCAATGCCGCCATATTCATCTACTTCAACCGTTATGGTACCCGTTCCAAAGGATGCCTGGGAATAGCTGTTTGCAATAAAAAGCGGCAAAACTGCAAGTAAAAGTAAAAATTTTTTCATAGGATTTTGTTTTTGGTTTGACTTCTGTTTATGCAAATATAATAAATCCAAATAAAAAAGTAAATTTAAAAAAGACACCAGAAAAGCAAAAAATAACAGATTAAAAAATTAGGATAAATTTGCACCGTCTCCCTTCAACCCTTTAACAGACCAGATAATGGAAAAGAAAAAGATGCCGCACACCTTGATCATTATTTCAGTTATCCTGATCCTTTTTCTGCTTTTGACCTGGATTGTCCCGTCCGGGCAGTTTGATCGTCAGGATTATCATGGCCGGCTGGTTGTGGTCCCGGGAACTTACCACAAGGTTGATCCGCACCCCCAGGGATTTATAGAGTTGTTTACAGCTCCAATCAAAGGTATGATGTCGGCATCACAGATCATCGCCCTTGTGCTGCTTATCGGTGGTGCTTTTGGTATTGTCAGCAAAACCGGGGCGATCAATGCCGGGCTGGCAGGAGTCCTCGAAGCCACCCGTAAGAATCCGGCCATCAAGCGATTCATTATTCCCATTATCATGTTTCTTTTTTCGCTGGCCGGCGCTTCATTCGGCATGTCGGAAGAGGTGATGGTCTTTATCCTGATCACCATTCCCCTTGCTATCGCCATGGGATATGATTCGCTCACCGGGATCGCCATGCCGTTTATCGGTGCTGCATCAGGTTTTGCAGGTGCATTCAGCAACCCTTTCACCATCGGTATCGCCCAAGGCATCTCGGAGATCCCGATTTTCAGCGGCTGGGAATACCGCCTGGTAGTCTGGCTTGTCCTCATGACAGCCGCCATCATCTTTGTCATGCTCTATGCACGGAGGATAGAAAAGAACCCGGAAAAAAGCCTGGTTTATGAGATTGACCGCAAAAGGGATCTTACAGCCTATCATTCTGCAGAAGATCTTGCCTTAACATTGAAAAGAAAGCTGGTACTGATCATCTTCTTTTCCTCCATCGTGATGCTCATCGTCGGGGTCAATCTCTGGGACTGGTATATCAATGAAATTGCCGGATTGTTCGTGTTTATGGGAGTCCTTACGGCATTGGTTTACCGGCTGAATTCCCATGTTACTGTGGCTGCTTTTCTCGATGGGGCCCGCGACATGATGACTGCTGCTTTCGTAATCGGTCTTACCCGCGGGATGCTGATCATTGCCACTGATGGAAAGATCATTGATACCATTCTTGCCGGGATTGCCGGAACCATGGATCAGTTTCCCAAGGTTGTGTCCGTTCAGATGATGTTCGCCTTCCAGGGCTTTATGAATTTCTTTGTTCCATCAGGTTCAGGCCAGGCAGCCCTGACCATGCCCCTGATGGCGCCATTGGCCGATCTGATCGGGATCACCCGCCAGACAGCCGTATTGGCCTTCCAGCTCGGGGACGGACTATTCACCAACATTTTTCCGACCAGCGGTGTTACCATGGGGATCCTGGCCATCGGGAAAATTCCTTATGATAAATGGGTCAGGTTTATGCTTCCACTATCCATCATCTTCCTCATCCTCGGATGCCTGCTGCTAATCCCGCCGGTTCTGTTATTTACCTATCATTGAGATGGATCATTATCCCGCTGAGG
>Ga0194053_10001060_pt1 | contig 18409 bp, 17 predicted proteins | sample SepL228m_MetaG_FD_161684 | JGI IMG/M metagenome (GOLD analysis project Ga0194053, IMG submission 161684) | Anoxic zone freshwater microbial communities from boreal shield lake in IISD Experimental Lakes Area, Ontario, Canada - Sep2016-L227-8m | ecosystem: Environmental > Aquatic > Freshwater >... | reverse complement strand
ACACGCTCGCATTCTTCGAACACCAGCAAGGGAAAACCAACCAGGCCGTTCAGACACTCGAAAAACTTATCGAGCAAGCGACTCCGAACGCTGAAGCTTATGCGCTGCTCGCACAAATCTACGAGGAGCAGCACAAGGTCGCCGATGCCCTGTCGGTTTGCCGCCGCGCTGTCGCCAATGAGAAATTGACCGAGCAACAGCGCTACCGATTCCAGACCCGTATCCGGGCACTCTCGCCGAACTGATTGATGAACGGGCGCGATCACCTGGTGGGTGACGACCATCCCTTTCCCGAGTTCCATTCCTTGCGTTCTTTGCTCTTTGCGGTTGGACAACTGCTCTTTTTGGTTGAAACGGTTTTCGACCCGTGACGCCTTCACGCCCAACTGGAGCAGGTTAATGAGACGCGAGCGGTTAAGGCTGAGAATATATGAGGTTTTCGAGGGTTTAACTCGATTCCGGCAAGTTATTCACTCTGGGCTGAAAAATTGTGAATAACTTTTGAGTAAGTAATAGAGAAAGCCGTTGACCCGGTGGGGCGCAGTGGGTAACAGTGGGTGGAAGTGGGGCGTGAGATGGTGCTGGCCCTGCTGTGAATAAGATGGAATCGAACGAAACAGTCGCGCCGAAGTATTACAACTCGCTCTATCGACATGGAGTGGACGAGAAGAGGCGCGTCCAGATTCCGGCGAAGTGGCGGCCGGAAGAGCCCGGCACCGAGTTCACTTTGGTTCTTTGGCCGAAAGGCAACGAGGGTCCGTTTCTTCGCGTGTTGCCACCAAAACAGATGGCGAAGTTGATGCAGGACATCGACGCGATGCCGAATGGCAATTCGAGCAAGGGCATTTTGAAACGGGTCATCGGCAGTGAATCGGTCCAGGCGCCGCTCGATAAGGCCGGTCGGATTTGCCTTCCGGACGGGATGGCCAAAGCGGCGGGTATCGGTGACAAAGTGGTGTTGGTGGGTGCGCTCGACCGGTTCGAGATTTGGAGTCCGGAGCGTTACAAATTGGTCGCGAACTCGGACGCGATCATGGTTCAGGAAGCTTTTAGACTGATGGATGATTTATGAGCCTGCTGCAATTGTTAACTACGGGAAGAAGTTTGGTGGGGCTTAAGGACGTTGAGTCCCGGTATCGGATGACCAGTCAAAATCTGCTGCCCAGGTTTGGCGGGGTCAAGAATCCGTTCTGCGTGACCGATAAAACGGTGGCGCCAGAAGTGGACGCGCGCAGGGTAACCGAGCGCCGTGCGGTGTCGAGACCAGAGCCGGCGGCAGTGGCGGGGATGCGGTTGGCACCTCGTGAGTCTGCGGAGTCGCCGTTCGTGGCAGCCGCGCGGGAGCCGGCGGCTGCGGCGAGAGCAAAGGGCTGGAATGTTGCCAGCGCGCTTCGAGACCGTTGGACGGGGAAACTGAGCGGGCTGCTTTCGCGTCCAGGCGGCAGGCAAGTGAGAACGGCAGTTCTGCCTCCTGCAAGACTTGCCGAGCAAGGCGAGCTGTCGTTGGAGCGTATCAGAGTGGTGCGAAACGATTTGAGTGATACGGACCTCGAGGTGGTCCGGGCCAAGGCGGCGGTCGCCCCGGCTCGGCGCATTGCGGAGCGAGGGGCGGCCGGGGCGACGCCTTGGGGATGGCTGGCCGCGCGGGTTCGTGGCGAGGGCAAGACGTAACCTGACGAGGACCGATGCGCAGTGCCAGACTTTACGCACAGGCCGGTAATGATGGCAGAGGTGATGGCGGCACTGAACCCCCAGCCCGGCAGGCGATACGCCGACGGGACCCTCGGTGGGGCTGGACACGCGGCAGCCATTTTGGCCGCGAGTTCGCCGAGTGGGTGGTTGTGCGGATGCGATCGCGATGGCGCAGCGATTGAGGCTGCGCGAGGGCGGTTGGCGGAGTTTGCGGGGCGGTTCGAGGCGCGTCAGGGGAACTTTTCGGAATTGGCGGATTGGGTGCCGGCGGGAAGCTGCGACGGGGTGCTGCTGGATTTGGGCGTCAGCTCGAGCCAACTGGACGATGCCGAGCGCGGATTCAGTTTTCAGCAGGAAGGTCCGCTGGACATGCGGATGGACCGGCGACAGCCGTTGACTGCGGCGGACCTGGTGAACACCGCGAGCGCGGAAGAGTTGGCGACGATTTTTTGGGAATTGGGCGGCGAGCGGGATTCACGGCGCCTGGCGCGGGCGATTCAGCGCGAGCGCGAGCAGCGCCGGTTTGCAACCACGCGGCAGTTGGCCGGCCTGATTGAGAGCGTGGCGCCGCGGCACGGACGGAAGGCGCATCCGGCCACAAAAGTGTTTCAGGCCCTGCGCATGGCAGTGAATGATGAAATGGGTTCTTTGAAAACGGGCCTGGCCGGGGTGCTCAGGATTTTGAAACCCGGCGGACGGCTGGTCGTCATCACCTTTCAGAGTGTGGACGACCGCATCGTGAAGGATTTCGGGCGCGCGGGCGCGCGGGATTATACATTCACTGGAGTGGATGTTCCTGAGTTGCGCAAGCCGCGCGCCCCCGAGTTGAAGTGGGTGCAGCGCAAAGCGCTTAAGCCCGGCGCGGTGGAAATCGCGGACAACCCGCGAAGCCGCAGCGCGCAGTTGCGGGTGATGGAACGGGTGGAAGTTACATGGGTTGCAGGGGTCACATCAGTTGAATGTGTGGACAGCTTAGCATGATATGGCACGGAATCGGAAATATCAGTCGTCGGCGATTCGCTTCGGGCCGGCGCTTATGGCGTTCTTATTTTGCCTGCTGATTGCCGGCTCGGGCGTTGGGTATGTCTGGCAGAAAGACCAGATTTCCCACCTCGGTCGTCAAATCAAGGACCGTGAGGTTCGGCGGCGCGAATTGGCCGACCAAAACGAGAAGCTGAGCAAGCAGTTGGGAACCATGCGCTCGCCACGGTTTCTCGAGATGCGGATCAAAGAATTGGGTCTGGACCTGGCTCGGCCGGAGCCATCGCAAGTATGGCAGTTGCCGGAGCCGTCGCGAGATCGGTCCGCGCAACGCTCCGAGCAACAATACGCCGGGCAGTATCGCCCCGCGCCAACGATGCCCTGAGCCGGCAAGAGAATTTTTGCCGCCGCCCGTGACGCCGTCGGATGAGGAACCGATCGCCGCGGGCGGCCGGCAGATTAAAACGTTAATGAAAGACAATTTACCGCCGCCCGTGACGCCGTCGGATGAGGAACCGATCGCCGCGGGCGGCCGGTGATTTTTGAAGAGCTAACAGAGAGAAGAGAACTAAGAAAGGTCCGATGAGCTAAGATGGTCAAACGACTGCAATACAACATATTGACGCTGCTGACGCTGCTGCTTGGCCTGGCCTTTGGAGCGCTGGTGTATCGGTTGATCGATCTGCAGGTTTTGCGCCACGACGAATTGAGTGCCAAGGAGGAGAGAAACTCGCGACACGCGTTCCTGGTCAAACCCCGCCGGGGAGATATCCTGGATGTGAAAGGCAACCTTCTGGCCACCAGCTTGTTCGTGAAGACCGTTTGCGCCGACCCGGGGTTGATGGGCAATCACCAGCCTGCAATTGCCCGAGCGATTGCGCCTTTGCTGCAAACGGACGAAAACGACTTGCTTCAGCGGCTGATGCCGCGCGTGCGGCAAAACGCGAACGGGACGATCTCCACCAACCACTACGTCGTGCTCAAACGCAAAGTGCCGCTGGAAATCTGGCAGAAAATCCAAAGCACAATGACCAACCTGTCGTTTGGGGTGGACGAGAAAAAGCTGACGAGAACCCAACAAGCCTTTTACCGCGATCTGCGGCAGAAGGCGGTTGTTGTGGAGCCCCTGGATGACCAGTTGCGGGTTTATCCCAACCAAACCCTGGCGGCGCATGTTTTGGGGTATGTCGGCATGGACGAGCATCCGGTCAAGGGCAGTGGTATCCAGGAGACCTCGGGCAAAGACGGCATCGAACAGAGTTTCAATACCGATCTGGCCGGAGTCCCCGGCTACCGGGTGACGAAGACGGATCGCCGGCAGCGCGAACTGGTTGCATTGCGCGAGCAGGACGTAGGGTCTCACGACGGTCTTAATGTAGTGCTGACCATCGATTCGGTCATCCAGCAATTTGTCGAGTCCGCCCTGGTCGAGGCGATGAATCAACATACGCCCTTGAACATTTCCGGGATCGTGGTTCGTCCGCGCACGGGCGAAATCCTCGCGATGGCCACGCTGCCGAACTTCGACCCGAACGATCCCGGCGGTGTAACCCCGGACAAACGGAAAAACCGTGTGATTGCCGATGTGGCAGAGCCGGGTTCAACGTTCAAAATTGTCGTGGTTTCCGGCGCTCTCAACGACAGGATCGTCCAACTCAGCGACGGCTTCGACTGCGCGCACGGGCATTTCCTTTTCGCGGGGCACATGCTTCACGATCACGAGCCCTACGATGTGCTTTCGGTGCAACAGATCATCTCTAAATCGTCCAACATCGGGGCGGCCAAGATTGGCATCAAGATGGGTTCGGCCCGGCTTTACGAGTACATCCGCGATTTCGGGTTTGGCGTGCGCACGGGCATTCTCCTGCCAGGCGAAGTGGTGGGCATTGTGCATCCTCTGAAGGATTGGTATCGAGTTTCCATCGCTCAGATCCCCATGGGGCAGGGGATTTCGGTCACGCGCCTCCAGATGACTCTCGCCATGTGCGCGATCTCCAACAAGGGGTTGCTGATGCGACCGATGCTGGTCGATCGGCTGGAGGACCGCGACCACAGGGTGGTGGCACAATACGCTCCCCAGCGCGTCCGCCAGGTCATCAGCGAATCAGCGGCGAAATCGATGGTGACAGCGCTCAAAACGGTGGTATCGACCAACGGCACCGCGCCCAAAGCCGCCTTGGAACACTACACGACTGCTGGGAAGACGGGAACTGCACAAAAATTTGAGAATGGACGATTGGCGCGAGATAAATACTTCGCCTCGTTCATCGGATTCTTCCCGGCTGACAACCCCGAAGTTTGTATTGCGGTGATGATAGATGAGCCAAAGAAGGGCTATTACGGAGGGCAAATCGCCGCACCGATTTTCAAGCAGATCGCCGAACCAGTGGCCAATTACCTCAATATCCGGCCGGAAGACGGCTCAGCCCCTTCCGTCGCAGCCAACGTGGCGATGCCAATTGATAATCGTTCCGTGAAAACGGCGGCCGCAAGATCTCAGTCAAACTAAACCCAGCAAAGAAAGGCAAACATGAAATCGCTTCCGTTTATTTCATACCCCCTGTTAGTGGCCGCCATCGGCAACGACGGCCACACCCAGGAGCGCGCCTGACCCGCCGGTATATGCCACCCGCTGGAACGTGTCGGGGGTGCGTATCTGTATGGATGCTAGATCGTTGAATTTTATCGCCACGGCATGCGCCGGCCAACTGGTGGGTGGTTCGCCGGAAACGCGCGTCCACCGGGTATGCACCGACTCGCGCCAGGTGCGGACGGGTGATTTGTTCTTTGCTTTGCCGGGTGACCGGTTCGATGGCCACAAGTTTGCCGGAGAGGCGGCGAAGAACGGGGCGGCGGCGATTGTGGGCGAGCGTCGGCGTTTGCCGTCGAGTCCGACGGATTGCGCGTCGATTTGGGGCGGCTGCGCCGTGGTGCTCGTTGATGATGCGCGAAAAGCGCTCGGGCAATTGGCGACCGAGCACCGAAAAGATTTTGAACTGCCCATGGCCGCCGTGGGAGGGTCGAATGGAAAAACGACGACCAAAGAGCTGGTGGCGTCAGTGCTTCGGCAAAAGCTGGCCACGCTGTGCAGCGAGGCCAGTTTCAACAACGACATTGGTGTGCCGCTGACGTTGTTACGCCTGGAAAAGTCGCACCAGGCCGCCGTGCTGGAAGTCGGGACGAACCATCCGGGCGAGCTGGCCCCGCTGGTGAACATGATTCGCCCCCGATACGGGATCATCACCTGCATTGGGCGGGAGCATTTGGAGTTCTTTGGCGACGTCGCGGGAGTGGCCCGCGAAGAAGGCGCGCTCGCTGAGCTATTGCCTGCAGACGGAAAGCTATTTGTCAACGGCGACGATGAGTGGACCGGCCGGCTGGCCGAACGCGCGCGCGCGGCGGTCGTGCGGGTCGGACTCTCGGAGGGCAATGACTGGCGCGCTGGCGGCCTGCGCCCGAGCCGGAATGGGGTCAGGTTCCAGGTGACCGGGCCGAAACCAGAGTTCGCGGGCGAGTATCGCATTCAGTTGCTGGGCCGCCATCAGGTAATCAACGCGCTCTTTGCCATTGCGCTTGGGGCCGAACTGGGGTTGGACCGCGCGGAAATCGCCCGGGGTCTGGCCGAATGCAAAGCCCTCAAAATGCGACTGGAGCTATGGGAACTCGGAGGAGTGCATGTGCTTGACGATGCTTACAACGCCAATGCGGACTCGGTGCGCGTTGCCCTGCGGACGCTGGCCGATTTGCCCTGCCAAGGCCGCCGAGTTGCGGTGTTGGGCGACATGGCTGAGTTGGGCGCGCACAGCGAGGCGGCGCACGAGGAGATCGGCCGTTGCGCCGCACAGATGGGCGTCGGCCAGTTGTTCGCCGTCGGCAAAATGGCGCCGGTGGTGGCGCGTGGCGCTCGCGACGCCGGATTGAACCGGGTTTTCGAGTTTGCGGAGGTGGAAACCGCTGCGGGGGCGGTGAAGAGTTTTATCAAGAAGGGTGACGTGTTGCTGTTAAAGGCTTCCCGCGCCACCCGCATGGAACGGTTGGCCGGGATACTACGTGGCGCAGCGGCCATGAGGAAGAACTGATGTTTTATTATCTGAGCCAATATTTGCTCGAGAGGTCGGCGGGGACGTCCTGGGCCCATCATTTCTCCGCATTGCGGCTCTTTAGCTACATCACCTTCCGGTCTGCCGGCGCCGCGGTGACGGCACTGGTGTTGAGTTGGTGGCTGGGTCCGAGAATCATTGCCTGGCTGAGGCGGCTGAAATTTGGGCAGGAATACGCCGACAAGGCCGAGGCCGGCGGCATCCCGGCGCGGTTCCTGAGCAAGAAGGGGACTCCCACGATGGGGGGCATCATGATTGTGGTCGCCCTCAACCTGACAACCTTGCTTTGGGCGCAGTGGAACACACTGGTGGAGCTGACCCTGCTGTCGGTCGTCGTGTTGACAGGACTGGGGTTTTATGACGACTACGCGAAGATCAGTCAACAGAGCAGCGGCGGCGCCCGGGCCTTCGTCAAACTGTTGGTGCAAGCCGGACTGGCGCTGTTTATCGGACTTTATTTGTGGTCCCGGCCTTCGACCAGCGAACTGATTACCAACATCATGGTGCCATTCTACAAATACCCGGTCTTGAGCGGCGTCGGCTTGGTCGGCGTTGTCTTGACGATGCTCACAATCGTAGGCAGTTCAAATGCGGTCAACCTCACCGACGGACTGGATGGGCTGGCAATCGGTTGCACCCTGCTCGTCTCGTTTGTCTTTCTGGTCCTGACTTACCTGGCTGGGAACAAGACCGCTTCCGCCTATTTGCAGATTCCACACGTGGTGGGCGCCGGCGAGTTGACGGTGTTTTGCGCCGCGATGATCGGAGCGGGTCTGGGTTTTCTTTGGTTCAATTGTCATCCGGCGCAGGTGTTCATGGGGGACACTGGCTCGCTTGCCTTGGGTGGCGCGCTGGGCATCATCGCGGTCCTCATCCATCAGCCGCTTGTGCTCGTGATCGCCGGCGGGGTGTTCGTCATGGAAGCGGGTTCGGTGATTGTGCAAACAGGCTGGTTTCGTTTCACAAAGCGTCGGTACGGAACGGGGAGGCGCATCTTTCTGATGGCCCCGATTCACCATCATTTTGAAAAAAAGGGCTGGTATGAATCGCAGGTGGTGATGCGATTTTACATTTTGGGTGTGCTGTGTGCGGTGGTCGCTTTGAGCACTTTGAAGATTCGGTAACTGCTGGCCACTGAGCTATTGCAAAAATGCGCAACTTCAAAAACAAACCAGTGCTGGTGATCTGCCTGCGTAAACACGGTGCGAAGGTTCCGGGCGTCGATAACTCCAATTTGTCCCCCCGAATGCGTCCGGGCTGGCCGGGTGACCAGCAGAGCGGAAATCTGAATTGTTCGAGCAAGCGAATTCACTTCGCGAGCAGCGTTTTTGCTCCTTGCTCCCCGCCCCGTTCATTGCTAGAAGCAATCACTGAAGCGGCGGAAAACGCGACTTCAGTCGGCGTAGTTTTGCCTTCACCGGCTGGTTCGAGCTTTGATCAGTTTCGAAATCATCAACATCGCGGCGATGTTATTTGCCCAACGGTGAGATCAATAGGCAGGGGTGTGCGCGGCGGCATCCCCATCATAAACAATAAAACAGTGATGGCACGACGGTGAAGCGCAGCCGGAAACATAAAAGAATTTGCTCCGGGGTTTTTTGAGGGAAAAGCCCGTAGCGAAACGAATTAAAACCAAAACAACACCTCAACAGACAGACGCTCAAGCGCCATTTGAATATGAATAATCCAAGTCCAATCGTCCCAAAGGTCTCCCTTCTGGAGCAGAAGAATAGCGGTCGTGCCCGTGTAAAAATCGCGGTATTTGTCGTCCTTGCCATCCACGGCATCGGTTTAGTGGCTTTGCTGATGCAAGGGTGCCAGAAGCCCCCCGAGACGCCACCCGTGGCGCCGGAGCCGACCAACGCGACCCCGGCGTTTGTCGAGCCGACCAATCCGCCTGTCGCCTCGACCAACCCGACACCATCCCCAAGCAATGCGGCGGTCACGCCAAGCACGCCAGCATTACCGACGCCACCAGATGTCAGCCCGACGCCGCCGCCGGCGGGCGCCACCGAATATACCATCGCCAAAGGTGATTTCTTGAGCACGGTGGCGAAGAAATTCCACGTGTCGATCAAAGCCATCGAGGACGCGAATCCTGGCGTTGATTCAAAGAAGCTGAAAATTGGGCAGAAGCTTCACATTCCAGCCGCTGCCACAACGGTTGCGGCCGCGACGGTCGGAGCCACCACTCCCGACGCCGTGCATACGGGAGGGGAACAGCATACCTACTTGGTGAAATCCGGAGATAACCTCAGCTCCATTGCCAGGGGAAATGGCACGACCGTCAAAGCCCTGCGCGCGGCCAACCATCTGAAGACCGACCGAATCACGGTGGGGCAGAAACTGAAGATTCCGGCCAAGCCATCGGCCACGGCGACCGGGCCGGCGGCCGCCACGGAACCCGCGTCGGGAACATCACCCTCATCGTCAACCACTACGCCGCCGGGGCGCTAAAGGCCCTTCCGGACGACGGGTGACCTGAGCGATGAATATCTCCGACTGAAATGCGAGTCGCCGTCACCATTTTAATATCATGCGTCGCCGCGCTGCTGGCCCTTGGGATGGTAATCTTATACAGCTCAAGCATGGACCAGGGCGGCACGCATTTTCTACTAAAACAACTGGTTGGATGCGCGGTCGGCATCGCCCTCTGCCTGACCGCCGCCACCCTCGATTATCGCGGGTTAAAGAGGTTCGCGTGGCCGCTGTTCGTGCTGGCGGTGATAATGCTGGCGATGGTGTTCCTGCCGCACATCGGCATCCGAAGAAACGGGGCCTCGCGATGGCTGGGTTATGGCAAGACTTCCCTCTTCCAGCCATCCGAGTTTGCCAAGCTGGCCCTCATCATTGTGCTGGCCTACTACTGCGAACGGTTTCGACGCCGCATGCCGACTTTTAAGTGGGGAATGGTCATCCCAAGTCTGCTCATTGCTCTGATGCTGGGATTGATTTTCCAAGAGCCGGATGTGGGCAACATGCTGCTGCTGGCCGCGGTGAGCGCCGTAGTGCTCATGATCGGGGGTATTCGTCTCAGATGCCTTCTCCCACTGGTAATCGCCGGATCGCTGGCTGTTGGCTGGTTTATCTACCACAACCCGATGCGCTCGGAGCGCGTTTACTCGTGGCTGCACCTCGAGGAAACCAAGCAGGGCAAGGGCATGCAAGCTTATCAGGCGATGGTCGCCCTCGGCAGCGGCGGCGTGATCGGCAAGGGACTGGGCGACGGCCGCCAAAAACTGGGCTGGGTGCCTGAGCACCACACCGATTTCATTTTTTCGATTGTGGGCGAGGAACTTGGGCTGGTGGGGACGTTGGCGGTGGTCGCCACGTTCGTGGCCATTGTCATCTGCGGCAGGTATATCGCTTGGAACGCCTGCGACCCTTTCGGACTCTTGCTGGGCTCCGGTATCACGTTCCTGATCGGCTTGCAAGCTGTCATCAACATTGGTGTCGTCACGAGCGCGCTCCCCAACAAAGGGTTGCCGCTGCCCTTCATCAGCTATGGTGGATCGAATCTGGCAATCATGCTGCTGAGCGTCGGAATTCTGCTCAGCATTGCCCGAAAGGGACGGTCGCCCGAGGCAGGTGTCGAAGTGCCGTGCCACAGTGATGATGTCCATGAGCCCAACCCTTTTAGAGCCAGAAATCCAAAATGACGAACCGCGCCCAGCCACCTCCCCAAATCGCAATTGCGTGCGGCGGCACGGGCGGGCACCTGTTTCCCGGGCTGTCTGTCGCTGATCAACTCGTCCGGCGTGGTTGCTCAGTGATGCTGTTCATCTCGCCCAAGGATGTGGACCAGCAAGCGGTGAAATCGGTTTCCAACATGGAAATCCTCACCCTGCCGGCGGTCGGCTTGACCCGCAACGGTAGAATCGCTTTTGTGCGTGGGTTCGCCCAATCCTATCGCGCCGCGAGAAAAACCTTCAAATCGCATCCGCCGCAGGCGGCGCTGGCCATGGGCGGCTTTACCAGCGCGCCGCCAATCCTGGCCGCCCGCAGGGCAGGCGCGCGGACATTTCTGCACGAAAGCAACACGATCCCAGGCCGCGCCAACCGGTGGCTGTCGCGGATTGTGCATCGTGCGTTCATTGGCTTCCCGTCGGCTGCCGCTCGACTGCACAATCGCAACGTGAGCATCACCGGCACGCCGGTGCGGCCGCAATTCCGTTTCTGCGACGCCGCTGCTTGCCGGTTGGCGTTGGGCTTTGACCCGACCCGACCCGTCCTGCTGGTGATGGGGGGCAGCCAGGGTGCCAGCGGAATTAATGATCTGGTGGTTCAATCGCTGCCCTTGCTGGCCGAACGCGCCGCCGATTTGCAGTGGCTCCATCTCACTGGCCATGATGATGCGCAGAATGTAACGCGAGCATACGCAGCTTTGAAGCTCAAAGCCGTCGTGCATCCCTTCCTGGCAAGTATGGAGCTGGCGTTGGGCGCGGCGACGGTTGCGGTCTCCCGGTCGGGCGCGTCGTCACTGGCCGAGTTGGCCGCCATGCGCCTGCCCGCCGTCCTGGTTCCCTATCCGGCAGCGACCGACAATCATCAGTTTCACAATGCGCGCGCTCTCGAGGCAAGTGGTGCTGCGCGGTTGCTCGAGCAGAAAACCGCAACGCCCGAAACGCTGGCGCAGCTTCTGTGGGATTTGATCGAAAAACCCGCTGTGCGCGATACGATGCGGAGCGCGCTGGCGCAATGGCACGCCCCAAAGGCCGCCGAGCGGATTGCCGATGAGATGCTCGAAAGCGTGGGTGTGTCGGCGTGCAATCTGCGCGGGGCGGACTCGTCATGGACGGCGGCGGCAGACTTGGCGGTCGGCGAAGCCAGTCAGAAACACGAGACTTCCGGACCGGCAAATAACTGCCGATGGCAAATCGCCAGTGCAGCAGACTCCAAATCTGTGTTGCGGAGAGAGGAGCGGATGGCGGCGTGAGGACACCGGTCTCCAGCGTGGACTGTTCGATGCCACCAGAAGATGATGCGGTGGACGACCTGGCAAGCCATGTGTCGGACGCAACGCTGATTCGCCGCGCCGAACCCATGTCCAAGCGCACCACGCTGCGAGTCGGCGGACCGGCAGACCTGTACGTCGAACCGGCCTCGGATCAGGATTTGGCGGCGGTGCTGAGCTTCTGCCGCCATCGCGGCCGACCCTTTTTCGTGCTTGGCCGGGGATCGAATCTACTGGTGAGGGACGGCGGTTTTCGTGGAGTAATCGTTTGCCTCGCGCAGGGCCACTTCAGCCGAATCGAACTCGAGGGCCGGCGTCTGCGTTGTGGCGCGGGCGCGAAACTCAAGGCGGTTGCGGTCGAGGCCAGGCGGAACGCCTTGGCCGGACTGGAATTTCTGGAAGGCATCCCGGGGAGCGTCGGTGGCGCGTTGCGCATGAATGCCGGGGCGATGGGGAGCGCGATGTTTGAGATACTCGAGTCCGTTCGCCTGATGGATTTCACCGGGCAGATTCAGGAGCGGACGGCGGGCGAACTGCAGGCGGCCTATCGCAGTTGCCCGGCACTGAAAACGCACATCGCACTGCAGGCCGTGCTGCGCGGCGAAACCGGTTCACCCCAGGCCATCGAACAGCGGATGACCGAGTACAGTCAGAAACGTTGGAAATCGCAGCCGGACGCACCAAGTGCGGGATGCGTGTTCAAGAATCCAGGTTCGATTTCCGCCGGCAAGCTGATTGATGAACTGGGCCTAAAAGGCGCCCGCGTCGGCGGCGCGGTCGTTTCGTCCGAGCACGGCAACTTCATCGTGAACGATGGCACAGCGACGGCGCATGATGTTCTCGCATTGATTGAGGTGGTCCAACAGCGCGCCCGCCTGGAGCGCGGAATCGAATTGGAAACAGAAGTTGAAATTATCGGTGACCAATGAATAACGAGCCTGAGAAGTTGAAGATCGTAGTGATGCTCGGCGGCCCGAGCGCCGAGCGGGACATCTCGCTGAAGTCTGGCGCCGGGGTCATCGGAGCCCTCCGTTCGCTCGGCCACGAGGTCGATGAAGTCGATCCGAGCAGCGAAAAATGGCGGCTGCCCAAGGGAACCGACGTCGTGTTCCTCGCCCTCCACGGGACTTACGGCGAAGACGGCACGGTGCAGCGCCGGTTGGAGGAGATGGGGATGCCCTACACAGGTTGCGACCCCGAAGCGAGCCGGATCGGCTTTGACAAGTTCCTGACGAAACAGCGTTGTGTTGCGGCGGGTATTCCGACCGCGCGCTTCCTCCTGATCGATTCATCGGCGGCAAGCTGGCCGATGGGCTGGAACCCTCCCATAGTGCTTAAACCGGCCCGCCAAGGCTCCAGCGTCGGCTTGCAGTTCGTCGAGCGGGTCGCCGATTGGGGCCGGGCGCTGACGGAGGCAATGCGCTTTGATACGCACGTGTTGATGGAAGAGAAAATCTTCGGCCGTGAATGCACAGTTGGCATTTTGGCGAACGAACCGCTGCCCGTCGTCGAGGTTCGCCCCAAGACGGGGGTGTACGATTACCAGAACAAGTACACCGCGGGCGCCACCGAGTATTTTTGCCCCGCCCCATTCGACGAGGAGACGACGGCGCGGATCCAGGCGGCGGCCTTGGGCGCCTTCCGAGCGATCGGCGGCCGGGATTATTCCCGGGTGGACGTGATGGTCAAGCCCGGTGGCGAGCCGGTCGTGCTGGAAGTGAACACGCTGCCGGGCATGACCGACAGTAGTCTGTTGCCCAAAGCGGCCGCCGCCGCGGGAATCAGCTACCCGGAGCTTTGCCAGCGGATGGTCGATCTGGCGATCAAGCGCGCCAGGAAATGAAATTGAAGTGTGGCTGGCTCCTGACAACTGACTAACATGTGGCTGAAGCGCAAACCAAAGAATCGCCGGCTCGGGCGCGAGCAGGTGCTGGACGTCAGGCTACGTTCCAGCCATGTCCGCGCCGCGCGCACCCGCGTGTTCGCGCTGACGCTGGGTTTCGTGTTTGCGGCTGTTTTTGGCTTCTATCTGTTCTATCGGACCGGCGGCTGGGCGCTCAACCTGTTGGTGTATGAAAACAAGGCGTTCGCCCTCCAGTATATGGATGTGAGAACCGACGGGGTCATCGCCACCGACCTGCTGCGCCGTTGGGCCGGGGTGCGACTCGATGAGAATCTGCTGGCGCTCGATCTGGCGAGGGTGAAGCGGGACTTGGAACTGATCCCCCTGATCCAGTCCGTCTCCGTCGAACGCATCCTGCCGCACACCTTGCGCCTTCGTATTTCGGAACGTGAACCGGTGGCGCAGATCAACCTCGCCTCGCCGCGCCCCAACGAAAGTGTTCAAGTGGCGGTGTACCAGGTTGATGCCGAGGGTTGGGTCATGTCGCCACTGGACCAACACCAGCGCGCCACGCCCAGCAATCAACAGGCTGACCTGTTGCCGGTGCTCAGCGGCATTGACGACTATGTGGTGCAACCGGGCCGGCGCATCGCGACCCAGCAAGTCCGGGCCGCCCTCAAACTCATAGTCGCTTTCGAGCAGTCCTCCATGGCCGGGCTGGTGGATTTGAAGCGCATTGACGTCTCCTCCCCGGAGGTTCTCATCGTGACGACCGGGCAGGGAAGTGAAGTGACGTTCGGCCTCGCCGACTTGGAGCAGCAACTGCGGCGGTGGCATGACATCTTTGACATGGGCCAGAGGTTGAGCAAGGCCATCGCTACACTCGATCTCGCGGTGAACAATCACATTCCCGCGCGCTGGCTGGAAGCCAGCGCGGTTCCCCAGGCAACTCCGAAGGCACCCAAACCTTTGCGCTACAGGAAAAAACATGTTTGATCCCTCCTCGATCATCGTTGGACTGGAAATCGGCACCTCAAAGGTCTGCGCCGTTGTCGGCGAACTCAGCGCCGATGGCGCCTTGAACATCGTCGGCCTCGGTCAGGCTCGTTCACGCGGTACGCGCAAAGGCGAAATCGTCGATCCCCCAATGGCCGAGGAGGACATCCGCCGCGCCATTGAGGAAGCAGAGCAAATGGCCGATGTTGAAATCCGCAGCGTCTATCTTGGCGTTACGGGCGGTCACGTGCGCGGCTTCAATAATCGAGGCGTCCACCCGGTCGTGTCCTCGGATCGTGAGATTTCCGAAGAGGATGTCCAGGACGTGATCAAGAATGCCAAAACCATTAACCTGCCCCCCACAAACCACGTCATCCACGCCATTCGCCAGCATTTTCTGGTGGACGATCAGGATGGAATTATCAACCCGGTGGGCATGCTCGGCGCGCGCGTCGAGGTGGATGTTCATGTCGTTCATGGCCATTTTAATCGGCTGCAAAATGCCATTCGCGCGGTCAAGGGGCTGCAACTGGAAGTCGATGGCATTGCCTTCAATGGCCTCGCATCCTCGCTCGCTCTGCTGACAGCCGAGCAGAAGGAACTCGGCGCCTTGGTGATCGACATCGGCGGCGGAACCACCGATTACGTGATCTACGGAAACGGGATCATCAAGCACACCGGCGTGCTGGCGGTCGGCGGCGACCATTTGTCCAACGACCTCGCCTACGGTCTGAAAGTGTCGCTCAGCCGTGCCGAGCAACTTAAAATCGAACAAGGCGCCGCCCTGCTGGACGATTCGGTCAAAGGCCAGACGCTCAACTGCACCACCCAACTCGGCTTGCCCCTCAAACCAGTCAACCTGGAACATCTGCGCCGTATCATGTCAGTGCGGCTGCGGGAAATCTTCCAGCTTATCGGCCAGGACCTCGAACACGCAGAAGCCCTGGATTACTCGCGAGCCGGTCTGTTTCTCTGCGGCGGCGGCGCCCGCATCCCGCAGATCGCCAAGCTGGCGGAGGAAGTCTTCGAAATGCCCGCGTCCATCGGCAAAACCAATTCCATCAGCGGCCTCAAGTCGGCCCTCGATCAGCCCGAGTTTGCAACCGCCATTGGCCTGGTGAAATTCGGGTCGTTCCACCAGCATAAACGCTCGAACAAACCCTCGCTGACTACCGGCATCAAAAACACATTCAACATCTTCTTCAAACGGGGTTGAAACCTCGGAGAACCTCCCCCATGAACACCCTTGCCCAGACCGAACCCGCCCATGCTCCCAGGAAAAGTCCATCCGTCAAAGTCTTTGGCGTCGGCAGCACCGGCGCCAATGTCATGGAACTCATGATCACCGACTGCGTGGCCGGCGTCGGCTTCGTCGCGCTCAACACGGACCCCCAGCCTTTGGCCCCCTCCTCGGCTGTCGAACACGTGACCCTCGAAACCAAACTCCTGCGCGGCCTGGGCACCGGCGGCGATCCCGAACGCGGTCGGGCCCTCGCTCAGGAACAGTTGCCCAGGCTCAAGTCGTTGTGCGAAGGCGCGGAGGTGATCTTCATCCTGGCCGGTTTGGGCGGTGGTGCCGGCACCGGCATCAGCCCGGTGCTGGCCCGCGCAGCCCGCGAGGCGGGCGCCCTCGTGCTCGGCTTTGTCACCCTGCCTTTCGCCTGCGAAGGCAACCGCCGCCAACGCCTGGCCCTCCACGGCCTGGCCGAACTCAAAGCCGCCGCCGATGGCGTCATCTGCCTCCCCAATCAGACCGTCTTCAAGCTCATCGACGAAAATACCAGCGTGCTCGAGACCTTCAAAATCACCAACCAACTCCTCGCCGACGGCGTCCGCGGCATCTGGCGCCTCCTCACGCGCGCCGGCCTGATCGAAATTCATTTCGCCGACATCGCAGCTCTGCTTCGAGATCGCCACGCGGAAAGTTCCTTCGCCGTCGCCGAGGCCACGGGACCAACGCGCTCGCGCGAGGTCATGGACAAGCTGCTGGCCCATCCGATGCTCGAAGGCGGCCAGATCCTGGGCGAATCCGAAGCCGTCCTGGTCAGCCTGACCGGCGGACCCGATCTGACCATGACGGAAGTTAACCGCTTCATGGAGCAGATCAATCGCCAGTGCGAGCGCGCCCAAGTGATCATGGGCGCGGCCATCGATGAAACCTTCTGCGACCGCCTGGCCGTGACCCTTATCGCCTCGCGCAAAAGCTCCGAACCGGCCCAAGACGAGGCCATGCCCGCACCCAACCCGGAGCAACTGGATACACAACTCTTGAACCCCTCGGCCACTGCCCGGCCCGAGTCGCGGTTTGTGCCGCCGGCCCCCACTTTGCCACCCGACCAGATCCGCCAGATGCTGGCGCGTCAAGGTGGACGGGGTTCCCGCGGACGAAAAATCTCGTCAAAATTGTTACAAAGCCAATTGCCGCTGGAAATCATTTCCAAAGACCGCTTCGACAAAAGCGAGCCGACCATCCACAAGGGCGAAGACCTCGACGTGCCAACCTACATCCGCCGCGGCATGGCGTTGAATTGACCTTTAAGGGTGAAGATGATGAAAAATCGGCGCGATTTTCGTGTGGACGGACTTGGAGACAATGCTAAAGTCCGCACGGTTTAGCATGGGAAACGACACGACACGAAAAATGGCAACTCGCATCTACGATTTTCAAGTTCGGGTTCTTATCACCCGTGACGATAATCAGCATGTCGCTCACGCCCTGGAAATGGATTTGGTTGCCTACGGTGATACGGAAAAAGAGGCAGTTGAGGAAGTTGCCCGCTTGCTGCGTAATCAAATTTCGTTTGCCATACAGAAAGGGGAAGACCATCTGATTGATTTCAGAGCGCCACAAGAGTTTTTTGATGAGTGGGAAAAAGCTCAGACGGCTTTCTTGAAAGGCATTGCCGCTGGCAAATGCGGGGGCATAAAAATACGCGCTGTGTACCTTGGCTTTGACACGGAAGATTTTGAGGCCATGCGGAGACATTCACATTCCTATAAAACATTTGAATTAACGCCCGCTTGTGCCTAGACCACAAAAACCGCAGGACGTAATTCGTATCCTCCATGAACACGATGGGTTTCTTGGAGAGTTTCTGTTTCATTTGGCTTGGCGGGCTCTGGCTCTTTGCCTTTAAATCCGTTCCGACAACAACGACAGCGCCTCAGCATTCGGGTCTTTTTGTCAATAAGCACTTGAAGTTTGCTCGTGATTGGATGAGCTTGGTTTGCGATATGACTATGAATGTTAAACAATTGCTAGTAACCGTCCTCATGGCCAGCGCTGTGGCCTTTTCCGGCTGCGGCAAGAAGCAGTCCTCCGACCCTTCTGCGTTTGAAATCAGCGGTGTGAAGGTGGACCTCCCGAAGCTTGAAAAGGCTCTGGAGGCCAATCCTGAATTGCTGATCGTGGTGAACAATGCGAAATTGGAAGTCCGCTATGGCCGTTTCCTGGAGGCGATGCAGGTGCTCGATAAGTTGTCCAACAATCCCGCTTTGAATGACACACAGAAGAAAGTTGTCACCGACGTGATTGGGCAGTTTAAGCAGGTCGTTGAAAAGGCGGGGCCTGCTCGACCATAGCTCGCATAATTTGCGATCTTCGATTCGCGGTTGACGCGTGTCCACTCCTGCTCTGAGCCGCCACGCAGTTCGGTTTTGTAACTGTTCAGGTGTGGGGCAGACCGATGGTCTCCCCTGGAGTTTGGACATTCTGCGGACTAAACGGGAGCCAATCCCGAAGGGATTGCATCTCTCAGCCCAGGGTTGCGCGCGGCGCGCTACCCTGGGTGTGTGATCCCAAGTACACCCCCAACCCTGAAAGGGTTGCATCGCGGCCCCGCT
>Ga0194053_10001058_pt1 | contig 18415 bp, 15 predicted proteins | sample SepL228m_MetaG_FD_161684 | JGI IMG/M metagenome (GOLD analysis project Ga0194053, IMG submission 161684) | Anoxic zone freshwater microbial communities from boreal shield lake in IISD Experimental Lakes Area, Ontario, Canada - Sep2016-L227-8m | ecosystem: Environmental > Aquatic > Freshwater >... | reverse complement strand
GAAATTTTTACGGCAGCGCGCGGGCCAGGGCGAGGATCTCGGCTTCGGTGTGCGCGGCGGAAAGTGTGATCCGCAGCCGCGCGGTTGATTTCGCGACCGTCGGATAGCGGATCGCCGGAACGAGGAATCCGGCTTCGAGCAGATCCGCCGATGCGGACATGGCGGCGGTCTCGTCGCCGATGATGACCGGCACGATCGCGCTGGAGGCGCGCGGGGTTTTCCGGGCCGAGCACAGGCTGCGGATGTTGTTCCAGAGCGACCCGACGAGCTGCGCGCCTTCCGTGGAAGCGAGGATTTTCAACGCCTTTTCCGCGGCGGCGGCAACCGGGGCCGGGGGAGCGGTCGAGTAGATGAAGCTCCGGGCGCGGTTGACGAGAAACCCGCGCAGGAGCCTGGCGCCGGCGATGTAGGCTCCGTGCGCGCCAAGCGCCTTGCCAAGAGTCCCCATCTGGATTTCCACGCGTTCCGCAACCCCTTCGGCATCCGCAAGACCCCGTCCGTTTTTTCCAATCACCCCGATCCCGTGCGCCTCATCAAGGAACAGCCAGGCCCCGAAGCGATCCTTGAGCTCCACGATTTCGCGAAGCGGGGCGAGGTCGCCATCCATGCTGTAAACCGACTCGGCCAGCACGAGGACGCGGCGGCCCGGATGCGCCTTCTCCGCCCAGCGGAGGTGGCTCTCGAGCTTGTTCAGGTCGTTGTGGGGAAAGACCCGCAGGTGCGCCCCGCTCAGCCGTGCGGCGTCCACAAGGCAGGCATGGCAGAGCTTGTCGAGGATGAGGACGTCATCCTTCGAGCAGACCGCCGGGATCGTCCCCATGGCGGCGGCGTATCCGCTGGAAAAGGCGAGGGCCGCTTCCGTGCGCTTGAATACCGCGATCATGGTTTCCAAGCGTTCGTGGGCCGCCAGGGTGCCGCAGATGAGGCGCGAGGATCCCGCGCCGAACCCGCTGCGCTCCGCCTCCTCGCGGGCCGCTTCACGCAGCGCGGGGTGGTTGGCGAGACCGAGATAGTCGTTCGAAGAAAAATTGAGGAGCCTCCGCCCGTTGACCTCGACGCGGGCGGCCTGCGGAGAATTGACGGTCCGCAGGGATCGGAGCAGTCCGGCCGTCTCGATTTCCGAGAGCGAATCCCGCAGGAAATTTTCCCAGCCAGTCGGGTGATTTTTCACTTGCCCTCGACGATCACGCGCATTTCCCGAACCGCCTGGGCGATCCCGACCATGACCGCCCGCGAGATGATCGAGTGCCCGATGTTCAGCTCCTCGAGGCCCGGGAGCGCGAGGATGGCGGACGTGTTTTGATAATTCAGTCCGTGGCCCGCATTGACGCGGAGCCCTGCGGCCACGGCGAGTTGGGCGGCGCGCATGAGCCGTCGGAGCTCGCACTCCGGCTCCGTGGCGTGCGCGTAAGCCCCGGTGTGCAACTCGACAAAGTCCGCCTGCAACTCCGCGGCCGCCGCGATCTGCTCGTCGTCCGGGTCAATGAAGAGGCTGACGCGGATCCCGCGATCCTTGAGGCGTGCCACGACCGGCCGGAGCTCATCGAGCTGGCCGCAGCAATCCAACCCGCCCTCGGTCGTGACCTCCCGGCGGTTCTCGGGAACGAGGCACACGTCATCGGGAACGATCTCGAGCGCGATGCGCAGGATTTCCTCCGAGGCGCTCATCTCGAGGTTGAGTTTCGTGGAGATTTTCTCGCGGAGCGCCCGGATGTCGGCATCCTGGATATGGCGCCGGTCCTCGCGCAGGTGGGCGGTGATGCCCTTCGCGCCTGCCTGCTCGGCGGCGAGGGCGGCGGCGACGGGATCGGGTTCGGCATTCCGGGGCGCCTCGCGGTAGCGGGCCTGCCGGAGCGTGGCGACATGATCAATATTTACTCCGAGGCTTGGCATTTTTGGGGATATTCGCGCCGGATGCGTCTGGCGGCAAGCGCGGCGTCAATGAACGCCCGCACTCCGTCCCGGAGCGGGCGGAGCTTCGAGCCCGGCGCGTCGGCCCACTCGACCGGCATCTCCAGCACCCGGAACCCGAGCGCCTCCGCGAGTACGACCACCTCGACGTCGAAGCCGAACCCGCTTTGCCCGATCCTCGAAAAAATCCCGCGTGCGGCGGCGCGGGTGAACGCCTTGAACCCGCACTGGGTGTCGGCGAACCGCGTGATGCCCGCAAGGCGGAGCCCCCGGTTGAACAGCCTGCCGGCCAGCTCGCGGGCGAGCGGCTGCCGGACGGCGATGACGCTGTCCGGGTGGCGGCGGCTGCCCATGAGAACGTCCGCGCGACCGGCCTCGAGCAGAAACTCGTGGACAAACCGCAGCGGGACGCTCAGGTCGGCATCCATGAAAAAAATCATGTCGCCGCGCGCGAGAAGCATTCCGGTTTTGACCGCATGGCCCTTGCCGCGTGCCGACGGGTTGATGAGGATCCGGAACCGCCCGTCCTCTCCGGCCGCCTCGCGTGCCACGTCCCCGGAGTCATCGGCTCCGGGCTCGATGACGATCAAAAACTCCCATTTTTCATTCGGGAAAACCCGGCGGATTTCCCGGATCGAGGCAGGCAGGCGGGCCGCCTCGTTCCGGGCGGGAATCACAATGCTCACTCGCGGGGCTTGATCCGGCATACGCACTCGGATTATCCCAAGCGTGTGTTTGCCCGTCTGTCAAAGCTCCCTTGGCCGGAAATCGCGATTCTTGCGGTCGCCGTGTTCCTGCGGGTGTGGCTGATTGAAATCAAGCCGCCGCATTTTGACGAGGGTGTGAACGGGTGGTTTGCCGACCAGATGACGGCAAACGGGTATTACCACTACGATCCGACCAACTACCACGGGCCGCTGCATTTTTACGCGGTGTTCCTCTCGCAGACGCTCTTCGGGCGGCACCTGTGGGCATTGCGACTGCCCGCGATCCTCGCCAGCGTCCTCTGCGTCTGGGCACTGCTCCGGTTTCGCGTGTATTTCGGAAGCCCCGCCGCGCGCCTCGCGGGGATTGCGATGGCGGTGTCGCCCGCGTTCACGTTCTACGGCAGGTATTCGATCCACGAGTCGTGGCAGGTGCTTTTCAGTGTTTTATTTTTATGGGGGATTCTCGGGCTTTGGAAATCCGGCGACCGGCGGTCGTTCTTCACGGCGGTGTTTTCCGCCGCCGGGCTCGTGCTGACAAAAGAAACTTACCTCCTTCACCTCGGCTGCTTCGCGCTGGCAGGTGGCGTTCTCCGGGCCTGGCAGCGCGTGCTGCCGTCGCGGCCCGCCCAATCGCTCGCCCGTCGGCTCTGGACAAAAGACGACGCGCTCGTCGCGGGCGGGATCTCGTTCCTCGTCGTCGTCTTTTTTTACTCCGGGAACTTCCTCGATTTTCCGTCTCTGCGCGGGCTCTACCAGACATTCGCGGCATGGTTCAATACCGGCGTGGACGCGGGCGGGCACGAGAAGTCGTCTTATGCCATCGGCCCGTTGAACTACTATTGGGTGGCGCTCATGGCCCGCTACGAATGGCCGGCTCTGGCCGGCCTGGCCGCCTGCGCGCGGTATGTCTGGCCGTCGGACGCCCGCCTGCGCTACATCGCGATCATGGCGGGGGGCGTGCTGCTCGCGTATGCGATCATCCCCTACAAGACCCCCTGGTGCATCATCTCGATCATCTGGCCGTTTTACCTGATCCTCGGCGGGATTCTCTCCGAATGCGCGGGGCGCTGGAAAAGCCGTCTCTTCCTGTGGGCGCCGGCCGCTCCGCTCCTCGCGGCCTCGCTGATTTCCGCATGGGAGTTGAATTTCATCAGCTTCACCGACGACAGGGAGCCCTACGTTTATGTGCAGACCTACGGCGGGATCTTCACGCTCACCGATCCGCTTCTCGCGGTGGCGGAGAACGATCCCCGCCAGTTTCACATGAGCGGGCTTGTGCTGCTCGACAGCTACTATCCGCTCCCATGGGTGCTCGGCGATTTCACGCGGATCGGATACTATAAAAAAGACCAGCCGCCAACGGCCTGGGACGCCGGGTTCATCGCCGTCGAATCCGCCCGCGAATGCGAGGTCGAGCCGCACCTCAAGCATCCCTACTACAAGCGGCGGTTCCACCTCCGCAGCGCGCAGGACGAGTGCACCGCGTATTTCGCCGTGTTTTTATTCCGGGATTTTTTCCAAACAGAACCCGAGTTTCGGCCCCCGGGGCATTGATGCGGGCCGCACTGCCAACTCTATAAAACAAATCGACTCAGAACATCGGCAAGATGCCGATGCTACGTAACATTGGCTTCCAGCCAATGATCCATTCCACTCGAAGAGATGGTATGAGTCCGGCAGGAAGACCGGTTTCAAAGATTGGGAAAGGGGATCACCGCCAGATCGGGAATTCCATGAAAGTGCTTGTCGGCGGTCATCACGGGCACCCCGGCGCGAAGGGCGCAGGCCGCGATGACGATGTCCTGCGCGGGAATATTGAGCCCGCTGCGGTCGAGCTCCCAGCCGAGCACCGCCGCCTGTTCCCAAAGCCTGTTGTCGGTTTGCACATTGCACAGGACATCAAAAAATGAGGACACCAAATCGCGCTCGCGGGGATTCTTGATTCCGCGAAGGACTTCGACCCGCACCATCCCGCAGGTGTAAATATCCTGGAGGCGGTCTCCCAGCCACTCGGCAAGATCTTCGCCCCGCCGCAGCAGCGCGATCATGACACTGCTGTCAACGAGCGCGGCGCCTGGCATTTTTGTAAGGGATTTCCGCAACCCGGAGCGCCATGAGATCGTAATTGGGATCCACCGCGTTCTTCAATTCCTCGGTCGTCAACCCAAGGCCGTTTTTGAAATATTCCTTGAGCCTGTCCTTTCTGTCCATCTCCTTCAACGCCATCTCGACCGCTTCGGTCTTGCTCGCAAAGCCGTGCGCGGCAATCACCCTGGCGAGCAATTTCTCATCAATGTGCATCGTCATTTTCATGCCATACTCAATATGGCATTGATGCGGCCCTGTCAAGTCTCCTCCCTGATGTTCATGTGCCACAGGGAGGACGTGAAAATCCGGCGGCGACAATTTGAGAGGACAATCCGCCTTCGCGAATGTAAGAGAAGGATCCGTGAAAACCACCGGGGCTGTATTGATTTTTATTGCTGTGACCGTGTGCGTGGCGGTGGTGCTGGCGTTCCCATGCGGCGGGCTTTCTTGCGGGTTGGCGTGGGCGGCACTCGCGGCCGGCCTCGCGGCGGCGGTTCCGGCCTGGCGGGGAATCCGTCCCGACCTGCGGCGGCCAACCGCCTGGGAGGCTCTGCTTCTCATAGTCTTCGGGCTCGCTTCGCTGCGCGCGTTCCTGTGGCTGATCTACCCGGTCGGCGACGAATGGCGGGTCCTCTCGCCGAACAACCTCGGGGATCTGTCAAAGCACATCCAATTGATCCGATACCTCGCGAACGGGGCGCCATTCTGGCCGGAGTCCCCATTTTTTTCCGGAGCCTCATTGAGCTATTATTTTGGAACGGATCTCTTCAACAGCCTCCTGCTGTGCGTGGGATTTTCCTTGGAAAAAAGTCTTCTTTGGTGCGGGATTGGCGGGGCCGCGCTGGCCGCCTGGGCGCTCTGGCGCTGGGGCGGAGCGTTCGGCCTCGCGGCGCTTCTCTTCAATGGCGGACTGGCCGGCTTCCTGGTTTTTCAGACCGGCCAGCCCGGCGACTTCCAGGCCGAACTCGCCTGGAAGAATTTTTTCCTTTCGATGTTTGTGACCCAGCGGGCGCTCTTATACGCGCTTCCCGCCACCTTTTTTCTATTGGATGCCTGGCGCGGGGAATTTTTTCGCGAAAGGCCGGGGGTTCCCCGGTGGATCACATGGGTCATTTACGCCTCCATGCCGGTATTCAGCCTGCAGGCATTCGCTTTCCTGAGCCTGGTGCTGGCGGCAATTTTTATTTGTCGTCCGGCGGCAAGAAAGGCGCTGCTTGCATTTGTCGGGTTCGCGATTCTCCCGGCCACGGTTTTGGTCATCCTGGTCACCAACCGTTTCACTCAGGAATCCGGCCTCCACTGGCATCCCGGCTGGATGCAAGGCGGAGAGGACTGGGCGCTCTGGCTCAAAGAAAAACGCTGGGACGATTTGTCGGCGCCCGTCAGGTCCCTCCTCTTTTGGGCCGTGAACTTCGGCATCTCCCTTCCTTTGCTCGGGCTGCTGGGCTGGAAGGCCATCAGGCAACGCGACCCCGAATTGGTCAGCTTCGCCGGGACCGGGCTGCTGGTTTTCCTGGTCTGTTGTTTCTTCCGCTTCTCACCATGGGATTGGGACAACACCAAATTTTTCCTGTGGGCCTGGCTCGCGTGTGCGCCGTATCTCTGGGGTCTCATTTCCGCCCGGCCAAAGCTTGCCCGCTTCTTCGTTTGCTTCCTTTTGTTTTTCTCGGGAGCGGTCTCGCTTGTCGGGGGATTGGACGGACGGCACGGGTACAAGCTGGTTGGCAGATCGGAACTGGCGGAAACCCGGGCGGCTCTGGCGGGAGTGCCTGTCATGGCTCGCATCGCGACGGAGCCCACCCACACGAACCCGGTCGTTCTTTTGGGCAGACCGGTCGTCTGCGGCTACGCGGGAATGCTCTGGGCTCACGGGCTGGACTATCAACAAAAACTTCAGGACCTCAAAGATGTGCTTGCCGGGAACGATCCCGGGGGCCGGAAGGCCCGGGACATCGGGGCGGACTGGATCTTTGTCGCGGGAAGACCGCCGGTGAAAGTCGAGTGAAAGATATTGCCGGGCCACGCCCGGAGGGCTAGTTCTTACACGGCTTCCAGCCTTGAAAATCCCATGAAAAAGCTCCTCCTGTCTTTTCTCCTGTCCTGTGTCCCGGTCGCGGGCTGCTTCGCACAAAGTCCGGTTCTTTCGTTTCCCTTCGAAGGCTCGGCCGGGGAAGGAAAGGTGGTGGGGAAACTCGCATTCGAGCCGGGAGTGGTCGGGCAGGCCGGGACCTTTGACGGCTCGACCTCGATTGAAATCCCCCACTCCCCGGCGTTCGATGTTTCGAAGTGGAGCATCTCGGCCTGGGCCTGTCCGCAGCAGGAAAAGTGCAGCGGTCGGATCATCGAGAAAGGTGCCAGTGATTCTTTCTGGCTGACGTTCTATTGGGGAAGAGCGCGGTTCGGATTCTGGAGCAAGGAAGACGGGTATCAGGAGATTGATTCCAGCACGAAGTTTCCAGCCAACGAGTGGCATCATGTTGCCGGAACTTTCGACGGCGCGACCCTGCGCATCTATGTGGACGGCCGGCTGGAGGGCATGCGGAACACCGCGGCGACTCCGGTCTTAAACAAGGCACCCTTGGTGATTGGTGCCAAGCGCCAAGGCATCGCCGGGGATTGTTTCATCGGCGCCCTGGATGAGGTCTCCTTTTACAATCGCCCCCTTTCGGATTCTGAAATCCTTGCCATGTCCCGGGCCGGGAACTAGCCCTCCCTCGCCCTTGCCTCGCGAATCCACACCGCCGGAACTTCTGGTGGTCATGCCGGCATTCAATGAGGAAGCATCGCTCGGACATGTCGTCAGGGAGTGGCTCGAAGCCATCGCTCTGGAAACACAAAGTTTCGTTTTATTGGTCATCAACGACGGCTCAACCGACTCAACCGGAAAAATCCTTGAGGATCTCGAACAGGAATTCGCGCCAAGGCTCGAGGTTCTCCATCAGAACAACCTCGGCCACGGGCAGACGTGTCTGCGTGGCTACCGGGCGGCTTGTGAACGTCGGATCCCATTCGTGCTGCAGATTGATTCCGACGGCCAGTGCGATCCCCGTGACTTCTCGCGGTTCTGGAGGACCCGCGACTCTTTTGATGTCCTCTATGGAGTCCGCCAAAACCGGGAAGACGGATGGCGGCGTGTGCTGGCCAGCAGAATCCTCCAATTCGTGCTGCTCCTCCGGGCGCGGGTGTGGTGCGCGGATGCCAATGTCCCATTCCGCCTCATGAAGGTCGGGCAACTGAAAAAGAAGCTCGAAAAAATCCCGCCCGCTTTCTGCCTGGCAAACATCGCGCTGGCCGTCCTGTTGCGCCGGGACCCGAACATCAGCCATGGAAAGTTTTTCATCCGCTTCCGCGCACGACACGGAGGAGAGCCGAGCGTGCCACTCGCCCGCTTCCTGGGCAAAGCGGTGCAGTTGATCGGACAACTGGCATGGCTGCCGAAATAACGGGCGTCAGAGCCCCGGAGCGATGCCGAGATAATTCCTGACGTGCCCCAACTCGGGGAGCGAGACGGGGGAGGGCGTGCTGGCGGCCCAGAGCCCGCTGGACGATCCCCCGTCGAGATTCAACGCGGTGGCCACCCCGCGCAGGACGCCCGGGGTCGTGAGGATGCGCGCCGAGTCCGCGAGGGTGACCGATGTGATGTAAATCAGCGCCCATTGACCGTGCCCGTCTGTCGCGACAATTGTCCTGCGCGCGGAGCGTTCCGCGTTCAATCCGGTGGTGGGGCTGCCGTTTTCGACAAGCACCGGTCCGCACTGAATCGCCTCGCGGACATCGCCGGAGTTCTTGAAGCGCGCCGCGCGCACGATCTCGATGCCGCGTCCCCTCACGGCCAGAACGCCGGCCAAAAGCTTCGCCTTCTCAAAAGCGTGAACCTCCCGCCCCGCCGCTATCACCAGGCCGACCGGACGGAAATCCGCTTGGAAATAACCTCCGTTCACACCGGCCACGCATCCCGCCGCCGCCAGCACCCCGGCGAGCTTTGTGGAACCGGGCGACGGGCTCTCCACCACGCGCAGGCTATAGGACCGGGCAGAAAAAATGATGGCGGTGACGCACGCGGTGAGATGCCCTTCGGCAACCTGGGTTTGAACGACCGCTCCCCCCTTCGGAAGGCTCCCCAACCGCACCGTCTCGGTTACCTCCCATGCGGCGGATGCCGATAACAACGAGGCAAAAACGAGGGCGGGCAGAAGAATTTTCATGTCCGGAGAGGCATTGCCCTCCCAAAACTCCATGCCGCGGAGTTATCCGCGGCAGGCGTAAGCTGCAAGAGGAAAAACATCCAGTGGAATCCTTAGGGTGAGAGCGCGAATGCTGCTTTGCCGGTGATATTGCGCGAGGAGTTGCCCAGCAGCACATCGAAAGTGCCGGGAACCGCCTTCCAATTGTGCGAAGCGACATCCCAAAATGATAGATCGCGGGCGGATACATCAAATGATACCGTTTTCGTTTCGCCAGGCTGGAGGAAGACCTTTTGGAAGCCTTTGAGCTCCTTGGGCGGACGTGGGACACTCGAGCACGGGGCCGCGATATAGAGCTGGACAACCTCCGCTCCCGCCCGTTTGCCTGTGTTTGTTACCTTGGCTGTGACATTTAGGATTTCCTGGCGAGTGATTGATTTTGCTGAGAGCTCGGGTTGGCTGATGCTAAAAGTCGTATAGCTAAGGCCATGCCCGAATGGGAAAAGCGGCTCGATTTTCTTTTCGTCAAACCACCGGTAGCCGACAAAAACGCCTTCGGCGTAATTAACGCTCTTGTCGTTATAGTTGTTGAGGGCGTGAGCCGGGCTGTCTTCCAATCTTCGAGGAAATGTGCAGGGCAGCTTCCCCGAGGGATTGACATCGCCGACCAAGACCGACGCCAAGGCGTTGCCTCCTTCCTGTCCGCTGTACCAATACTGGACGATCGTGGGTGCCGCCTTCACCCAGGGCATTTCGACCGGCGCGCCGCTCAGATTAATCACGACGGCATGGGGGAGTTCCGCAAGCAATGCGGAAATAGAAACGTCATGCCCTTCAGGAAGTTTCAAATTCGGGCGGTCCCCACCTTCGCATTCTTTTGCCTGTCCCTCTCCATGCTCTGTTCCTGTAAAGATGAGCACCGCACTCGCATTTTTGGCCTTGGCGATGGATTGGCTAAGATTGCCTCCCTGCTTCGACGGCGGGGACCAGCCGAAGGAGAGGCTGATGTTCTCCGACTTCATGGTGGAATACTCTATCTTAACCTGATATTTTTTGTCCGCTTGGAGATCAATCGAGCCAGTAAGAAGCTGGTCCCGGCCCCCCTGCCATGCCTCAATCACAGGCTGGTCATCTACGAGCACCCGGACCCCGCCACCGGTCTTGACTCCAAGAAGATATTTTCCCGTTTCCGGGGCGATCACCGTTGCATTCCAGCGGGCAGAAAAGCTGTTCCCTTTGATTCCCTTGCGCGGTTCCGCGCCAAGCCAGTTAAAATCAACCTCGCGGTCAAATCCCTCTGCCGCCACCGTGCCGGAGAGATCCTCGTTGTTAAAATACTCGGCTTTCCACCCTTTGATAACGATGCCGGCATCTTTTGTATCGGCATCAACCGTCCCGATGCAAGCATCGGGGATTTGCATGACTCCCACACTTCCGGGCATAGGTTCGCACTCGATGGAAACCTTGTCGCCTAGACGCTTTTTTAGCCCATCAAGCGGGCTTATTTCGTAGGGGGGCTTGCCGGCAGCACTCCAGCCGAGCCCGCAATGTTTGTTCCATCCGTTATCTCCAAAAATCATAATGGACTTCAGCGCGTCGGGGTTGAAGGGAAGAATATTCTTGTCGTTTTTCAGGAGAACAATGGCATTCGCCGCAATCTCGCGTGCGGTTTTTTGAATTTCGGGCGTATTGCGGGCGCCGGACTTGCGCGGGGCGCCGTCAATTTTATGAATCTTGGCCATGACGTAAAGGATGCGGAATGCTTTATCATCCAGGAGGGGCAGCGGGACTTTCCCTTCATTCACCGCTTGAATGAGGGGGGCTTTAAAATAGCGAATCTGCCCGCCCGCATTCATTTCCAGATCGGTGCCGCCCAGGGCTCCTTCGATGGTGTCGTGAAGGCTGCCCCAGTCGGTTACGACCAACCCCTTAAAACCCCACTCCTTTTTGAGAATCTGATTGTTCAGCAGGTCGCTATGGCTGCAAAACCTGCCTCTGAACTGGTTGTAAGCGTTCATTACAGCCAGCACTCCGCCTTCGTGCACGGCCGCCTCAAAAGCCGGCAGATAAATCTCCCGCATCGTGCGCTCGTCCACCTCGACATTCATCTTTTGGCGATTGAGCTCTTGGTTATTGAATGCGAAATGTTTCACGCAGGCTGCGACGTCCATTTCCTGGATCGCCTTGATTACGGAAACCGCTTGAACGGAGGTTAGTTTGGGGTCTTCTCCAAGATACTCAAAATTGCGTCCGCAAACGGGCGTGCGCATGATGTTGACGCCGGGGCCGAGAAGCATGTCCTTGTTGCGGTCTCGCGCCTCCAGGCCGAGAACATGACCGAACTTGGTCGCCATCGCCGGATCCCATGTTGCGGCCAATGCCGACAAGGGTGGTAAAGAAGTCGAGAAATCGTCGTTGCCACCAACCGGAGCAAATGAGCCGCGATTGAGATCCGGGCGCACAGTATGCGGGCCATCGGACATCGTGAACTCATCTTTCAGCCCGACACGAGGAATCGCGTTGACGCTCATCGTGCTAACGCCCCTGCAGAGAGACACCTTTTCTTCCAGGGTCATTTTTGAAAGAATTTCCCCGGCAACTTTGTCGGCTGGATCCATCTCTCCAGCCTGAGCAGAAAACGACACCCGCGCAATTGTTAGAAATGCGAAGCTCATCGACATGATAAGGATTGTGCAACTATTGAGCTTCATAGACATTGGTTTTGAGCGTATATGGGAGGTTGGTGCGGAGCTTGTGGCGGAGGCCCCGCCGTTGGCACTGCGAAACCGTCGCGACACGTAAAAACCGACCCGCCCTTTGTCACTGGGAGAATTCCCATCGATTACGAGATCGCTTCCCTTATTCAGATTTCAGCGAAGCCATATCAATCGAGAAGCGATACTTCACATCGCCCTTGAGCAGTCTTTCGTAGGCTTCGTTGACCTTCTGAATGGGGATGACTTCGACATCGGCGGTAATGTTATGTTTGCCGCAGAAGTCGAGCATCTCCTGGGTCTCGGCAATGCCGCCAATGAGGGAGCCGGAGAGATTGCGGCGGCCCATCAACAGGGAGAATGCGGAGACGGGCATCGGCTTCTCCGGCGCGCCGACGATGGTGAGGGTGCCGTCGTGGGCGAGCAGGTTGAGGTAGGCGTTGATGTCGTGTTGCGCGGAAATGGTATCAAGAATGAAGTCGAAGCCGCCCGCGTGCTTCCGCATCTCATCGGCGTTGCGGGAGACGACGACTTCGTCGGCCCCGAGGCGAAGCGCGTCTTCCTTCTTGTTGGGAGATGTGGTGAGGACGACGACATGTGCTCCGAACGCGCGGGCGAATTTCACGCCCATGTGCCCCAGGCCGCCGAGACCGGCCACACCCACTTTCTTGGCCTTGGTAACGCCCCAGCGGCGCATGGGCGAATAGGTGGTGATCCCGGCGCAGAGGAGCGGCGCGGCTCCGGCAAGATGGAGGTTGGATGGGACGCGCAGGACGAAGTGTTCGTCGACGACGATGCTGTCGGAGTACCCGCCATAAGTCACGCCGCCGAGGTGTTTGTCCGGCGAGTTGAAGGTGAACGTCATGTTCGGGCACAGCTGCTCGAGGTTGGCTTTGCACTGCGGGCAGGTGCCGTCGGAATCAACCAAACAGCCGACCGCGGCCAGATCACCAGGCTGATACTTGGTGACTGCGGAGCCGACCTTGGTGACACGGCCGACGATCTCGTGGCCCGGCACGATCGGGTAAACGGTGGGCATGATGCCGCTCCACTCGTTACGCACCTGATGCAGGTCGGAATGGCAGATGCCGCAGAAGAGAATCTCGATCTGGACGTCGCGCTCGGTTGGCTCGCGACGCGGAATGGCGGTGAATGCCAGCGGCGATGTCGCTCCGGCAGCGGAGTAGGCTTTCGTCTTATACATAGATATTGATGTTTCGGGATGCCGGGACCCCTTGCACCGTAATCTTTGAGGAGGGGTCAACCGAGCATGTCGGCGACCATCGCGCGCTCGTCGGTCAGTTCCTTGTTGGTGGCGGCAAGTTTGGATTTTGCGAAGCCGTCCATCTCGAAGCCGGTGAGGACTTCGAAGGCGCCCGGGGCAGTGGTCTTGACAGGCAGGCCGGCCCAGACTTCCGGATCAAACCCGTAGAGGCCGTTGGATTTCACGGCGACCGAGTGGATGGCGCCCGGGGTCATGAGATCGCGGACGTGATCCACAAGCGAGCTGGCGGCCGAGGCGGCCGACGAGGCGCCGCGCGCCGCGATGATCGCCGCGCCGCGCTTGCCGACGATGTCGCAGAACGGTCCCTGCAGCCACGCGATGTCGTTGATGACATCCGCCGCAGGTTTTCCGGAAATCTTCGCGTGCGCGAAGGCCGGGAACATCGAGGGGCTGTGGTTGCCGTAGATGAAAATGTCCTTCACGTCGGTTGTCGGGACGCCGGCTTTTTGGGCCAACTGGCTCTGCGCGCGGTTCTGGTCCAGGCGCACCATGGCCGTGAATCGGTCGGGGGTCAGGCGGCGGGCCTTGCTGGCGGCGATCATGCAGTTCGTGTTCGCCGGGTTTCCGACCACGGCAACCCGCGCGTCTTCCGCCGAGACTTCGTCAATGATCGTTCCTTGAGCGGTAAAAATCCTGCCGTTTTCCTTGAGGAGATCCGCCCGCTCCATGCCGGGGCCGCGCGGCCTCGCGCCGACGAGAAGGCACCAGTTCGCGCCGGCGAACGCGGCTTTCGGGTCATCGGTGAGAACCATCCCCCGCAGGAGAGGAAACGCGCAGTCATCCAACTCCATGGCGACCCCCTCGAGCGCCTTCATGGCCTTTTCAACAGGGACCTCCAGAAGCTGGAGAACGACCGGCTGGTCGGGTCCGAACATCGCGCCGGAGGCAATGCGGGGCAAAAGGGCGTACCCAATCTGACCGGCGGCACCGGTCACAGCAACTTTGATAGGTGGTTTCATGACATGAGATCAACTAATAGAGCTGTCCGAAAAACCAAGAAAAATCGTCGGGCGCTTGAAAAATCCGGGCCTTCTCTTCCCGATCAGAAACATTCCTGTTCGAGCAGCGAAGAGAGCTTTTCCATTGCGGCGCGGGCGGCGGGGAGGAGTTCGACCAACCCGGCGAGATTGCCCTCTTTCCCGGCCTCCTGCATTTGCGCGGCTATCTGGCTGAGCGTCTCCCCTCCCATGCCGGCGCTCGATCCTTTGAGATTGTGCGCGAACCTTCCCGCGGATGCGGCATCCCCGGCGGAGATCGCGGCGGCGAGCTGGTCGATAATCCCGGGCGTTTCGGCGAAAAACGAGGCCGCGATCTCCGCGGCAAAGCTCCGGTCGCCCATCGTCCGCTCCCGGAACCCTTCCCGGTCGAAGTCGCGCGGATGGTTCTCGTCGCCATCGGTGGTCGGCCGGGGGGGCGCTTCTCCCCTGCGTGAGCGGGCGAGGCAGCGCTCGATGGCGGCGGCAAGATCCCGCGCGTTGGTCGGCTTGGAGACGTAATCGTTCATCCCGGCTTCGAAGCAGCGGGCACGGTCTCCCTTCATCGCGTGGGCCGTGAGCGCGATGATCGGAACGTCCGGATTCCGAACTCCCGCCACCGGATCGCGAATCTTCCTTGTCGCAGCAAAACCGTCCATCACCGGCATCTGGCAATCCATGAAAACCAGGTCATAGGGCATCCGCCGCAGCGACTCGACGGCTTCCCGCCCGTTGCCGACGGCCTCCGCAACATGGCCGAGCTTCTCAAGCGTTTTGACCGCAATGATTCTGTTTGTCGTGTTGTCTTCGGCGACGAGAATGCGGAGCCGCCTCCGGGTTTCCGCCACCGTGTGCCGCGTGATGAGCTCCTGATCGGAACCCGTGGCCTCCTGGCGTCCGAGCACAAGTGACAGGCATTTGCGAAGCAGTGCCGGGCGGATCGGCTTCGGCAGGTAGCCGGAAAAGCCGACTCCGGCCAGGCGTTCGGCATCGCCCCGTTTTCCGAGGGATGTCAGCATCACCAGCCGCGCCGATTTGATTTCGTCATCAGCCTTGATGAGGCGCCCGAGTTCCGCCCCGTCCATGACCGGCATGTTCATATCCAGAAGCACCGCGGCAAAGGGATCTCCCTCATGGGCGGCCCGCTTGAGCAGGGCGATGGCCGAGGCCGCATCAGCCGCCTCGTCGGACCGGCATCCCCAGCTCTGAAGGAGCTTGGTCATGAGAACCCTGTTGGTTTTGAAGTCATCGGCCACCAGCACTTTCACCCCGGAGAGATCGGCCTCGACCGGAGGCGGCTTGATCGTCCCGGCGACCGGCCGTTGGAAGGTGGCCGTGAACGTGAACTCGGAGCCCTTGCCTTCCTCGCTGGTGACAGAGATCTCGCCCTGGAGCAAATGAATCAACTGGCGGCTGATCGCCAGCCCAAGCCCCGTGCCGCCGAATTCCCGCGTCGTGGACAGGTCGGCCTGGATGAATTTTGTAAAAATGAACTTCTGCTTCTCTTTCGGGATGCCGATCCCGGTATCTGTCACGCGGAACCGCAGCGTCGCGGAAGTTTCCGTCTCCGCAACGTGTTCCACATGCACGGTGACGCCGCCTTGCTGGGTGAACTTGATGGCATTGCCGACCAGATTGAGCAGGATCTGGCGGAGCCGTCCCGGGTCTCCGCGCAGAAATTCCGGAACCTCCTCCGCAATCATGCAGACGACATCCAGGCTCTTCTCCTGCGCCTTCACGGCCACGATCTCGATGGCATCCTCGACCGTCGTCCGGATGTCGAAGTCGAGGATTTCGAGAGCGAGCTGCCCGGCCTCCACCTTCGAGAAATCCAGAATGTCGTTGATCAGCGTGAGCAGCGAACTGCCGCAGGCATGGATCGCCTCGGCATACTCGCGCTGCTCCGGGGTCTGCTCGGTGTCGAGGAGCAGGTCGGTCATTCCGATCACGCCGTTCATCGGCGTGCGGATCTCATGGCTCATGTTCGCAAGGAACTCGCTCTTGGCACGGTTGGCCGCCTCGGCCCGCTCGAAGGCCCTGCGCAGCCGGACCTCCAGGATTTTCAGCTCGGTGATGTCTTCCTTGACCGCGATAAAATGCACGATCTCGCCCCGGTTGTTGAGAACCGGTGAGATGGTCGCCGATTCCCAATACAAAGAGCCGTCCTTGCGCCTGTTGTGGAACTGGCCTTTCCAGATTTTTCCGGACGTGATGGTCGCCCAGAGATCCCGGTAAAATGTGGCGTCCTGCTCGCCGGATTTCAGAATCCGAGGATTGCCGCCCAGCACCTCGGACGCCGAATAGCCCGAGGATTTTTCAAAGGCGGGATTCACATATTCGATGTTCCCTTCCGGGTTCGTGATCGCGATGGTATTGGCGCTTTGCTCGACGGCCATTCGCATGTTCAGCAACGCCACTTCCGACCGCTTGCGCTCGACGGCATACCGGATCGCGCGGGACAGCAGTTCTCCGCTGAACTGCCCCTTGACAAGAAAATCCTGGGCTCCGTCCTGCACGGCGGCGACAGCCAGCTCCTGGTCGTCGATTCCGCTCAACACGATCACCGGGATGTCCGGCATCGCCTGATGCAGAAGGTGGAAAGTTTGCATCCCCTGGCTGTCCGGCAGGCCGAGATCCAGCAAAACGAGATCAATGCCTTTGCCCCCCAGCCGGGTGAGCGCCTCGGAAAGCCGTGTCACCGACTCGGCTTCGAAACTCAACGGCCCCGATTCCGGCAGCGTCTCCCGGATGAAGTCGGCGTCCGCCGGATTGTCTTCAACGACCAGGATTCGCAGGGCCGCGCTCATTTTTTCCGTTCGTTCGGCGGCAGCTTGACAATGGTGAACCAGAACTCCTCGATGGCCTGCACCACCTTGATGAATTGGCTCAGGTCAATCGGCTTGGTGATGAAACAGTTCGCGTGCAGGCTGTAGGTCTTGAGGATGTCCTCCTCCGCCTTCGATGTGGTCAGGATCACCACCGGGATGCGCTTCAAGTTCTCGTCGGATTTGATTTCCGCAAGCACTTCCCGTCCGTCCTTCTTCGGCAGGTTGAGGTCGAGCAGCACCAGGTCGGGACGCGGGGCGGCGGTATATTTGCCCTGGCGCCGAAGAAAGTCCATGGCCGCCTCGCCGTCGCCCACCACATGCAGGGCGTTGCGCACTTTGCCGTTTTCCAGAGCCTCGCGGGCCAGATCGGCATCGCCCGGGTTGTCCTCGACGAGCAGGATTTCAATGATTTCCATGAATTTGTTTGTTGTCGTTTGATTTTTCTCTTTCGTCAAGCACACCGGGATTTTCTGCATCCCGGGATTTTCTCTTCTTCGCGGAGGGCAAAGCAAGCCGCATCGGCTCAGCGGAGCCCGAGGACATCCTGCATGTCATAAAGTCCGGCCGGCCGGGTGCTCGCCCACTTGGCGGCACGGAGAGCTCCTTTGGCGAAGGTGTCGCGGCTCGAAGCCTTGTGGCCGAGCTCCACACGCTCGCCGGTATTGGCAAAGAGGACGGTGTGATCGCCAACGACGTCGCCGCCCCGGATGGCATGCATTCCGATTTCCGAGCGGGTGCGTTCGCCGGGCATTCCCTCGCGTCCGTGCCGGACGTCGGTGTCATACGAGAGCCCGCGCACGTCTGCGAGGATCTCGGCAAGACGGCGGGCGGTGCCGCTGGGGGAATCTTTTTTGAGCCGGTGGTGCATCTCGACGACTTCGAGGTCGAAATCCGGCCCGAGGATTTCCGCGGCTTTGCGGGTGAGCCAGAAGAGGGTGTTCACGCCGACGCTGAAATTCGGCGCGAAAATGATCGGAATCACTTCCGCGGCCTTGGCGATGCCCGCGCGGTCGGCATCCGAGTGGCCGGTGGTCCCGATAACGAGGGGCTTCCCCGCCGCCGCACAGGCTTCGGCAACCGCGACGGTGGCGGACGCGTGGGTGAATTCCATCGCCACATCGCAGCCCGTCAGGGCCGCCGAAAAATCGTCGCCGATATCCACCCCGGCGGAGACGACGAGTTCGGGATCTTCCGAGGCGCAGGCCGCGAGCGCCCGGCCCATGCGGCCTTTCGAGCCATTGATGAGGATGCGGATCATGACAGGGCCTCCAAAGTTTCGCGCAGCCGGTCACAATTTTCCGCGGACATCCCGCAGAGCGGAAGCCGGACGTCCGGCAAGATTTTTCCGCGAAGCGAGAGGGCGAACTTGACCGGCACCGGGTTCGGCTCGATGAAGAGGTCTTTGAAGAGCGGATAGAACCGGCGGTGGATCGCCGCCGCGCCGGCCGTGTTGCCGTTGAGCCAGAGCCGGACCATGCGCGAGATCTCGGCGGGATAGAGATTCGAGGCGACGCTGATCACCCCGGCCGCTCCGACCGAGAGGAACGGGATCGTCAGCGAGTCGTCGCCCGAGAAAATTTCAAACTCCGCGGGCAGCGCGGCCCGGAGCTGGCTGACCCGCTCGACCGAACCGCCGGCTTCTTTGATCGCGCAGATGTTCGGACAGTCTCCCGCGAGGCGGACGACGGTCTCGACCCCGATCTCGATCCCGCAGCGTCCGGGGA
>Ga0194053_10001057_pt1 | contig 18425 bp, 16 predicted proteins | sample SepL228m_MetaG_FD_161684 | JGI IMG/M metagenome (GOLD analysis project Ga0194053, IMG submission 161684) | Anoxic zone freshwater microbial communities from boreal shield lake in IISD Experimental Lakes Area, Ontario, Canada - Sep2016-L227-8m | ecosystem: Environmental > Aquatic > Freshwater >... | reverse complement strand
GCCTGGAGCCAGGAGGCTCAGACTCAGGAGCAGGCACCCCAGGCGACCTTGGGGGCTTGGGCGAGGACTCAGAGGGGATGTCATGGTGCGCCTCCAGTGGCTGCCGGGGGTTGGCCGAACTGACCTGAACTTGGGCTTCCCCGGGGGCGATGCCATCCGCCGAAAGTCCTGATTTTACACTCCCGGACTTTGGTCCGAAGAGGCCCCGGCCCCGGCCCAGTCGGAACCGACCTCCCCAGGTATGATCTGTCCCATGCCCCACGGGACCTTTCTGACCTTCCTTGTCGCCCTGGCCACGGGCTTCCTCTCCCTGGCCTGGATCTCGCGGCGATCACACCACCACTACTCTCCGGTCACGGAATCTCTCGTCGCGCCCCTGCTGCACTACAACCTCTGGGTGCTGGTCTGGCTGGTGCTGAACTACGCGGAAGCCAACGTCCTGAGTGGCCTGGACTCCGCCACGGGGCGGGCCCTGCTGGCCCTGCTGCTTTGGACTTCCATGGCCGCGGCCATCCTCTGGGGCTCCAGCTACCTGACCTTTACCTTGCGAGCCACGCACCCCGTCCATCCGGAGACCATGCTCCGTCGCACGGGTCGGGGGACCATCCTGCTGGTGAGCTTCATGTCCCTGGTCACGGCCTCGCTCTGGGCCCTGGGGATGCACGCCCAGATTCGCACCTTTAGCCGGGGCATCTCCTCCCTGGTTTTCGTCAGCGTGGCGGGCCTCAGCCTCTGGCTGCTCTTCCGCGCCCATCGGCTGGAGGAAGAGGCCGCCTCCCGAAAGCTGCGGGTCCTGGGGGCCATCTACTCGGCCCTCTTCCTGGTGCTTACGCTCTTCGTGGCTGGCGGCGGCTGTCGGGACTGGTGCCTCGCTACACCGCCCTCACGATCCACCTCTGCCTGGAGATCCTCTACAACGTGGTGACGGTGCTCTGGATCCAGGTCTTCGACCGGAGCCCCCTGCCCCAAAAGCAGTCCTCCGAACCTCCAGCCCCGCAGCCGGAGTCCGGCTACGTGGTCGCGTTCGGGATTTCCAGGCGGGAGCAGGAGGTGATCCTGCTGATCTGCCAGGGCCGCACCAACCAGGAGATCGCGGACAGCCTGTTTATTTCTCTGAAGACGGTGAAGGACCACAACTACCGCATCTTCCAGAAGACCGGGGTGCGCAACCGGGTGGAGCTGGTCCAGCTGGTGCGCGGAAATGGGCAGGCGGGGCAGCCAGCCTAGAAAAGCATGGCCTTGCCCTCCGGATTGGCCACAATCGTCCAATGCGGATCGCTGCAGTTGATGTCGGGTCGAACTCCATTCACATGGTGGTGGTGGAGGCGGACCCCATGGGCGGCCAGCGGGTGCTGGCACGGGAGAAGGCCATGGTGCGCCTGGCCCGGGGGCAGGCCCGCTCCGGGGAAATCGGCCCCGAGGCCTTCCAGTCGGGACTGGAGGCGCTGGGCCAGATGGCCAAGGTCATCCGGGACTTCGGTTGTGAGACCGTCATGGCCTGCGGCACGGCGGCGCTGCGCGACGCGAAGAACGCCCAGGCCTTCGTGCTGGCCGCGGAGCAGCTGGGCATCCCCATCCAGGTGATCTCCGGCGAGGAGGAGGCCCGCCTGATCCATCAGGCCGTCTCCCACGCCATCCCCTTTCCCGTGGAGCCCATCGCCCTGGTGGACATTGGCGGAGGCAGCACCGAGCTGACCTGGGTGCAGGGCGGCCGGGTGGCCGCCAGCATCTCCCTTCCCTGGGGGCTCCAGCGGCTGGCGGACGCGGCCCAGACCGCGAACCCGCCCTCGGCCCAGGACCTGCGGCGCCTGCGCCGCATGACCCGAAGGATCCTCAAGAAGGCCCGTCGTGACCTGCCCTCGGAGCTCCCGGAGCCCACCCTGATCCTCGGCACCTCCGGCACGCTGGAGGACCTCGTCCGGGGCGCCGCCCCGGGGGGACAGGCCTGCAGTGCCGAGCAGCTGCGGGTCTTCGCGCTCAAGCTCTGGCGCGCGGATGCCCAGGAGCGCACCGAGCGCCTGGGCGTGGATCCCAAGCGGGCAGAGGTCCTGCACGTGGGCGCCATCTGGGCCCTGTCCCTCCTGGAGTGGCTGGGGACGCCGCCCTTGCGCCACCTGCCGGTGGGACTCCGCGAGGGCATGATCTGGGAGGCCCTCAAGCACGGCGGCACGGCCATCCCGCCCCTGGCCGAGCGGCGGCGCGCCTCCATCGAGCAGCTGGCCTCTCGCCTGGATCCGGATCCCGGCCACAGCCGCCAGGTGGCCCACCTGGCCGACGAGCTGTTCCTGGCCCTGCAGCCCCACTTCGAGCTGGGTGACCCCGAGCGCCAGTGGCTGGCCTATGCCGCCCGGCTCCACGACATCGGCTTCTCCATCTCCGACAAGAGCCACCACAAGCATGGCGAATACCTGGTCCGCAACGCCGCCCTGCCCGGCTTCTGGCCTGAGGAGGTGGACTTGCTGGCCCAGGTGGTGCGCTTCCACCGCGGCAAGCCGCCGCACCACGCGAAGCACGAGGCCTTCCGCGCCCTGGCGCCCTGGCACCGACAGGTGGTGCGCAAGCTCGCGGCGATCCTCCGTGGCGCGGATGCCCTGGACCGCCGGCGCCACCAGGCCGTCCATAGCCTCACGACGGAGCTGGACGACCAAGTCTTCCGGGTCACCCTCAGCGCCTCCGGGAATGTTGATGCCGAGATGGAGGCTTTCCTCGAGAAGGGCACCCTCCTGGCAACCCTGCTGGACCGCAGGCTCGAAGTCACCGTAGGCTAATCTCCTGATGACCCTCGACGACCTCATCAACGATTGGAACGGCCCGGCCTCCTGCGATGGCCGGGTGCCTTTGCTCAACGACGAGACTCTGCGGGATGGCCTCCAGAGCCCTTCCGTGCGGGACCCGGACATCGCTGCCAAGCGGGACCTGACCCACCGACTGGCCCGCCTGGGCGTGGACGCCCTGAACCTGGGCATCCCCGGCGCCGGCCCCAAGGCCCTGGCCGCGGTGAGGGCCCTCATGGTCGAGATCCGGGACCACCGCCTGCCCATCAGCCCCAACGTGGCCGTCCGCACCCTCGAGGCCGACCTCCTGCAGGTGGCCGAAGTCCAGCAGCGGGTGGGCATCCCCCTGGAGGCCGGCGCGTTCCTGGGCTCCAGCCCGATCCGCATGGACGTGGAAGGCTGGGACCTCGCCTACCTGGTCGATCATGCCCGCAAGGCCGTGGCCTTCTGCCGGCGCCAGCAGGTGCCCGTGATGATGGTGACCGAGGACACCACCCGGGCGCGGCCCGAGGTGCTGAAGGCGCTCTACACCGCTGCCCTGGAGGAGGGAGCCCAGGCCATCTGCCTCTCTGACACCTGCGGCCATGCGACGCCGGACGGCGTGCGCCGCCTGCTGCGGTTCATCAAGGACGAGGTCGTGAAGGACCACCCCGTGCGCATCGACTGGCACGGTCACAACGACCGCGGCCTGGGCATGGCCAACGCCCTGGCGGCCTTCGAGGCCGGCGCGGACCGCCTCCACGGCAGCATCCTCGGCATCGGCGAGCGCTGCGGCAACGTGGCCCTGGACCAGCTCATGATCAACCTGCACCTGATGGGCCATGCCAAGGGGGACCTCTCGGGCCTGCCCGCCCTGGCGGAGCGTGTCGCCGAACTCTGCGAGGTCGAGATCCCCGCCAACTACCCGGTGCTGGGCCGGGATGCCTTCCGTACGGGCACCGGCGTCCACGCCGCAGCCATCGTGAAGGCCCTGCACCGCGGGGATGTGGACCTGGCCGATGCGGTCTACTCCGGGGTTCCCGCCGCCCTGGTAGGCCGCCGCCAGGAGATTGAGATTGGCCCCATGGCCGGGCACAGCAACGTCATCTACTGGCTGGAGATGAACGGCTACGATCCCAACACCGAGCGGGTGGAGCGCATCCTCCGGGCCGCCAAGAACAGCACCCGCATCCTGACCGAAGTCGAGATCAGGGCCGCGCTCTAAGGACAAGGACAAGAACTCAAGAAATTAACCACGAAGACTGGAAGACCACGAAGAAAGATCCCACTTCCTTCTTCGTGGTTAATCAGTCTTTTCCTGAAAATCTGAACCACAAAGAACACAAAGGGCACAAAGGAAGAATCCCTCTATTTAGCCCTTTGCCTTGTTTGTGTTCTTTGTGTTCTTTGTGTTCTTTGTGGTTAATCCATCTTTACAAGAAAAACCTAACCACGAGGACCAGGAAGGAAGACAAGGCATTCACTTTGCTTTGTGGTGAGTAGTTCTGTTGATCACTTGCGGATCGATGAGAGCCCATGGACGTCCCCGGCACTGAGCCTGCGGATGCCTTCAGCCCAGGCGACCTTCAGCCGGCCGTCGGGTTCCCAGCCCAGGCAGGTGCCCTGCCCCTCCTCCCAGTGCAGGGCATCCCCGGCCTCGGGCCACCGGAAGAGCGGTTGAAGATCTGTATCCAACTTTTTCCAGGAATTCGAGATACCCAAAGCAATTTCGACAGCAGGGGGAATGGTGAGCCCCAGCTCCTGCAGGCAGGCGGGGGCGATGGGCCGCTCGGGGATGTCGGGCGCCGAGGTCAGGTTCACCCCCAGTCCCAGGATCAGGCGGGACCCGATCTGCTCGCCCAGGATGCCGCCCACCTTGACCAGCTGGCCGTCCTTCCAGGCCACCAGGTCGTTGGGCCACTTCAGGCCGAGCACCTGCCCCAGGGGGTCCAGCACTCGGGCGACGGCGGTCATGGCCCGCTGCAGCACCAGCCCCGGGGCCTGGCCCAGGTGGGGTGGCAGCGCCGAGGACATCCATAGCCCGGCGCCGAGCTGGCTCACCCAGGCGTTGCCCTGCCGACCCCGCCCCTCGGTCTGGCCGTCGGCCAGGACCGTGCAGAAGCCGAGCTGGGGATTCCGCCGCAGAAAGGCCTGGGTGGAATCGACCACGGCGAGGTGGATCAGCGGCTGCATCCCCTACTTCCGCCCACCCTGGTTGCGGAACCAGAGGATGCGCAGCCCATCCAGGGTGAGGTCCGGAGCGATGTGGTTGATCAAGGCGCAGTGGGGGGCGATCACCCGGGCCAGGCCACCCGTGGCGGCCACCTTGGAGCCCGGACACTCGTCGAGCAGGCGCCGCAGGATGCCTTCGACCATGCCCACGTAGCCGTAAAAGATGCCGGACTGCATGGCCTGGATGGTGTTCCGGCCCACGAGCCGCTCGGGCTCTGCGATCTCCACCCGGGGCAGTCGGCTGGCCCGCTGGAAGAGCGCCTCGGCGCTGATCTTCAGGCCGGGGCTGATCAGGCCCCCCAGGTATTCCTTCTTGGCGTTCACCACGTCGTAGCTGGTGGCCGTGCCGAAGTCTACGATGATCAGGGGTGCCCCGAACTTCTCGATGCCGGCCACCGCGTTCACCAGCCGGTCCGCACCCAGCTCCGAGGGGTTGTCGATGAGCACCTTCACGCCGGTCTTCACGCCGGGCTCGACGTAGAAGGCGTCCACGCCGAAGTAGTTCCGCGCCCAGCTCATGAGCACGGGATGCAGGGGCGGCACCACGCAGGAGATGGCCACGTGCTTGATCTGCTTGGCCTCGATGCCCTGGTGCCGCATGAGAGCGAGGGCCGAGAGTCCGTACTCGTCGACGGTCCGTTCCCGGCTCGTGGCCAGGCGCCAGGAGCACACCAGGGGCGCGTCCGGACCCTGGGCGAGATCAAAGATCCCCAGGACCACGTTGGTGTTGCCCACATCGACAGCCAGCAGAAGACTCATGAACGCTCCAGGAAAGGTGCGGAACCTCTAGGATTGCCGGGGGTGGTCTGCGCCGCCACCCCCCTTGTGATCTCCCGCCTCGGCGCATCCGGTAGCCTGGATCTTCCGTCAGGAGTCTGCCGATGCCCCGCACCATGATCGAGCCCTTCCGCATCAAGTCCATCGAGCCCATCCGCATGACCACGCCCCAGGAGCGTCTGGGCATGCTGGAGGCCGCGAAGCTCAACGTCTTCAAGCTCCGGGCCGAGGACGTGCTGCTGGACTGGCTCACGGACTCGGGCACCGGCGCCATGAGCTCGGCCCAGTGGGGGGCGATCATGCTGGGCGATGAAAGCTACGCGGGAGCCAAGAGCTTCTTCCGCCTGGAGGCCGTCCTCCAGGACATCACTGGCATGGCCCACTTCATCCCCACCCACCAGGGGCGGGCCGCGGAGAAGGTGCTGTTCAGCGCCGTCTGCAAGCAGGGTGAGCTGGTGCTAAACAACAGCCACTTCGACACCACCCGGGCCAACCTGGAGTTCAACGGCGTCGAGGCCTTGGACCTGGTGATCGCCGAGGGTCTGCAGCCCAGCCTGATCCACCCCTTCAAGGGCAACATCGACCTGGCGCGGGTGGAGGCGACGCTGAAGGCGGAGGGGCACCGCATTCCCTTCGGCATGATCACCGTGACCAACAACACCGGAGGCGGCCAGCCGGTCTCCATGGCCAACCTGCGGGCCTACTCGGCGCTGCTGAAGCGCTATGGCAAGCCGCTGATCATGGATGTCTGCCGCTTTGCCGAGAACGCCATGTTCATCAAGCTCCGCGAGGATGGCTACCAGGACACCCCGGTGCGAGCCATCTGCCAGGAGATGTTCAGCTACGCGGACGGGGCCACCATGAGCGCCAAGAAGGACGCCATGGTGAACATGGGCGGCTTCATCATGCTGCGCAGCGACGAGTGGCTGGACCCCGTCCGTAACATGCTGATCCTCACCGAGGGCTTCCCCACCTACGGCGGCCTCGCCGGACGGGACCTGGAGGCCATGGCCGTGGGCCTGGAGGAAGGCATGGACGAGTCCTACCTGCGCTACCGCCTCCGCACCGCCGAGTATCTGGGTGAGAAGCTGGAAGCCGCCGGTGTCGGCTTCGTGAAGCCCACGGGGGGCCACGCCGTCTACCTCGACGCCCGCACCGTGCTGCCGGACATGCCCATTGCCCACTACCCGGCTTGGGCCCTCTGCAATGCGCTCTACCTGGAGGGCGGCATCCGTGGCGTGGAGATCGGCTCCGTGATGTTCGGCAAGCACCTCGAGGATGGCACCGAGACCCACCACAGCATGGAGCTGGTCCGCCTCGCCTTCCCCCGCCGCATGTACACCCAGAGCCACTTCGACTTCGCCGGCGAGGTCATCGCCGAGGTGAAGGCCAAGGCCAAGGAGATCCGCGGCGTGAAGATCGTCAAGCAGAGCCAGTACCTGCGCCACTTCACCGCCGAACTGGCCTGGGTCTGACCGAGTCAAGCCATTACAAAGGCTCGGGTTGCCTCTTCCGACAGGCGAAGGGGTAGGCTGGGGGATCGCAACCCGGAGCCGTCGTGATCAAGGGTTATGCCGGTCGCATCCTGGACGTGGACCTCGCAGGTCGCACCTTCGCCTTTCGCCCCCTGGACGAGGACATCGCCCGGCTCTACCTGGGCGGCAAGGGCTACGGCACCCGACTGCTCTACGACCTCACCCCGCCGGGCATCGACCCGCTGGGCCCTGAGAATCCGCTGATCTTTGCGACGGGTCCCGTGAACGGCTCCCTGGCACCCCAGTCCAACCGCTTCGCCGTGGTCTGCAAGAGCCCCCTCACGGGGGGCATCGGCAGCGCCGCCTGCGGGGGCTCCTTCGCCTTCGGCCTCAAGAAGGCGGGCATCGACATCCTGATCGTGCGCAACCAGTCGCCCATGCCCCTGCGCCTTGAAATTGATGGCGACCAGGACAGCGTGGCCTTCCTGGAGGCCACTGACCTCTGGGGCCTGGGCACCCGCGCCACCCAGGCGGCGCTCGGCAAGGGCCGGAACCATGCAGTCATCGGCCCCGCGGGAGAGAACCAGGTGCTCTACGCGGGCATCGTCTCCGACGAGCGCATCGCCGGGCGGACCGGAGTGGGGGCCGTGATGGGGTCCAAGCGCCTCAAGGCAGTCTCCGTAACGGGGACCCACAAGCTGGAGCTTGAAAATCAGGATAAATTCAACGACTACACCAAGTGGTTGCGAAAGCTCTTCCGGTCTCACCCGGTGCTGGGCGAGAAGCTGCGGCGCTACGGCACCATGGGCATCGTCAACACCACCAACGCCCGGAACATCCTCCCCACCCGGAATTTCAAGTTCGGGCACCACGACGACGCCATGAGCGTCTCTGGCGAGTATCTGGAGGACCACGGACTCGTCGGCGTGAAGTCCAGCTGCATCCACTGCCCCGTGGCCTGCGGGCGCGAGGTCACGGTGGAAGGGGTGGGCCGGGTCAAGGGGCCGGAGTACGAGACCGCGGCACTGCTGGGCCCCAACCTCGAGATCACGGACCTGCGGTGGGTCAATGAGTGGAACGAGCTGGCGGACGACCTGGGCATGGATAGCATCAGCCTGGGCGTGACCCTGGGCTTTGCCATGGAGCTGCAGGAAAAGGGCCTGCTCCAGAGCGGGCTGTCCTTCGGGGATGCCACGGGGATCAGCGCCATGATCCAGGACATCGCCCACCGGCGGGGCCTGGGCAATGACCTGGCGGACGGCGTCAAGCGCATGAGCGCGCGGCACGGTGGCACGGCGTACGCCATGCATGTGAAAGGCCTGGAGCTGTCGGCCTACGACCCCCGGGGCTCCTACGCCCAGGGCGTGGAGTACGCCACCACCAACCGGGGCGGCTGCCATGTCCAGGGGGCCAGCATGTACTTCGAGTCCACGGGCCCCCTCACCATCGATCCCCAGAGCCTGCGCCTCAAGGCCGAGCTGCCGGTGGTGCAGCAGAATCTGGCCTGCGCCATCAACTCGATGGTGCTGTGCATCTTCACCACCTACGGCATGATCCCCAGGCAGGTCCACGAGCTGGATCCCAAGAGCCGCCTGCACCGCACGATCACCTACCTCTTCGAGCGCAGCGGCCCCCTGTACCGCCTGATCACGAAGCTCAAGCTGCGGCCCCTGACCTGGTTCGAACAGTGGCTCACCTACATCACCGGCCAGACCTTCACCTCGGGGCACCTCCAGGAGATCGGTGAGCGGATCTTCAACCTCGAACGCATGTACAACCTGCGCGAAGGCCTGACCGGCGCCGACGACACCCTGCCCCACCGGATGCTGCACGAGTCCACTTTCGCGCACCTGGACTCGGGACATCCGCTGGATCAGCTCCTGCCCCGCTACTACGAGATCCGGGGCTGGGACGAGCGCGGGGTGCCGCTCCAGCGCACCTTGGACCGCCTCAAGGTGCGGACATGAGCATCACCGTCGAGCTGACCTATGACCTGGCCAAGGCCCTGGGAGGTCGCCGCCTGGAGCTGGAAGGGACGCCTACGCTTCGCCAGGTCCTGCAGCTGACCCGCAGCCGATTCGGGACCGAGGGCGCGACCTTCGACAAGCTGACCCGAGTGACGGCCCTCGTGGTGAACGGCGTCCTCGCCAGCCGCACCCACGGCCTGGATACTCCCCTGCAGGACGGCGACCGGGTGAGCTTCCTCAAGGCCGCCGCAGGGGGCTGAGGGCTGAGCTATGGATTCAGAAACAGAACAAAAGATTTAACACCGATAAACACCGATAAAAGCTGATAAAAAGCTGATAAAGAATTATTTAATAGATATTGAAGATTATTTTTTGTATCTTTTATCGGTGTTCATCGGTGGTAATAGCCCTTTTTCTGTTTGATCTCTCTGCCGCCCGCGGAAGTGATCCATGCTCCGGTTCACGCCAAGGACGCGCAGCACGGCGTCGAAGAGGAAGGTCGGTAGCACGCGGGCCACGGGCAGGACCAGGATGAAGCGGGGCATGATGAGGCGGGAGCGATTCCCCTCGACGGCCTGCATGATCCGGCGCACCACATCGTCCGGCTGAAGGATGGGCAGCAGCCAGGGGAAGCGGGTGCTGGCGCCGTCGAACATGCCCGTGTCGATGAAGTAGGGGCAGACCACGGTGGTCCGGACCGGACTGCCCTGCCGCTTCAGCTCCACGCGGAGGGACTCGTCGAAGCCCACGGCAGCGAACTTGGAGGCGCAGTAGTCGCTCAGCCGGGAAGTCCCCGCCAGGCCCGCCACGGAGGCCACGGTGACGATGTGCCCCTTGCCCCGGGCCAGCATGCCCGGCAGGAAGGCCCGCACGGTCCAGAAGTGGGCCAGGGTGTTCACCTGGAAGGTGCGCTCGATGGCCTCGTCGCTGCCCTCCAGGAGGGGCTTGCCCGACACGATGCCGGCGTTGTTCACGAGGATGTCCACCCCGCCCCGGAGGGCCTCCACCTGGCCACAGACCGACTGCAGGGCCGCGCGGTCAGCGAGGTCTACCACGAAGGACTGGGCGTCGCCCCCGAGCGCGAGGACCTCCGCACCGACCCGCGCAAGCCCCTCCGCATCCCGGTCCAGCAGGGTGACTCGGGCTTTCCGGCGAACCGCATCCAGGGCCATGAGGCGGCCCAGGCCATGGGCTCCGCCGGTGACAAGAACGTGGGAGTCGCAAAATTGGGTCATAGGGAACCACTGGATCGCCAATACCCTAACACCAATTCAGCGCTGGAGCTCTTCCAGGGCGCCCTGGGCGGCCTCCCAGTCGCTCATGGCGTAGGCGAGGTCGGCTTCCAGGGCCTTCTGCTGGTCCAGGCGGGCGCTGAAGGCCTGCCAGTCGGCGGGATCCATGGCGGCCAGCACCTTCTGGTGGTCCGTGAGCTGGGCTTCGAGGGCCGCGACCTTGGCCTCGGCTTCGCCCACCAGGCGCTCGGCGCGCTTCAGGGCGCGCTGCTTGTCCTTGTCGATGGGAGTGTGGGGCTTGGCGGCGACCCGGAGGGCGGGCTGCGCCTTGGCTGGGGCTGGCTCGGGCTTCTTGTCGGCCTTCTTCGGGGGCTCGGCAGCTCCGCTCCCGGCTTCGTCTTCGCTGCCCAGGTCCAGGTCCACCCAGGCCTGGTGCTCCTCGTAGCCGCCCTCGCGGAACTCGGCCCGGCCTTCGTGGACGCGGAGCAGGGAGTCCGCCACGCGGCCCAGCAGGTAGCGGTCGTGGGTCACCACGATGGCCGCTCCGCTGAAGCTGAGGATCGTGTCCTCCATGGCCTCCATGCTGGGGATGTCCATGTGGTTGGTGGGCTCGTCCAGCAGCAGCAGATTCACGCCGTTGCGAATGAGGGTGGCGATGCTGAGGCGGGCCCGCTCACCGCCAGACAGGGCCGTGACGGGCTTGTCCACCTCGTCGCCCCGGAACTGGAACTTGGCGAGGAAGCCCAGGATGTCCTGCTTCACGGCATTGGGGGTCACCGCGTGGATCTGTTGGAACACCGTATTGCGCGGGTCCAGGTTCCGGTGGTGCTGGTCGAAGTAGCCCAGCTTCACCTGGCTGCCAAGGCGCGCCTGGCCGGTGATGAAGGGGATCTCCTCGGCGATGGCCTTGAGCATCGTGGACTTGCCTGTGCCGTTCAGACCCACGATGCCCATCTTCTGGCCGCGCTTGAGCTGCAGCTGCTCCAGGGGCTTGAAGAGGGCCTGGCCGTCCCAGCCCACACTGGCGTTCTCCAGCACCAGGGCGATGTCACCGCAACGCTGGGTCTCGGGGAAGCTGAACTTCACCTTCCGCCGGTCCCGCAGGGGCTGCCGGATGCGATCCAGGCGGGCCAGGTGCGTGCGTCGCCCCCGGGCCTGCTTGGTGTTCTGGCCCGCAATGTTGCGGCGGATGTACTCTTCCTGGTTCTTGATGTAGGCCTGCTGCTGCTCGTAGTGGCGCTCCAGCAGTTCCAGCTCCTGCTCCTTCTTCTGCATGAACTCCGAGTAGTTACCCTCGTAGGCCCGGGAGCGGCCCGCCTCCAGCTCCAGGATCTCGGTAGCGATCTTGTCCAGGAAGTAGCGGTCATGGCTGATGACGGCCACGGTGGCGTCGGTGTCCTGGATGAAGCCCTCCAGCCAGCGCAGGCTGGGGAGGTCCAGGTGGTTGGTGGGCTCGTCCAGGAGCAGCAGGTCCAGGCCCTGCAGCACGGCCTTGGCCAGCATGACGCGGCTCTTCTGGCCGCCGGAGAGGGTCTCCACGGGCCGCTCGAAGTCCGCGGCGGTGAAGCCCAGCGACTGCAGGATGCTCTCGGCGCGGGCGCGGATCGTGAAGCCATCCAGGTGCTCGAAGGTCTCGGTCACCTTCTGGTAGCGGTCCAGGACCTCAGCCAGGTCGCCGCCGCTCTCACCCATGCGGTGCTCCAGCTCCCGCATCTCGTGCTGCAGCCGCTCCACGTCGCCGAAGGCCGCCAGGGTCTCTTCCAGCACGCTGCCATGGGTCTCGGGGATGAGGTCCTGGGCGTAGTGGCCCATGCGGATGCCCCGCTCCTTGGTGGGCCGCACCACCGTGCCCGCGTCAGCCTCCAGCTGGGCCAGCAGGAGCTTGAAGACCGTGCTCTTGCCCGCCCCATTGCGGCCAATGACGCCCCAGCACTCACCCTCCTGGATCGCCCAGGTGACATCCTTCAGCACCTCCTGGGGGCCGAAGCGCAGGTCGACGTGGTTGAGGGAGGCGAGCATCGGAGAGGGCTTTCAGCAAGAAGGCCACCGTGAGGTGGCCTTCTGTTTGGTGGAGCCAATCGGGATCGAACCGACGACCTCTTGCATGCCATGCAAGCGCTCTCCCAGCTGAGCTATGGCCCCATTCGGGAAGACCCAGTATCCCACTCCCTCTGCGCCTCTGCAAGCAGAGATCTGGTGTCGTCCCTACGGCGCGACCCGCAGCTTCTGGCCCACCTGGATCCGGTCGCCCTTGAGGTGGTTCCAGGTGCGGAGATCGCTGAGCTCAACGTCGTATTTCCGGGCGATGGCCGCGAGGGTCTCCCCCTTTACCACGCGATGCCCGGCGGCCGCGGGGGCCGAAGCGGCCTTGGCCTTTACCGGAACCGCATTGGGCGGGGCAGCCTCACTGGACAGGCGGATCTCGTCGCCGGGGTGCAGGGCCTTCGCGGCCTCGGGATTCAGGCGCAGCAGCTCACTCAGGGAGAGGTCATAAGTCCGGGCGAGCTTCGACAGGGTATCGCCGGGCTTGACCCGCACGGTGGCGGGAGCCTCGGCCTGCGGTTTGGGCTGGGGCCTGGGCGCCAGCGCCACAGGCGAAGGAGTCACGGCTGGCACTGGCGTGCGTTCCCGCACGGAAGCGGTCGGCGTCGGCGGCGCGCTGGGCAGCTCCCGGACCGGGGCCACCGCACGGGGCTCAGGGGCCGGCTTCTCACCCTCATCGCCGGGCGTGAGCTCCCGAGGCACCACGGGCAGCGGCGGCAGGGGCTGGTCACCAAGCGACTTGGACTTCGCACTCTTGGGGGCAAGGTCCCGGTCATCCAGGGCCAGGGAGGGCGCAGGCGGCACCAGGAGGCGCTTGCCGATCTTGAACTGCTTGGCGGTGAGGTCATTCGCGATGAGCAGGTCTTCCTCGGTGACCTTGAAGCGCTTGGCCACCTTCGCCAGGGTGTCGCCCTTGCGAACCGTGTAGTTCTGGAAGTCCAGGCGCTTGTTGGCGGGCATGCGGGCCAGCTGCCGCAGGCAGTCCATGGCCCGGCCTGGCGGCACGCGCAGCAGGTAGCTACCGGGCGGGGTCGAGCCCCGCAGCAGCTCCGGGTTCAGGGCCTTCAGGGTCGCGGCGTCCGTGTCGGCGCAGCGGGCCAGCACCGTGAGGCTGGTCATGCTCGAGACCGCCACGGTCTCGTAGGAATAGGGCGTGAGAGGCACGATCCGCAGACCGTAACGCTCGGGGTTCCGGCCCACAAGGATGGCCGCGCAGAGCTCCGGGATGTAGTTCTTGGTCTCGGTCCGCAGCCACCGGGACCGGGCCAGGTCCCAGAAGTTACGGCTGCCCACGTTCTGGATGGCGCGGTCCAGGGTGAGAGGACCCGCGTTGTAGCTGGAGGCCGCCAGGTACCAGTCGCCGCTGATCTGATAGAGGCGTTTGAGGTAGCGCGCGGCGGCGCGGGTGGCCTTGATGGGGTCGCGGCGCTCCTCCAGCCAGGCATTGCCGTTAAGGCCGTAGATGCGGCCCGTGGAGCGGATGAACTGCCACATGCCCACGGCCTTGGCCTTGCTGTTGGCCTCATTGCGAAAGCCCGATTCGATGACGGCCAGGTAGGCCAGATCCGAGGGGACACCCTCTTCGGCGAAGACCTGGCGGATCATGGGCATGTACATCGAGGCCCGGCCCAGGGCGTTCTCCATGAAGCCGCGCTTGGTGGTGGTGAAGAGACTCACCCAGGTGAGCACCCGGTCGTTGAGGTCTATGGGGTAGTCGTAGGTGGCGCCCTTCTCCGCGGCCTTCACCCGCTCCTGCTCGGCCCGCAGCTCCTCCCCGCTGAGGGTCACGACCTCCTCGGGAGCCTTCAGGCCTGGCTCGCTCTCCGCAGCCTCCTCGGCCCCCACCTGGTCTTGGATGTCCTTAAGACGCTGCAGCAGCGCCTGGACCTCCGGCAGCTTGAGGAGCTCCAGCGGCCAGTCTGCGGTGAGGATATCGGCTTCGTCCGCACGGTCTTCGGCGGCGTCCTCGTCATCGGCCTCCAGCGCGTGTTCCGCCGCCTCCACCAGGGCCTGCAGGCGCAGGATCCGGGTGGAGGTGGACTCGACGGCCGGTACGCCCTGCGCCACAGCCGTTGCCTGGGGAGCCGGCGCCGGAACCTGAGCCAGCGCCGTCCCCCAGAGGAGGGCGGCCAGGAGCGGACTCGGCACTAGTGGCTTTCAGCGCTGACCAGCGCCTCGTAGGCCGGGGCGTCCAGCAGGCCGGCCAGATCGCCGGTCAGCTTGATCTTCACCATCCAGCCACGTCCGAAGGGGTCTTCGTTCACCGCTTCCGGGTGATCGGCCAGGGTGTCATTGACTTCGAGTACTTCCCCCGCGGCCGGCAGGTTCAGCTCGGAGACCGTCTTCACGGACTCCACCGTGCCGAACTCCTCGCCCTGACCGAAGGTAGCGCCCACTTCCGGCAGGTCCACGAAGACCACGTCACCCAGGGCATCCTGGGCGTAGCTGGTGATGCCCACCAGGGCCGTGCCATCGGCGGCGGGCTTGAGCCACTCGTGGTCCTTGGTGTACTTGAGGTCGGCCGGGAACATGGATCCTCCGAAAAAGGTTAGGGACTGACTTGGGATGGCTGAGAGCTGATAGCTGTCGGCTGACAGCTATTTCTGCCGCTTGTAGAAGGGCGTGGGGATGATCTCGGCCGGGACGGCGCGCCCCCGGATGTCGATCTGGATGCGGCCGCCAACCTTGGCCAGCTCCGTGGGGACGTAGGCCAGGCCCAGGTTGATGCCGCAGGTGGGCGAAGGGGCCGCGCTGGTGACAAAGCCGATGGGCTGGCCGTCCTGCACCACCGCCATGTGGTCCCGGGCGATGTCGCGCTTCTCGAGGGTCTTGAAGCCGACGAGCTTGCGGGGGGCCGGGACCGCCTTGGTGGCGAGCAGGGCCTCGCGACCGATGAAGGGGCCCTTGTCCAGCTTCACGATCCAGCCCAGGCCCGCTTCCAGGGCGTGGATGGTGTCGTCGATCTCGTGGCCGTAGAGGGCCATCTTGCACTCCAGGCGCAGGGTGTTGCGGCAGCCCAGCCCCGCGGGCAGCAGCCCCAGGGGCGTTCCTGCCGCCATCACGGCGTTCCAGACCGCCTCCGCGTCTCCGGCAGCGCAGTAGAGCTCAAAGCCGTCTTCGCCGGTGTAGCCGGTGCGGCTGATGAGGCACTTGATCCCGGCGACCTCGCCATGGGTGTAGTGGTAGTAGCCGATGGGCGCCAGGGGTGTCTGGGTGAGCGGCTGCAGGATGCCCAAGGCCAGCGGTCCTTGGAGGGCGATCTGGCCCGTGGCTGGGCTCTCGTTCACCACGGTGCAGTCGTAGCCGCCCGCGTGCTGCTGGACCCAGGCGAAGTCCTTGTCGGAGTTGCCGGCGTTCACCACCAGCAGGAACTCCTCCTCGCCCTCGCGATAGACCAGCAGGTCGTCCACGAAGGTGCCGTTTTCGTAGAGGAAGGCAGTGTAGTGGATCTGCCCGAGGACCAACTGGGAGACGGCATTGGGCGTGAGGTGCTCCACCAGCGCCAGGGCGCCGGGTCCCTTCACTCGGATCTCGCCCATGTGGCTGACGTCGAAGAGGCCGGCCTTGGTGCGGACCGCCTCATGCTCAGCGATGATGCCCGCCGGATACTGCACGGGCATGTCCCAACCCCCGAAGTCCACCATCTTGGCGTTCAGCGCCCGGTGTGCAGCATTGAGAGGGGTCTTCATCAGCTCAGACATCTGGGACTCCGTAGCGTCCAGTCTAGCCCCGCCGCACCCAGGGCAGAAGGCCCGGGAGCTCCCAGCCCAGACTCCACAGACCACTGGAGACCTCAGTTGTGACAAGGCGCACAGCCAGCGGGAGCACCAGGACTCCGGCCGCCGCCGCACGGTCCAGCTCCGCGGCGTAGGCGGGATCAATCTCCCGCGCCGCGTCGAAGCGGTCCACATCGGTGCGGTGGACGAACAGGACGATGGCGGCGCGGTGGCCCTCGAGCACCATGGCTTGGAGCTCCCGCAGGTGCTTGGTGCCGCGCTCCGTGACCGCGTCCGGGAAAAGCCCCCACTCCCGGTCCTTGAGGGTGGTGTTCTTCACCTCGACGAAGACCTGGCGTCCCTCGCCATCCAGGGCCAACACGTCGATGCGGCTGCGCTCGGCGCCGTAGCTCACTTCTGTGCGGACCTCCCGCAGGCCGGGTAACCCGGGCAGGGCGCCGCGCCGGGCGGCCTCGGCCACCACTTTGTTCGGCATGCCGGTCTCCACGCCCACCCAGCCGCCGCCCCGCTCCACCGCCAGCCAGGTGAACTTCAGCTTGCGGTCCGGATTCGCGGCCCGCTCAAGCAGCACCCGGTCGCCAGGCTCCCAGCAGGTCTTCATGGAGCCGGTGTTGGTGGTGTGGGCGGTGACCAGGCTGCCGTCCGCCAAGCGCACATCCGCCAGGAACCGCTTGTAGCGCTCGATGAGAAGGCCCGGGACCAGGCCCGTCTTCTCGACCAGGATCATGGCCACTGGGCCAGGATCTGCTCCAGGACTGCGGGCAGATCCGCAGCCACCAGGTCCGCCTTGGAGCCGTCCACCTTGTGCCCGTAGCCCGTGCGGACCAGGGCGACCTTGCACCCGGCCCGGCGCCCGGCGTCCAGGTCGATGGCCTTGTCCCCCACCATCCAGGAGCGGGAGAGATCCAGGCCATGCTCATCCGCGGCCCGGACCAGCATGCCGGGGTTGGGTTTCCGCTCCGGGTGGTCGGCCACGGCGTATTCCCCCTGCCCTTCCTGGTGGTGGGGCGCGGCGTAGACTGCATCGACGCGGGCGTGCTCCGCAGCCAGCAGGACCGCCATGCGGTCCATGACGGCGTCGAAGTCATCCCAGCTGAAGCGGCCCCGGCCGATGCCGCTCTGGTTGGTGACGACCACCACGGGAATGCCGAGGGCGTTGAGCCGGGCAACGGCAGCCGCAGCACCCGGGATCAGGACAAGCTGGTCGGGGTCGCAGAGGTGGTCCACTTCCTCATTGATCGTGCCGTCGCGGTCCAGGAAGATGGCTGGCTTCAAGGCAGCCACTCGGCGACGCAGACGTCGAACTGGCGCGGCCCCCGGGGCGCCCGGCCGCTCACCCAGAGCAGCCGCTTGCCATCGGGACTGAAGTGGGGGAAGGAGTTGAAGCCACCGGTCCAGGTGATCCGCTCCAGCCCGCTGCCGTCCAGGTGGATGCGGAAGAGGTCGAAACCACGGCCCTTGCCCTGGTCGTCGTGGTGATTGGAGGCGAAGATGATGCCCTTTCCGTCTGGGGTGAAGATCGGCGCAAAGGCGGCCCCGGGCAGGTTCGAGACCTGCCGCTTACGGGTGCCATCCGCGTTCATCACCCAGATGTCCATGGCCATGGGCTCGACGAGGTGCTGCTTCAGCAGGGTCTTGTATTTCGCCGTGGCCTCGTCGCCCTTGGGGTAGTTGGTGCGCCAGGCGATGAGCTTGGAGTCGGGGCTGAACACGGCGCCGCCGTCATAGCCCACGCCGTCCGTGAGTTGGAGCAGGTGCTTGCCGTCGAGGTCCACGCGCCAGATGTCGACATCGCCGCCCCGCTCGCTCGTGAAGATGATCCACTTGCCGTTGGGGGAGGTGGTGGCCTCGGCGTCGTAGCCTGTAGCGGGCAGGAAGGGCTTGGCACCAGAGCCATCCGCGTTGGCGACGTAGAGGTCGAAGCCCTGGAACACGGGCCACTGGTACTTGCCCGGCGTGTAGGGCGGCCCCTCCGGGCACTCGGGGCCGGCTCCGTGGGTGCTGGCGAAGATGATCTTCTTGTCACCCGGCAGCCACCAGCCGCAGGTGACCCGGCCTTTGCCGGTGCTGACCCGTTTCTGCTCCGAGCCATCCGCGTTCATGGTGTAGAGCTGGTCGCATGGGTAGCCGTCCCGGGTGCTCTGGAAGATGATCTTCTTCCCGTCGGTGGACCAGTAGGCCTCGGCATTGGAGCCGGTGGCCGTAAGCT
>Ga0194053_10001056_pt1 | contig 18441 bp, 7 predicted proteins | sample SepL228m_MetaG_FD_161684 | JGI IMG/M metagenome (GOLD analysis project Ga0194053, IMG submission 161684) | Anoxic zone freshwater microbial communities from boreal shield lake in IISD Experimental Lakes Area, Ontario, Canada - Sep2016-L227-8m | ecosystem: Environmental > Aquatic > Freshwater >... | reverse complement strand
GGAAAGGCAGGCCGAACAACGCCGGCAGGGCTGGCAGGTCGTGGAGGTGGAAAAGCAACTCGACGGCGTGCTGACGCTGGCCGGGTTGCCGGTGTATATGCGCGTGGACCGCATTGACCGGCATCTGGACGGCCGTGTGCGGGTGATTGATTACAAGACTGGCAAGACCAGCGAAACGCCGCGCAAGACGCATCTCCGCGCCTGGTCCGAGAAAAAATGCCCCACCCCGCTCGGGCCGCTTTGCATCGTCAAGGGTAAGAGCCAAGACAAATCCTATGGCTGGACTGATCTGCAACTGCCTCTCTACGTTGCCGCCGTCGAAAAGGAACAGAAGTTGGACGCCGTGCCCGAAGCCCTTTATGCGCTGTTGCCGGAGGCGGTCGGCGACACGGAATTCGTGCAGTTCGAGGGTTTGGCTGAGATCATTCCGAACGCCCTGGAGTGGGCTGAGCAAGCCGCCCGGCGCATTGTTGCCGGCATCTTCTGGCCGCCGGCGCCGGAGGTGAAATACGACGACCTGGCTGCGCTCGCCCCGGAAGGGTTGGAGCGGGCGTTGGGCGAGGAATGGGCAAAGTTCCTGGCAGGAAATTCGCAAGGCAAGGGAGGAGACACCCCGTGAACACGAACCTACAGCACACCAGCATCCGCGCCTCAGCCGGGACGGGTAAAACCTACCAGCTCGCCAATCGCTATATCGCGTTGCTGCTCTTGCAGGCCATGAACGGCGGAAAGATTTCGCCGGATAGAATTGTCGCCATGACCTTTACCCGGAAAGGCGCCGGGGAATTTGCCGAACGCATTCTGCACCGGCTTGCCACCGCGGCCGGTGACGCCGCCCAGCGCGAAAAATTGCAGGCCGACCTGGCTCTGCTGGTCAAGGGCGATAAGTCGCGCGGCATCGCCGGCCTTGCCCCTGGCGTCGAGATCATCGTGGATGCGGCGACCCTGCAATCCGCACTGGCGATGATGATTGATCAGTTTGACCGCCTGGCCCTGGGCACCATCGACAGTTTTATGGCGCGGTCGGTCCAGACCCTGGCGTTCGAGTTGGGCCTGGGCGGATTCGAGATTCTAGACAAAGCCACCGCTGAACGGGAGCAGGAGGAATGGGTCGGCGAAGTGTTTCGCGCCGTGCCGCCGAAGGACCTGTTTGACTTCTATCAGACCCTGAAGCTCGCCACGCTCAAGTCCTCCAGCAGCCTGCGGACAGAGTTGGGCCGGTTTGTGAAAGACTATCACAAGCTGCTCCAGGCGCTGCCGAAAGTGGAAGCCTGGGGCGGGAGCGCTTTCTGGACTGGGGAAATACCGGGTTTACCCGATGCGCAATGGAAGCCGCAAGCCGCCGCACTGGCGAACCAAGTGTCCGGGCAGGATTTTGGGAATGCGACCATCTCCAAGTCGCTGGCCAAGGCGCTGAACTGGCTGGCCGGGCGCATTCCTGGCAGCGGGGCCGGCGATATTGCCGCCTGGTTGAAGGAAGATGGAAAGCTGGCGGAACTCTGGCATCACTGGCCCGAGCAAGAATGGACGTTTGAGTTTTACAAGAAGCCTCGCACCGTTCCCGCTTCGATCCTGCAGCTCCTCAAGCCCATCCTCGGAGCCTGGCAGGCATCAGAATGCGCGGCACTGTCCCGCAAGACTACTGCCATTCACGAAATCGTGTTCCGCTACGAAGCGCTTTACGACATGCTCTCCCGAAGCAAAGGTCGCCTGACATTCGCCGACCTCCCGCTGCTGCTCAGTCAAGAAGATGGTGGGACAACTTCCATACCCGCCCTCGAATTGCTCGCCTTCCGGTGGTATCAGCAGTTCGATCACTGGCTGCTCGATGAGTTTCAGGACACCAGCCGCATTCAATGGGGTGTGTTAAAGCCCTGGCTGGACGAGGCCATCCAGGACGGCGACGGTACCAAGTCGGTGTTTGTTGTCGGGGATCCCAAGCAATCCATCTACGGCTGGCGCGACGCCGAACCGCGCCTGTTCGAGGAGCTGACCGCCAGTTATCCCGGCGCGTTCAAGGAACAAATCATGGCCGAATCGTGGCGCTCCCGGCCGGCGGTGCTTGAACTGGTCAACCGCATCTGCAATCCGGATAGCAATCCGGCGTTGAAGGATGCCGACCGTTTTTCGCCTGCAGCCCTGGGAAGATGGCAATACCAGCCGCACTTTTCCGCCGAGAAGCTGACAGCAGAGCCTGGCTACGCGGCGGTGCTCCTGGCGCCAGAAACGGAAGCGGGGGAAGATCAAACCGAAGACCCCGAAGCTGAGACCGCGGGCGAGCCGTTCGAGAAATTGGCGTCGCAGGCGCGGGTCATCAAGGCCGTGCTGGAGAAGGTGCGGCCACTGGAGCGGGGTTTGAGTTGTGCCATTCTTGTCCGCAAGAACAGCAGTGCGGAGGCCGTTGCTCAGTGGCTGCGCTCGCACGAGGTGGCGCAAGTCATGGTCGAAGGCGAGGCTACACTGGCCAAACAATCACCGGTGGTAGCCGCCCTGGTGGATGGTCTGCGGTGGCTCGCGGTGCCCGCCAACTCGCTGGCGGCCGGACATATCAGCGCGACGCCCCTGTGGGCTGTGCTGAAGCAACCGGTGGCGGATACGGAAGCCGCCGAAGCTCCAGCCGGCTCGGTCTGGCGCTATTGGCGTCGGCGCATCGCCGACATTGGAGCGCCGCAGGTCACGCACGAGTGGTGCGTCGCGTTGGCATCCTCTCACCGGGAGCCTTACCCCCAATACTGTCTGCGCCACATCAACCAGGCCGCCCATCAAGCCGGCTCCGCAGCGACCCTGCCCGACTGGCTCGCCATACTGGAACAACTGGCGGTGCGGGAAACGGCCGCCGCCGGCTCGATCCACGTCATGACCATCCACAAGGCCAAGGGACTCGGTTTTGATGTCGTGTTCCTGCCGGACCTGGATTCCGGTGGTGGCGGGAGGGAGAACATCCTCATCAGCCGCGATGAGGAGGGCTGCGCCAGGGGCTGCCTGTCTTACCCGGCGAAGTGGTTGCAGGCCTGGCAGCCGACCCTCGCAGATTTGTGCGCCGCCCAGAAAGCCGGACAGGATCTGGAGGCATTGTGTGTGCTCTATGTTGCGCTGACCCGCGCCAAAGAAGCGACGTTCGTAATCTTGAATAAGGAGAAACCGCGGATGGCATCGCCGGTGCGGGATTGGATTCTCTCCGCAGTCGCTCGGCCCCTTCCTGCCGCAAGTGATCCACCGGCTGAAATTCCCTGGGGTGAAGGCGAGCTGCTATGGGAGCACGGCTCGCGGGAATTTGGCGCTGGCAAGCCGGAAGCCCTGGCGGCAATGGCACCCGCCCAGCCGGCGCTTCAACTGCCCGTGCCCGTTCCACGCCGAAAGCGACGCAAGCCCTCTGACGCCGGCCATGACTCGCTGGCCCAGGCTGCCCCGGCGGCCGTTTCGCGCGGCGGCCAGGAGTTCGGAACTGCCGTCCACGAAGTCTTCGAGCAAATCGAGTGGTGGACCCCCGGGCAAGTTCTGGAAGGAGACAAGGACGCCGTCGCCCTGGTCCGGAAATGCCTGGTCGTGCCGGAAATCCGGGCGTTGTTCACCCGGGAGACCGGGCATGACGAAGCCCTGCGCGAACTGCCCGTGGAATTCATGGAGAAGGATACCTGGTGGAGCGGGATCATAGACCGGCTCATCCTGCGCCGCGCTGCCGACGGCGGCCTGTGCCGGGCGGTATTGATTGATTTCAAGACCGACTCGGTGGAAAGCCCCGCGACCCTGCGGGAGCGTTACTCGGAGCAGTTGGCCATCTATCGCCGGGCCGTTTCAAGCGCCCTCAAACTCGGCGATGATCAAATTGATGTGGTCCTGGTGAGCACGAATATGGAGACGCTCGTTCGGCTTTAACCCTAACTCCGGCAGTTAAGAAACGAAAAACAAAGCAACGAGGGAAAAAGACGGGGGGTGGGAACAGGAAACGTTGGCTGGCTTGGCTCCACCGGCCGGGAGAGGTTCTTGAGATGGGCAAACCGCAGAGTTTCCCCTGTTTTTCAGCTTTTGTGTCTTTGTTTCTTTGTTGTTCAACTGCAGTTTCCAGGTCAACCCGCCAATCAAGACGCCAAGAGGAGGCATGTACTCCCGCCCACATCTGGAGTTCGCGCGACTTAATCCTGAAAGCAGCGTCTCAAAGCACGAAAGACACCCTGCCAATTGGATAGTACCTCTGTACGCGTAGTACCTCCGTATCGCAAGTGGACGTAATAGGTTCTGATTACGGAGATATAATGGAGGTACATGCCAACGGACTTGGCATGGCGAGCGCTGCGACTAATCACGCAGGGGTCATTTTTGTGACTGCTTGTGCGATAAATACTTATAAACCAGGGTAAAAAGCTTGACAATTCGACAGTGGTCTGTATAGTCGGAGCTATTATGTGTTATGCGGAGTTAAACCACAGTATTCAGACTCAGATTGGAGGGGATAATCCTAGACACCGAATGATCCGGTATGCTCTGGACCAGCACTACCTTCCCGATGCGGATTACATCGCCTTCGGCGGAACCGTGCAGAATGCCCAGCAGTTGAGTCGCAGCCCTTGGCTTACATCGCTATACTGGGTGCGGCGGTGCTTCGAGCATGGCGACGGGAACAACCACCGCGAGCAACTCAGAACGGTGTTTACAGGGCCTCAGAATCAGTTTGAGGATCTGGTCAATCACATCTTTGGCATATGTGGTTTCCCGCTCGACGACGGGAACGTTAAGCCGAGGCAGAGGTTCCTCTCGGAATGTTTCACCGTCGGTTTTCACGGGCAGACCTCGGAAATCTGGAAATTCCTTGTGCCGCTGTATCGTCGGATAGAGGCTGCAGCGACTGATCCGGCCAACTGGGGCTTGCTGCGTGCTTTCGCGAACACCGAAGGCGGAGATTTGCCCCCGTTCTTCCGGTGGCTCATTGACACCGAAGATACCGATTTCCTGGCCATGCTAAGAGCCATGGCCACGAACCAGGATCAAAATGAGCCTTGGCTGGTGAAGATTCTAGCTTCGCCCAACTACACAGAATTGCGCGAAAGAAACTCTGCCACCGTTGGCTGGGCGATCTATCAAAATGGCAATGTCTGCGATTTGCGCCTTGTCGTTCGCAATATTCAACTCCGCAACAACTGGCGAACGTGTGAGGTTCGCCAGAACGCCGCCGTGCTCGAAAAGCAACTTCAAGCCGGGCAGACCATGATAGCCTTGTCCGTACAGGAGCTCGTCCGGTCTGGCCTCCATATCTTCGAGAAGGTTCAGGTCCAAGTGGGAGGCCACAGGGTTCCTGGGGGGGCTCGCCTGGGAAACGGTGCCGTCCAGTGCCCCGTTTTGTTCCGCTTTCCCCTCGGCGGTGGCTATTACCATTCGCAGGTTACTGTTGATGACGAACACATCAGCGCGAAACGGCTGTTAGCGCTATTGCCCGAAGGCTTCAATGACGCCAACGCTGGCTTTACTTTTGGCGGGCAGCCTTGTGCAGCTACACGCTTCAGGGTGCTCAATCTTTGCGGACAGCCTCGCCACCTGGTGCAGTTGAATCTGGACGCATGGGATGGATCGACACGCGAGCTGCAATGGGAGCAGCAGGTTCTTGTATCCCTCGGCACACAACCTTACCTCGAAGTGGCTCAAGCCATCGATGGTATTCAAGTTAAGGCTGCCGACGATACCGCTTTGGTTCTCGGCGAAACCTCGCACGTGGAGGTCAAGAACTGCCCAAACCAAGCCGACGTTCAATGGAGCATCGACGGGAATCCGGCGGGCAACGGCGCAGCCTGCCTGGTTCAGCGCAGCGCCAGCCAGGAGGCAAAAATCCTCTGTCGGGTGGCCGGCAGAACCCGCACGGTTAGAATCATTTTCGTACCCGCCAATGCCGAGGCATGGATTCGAGGAACCCAGCCCGAAGCTTCGAACGACTGGTCATGGCAGCCGGAAGTGGCGACCGCTCGCCGGATTGAAGCGGCACAGGAGGGACGCCAGGAGGGAACTCTTGCCTTCCAAGGCCTTAACTGGAGGGTGTCAGCCCCCTTGGCTGAGCCGTTATGGTACTGGCAAGAAGGCATTCAGCCGGCGACTGAGGTGAACAAGTTCAAGGAATTCAACAGTTGGGGTGAGGTGATGAACTGGACGCTTTATGTATGCCTCCCGCCTCACAACGAAGCGACAGTATTAGATTTACGCCTGGATGGCAATCCAGCGCCGATTGCCCTGCAGCCCCTGCAGCCCGGAGACGTATTTCCCATCAGCGTGAGCTACCTCTGCCAGCCGCATTTGGCGTTTGACAACCTTGCAAGTGCCGGGTTTGCCTATGTGAGCCTGCGGGGGCAACAAGTGGCTTGTGTTCTCAACGTGCCAACGCAGCCAGTCCTGATCCGCAATCAGGGCGGCCACCCAAGCGTCTTCTTCCCGGAAGGTTTCACCCCTGGCAACTACAGCATCCTGCGCTTGCGAGAATCCTTGCTGGTATCTGGCGCTTTGGAAGCTATTACGTGCGCCGGGTTTGGCGTTGGCCAACTCACCGCCATTCCCACGGGTACAGAGGCGCGGCCCGACGAGGGGGTCTGGCTGGCACTGATTCCAGAGCCTCAGAACCAGGCGCCGCCGAACCTGCTGCTTCTGGCTTGGCAATGCCGCCAGCTTGACCAGGGGCGTTTGGCCTTGTTGCAGGCTTCTGCCGCCGGGGGCGACGCACTACGCGCGCGACTGGAACATTGGCATGGTCCGTTGAATGACCAGCAGGTTGGAATGGCGCGCAACTGCTTGGATATGCTGGATGGATGCTTCGGCAACCACCCCGACACCCCATTCGCCGCAGCGATCAAGGATAGGGCAGAGTTGCACATTCCCGCAGGTTGGTGGCGGAGTAATTTTGTCCAACAATGCCGACTGGACTCGCTGGGGGATACCTTGCCCCAGTCGCTTCGTAACGGTTTCAACTGGTGTGCCGAACCGGGTTCTCTGGGAGAAGCCTACAGGCAGATTCGCGAGACGATTCAAGGCAACTGGACCGAAGCCAGGAGACAAAGGCTTGTCGAAACATGCCCCGCTATTGCGGCTCAGATTCTGATCGAACACGGTTTCCCGCTCGTTCAAGCGCAGCAGGGGAACAGGATAACCGCCAGCACAGGGAAAATATTCAGAACATGGGAGTGGCGTGATCCAGCTCTTCACGGCCTGCTTGCGACAATCAACCCGCAGCAAGGTGGGCAACTTCTTCGGTTGCGGACTCATCATTTTTGGGCGAACGGCGTAGGTATTAGATCAGTTTCCTCCGACGGGATCCTCCTGGTGGGGATGCACAACCAACACATACAAGTTGTTTTCAATTATCAGGGGCGGCAAGAAATGCTCTACCAGCATAACGTCTTGGCGTTTGAAGTGGGGGTCAACAATGAGCAGCATTACCTACATGCTTTTGCGGATAGAATTCAAGAGCATGACCACCACATGTTGGCGGCTGCCGCCGGACAGGAAACGATGCGGAACCTGTTCGGGGAGTGCCTGATTTCCGCCCAGGCGATGGTTGGGATTGATGCCGACGAAGAATACGGTTTGGCCCGCATGTTCTCCCTCGCAAGTGCGCGTTTTGTCGAAATGGCTCAAATGGACGAGTCTCAAGCCAACCGTGCCCTCTTGTTCCAGGCGGCTGTCCTGTCCCGCCTCCATGCCAGGCTGGGCCTTGCACAAGCCTACCCTCACGACTGGCCTTTATCGCAGCCCCAAAACTACCAACAGGTCTGCGGCGTCATCCGCGAGGCATGGTTCTGCGAGGATTGCCGCCAGGCCTTAATGGATGACCTTATTCCTGTGGAATGGATGATTACTTGGTTTCACCGCTGAACCAATGAGCCTGTGCAACATCGCAAACATAGAAAACTCCCGCAACAAGTCCCATTACAATATGAATCCGATAAAAGCCGCTCAAGAAATCGAAAAGCGCCTGCAGAACTACATCCGCATGACTCTGCCGGTGGACCGCTCCATGCCGGACACATTCACCGAGAAGCTCAATGAATTCTATCCGAGCTACCATTTGACCCAAGACCCGTTTCTGGAGCTCATGCCTGCCTACGCTCCTGGCTCCTCTCTCCAGGAATTGGCCGATGAAGGAGTCATCCACCAGCAGACAGCCCAGATCTTTGCCAACGCGCTCCGCGGCGGAAGCGCGGAACAACCAGCGGATCCGAGAAAGTTCACGCTCTACGCGCATCAAACGGAAGCCATAAGGGAAGTCTGCGGCAGACAGGACAACGGCGGAGCCTTCCACCAAACCGGGAAGAACCTGGTCGTATGCTCCGGAACTGGCTCGGGCAAGACCGAGACATTTCTGATCCCGTTGGTGGACTATTTGGTTCGGCAATGGGACGCAGCAGGCCGGCCAGTCGTTTGGAATCCTCCCGGCGTCCGTGCCATGCTGCTCTACCCCATGAATGCGCTGGTCAATGACCAGATCCGCCGATTGCGGCAGATTCTGCAGCACGCGCCGTTCATCCGCTTTGGCAAATACACCGGCGAACTCGACCAGATCAGTGAAGAGCAAGGGCTTAGCCAGGAATTTGTGAACGGTTTGAATGTTCACGTGAACGCGATCCAACCGCAAGACGGTGTCAAATGGAGCGGCGCGGGCTTTGACGACGAAGCCGGACTGCCCAACGAAATCCACCAGCGCTCCGTTTGGCAGGATAACCCTGGACATATCCTCGTAACGAACTACTCCATGCTGGAGCACATGTTGCTAAAGCCCGAAAACGATGCCGTGTTTGGTAACACTTGGAAGTTCATCATCCTCGACGAAGCGCACTGCTATACCGGCGCGGTGGGCACAGAGATTGCCTGGCTCATCCGCCGACTGGAAAGGCGCTTGCGTGAAAACCAAGGCTTCCACCCTGACCGACTCCGTTTTCTGGCGACCTCCGCTACACTTTTTGACGATCCGGACTTAACTGAGGATGCGCAGAAGCGAGAAATCAAGAGCCGATTTGCCTCCAAGGTTTTCCCGGCCAACGCGGATAGCTTCCATGTGCAATTCGGAGTGCCCGCCTCGCACCAGCCTCCCGTTGGCGCAGCCAACCACGCAAATCCACTCGCGCCAGAGGTGTACGCTGGATTACTGGCTGCCAGCGTTACAACTCCGGAGCGAGACACTCTCCGTAACAACCTAAACGGTCTGCTGGCGGGCAAGGATGCTGAAGAGACGAACTTGTTCGAATTATCCCAGCTCGTGTTGGGTTTGGAGCGCTGGCTGGATCGCTTGAAGCGTGTTCAAGAGTTCCTCCAACGTGCGGAGTTTCTGGACAACAATCCGATTGCCGCTGGCGATGCGAATTATTTGTTGCAGGCGGTGCAAGACGCTGTCAAGGCGAGATTGGTTGTGCTGGATAACCCGGACGCTATAAAGCGGAACTTCTTGGCTGATAACAGCCTTCAGAACATGCAGTCCTTGGTCAGATTTCTGCAGGCGGGGATCGGGCGGATAGATAGGCCCGGACTTGATGACTGGCGCGATTACCTCCATGACGACTCTGATCCTCGCCCAAGCAACTATCCTGGCGATACCATCGCTGTGAATGGTATCAACCAACCAAACCCGCGGGGTAATCGCCTGAGGACGCTGCTGGAATGGGAAGGCATCATGGCAGGTGATTTAGGACAACTGACCGTGGACGGTTTCTCTCGGTTGTTGAATATTGCTGCATATCTCGCTGTCTCGGTTGAGCAAGAAGAAGGATTTGTCATCAACCCGAAGGATGTGCCGATCACCTTCTCCGCCGCCGCGCACGATGCCTTGACTCAGTTCGCGGATCGTTTAGCTCACCAGGCATACGGAGTGTCGCAGGCGCGCATCACTTTAAACACGGCATGGTTGCGGGTGTTGCTGGATCGCAACCTAATCGCGCAAGACACCCCATTGCAGGAGTTCGAGTCCCTGCTGGCGCTGGCCCTTGGCGGAGACCCGCGGTTAGGTTCGCTGACATGTTTCTTGGCACGACAACCAAAGACTATGCTTGCTGCCGCGGATAATGTCTTCGCTGACTCAGACCAACGCCCAGAACACCTAAACAACCTTATCTCTCTGGCCAGCATGGCCGTCCCCGCGGGCGGTCGCCGCCCGCTGCTGGACATCCGGTATCACCAACTCCTGCGTGGCATTGACCGGCTTGGGCTAGTGTTCAGCGGCGAAGCCGGCGGACCCCTGGGTTTTAGCCTGACCTCAAGCACAGCAGAAGAGGTGCTTCCGGATGGCGCAGCCGAGCAACGCCCGGTCTTTGACCTCGGCGTTTGCCGGGACTGTGGTCAGCCTTTTGTGTTGGGATATACGGAAGTGCAAGATTTGAGGCCACACAATGAGGCCGTTCGCCTGCGCCGCGAACGCAGTGATACCCATAGCTACTTGCACGCCTTTGCGTGGGAAGCAGGAGCTCGATTGGAAGATGCTGAGGAAGATCCCAAGGTTCAAGACGCCCAAGACCCTGCACCCCATATTAACAATACGTCTGTCTTTTTCAACATACGCACCGGCCAAGCGCAAAGCGCAGTCGCTGGCGGCCCAATGGCTGCTGCCGGGTGGGTTCCTGCCTATTGGTATTTGTCATCGTATGTCAATCAACAGGGACAAGAGCATCGTGAGTTCATCAGCCAGTGCCCCTGCTGTCATGCCAAACACAGCGCAGACGGCCGGCGCTTCGGAGTGATCACGCCCTACACGGCCGAAGGACCGCAGTTCCGGGTAGTGGCTTTGGATGAACTCACACGTCTGTCTGACCCGAGCAGCGAACCCAGTGCTCGCCGGAAACCAGGCATGGGCCGCAAGGTCTTGGCATTTTCGGATTCCCGCCGCTCCGCCGCCTCGCTGGCCTTTGGCTACCAGAGCTTCTTTCTCGATTCCAACCTGCCACGCTTCTTAAGCGATGCAGGGGAATTGCTCTGCCGCGCAAGTGCTGCTCTTAGTATAATGCCCGCTGGGCCACTGCTGATCGAGGCGTTTCACGATTCTTTGATAGATATGTTCTTACGGGAACTGAGAAGCCAGATTCTCGCAAGAAACGCCGACGTGGACAATGACGATGAAGAAGGAATAAGGCAGATGATGCGGCGCCGATTGGATAGGCGAGGGTGCGACGCTGCCTCCCTAGCTCTGTCGGTGGTGATGGAGCATCAGCACAACTGTGGTCGTCTCTTGGAGATTTCCGGCCAAGACAACATGGACCTCCCGAAGCATGATGCTGCTGCGGTGCTGGTTTTGCGGGCACTGGTTAGAAAGGGGCGCTACAGCCTGCTCAGGAATGGCGTGGTGCAGCTCGAATCCAGGCACCTCACCACCGCGCAAGTCCAAGGGCAATTGACCAACATGGCTGGAGAAAGAAACCTCAATCCGCAGGCTTTGAAGGACATCTGCCAGGAGATTTACCAATACTTGTTCCAGACCGCAAGGTTGAACATGATCGCCAACTGGCCACCGGACGAGATTAACAAATCCAGATTCGGTGACAAGAAGAGGGTTCACCGAGATATGGCTGGCGACAGGCTCATCCGCTTCGTGACCGGGAATCAACCCACGAGTTCCAAACTCAATAGGATTGTCCGTGATAGACTTCTGCTTGACGGGGTCAACTACACCTTCGCGGAGGCAAGCAACTTGCTCGGAAACCTCTGGGAATTCTTTGTTCCAAACGGCAACAATTGCCCCTTGGCCGCAGTGGGCGGCAATGGCGAGCATGAATTCAACATCAATGATCTGAGACTTACCTTTGTTGCTAACGCTGCCCATGCAAATGCAATCAATGAGTGTGAGCAACAGCCGCCCCACGAGCGCGAGGATTGTAATCGGATGACGCGGGAAGTCATTCCCGTGCGCATCGAGGAGCACACAGCGCAAATCTCCACGGAGAAGGCAGCGGCCTACCAGAGGGGCTTTACGGATGGGAGCATCAACATTCTCTCCTGCACCACCACATTCGAGATGGGCGTGGACTTGGGCGATTTGGCGACCGTGTACCTGGCGAATCTTCCCCCCGGCACGGCGAACTACCGCCAACGTGCCGGTCGCGCCGGCCGCCGCCCGGGTGCTTCTGCTTACGTACTCACCTTTGTGAGCGGGTCGGCTCATGATGAGTACTTTTCCGCCCCTGAACGAGCCATCGAGCTTCTGTTTGGCCGGATGAGCCCGCCACTGATATACTTGGAGAACTTTACCTACCGCGCCCGCCACCTTCGCGCGGAGGCGCTGCACAAGTTTCTCTCTTGGGCTGAGGAAGGGAACCGTTTGAACGTGCAGGCGAACGGAGCAAACCTGGCGCGCAAATGGAACTCCGCCGGCCAGTTCTTCAAGGGCATGAAAGTCGGCAGGAGACAGGGGCAAGGATGCCCAATTCGGGCGGTTTTCGATCCTGTGGTGTCGCTGCTGGCTGATTGGTATCGGGCGCAGCAAGAAGCCGTGCAGGCGTATATGGAGCGCATGGCCGATGTGCCAAATGGATTGGGCTACTCGGTAGCCGCTGATTTGGTGTGGCAGTTGTTACACCAAGGGGACAACCATCAGGGCGCGATCGCGCCTTATCCGGTAGCGAACGAAGAGGCATACCGCATGTTGGGGGGGGCGAATATTCCGCAACCCGTTGGAGAGCCGTTTAGCGTGAAGCGGACCAACGTGCAAAACCAATTCTGGGGAATGTTCAACAGCCAGAACATTGGAGCAGCAGCAAATACCGTGAAACCGGCAGCGGCCCACTTGTTACGGGAGACGACCATCGAATGGTTGGCCCGCACTCGAGTGTTGCCGCGGTATGGTTTCCCGGTGGACGTCATCCAATTGTTGCCACACCCAGATGATAGATATGCAAAGAATGTGGAGCTGGATCGCGACCTCAAGCTGGGCCTTTACGAATACGCTCCCGGGCAAACGGTGATAGCGGACAACCGGATGTTCGAGTCGAACCAGATTGTGCAATTCGTCAGACCTGGAGTGCAAGATCAGCACAACAATAATGCGCGGGTCCTGCACATTTGTTCAAACTGCCATGAGGTTTATCGAGAGCAGCCGCCGAATAACCAGTGCCCCTTGTGTAACGTAAACGGGAATCAAGGACCTGCATATACTGAACCCATCACCGTAGTCGAGCCAGATGCTTTCCAAGCCCTGATGTCTCGATCCTCGGCGGGCCAACAGAACCATGCCCAGCGCGGAACAGCACAGAATATCTACACAGGTGGACTGCGAGGGCCAGAACGCTTCGTGGACAATATGTCTTTGGCAACTGCCGAATCAGCCAGTGGAACGATCGGTTATGTTAACCAGGGGCCGAACTACCAAGGGTTCGGGAATCAGGGTCACTCCCTCTACCACGAAGTGCATACGGATGTGGCAGTGTGGCTGCCGAGGATTCAATTGTTCCAAGCGGGTGGATCACTGCATCGGTTGAACCACCCCGGCAATTTACTGGCCGAAGAACGGCTGCGGCTTGCCATGCTTTCCGCGCTTGAGGCCATCCTCCGCGAGGCGGCGCAGCAACTCCAAGTTAGCCCGCAGGACATCGGTGGACTGCTGCATCCTCATCCTCAGGCAGATGGAATCGGCGCATGGGTCTTTGTCCTCTTCGATGCCTCGCCGGGAGGGGGGGGCACAGTGCTACCCCTCGTTTTATCGGGTAACATTCAGGCAGATGATGCCCGGCACAAGCTCATTCGCAGTATATGCGACAAAGCCCGGGATAAATGTCGGCAGTGCATAGAGTGTGGCCGGATTCACGGCGCGGATGCGCCGACCGACAATTTAGTTCCTCTGACACGTGAGAATTTTGAAGCAAATCAACAAGGGCAATACCGCAGGCGGCAGAGCTGCTACCGCTGTTTGCGCTCCTACCAGAACCAACGCCGACACGACTTGATGGATCGTTTTGACGCAGCGCTCGTGTTTGATGCATTACTGCAGGCGGGTGGGCACGGGGCGGGCGCCGGGGTGCCGGTTTCACAACCGCCCACGCCCTTACTAAATCTGCCCATCAGCAATGAGTTTGAACTGGCAAGCTGCACTGGCATTGATGACGGCCCACGCCGTTTCCGGCGGTTAGATAACGGTGAAGCCGTCAGCATCGGGAAATATCTAGTTCGTCTTGCTGACGGACGGCATTTCCTGGGGAGATTGAATCCCAACTTCAGCCCCATGAACTTCTCATACAACGATGGCGTGAACCAGTATTGTTCGGTCGCGCGCGAGCAAGTGGTCGCCCGCCTGGTGCAATAACGAATGTTATGGCCAGAATGATTCCAGAACTAGAGATCAACGAGTTGGACCCAAAGAACCTCGCCCTGTTTAACGGGGACGTTTCGGAGCGCGCGATGTATCGGGCGCTCAAGGAGCAACTGCCGGATGACTGGGTGGTGCGTTACAACTATGTGTTCTGTTACTGGCAGGCGGGCAAGCTATGCCCGGATGGGCAGGCCGACTTTATCGTAGCCGCACCCGGCAGAGGGCTGATGTTTGTCGAGGTCAAGGGGGCTTCTGGCCTTGTGTGTCAGGATGGCCAGTATTATTGGCTGAAGGACGATGATAACCTCGGCAACCCTACCGAGAATCCGTTCCTGCAAGCGCAGGGTAACAAGCACAGCATCGTAAAGCTCCTTTCCAATAAGCTTGTTGGATGCCATTACTTCCCGGGGCGTTATGGCCACCTGCTTGCTTTTCCTAGAGCACAAGGGACTATACCGACGTCTCATATAGAGGAAATCGCAATCCGCTACGGCGATATGAAGGATATACTCGCCAGGATTGATGGTGCATTCGAACTCTTCGGAACGGCAGACGATGCGAAATGCTTCACCCCAGAGAAAATGGCCATGGTCGTTGAAAAGCTTGAAGACAACATGCGCGTTGTTCCCGTGGCGGCAGCGGACGTCGATGAAGATAAGCGCACAATCGAAGCCCTGACCAAGCAGCAGTGGGCCGCGTTTAAGGGAATCCTTGGCAATCGCCGCATTAGAGTCACAGGAGTGGCTGGTTCAGGAAAGACGATGCTGGCGCTGTGGGCTGCTGAAAGATATGCTGGTGCCGGCCAGGAGGCCGCCAGCCAGAAGGTTTTGTTCCTGTGCTACAACAAGCTGCTCAAGAAGTGGATAGAGCTAACGTACCCTGCCGAGACCCGGCGCTTTGAGGTGGAAACCTTTCATTCACTCACCGGCAGGCTTTGCGCGTCCACTCAACGGCCGTTCAGGGCAATTGGTCCGGAGGCGTGGACGGATGATGCTCCTGCAGCGCTGCTTGATGCTATAGATGTCATCGGTGAGGCGGCCAAGTACGACGCGGTCATTGTGGACGAAGCCCAGGATTTCCACAGCCAATGGTGGACCCCGCTGGAATTCCTCTTGCGGGGCCAAAATAGCGTGCTGCTGATGTTTTCCGATCCCCGGCAGAACCTGTATGTGGAGAATGGCGGCGAGGTGAATGTGGGCACGGGCTTTGACTTGTCGCAGAATTGTCGGAACACGAAAGAAATTGCAGGATACTGTGGGGAGGTTATTAGCGGCCAAATGGAATCATTTGATCTGTCACCAAACGGGCCGAACCCGACGATCCGAAGTGCCACTCCGCAAGTTGGTCAGAGACGAGCGATTGTCCGCGGAATTGTGAACGAATGGCTTATTGAGGGGTTCAAACCCGCCCAAATCGCTATCCTCTCACCGTGGTCTCAAGACCATGATGGGTGCGCCTTGAAAGACCTTGGTCAAATTGCAAACAAACCTGTCGTTGCGGGGGAAATCGGGCTTCAGAAGTGGAGGGCGGCGCAGGTGGGGGCGGGAGAGCAAGTGATCTTCGGCGATACGATCAAGTCATTCAAAGGATTGGAGGCTGACTGTGTACTCATTTCCGATCTGCCTTGCACCGGGGTCGCGGGGTATGATGTCGCCGACCTTTACGTGGCCGCATCGCGCGCGAAGCACCGGCTCGTATTGATCCCCAGCAGTCAGCCGGCCGCGGACCAACTGCGGAGCTGGTTGCTACAATAGTAGGATCGCCTTTGGTATGAGATGTATTGTGTGACTTCAATCACCTGTATCAAACACTACAGCGAAGAATGTGCTGAGAGTGACATGGTCTAAAAACAGCCGGTGATTGATAATCGAATCTGAGTAACTATGACTGAAGTAATTCCTGGAATTCTGTTCCGAAGTGGCCGCCCGGGTTACCGCAGCAAATCTGTGGCGGAGGCTGAAGTGGCCGAATGGGTTTGGGAGCATGACTTGGCCAATCAGCCTGCCAAGTGCATCCGGGTATTGCGCAAGGCACTGTCCATTGGGCGCAGAGGTGGACCTCGATGTAAAGAAACCCGTGACATGAATAGGAGAGAAGTTTCATGCTAGGCAAGCCACAGGGTGTTTTCGACCTGAATGACAGCAACCTGGCTGTGGGTTCCTTTATCAAACGGTCTGACGCCTCCGAAATATTTCAGGTTCGGGACGATGCCTTCCGCGACTTGTCTTGGAGGGAAATCAGCGGAGTCTGGGTAATCGACGAACGCGAGTTGCACAAGGCTTGGTATGACCACCGCATCCACGGGGCTGCTCCACCCGGAGGCGGAAAGGTGGGCGTGGACGAGTTGGTGATTGAGTGTCTGCTAAGGCGCTCTTTTCCCCGCTGCATTGTCACGCGCCAGGTGAGAGTGCAGCGGTTCTGGATGGATTTGAAGGTCGAAAGCGGGGATGAGACCGTTTATATTGAATTCGATGGCCCCCATCATTTCACGGTTTCACGCTACGGCCAGCCTCACGACCCGCGCATCAAGAAGAAGAAGGTCGAAGATCAGACCGGCATCGAGGTGGTAAACTGGCCTTTTTGGATTAACCGATGCGAAAGCAATGTTCGGGCGCTCTTTGACCGGCATGTCAGGGGTTACGGAGCCATTTGGAGCGCCGGACAAGGGGCACTGTTTGGGAACTTCATATTTGACGATGCCGCGGACCTGATCGAGCAGTTCACTTGCCGGTTCAACGCTGTGGGCGGGGATGGTTACGGGTATTTCTACGGTCCCAATACGCGAGGGCGGTGCAATCCCGAACATCCGATCATCAAGAAGATTCGAGACGGCAAAGCTCCTCGGTCACTCTTGTTACCCAGAGGATACAAGGATGAGACAAGGTGGCTGCCTCCGGCTCGTGGGTGAACGCGCTTTGGTGGAAGGAGTTATGGCTTTCATACCAGTCCAGAAGAAGGATAGGCGCGACAAAGGTCGCATTGTCAAATCAAAGAGACTGGATACGACTGTAAGTAAGGATGACTGGATTAACTCCTGGAGTTCTGTTCCGATGTGGCCACTCGGTTTGCCCCGGCCGGTCCGTGGCAGAAGCGGGGCTGGCCGAATGGGGCGCCCGGGCCAGGAAGCGCGGCATCCAAGCGGTTCTTTGTCAGCTCCAGCGCCAAGCACTTGATCACAGTCCTAATGCGGGAAACCCCGGAAATCTAATCGTAACAAATATGGCACGAACGAAAACGGAAAAAACAGTCGCCTTGGAAGGAGCAATCCTTGCGACGTTGCGCGAGGCGAAGGAGCCGATGCACTATGCGGATGTAGCGGAGCAGATCAGCGCCAAAGCGCGGTTTGCAAATTTCGGTCCCAAACCGGCTTCGGAGGTTTATACGCTCATCTCCAATAATCTGAATACGAAGGGAAGCGAGTCGCCTTTCCTCAAGGTGGGCCGTGGCACATTTGGGCTTAGAAGTACGTCCGCAGTCGCCGGCTTCGGTGCCAATGCCTCCGAAATTGCTGCTGCTCCCCAGGTAGAGGAGGAAGCGCGGGAGGGGCATGAGATTGTCACAGCTTTCGGGATTTACTGGCGGCGGGATCTCGTAGAGTGGCAAACCGTTCCACGTCTTTACGGACGGCAGCAGCAGGGAGCGGAGACGGTTGATTTCGGTGGGGAGCGCGGGGTCTATCTCCTCTATGACGGGCGGGAGGCAATCTACGCGGGGCGCACGACCGATCAACCCCTCGGACAACGGCTCAACCAACACACATTCGACCGGATGGGAGGACGGTGGGACCGGTTCTCTTGGTTCGGAATTCTGCCCCTCACCGAGGAAGGCAAGCTTCAAGCCGAGCCAAACCTCAGCAAAATATCCGCCGACGATTTGATTACCACGATGGAAGCATTGCTCATCGAGGGGCTTGAACCAAGGCAGAACCGCAAGAAGGGAGATGGCTTTACTGCGGTTGAATACCTGCAGTCTGAGGATCCGATGTTGGAAACTGAGCGCAAGCGCCGCACCATCGAAGAGATGGTTAGAAGCCTACAGCCCAAGCTCTTATGACTCCCAGCGCTGCGCTGGACGCATGTTTCGGTTCCGCCTCTCCTTTGTGGCCGGCTTTTCTGGCTCGTTTTGGCAGAACCCCCCAGCGGGTGGCGTGGTATCCTTCGGCGGGGGTCGATTTGCGTCCCATGCTCAAT
>Ga0194053_10001055_pt1 | contig 18446 bp, 13 predicted proteins | sample SepL228m_MetaG_FD_161684 | JGI IMG/M metagenome (GOLD analysis project Ga0194053, IMG submission 161684) | Anoxic zone freshwater microbial communities from boreal shield lake in IISD Experimental Lakes Area, Ontario, Canada - Sep2016-L227-8m | ecosystem: Environmental > Aquatic > Freshwater >... | reverse complement strand
CACGGGTGTCCGGTTATAAGTCCCACAGAGACAGTTGGTTAGAGTCTAGTGATTTCAAATCTCTGGAGTCGGTTTCTGTAAGTAGTTCATGGAGAGGCATTTTTTCAAACGGGTGAACGCTCAAAAGTTGCAAAGTTCTGTGCAAGGTGCCAGGCAGTTCCAATTGCTTGTGAAGGATGGCCACCATGAGGTAAACGCACACCGCGATCCATATCTGGGTCTTCACCGCGTTGGGGCTCGTCCCGTAGTAATGCTTGATGCGCAGATGGCCTTTGATCCAGCGGAAGAACAGTTCGATGCGCCAGCGCAACCGGTAAAGCTTGGCCACGGTCAACGACGGAATGCTCAGGTTGTTGGTGAGAAAGACCAAGTCCTTTCCGGTCTCCTCGTCGCAGTATCGCACCTTGCGCAGGAGCGAAGGGAAGTCCGCCCGGGCTTTGGGCAGAGTGGGTTTGCCGATCTGGTCGCTGCGAATTCCAGCAGGGAAATCCACCGGCAGGGAGCGTTGCCGGGAGAAGCGCAGATTCTCCTTGGCTCTGGTGACGAAGAACGCCCCGGCCCGGACGATCCGATCCATGCGCTTGAAATCCATATAGCCGCGATCCATCACGTAGAAGGCACCAGGCTCGAAAAACAGATCGTCGAGCCAGCGCACGTCGTGCTGGCGGGCGGCGGAGATGAAGATGCAGGTGGGAATGGGTCCCCGCAGGTCGATCTGCGTGTGCATCTTGATCCCGGCCTTGGTTGTCCTGAAATCCGCCCACGGGAAGAGCGTCAGGGAGAGATCGACGGTCGTGGAGTCCAGTGCGTAAACCGTGTTGTGGATGTCGAGCCCGAGATCCTCCCCAGCGTAGAGCGGACGGGCTTTGCGCATGAGGGTCTTGGCCAAATCCTCCCAGAGCCTCCAGTCGCGCGCTTCGTTGGCATCGGCCAAAGTCGATTTGGCCAAAGGCTCCCGGAAGCCCAGATGGTAGCGGGCATGGGGCCGTGCATTCAGGCAGTCGACAATATCCCGCAGTCCTTCCCGCCACGTCAGTTGAGCAAACGCCATGCAGATGAGTTGTTGGCGACAACCGAAATGGCGCACGCGGGACTCGGCATCGTAGCGCTCCACCAAGCGGGTGAGCGTCTTGCGGTCGACGAGGTCGAGGACTTGGGAAAGGACATAGCGGCCGGAATTCATGGCCGACGAGCCTGCCGTCCAGAGCGGCCAATTTCAAATGCGTGACATCCATATTCTTCTGCAAGACGCTCATTTTATGAATGTTCCAAAAGCTAGTCACTCAGTTAACCGGACACCCGTGAGTTTTACATTCACTACGAACTATACACCTATTACCAACTCATACATTTTTTATAACTCGATTGTTACAAATTCTAGCTCAAATAACTCAGTCTTGGTCGTGGGAAGTAACTCCATATGGAAGAATATTGGAGATTTAAATGTGGGAGTCAACGGATCCGGAAACAGCCTTGTGATATCAAATGGCGGAACAGTGCTGAATGGACAAGATACCAATGGTGGAGTAATCGGACTGAATGGAGGGTCTGCAAATAACGCAGTCTTGGTTACAGGTCCAGGCTCCAAGTGGAGCAATTCATCTAATCTTACTGTGGGCTACAGTGGTTCTGCTAACTCGCTAGTAATTTCCAATGGGGGTACGGTTATCGATGCTTTTGGATATATAGGCTTATTTGCCAGCACAAATTACACTACTGCTATTCAATATGTGACTAACTACACCGCAATAATCCAAACAAACCCTCAAGTTTCATTTTCATCCTATGGACTGTTTGGAGCGGCGATATTTACTACTAATTACTCATACACGACAAATGCTGTAGCTACATCCACGAATTCATTTCTAGTTACTAATTCTATTGCTACAAACTACTCAAATTCTAATAATTTTGTTGTTGTTGCTGGTATTGGATCCCTATGGAGTAATTCCTCCAATATCTATGTAGGTTACGCTGGGTCGGGCAACTCACTAACGATATCCAATGGAGGAACGGTATTAGATGGCTCAGGGTACATCGGCTATAGCAATGTTGCTTCCAATAACTCCGTGCTGGTCACTGGAATCGGTTCACTCTGGAGCAACAGTGGTACTCTGACAATCAGTAGTGGGGTAGGCAGTAACTCCCTCACCGTTGCCTTGGGTGGGCAGGTTCTGGCGCAAAAAATATCAATCCTTTCCGGTGCTTTAACTCTTGGTGCCACCAATGGATTGGGCAATACCCCTGTCACGCTTGGTGGAGGCAGTCAGTCGGCAACCCTCGCACTGGCCACAAGTCCCAGCATTGCCTCACTCGTATGGGCCAGCAACGGCGTCGTCGCTCTTACTCCCGGCAGCCAACAACTTGGGATCACCGGGTTGATGAGCAACTCGGGTGGAGGTGGAACATTCAACTTCCCTAATCCGACTCTCAACAATGCAACCAACACGCTGATTGCCTTTGGAAGTCAGAGTGGATTTACCACCAACAGCTTTAGCATTCAGGGTATTACGGGATACAGTTTCATCTTGAGCCCCACCAACGTATCGGCCTATATCGGCGCCAATGCCGCCGTGTCGGTCTCTTCCAGCGTATCGCTGACCAACTCACTCAGTGTGGCAAGCTTCACGGTTAACGGCGGCACCGCCACAATCACTTCAGGAGGAACCCTCACAACCACATCACCTGTTGTGATCAATGCTGGAACCTTGGTTGATAATGGAACTCTCCAAGCCCCGAATCTCACCATCGCACCGGGAGCAGTTTTTACTGGTAGCGGCACACTGACCGATGTCCTTAATAATTCCGGAACCATCATCATGAACGGGTTGACGATCAATGAGGTTGATGGAGGAGTGAACAATACAGGTATCATTTCTGGCAGTGGAGTGATCAACGGGAACCTTACCAATTTCAGTCAAGTGATCATGAATGGGTTGACCATTAATGGTGCGATCAACAACAGCGCAACTCTCAGCGGGAATGGGATTATCAATGGAAGCGTGAACAACTCAGGTCAGATCCTCATGAATGCCATGACTATCAATGCTCAAAGTGGAGGAGTGGTCAACGGCGGAATCATTTCAGGGAATGGCACCATTAACGGGAATGTGAGCAGCAGTGGTACCCTGTTGCCAGGAAGTGCCACATCAACTGGCGCCATCACTGTCAATGGTAACCTTGTGCTGAGCAGCACCTCCGGGCTGATCATTCCTGTCTCCGCCACTGCCAACTCCCAAATCACCGTTGGTGGAGCAGCAAACCTGAGCGGTACACTCACACTCCTTCCCCTTCCCGGATCCTCCCTGAGCTTCGGGCAACAACTCAGCTTCATGACATCCACTGGACCGATCAAAGGCTCCTTTAGCGCCATCAACACGCCTGCCGGGTACCGTGGTCGCCTGCTGATCGTCGGTGATCCGGTGGCTTACATTTTGATCGCCCCCGCCAGCTACACTCAGGTGGCACTCAACCGCAACCAGAGCAATGTGGCTACAGCGCTCAACAGCTTCATCCCGGCAACAAGCGGCGATCAACTCACCGTATCGACGCTCCTCGACAGCCTCACCGCAGGGCAGTACCAGCAAGCCTTCAATGCGATCATGCCGACCTTTTACCAGAGCCTGAGTACCATCGCCTTTAACTTGGCCAATGCCCAGAACAGCGAACTGGTTCAGAGACTCTGGGGACTGCGCGTGGCACAAGGAGGAGGATTTAGCATGAGCGGCTTGCCCGACAACACACCAGTGATTGAAGGACAGGGAGATCGGAGCAAAGGAGTCCTTGATGCCAAGAAAGACATTCTGCGTCCGGGAGCCGAAAACCACTGGGGACTCTTTGTGGATGGTAACGGTATCTTCGCCCAGGCCAACAGTGCCAACATGCTCCCCGGCTACAAATCCCAGAGTGGAGGTATCACCACAGGACTTACCTACAAGTGGAACGAATCCTTTGGAACAGGACTCTACGCAGGCTACGAAGGCACCTACGCAAAGTTTGGTGCCGCTGGAAGTGGACTGGGAGTTGGCAGCCAACTCGTCGACAACTCCGTGCGCTTCGGACTCTTCGGCACCTATGGACAACCTGATGGCAAAGGCTTCTACGCTGACGCTCTCGCTGGAGGAGGCTACAACAACTATCAGGCAACCCGTATCATTCAGTTTAGCGGCCTTAACCGAACCGCCACCAGTTCCCCCGGTGCGGGAGAACTCGATACCATGCTCGCCGGTGGCTACGACTTCAAAAAGGGACTCTTCACCTTCGGTCCTACGGCCTCACTCCAGTACACCTATCTGGGAGTTAATCCGGTGAATGAAACCGGAGCCCAGAGCCTGAACTTCAGCTCAGGCGGGTGGAACAGCTCGAGCATGCTCTCCAGTGTAGGTGCTGATGCCGCCTACACATGGCAGGCTGGCAGGAATGTCGTCGTGGTGCCGCAGATCTCTCTCAACTGGCAGCATGAGTTCATGCAAAACCCCTACGCTGTCAGCGGCACGCTGGGAGGCACCTCGCCGAACTTCTCCAACTGGAGCAGTGCCCCAATCCGGGATACTCTCTACACGGGAGTCGGCTTTACTATCGAGTTCGCAAAGAAATGGAATACCGCGCTCTTCTACAATGCCTCCGCAGGCAACAGTGATCTCGTCAGCCAGAATATCTTCTGGTCTGCAGGCGTGAAATTTTAATCTTCGCAGACTTCTCGGATGGCAGATCGTAAGGCCTCTATGGACTGCTCGATCTGATCCATCGTGGTGCAAAGAGGTGGCATCAGTACGAGGGTATCAAGGATCGGGCGAGTGAGCAGACCATGCTTCCGTGCTGCCTTGCAGATTCTGGCTCCAGTCAGTTGCTGCCATGCAAAGGGAGTGCAGGTTGCTGGGTCAAGCATGACTTCAATACCCGCAATGAAGCCGCATTGACGGATTTCAGACACCCAGGGGAGCGTGCGAAGCGATTCAAGAGAAGTGGCAAGGTATTTGATCTTGGGTTGGAGATGTTCCAACGAATTCTCCTCTACGAAGAGATCAAGATTTGCCAGAGCGGCGGCGCAGGCAGGAGGATTGGCCGTGTAGCTGTGTCCGTAGTAGAAGGTTTTCTGCTCTTCGGGAGTGCCAAGAAAAGCGTTGTAGATTTCCTCAGTCACCAAGGTCGCCGCGAGGGGAAGAATGCCTCCTGTGAGTCCCTTGGCCAGACACAGGATGTCCGGCGTGATCTCCTCCCGCTGGCAGGCAAACATGGTTCCCGTTCGTCCAAACCCCGTCATGACTTCGTCGAGAATGAGCAGAATTCCCATGCGATCACAAAACTCCCGCAGATGGCGCAGCATGCAGTCTGGCCATAGTCGCATCCCGGCAGATCCTTGGATTAGTGGCTCGATGACGACTGCGGCGAGTTGCTCCGGATGTGCGAAGGAAGTAAGTTCCGCCATGTCAGAAAAGCGTTCGATAGGAAAATGCATCTCCGAGAAGCGATCGAAGAAAATGCCTATTCCTCCGAGGCTGGCTGCGCCTGCCGTGTCGCCGTGGTAGGCACCGGAGAAGCTCGCAAAACGCGTTCGTTCAGGGTTTCTCCGAAGTTGCCAGTATTGCAGGGACATCTTGAGGGCTGCTTCAACTGCCGTGGAACCGTTGTCCGAGAAAAAAACGCGGGTAAGGGGAGTGCCCGGCAGGAGTCCCACGAGACGCTCTGCAAGTTCGATGGCCTTGGGATGAGTCGTTCCCAGAAATGAGGTGTGGTCGAGTTTGGAAATCTGGCGGGAGACGGCATCGATGATCCGCGGATGAGAGTGACCATGAATGTTTGTCCAGATCGAGCTGTTGCCGTCAATGTAGCTGCGACCGCGGCTATCGGTAAGAAGGGCCCCCTTTCCGGAGACGATGATCAGGGGTTCCTCGGCGCACCATGCCAGCTGTTGGGTGAAGGGGTGCCAGAGACGGCGGCGATCTACGGCTGCAAGTTGCTCTGTGTCCCAGCCGAGATTCATCTTGGAAGCGAAGCGAGCATTTGTTTGGCCAGCTCAATGTCGCTATGAGAGGCGCGGCGGCGGCGGTATTTCCGATCCAGCACTTGCAGAAATGATTCAAGATCCGCCGCAGGTGGCTTGGTCTTTTTATTGTCGTAGTATGTCCATATTTCGACATCGTCCCTCTTGGTCTGAAAGCGCCAGAGACCGGCCTCCTTGATCACCCGGATCTCTCGCTTGACTCCATCGTCATCGCGGACGACCCATTCGTGGCAGCTTCTCATGTGATGTGCGGTTGTGGTGCGTGGAGGGATTGTTAAGAGAGTATGGCCTTTTTCCGGAAAGATGGTAGTTTTCAGCGCGTGCGCTCCCTCGGGAAGATAATTCTCTATGCCTTTCTTGTCATTTGTTCTGGGGCACTCGTGGCTCCGTGGGCATGGGTGTTGATACAATATCTTCCCGTAGATTCCCTGCATGGGTTGGTCGGTGAAGTTCAGAGGATGCCCTTCCACCGTTATCTCTCTCGCAGTTTCCAGGTTGCCGGGATTGTGCTGCTGTGGCCTCTGCTCCGTTCGCTTCATGTGCGTTCGCTTCAGGAATTCGGGCTTTTTCCAAGTCACCTTGGGATGCGGGATTTTTTGACGGGCCTTGCAGCAGGCGTTCCATCGGCATTGTTGCTCAGCGGTGTGACATGGGCTTCTGGAGCCTTTGACTTTCATTTGCTTTGGTCTCTAAAAGTGGCATACCGTATTCTTCTTACGGCTGTTGTCGTGGCCATGCTGGAGGAGTTTCTCTTCCGAGGGGTGATCTTGGGATTTCTAAGGCAGTTTCTTTCCCGTTGGATGGCGATTACTATTTCGGCGGTTATTTTTGCCTCCCTCCATTTCCTGAATCTCCCTTCCTCGGGAAAAGAAGTTGTTCCTTCGCAGTGGTGGAGCGGCTTTTCCCTGCTCATTTCGCTCGGGGAGAATCTGCCAGCTTGGCCGATGTCGGCCTGGGCCTTTGCCACTCTCTTTGCCGCCGGAATTTTGCTGGCTTGGCTGACGACCCGAACCGGTTCGCTCTGGGCACCGATTGCCCTTCATGGAACTTGGATTCTGGCACAGCAGTTTTTCAATAGCATGGCCCGATACAGGGATCTTCCTTCGGAGGCATTCCTGCCGATAGTTGGGCCTGCCCAATGTCACGGAGCGGTGCCGGTGGGATTGGATGCGCTCTTATGTCTCGTTGTGGCGGGGATGATTTCGGCTTTTATGTTGAGAAATCGTCCTTGGCCCCGAATCTATACCCGGGTCTCGTGGTGATTGATGGAGCTGACGATTCTGTTCACAAGAAGCTTCTAAAGGGCTTAAGAAGCCTCCTCTATCCCCCTCATTGCGGCTCCTGCGGATGCTCCCTTGACGAGCATGATCCTGAACAAACTCTCTGTGAACCATGCCTGGCAAAAATTTCCCTTCCTCCGGGCGAAATCTGCAAGGTCTGCTCCCATCCGATGATGGGGCTCCTGCTCTGCCCAAATTGCGATGGAAGGTTCTGGCAATTGACGGTCATCGTGGCCGGGTGCCGTTATGAGGGACTCGCCCGCGAACTTATCCAGCGATTCAAATATGGCCGTGACCAGAGTCTGATGCGTCCTTTGGGTGATCTCATGATGCCGGCACTGCGCGATCCCCGTCTGGCAGGGAAGGAGTTCGACGCGATTGTGCCTGTGCCCCTCCATCCGGCCCGGGAACGGGAAAGAGAATTCAATCAGGCTACCCTGCTTTCCCTGCGTCTTGCCCGGCATCTTGATCTTCCTGTGAAGCATCTAATCAAGCGCAATCGGGTCACCATGCCGCAGGCGGGATTTGACCGCACCAGAAGGTTGCTCAACCTTGAGGGGGCCTTCGATCTTACGGGAAGGGTTGAGGGGGGAATTCGTGTTCTGTTGGTGGATGATGTGACAACAACAGGTACAACGCTGGATTCCTGCGCATCCGTCCTCATGCAGGCAGGGGCCGATGAAGTCTGTGCAGTGACAGTGGCCAGAGGGTAGCTCTTACCGTTGTTGACCTAAATTTATTAAGTGCAACCTTGGGGCAATTTATTGCAGAATGAACTCCCATGACGATTTTTAAAAAACCGACCCTTAAATTCTCCGATAAGAAAAAAAGGGAGATGCCCGAAGGGCTTTGGAAAAAGTGTCCCGGTTGCTCGGAAATGGTGCATCATCTTGCCGTAGAGGAGAATCTCAGGGTCTGTCCCAAGTGTGAACATCATTTCAGCATGGGAGCCAAGGAACGCATTGCAACCCTGGTGGACGAGGGTTCCTTTGAGGAGATCGACGCTTCCATGTCCGCTGTCGATCCACTTGGGTTCAAGGGGGTGGCAACTTATGAGGAGCGGCTCCAGACTTATCGCAAGAAAACTGGTCTCATCGACGCGGTGATCACCGGTTCGGGGCTCATGGGTGGACATTCGGTAGGATTGGCCGTGATGGATTTTTCCTTTTTGGCGGCCACGATGGGTTCGGTTGTCGGTGAGAAAATTACCCGTGTTATCGAAGCCTGCACCAAGGCAAAAAAACCGGTCATCATTGTCTGCGCCTCCGGAGGGGCCCGCATGTATGAGGGGATGCTTTCGCTGATGCAGATGGCCAAGACGAGCGGTGCTCTTGCGAGACATGGGGAGGCTGGTCTTCCCTATATCGCTGTGCTGACCAATCCGACCACGGCTGGAGTGATGGCCAGTTTTGCCACTTTGGGAGACATCACCCTTGCCGAACCGAATAGCATGATCGGCTTTGCCGGTCCCAGGGTGATCCGGGAGACCACCCACCAAGAACTACCCGCTGGATTTCAGACAGCCGAGTTTCTGCTAGAGCATGGGCTGATTGACGAGATCGTCCCGAGGGCCAGACTCCGTGAGACAATCATCACCATTCTTGGTAATCTGATGGGTTAGAATCCATCTGGCAGGCCAAGGCTGCTTCTGATGAATTCGGATGTGGGTAAGAGATCTCTCGTCGAATTGAAATGGGGGAGAGGTGACCACTGGATGTACATTCTGAATTAACGCTTTTCTAAGTTATGGCCCCGCATTCCGATCCCTGGAAGTGGCTGAATGATGCCCAGAGCCGGGGCGTTATCCCCGGATTGGAGCGAATGCAACGATTGCTTGCCGCGCTCGGGAACCCCGAACGGAATCTTCGTTCCCTTCATGTGGCCGGGACGAATGGGAAAGGATCTGTCTGCGCCTTTGCTGAATCGATCCTGCTTGCAGGCGGTCATCATACGGGATTCTACTCTTCACCGCATCTGGTGGATTTTTCCGAACGGGTAAGGGTTGATGGAAAGCCGGCTTGCCCTGAAGAGATGGAAGCAGGGATTGAGAGATTGCAGGTGGCATGCCGTGGCTGGAAAGATGAGGATTTGCCAACCTATTTCGAATTGGCGACGGCACTGGCCTTTGATCTGTTTCATCGTGCCTCCTGCGAGATCGTCATTCTAGAGACAGGGCTGGGCGGGAGGCTTGATGCCACGAACACAGCTCCCAAAATCGCATGTGCCATCACGCCGATAGCACTCGATCATACGGAATGGCTTGGTCATACCCTTTCCGCCATAGCAAGGGAGAAAGCAGGGATATTCAGAGCAGGAGTTCCGGCAGTGATAGCCGCGCAGGAAGCCGATTCTCAAGAAGCGCTGCTCCACGCGGCCCGGGAAATCGGGACTCCCTGCACAGTATGTTATGGTCAATTGCCCATGAAAAATGATGGAAGCGATTTCGTGTTGGGGCTAGCCGGATCATTTCAACGCCGTAATGCCGCACTGGCACTCGATCTGCTTAAGTTGGCTGGATTTGCCATTTCCGAGGAAGAACTCCATCATGGTCTTGCCTCGGTTAACTGGCCAGGAAGGTTTCAACATTGTGATCGGAATGGTGTGAAGTTGATCTTGGATGGGGCGCATAATCTTCATGCAGCCCAGCAATTGGTCATGGCATGGCGAGAGGAATCCGGTGACCGGAAGTGCCGACTGATTTTCGGGGCTCTCTCGGATAAGGACCCCCTGGGAATGATGACGATTCTCGAGTCGCTGGCGGAAGAAGTCATTCTCGTGCCTGTTGCTTCACCTAGATCATTCGAGCCGGAAGCTTATCTGGGAAAACTACGGGTTGCTCACCGGTGTTGTGGGAGTCTCAGTGAAGCACTGGATCTGGTGACTGCAACTTCGAGGGAGAGTACAACCGACGTTCAAACCCCAGTATTGCTTGCCGGATCACTCTTTCTGGTCGGCGAAGCTCTTGCCTTATGCTCGAACTGCCGATCTGTCCCGCGCAGTCAGTAAAAATGGACTCCCAACGACTTGCCTGATGGGGCAATGTTTTTCCTGATTTATATTTCAGGAAGAGGGAACGCTTCAGCTTGTGGGAGATGTTTTGATGGCTAAAAATACATTTTTGACACCCAAAGAATGACAATTTGAAAAAAGACAGAAAGAGAAGAAAAAATTGAGAAATTTCGTTGACCCAACACGCCTGAATGACCTACACATTGTGGCCGTCGTCATTCCCGGGCACAACATATAGTGCTTTATGGAACTTTTTCCCAAAAAACCAACACCACTCCCAAAATCCATGGAACCACTCTCAGGACAACTCTCACTCAATGGAGTTGACCCCCTTCAGGGGCGAGAATTCACCGTCCTCAAACGAGATGGACGGAGCGAGTCATTTAATGAGGAGCGCATTCGCCTTGCTGTGGAGAGTGCCTTCAAGGCAGACCGTGACATTCCTGGCGATTACCCTCTTCCTCCCGAAGATCATGCTGCTGCGCTCTCCGTTACGAGCGCAGTGGTTCAACGCCTCTTCAGCCGTGCTATCCGCGGAGAAGAACTTGAGATCGAGCGCATACAGGATGCCGTGGAAGAGGCGCTGATGACTCAGGGCCATGTTCAAGTTGCCCGTCGCTACATCATTTACCGCGAAGATCGTCGCAAAGCTCGTGCGCTGCGAGGGGATCGTGATCTTGCCGGCAATATCCAGGCAGAACTCTATGTCACACTCAGGGACGGGATAAGGGAAACGCTGGAACCGCAGCGAATCCGCCGCACCCTGATCCGCGCCTGCCGTGGGTTTGAGGATCGCTGCGATGCTCGCGACATGGCTGACGAAACCATGCGCAACCTCTACGATGGAGTGCGCATCGATGAGATCGAGAAAGCCATGATCTTCGCTGCAAAGTCACGGATTGAGCTGGAACCTGCTTATGGCTACGTCACGGCACGGCTCCTGCTTGATGTGATTTACCGCGAGACCCTTCCCGGATTCCAGCATTACCATGATACTGCGGTGGCCCACGCAACGCGTTTCAAAAGCTATCTGGAAGAAGGGGTTGCTGCCGACCGGATCAGTCCAAAACTACTGGAGTTTGATCTGGATAAGATTGCATCAGCCCTCAAGCCTGAACGCGATCTCCAGTTCAATTACATGGGTCTTCAGACCATCTACGACCGTTATCTCATTCACATAGGGGGTCGTCGGATTGAGTCACCCCAGTTCTTCTGGATGAGGGTATCGCTCGGGCTTTCCATCAATGAGGGAGAAGAGAAAAACGAGCGGGCGATCGAGTTCTATGAGTTGCTATCCAGTTTTCTTTTCACCTCATCCACCCCGACTCTCTTCAACAGCGGCACTCTCCATCCCCAACTGAGCTCCTGCTATCTGACGACAGTGATGGATGATCTGGATCATATCTTCAAATGCATCAGTGATGACGCGAGGCTCTCCAAGTGGGCGGGTGGTCTTGGCAATGATTGGACCAATGTCCGTGGTACCGGTTCCTTGATCAAGGGAACCAACGGAGAGAGTCAGGGAGTCATTCCCTTCCTCAAGGTTGCCAATGATACGGCAGTCGCTGTCAACCAGGGTGGCAAGCGCAAAGGCGCCATGTGTGCCTATTTGGAAACTTGGCATCTCGACATCGAGGATTTTCTGGAGTTGAGAAAGAATGTTGGGGATGAGCGTCGTCGCACCCCTGACATGAATACGGCCAATTGGATTCCCGATCTCTTCATGAAAAGGGTTCGTGAAAACGGTCAGTGGACGCTTTTCAGCCCGAGCGATGTTTCCGATCTCCATGACCTCTATGGACGAGCCTTTGAAGAGCGCTATGCGGAGTATGAATTGATGGCCGATCGGGGTGAGATTCCACTCTTCAAGCGCGTTGAGGCCGCTTCGATCTGGCGTAAAATCCTATCCATGGTGTTTGAAACGGGTCATCCCTGGATCACCTTCAAGGATCCTTCTAATCTGCGATCGCCGCAGGATCATACCGGAGTGGTTCATAGTTCCAATCTTTGCACGGAAATCCTCCTGAACACCTCGGCGGATGAAACGGCCGTATGCAATCTTGGATCGATCGGATTGCCCTTGCATGTCAAGGATGAGTCGCTGGATCTCGTACTTCTGGAGAAGACGATCCGCACGGCCATGCGTATGCTCGATAATGTCATCGACATCAATTACTATCCCACTCCCGAAGCGAGGAATGCCAACCTGCGCCACCGCCCCGTTGGTCTTGGTCTGATGGGATTTCAGGATGCCCTTTATAAGATGAAGATCAGTTACGCGAGCGAGGAAGCCGTCGCCTTTGCCGACCAGAGCATGGAAGCAATCTCTTATTTTGCGATCCTGGCCTCTTCCGAACTGGCCGCAGAGAAGGGAGTTTACGAGAGCTTCAAGGGCTCCAAATGGGATTGTGGTCTCTTGCCGATTGACACGATTGATCTGCTTGAAGCGGAACGCGGTATCCCCGTCCTGATGGATCGATCCACCACGCTCGATTGGGAGATTGTTCGTACCTCTGTGCGCAAGCACGGAATGAGGAACAGCAACACGATGGCCATTGCACCGACGGCGACGATTTCTAATATCACGGGAGTCGCCCAATCCATTGAACCGACTTTCAAGAACCTCTTTGCAAAGGGAAATTTGAGCGGAGATTTCACCGTCATCAACAGCTATCTTGTTGAGGATCTCAAGGCGCTGGGTCTTTGGGATCGCAAGATGATCGAGGAACTCAAGTACAATGACGGTTCGATTCTTGGAATCGATCGGATCCCTGAAAGCGTCCGCGAGATTTATCGGACGGCCTTTGAGGTGGATCCGTCCTGGTATATTGAGTGCGCCAGCCGCCGTCAGAAGTGGATCGACATGGGGCAGTCGCTCAATCTTTACATTGCTGCGCCAAACGGACGCAGGCTCAATGATATGTATTTCCATGCTTGGGAATCGGGTCTGAAGACCACCTATTATCTCCGCTCCGTGGCGGCCAACACCATTGAGAAGAGCACACAGCAAGGCCGTTCCAATTGGGTCAATCAGCCCAAGAAAAAGGAATTCACCCCGGAGCAGGCACAGGCTTGCAGCATTGAGGCAATGCGTAACGGTGGTGAATGTGAGGCATGCCAATAAAAACTGACCGCGCGACCAAAAATCTCGAAAAACAAATCTATTCCCTGTTAGACTGACACCCACCCAAACGCAAAAATAAGCCATGTCCTGCTGCAACGCATCCACCGCAAAAGCCACCTTCCACGATCTCACCAAGAGAATCGATGCCGACCAGAAACGCCTTGTCAATTGCAAGCAGGTCGATGTCAACCAACTCATGCCCTTGAAATATCATTGGGCTTGGGATTACTACACCAAAGGATGTGCCAACCACTGGATGCCTAATGAGATTCCGATGCAGGGTGACATTGAACTTTGGAAGTCGAATCGTCTGACGGCTGAGGAGCGGCAGGTCATCATGCGCAATCTCGGGTTCTTCAGCACGGCTGAAAGCCTCGTGGGAAACAATATTGTGTTGGCGATTTTCAAGCATGTCACCAATGCGGAGGCCCGCCAGTATCTGCTTCGTCAGGCCTTTGAGGAAGCCATCCATACCCACACCTTCCAGTATATCGTCGAGAGCCTCTCGCTCGATCAACGGGAAGTGTTCAACATGTATCATGAGGTCAACTCCATCAACGAGAAGGATGCCTTCGAGATGACCCTGACCTCCGCAATCATGGAGGAGGGCTTCTCCACGGAGACACCGGAGGGTCTGCGGACATTCCTCAAGAATCTCGTCGGTTTCTATGTCATCATGGAGGGAATTTTCTTTTACAGTGGATTTGTGATGCTGCTCTCCTTCAAGAGGCAGAACAAGATGATCGGGATCGGCCAGCAATTTGAGTACATCATGCGCGACGAGTCGATTCACCTGAACTTTGGAATCGATCTGATTAACGGCATCCGTGAAGAAAATCCCGATATATGGACGGCGGAGTTTGAATCGGATATCCGTGCGATGATCATGCAGGCGGTAGAACTCGAGGTGGCCTATGCACAGGATTGCATGCCGCGTGGTATCCTTGGACTCAATGCAGGACTCTTTCGTGAGTACGTCCAGTATATTGCAGACCGTCGTTTTGATCGTCTCAATATGCCAATCGAATTTAACAGCCAGAATCCGTTCCCATGGATGAGTGAAGTCACTGATCTCTCCAAGGAGCAAAATTTCTTCGAGCGTAAGGTCACGGAGTATCAAAAAGCCGGCTCGTTGGAGTGGTAGGTCACAAGAGAACTTTTACATCCTAGGATTTCCCTCCCGAAGTCCCGAAAACCCAGAGGCAGCCCGCAGTCGGATCTACAAAACCGAAGGCGGGCTGTTCTGTTCGCGACCCAACAGCCTTTTAGCCTGTTGGGTCTCCTGGATATTGGATAAAAGTCAAATTAGCGTGAAATATTTTTTGACTGTTTTGCTTCTCTGCAACTCGCTGGCGGGTGCCGAACTGCCAAAGGCATTGGATCTCAGGATACGGAAAAATCATCCTACCGCATTGTTTGACCCACGAACTGCGATGGGGGCTGGGCTTGATGGGCATTGGCAGGGGGAGACGGATGAGATCTTTACGCCTCGAAACATCAAACGGATGTTGGGTGCCGGACTTGGGCCGGTTTCCGTACGCCTGCGGACGGAATTGGCGGTTGAAGCATGGCACTGGAACCCCAAGGGACGCTGGAGTGATCCGAAGCACGGAGAGGGATACTGGACATCGGATGCAACACCTGGCGCACCGATTCATCACTCGTATGGCTATAAGCTTCCCCGACGGGGCACCACCCTTGATGAAGCCAACGATGACGGATACTCCATGCTGGATGATGGCGACTCCGAGACTTTCTGGAAGAGCAACCCTTATTTGACGAGTCGCTACACAGGGGAGGTTGATTCTGCTCATCCGCAATGGGCGGTGCTCGATTTTGGAAAAGCAGTTCCCATAAATTCAGTCAGAATTCGGTGGGCTGAGCCGTATGCAAAGAAGTTCGAGGTCGAGTATGCCCGTACGGGTCGTGCCTATTTCGGAGGCCATCCATGGAATGTCTGGAAACATTTTCCCTGTGGAACCATGACCAATGGAATCGGTGGAGATCAGACGATCCGACTCACACGACAGCCTGTCATGGCCCGATATCTGCGTCTCTGGATGACCGAAGGATCGGGAACTTCTGCTGCCGGATCAGATGACCCCCGTGACAGGATGGGCTATGCCATCAGAGAAATCAGCGCGGGAATATCAGATGAAAAGGGAGTGATTCATGATCAGGTCAGCCATTCACCGGATCATGCGCAGACGCTGACCTATGCTTCCTCCACCGATCCTTGGCATCGTGCCATCGACCGCGACCCGCATGTTGAGCAACCTGGAATCGATCTCATCGCACGGTGTGGCCTTACCCGCGGTCTTCCGCTCATGCTCTGCATTCCAGTATTCTACGATACCCCTGAAAATGCAGTTGCCCTTGCCCGATACACCAGGAATCGAGGGATCGCCGTGGGGCGTTATGAACTGGGTGAGGAACCCGATGGCCAGCGAGTAGCACCGGAAGATTTCGGTGCCCTCTATGCTCAGGTTTCCCGTGGTATGCGAGCCTGCTTACCGGATCGGGCTTGTCTCGGTGGTCCAAGTTTTGTCACAGTTGATGTGGATAAAAACGACGATACCTACCGTTTTGATCATCGCTGGTGGATCGAGGATTTCCGACGGGAACTGGCAAAGCAGAAGCAGGGGCACAATTTTCAGTTTCTCTCCTTTGAATGGTATCCCTTCGATGATGTCGAGGGGAGTGAGGAGAAGCAACTGCCCCGCGCTTACGGGATGCTGGAGCGCGCCATGAAAAGACTTCGTCCTCTGGGACTCCCTCTAGTTGTCGGAGAGTCCAATTACTCAGTCTTTCCCTGCCAGCAAGAGATTGATCTTGGTGGTGCACTTTTAAATGCAGAGATGACGGCCCAATTCCTGACGGGTGGAGGGGATGCCTTTTATTATTACAGCTATGAACCCAATAAACTGGAAGCATCATCCGGTTCCTGGGGAAATCAGATGATGCTGATGCGGAATAGCATGAAGGGCGCTGCGATTCCGCTGGCCTCCTTTCATGCTTTGCGTCTTATGACTCAGAAATGGATGAATCCAGAGGGTGGTCCTCACCAAGCTTATGCTGTCAGCAGTAACAAATCCGGTATCCTGCGAAAAAATCTCAGCCTCTTCGCGCTGAAACGACCCGACCTGACCTGGTCGATCCTTGTGATCAACAAGGACACAACGCATTCATGGCGTCTTTCGCCGCTTAAGAAACAGCTTGGAGGACGCTGCCGTTTCACAACCTATTCAGCCAAAGAGTACCTCTGGAAGGCCGACGGCATGGACGGTCATCCGCTTCGTAACACTACTCCGAAAGAATCTGTCGTTTTCGGTGATGGGGAAATCACCATCCCCCCCTGGTCACTTACTGTCGTTACTTCAGAAAAATCCAACTGATCACACCCGCAACCGCCATCATCAGAACAGGGTTGATCTTGGTGAATAGCATCAGGCCAAGAGCAACGATCCCCATGATAGCGGTGGGAACCGTATGGATGGAAGTTTTGGCGATGATGACTGTGGCAGCCAGAATCAATCCCGTGGAGATCGGCATGATGGCCTGCTGGATCGAATGCCTCCAAGGGGACTCCTCCCAACTGTCCCAGAACTTACCTGCGAAGAACACCAGAATAGAACTTGGTACAAACATTGAGACTGTGGCAATGAGAGCTCCCAGGATCGCCATGAATACCCCATAATGAAGACATGCCTTGAGTCCGATGAGTGAGACAACCATCATCGAAGGACCCGGTGCCGCCATGCTGATGGAAAAAAGATCCACGAATTGCTGATCTGTCATCCATTGGTATTCTCCCACCGCTGCCTGATGCATCGAAGGAAGCACCACCTTTCCACCCCCAAAGGCCGAGAGAGAAAGGCTTGAAAACAGCAAAGCAAGATGAGTGAAGGTCTTGATCATCGGGGCTCCTCTCTTTCCTGATGACTCGCCCCAGTGACTGTTCGAGGCCTGTGCCACCAGATCGCAAGGGGGGAGACAATCAGAATGACATAAGGCACATGAAGATGGCCCAAGCGTACAAGGGCAAAGGTCAAGGCGATCAGAAAAACATCGAAGATGCCGGTGATTGCTTTCTGTCCCGCCTCAAAAACCATGCTGGCCATCAAACCGCATGCGGCAGCAGTCACTCCCGCAAGGATGGCTCCTGCGTCAGTGGTTTTCCCAGCGTAGAAATAGAGAAAACCAAGAACGCAGACCATGATGAACGGCGGGATGATCATTGCAGTCAGGGCAACAATCGATCCGATCGGACCACGCAGGTGATTGCCGATATAGACGGAAAGGCCGACCACATTTGCCCCGGGGAGTAGTTGAACGAGACCAAGCCCGGGAAGAAATTCCTCATCAGTAAGCCATTGTTTTTTGGAAACCACCAGTCGGCGTATATAGGCGGTCAGCCCTCCCCCGAAACTCGTCATGCCGATGAAGGCAAAAAGGGAGGCCAACTCAAGGAGAGTTGGAGGTGAGGCAACCCCAGGAGTTTTTTGATCAGGATTTGGGGCTGCCTGATTCTCCATGACTTTCGGCAAGTTTCTTGGCAGCACTCTTTTCCAGATCGGCCTGAATGCCTTCGTCCGAGAGATCCATCGGCTTGGAATTTTCCCAATCCTTTTCAAATATTTCCACGAGGCGTTTGATGAGGTGCGGATCGGTGAATCGAATGCCAAGTTCCCGACGCTCGTTGAAGCATTTGGGATAAATATTGAACGAACTCAGCAGGGCACGGTGTTTGTCGGCCAGGATCAGCTTCGCATGGAGGTGGGTGCCGTGGAGTTTGTGCGTGTGAATGCCAAGGTCCTCCAGAAGTCGAAGTCCGGCAATTCCGTCGAGCCGGTAGAAATCACGGAGTGAATGAACCGGAAGGGCCATGGCGTGAACCTTGACACCTTTCTTCATCTTCATGTGGACGAGTGCTTCGATCACCGGGGTGTCGACATATTTCTCATGTTGGATGAAGAGTGATTTTTCCGCGCCATTGATGAAATCAATGACTTCCTGCCGCGCCTTGCCG
>Ga0194053_10001051_pt1 | contig 18499 bp, 17 predicted proteins | sample SepL228m_MetaG_FD_161684 | JGI IMG/M metagenome (GOLD analysis project Ga0194053, IMG submission 161684) | Anoxic zone freshwater microbial communities from boreal shield lake in IISD Experimental Lakes Area, Ontario, Canada - Sep2016-L227-8m | ecosystem: Environmental > Aquatic > Freshwater >... | reverse complement strand
ATTGTAGCTGGGCGTTCCCCTAACTCTTTAGCCAAAATCATAGACACGTTGGTAGCATAATCGCCAAAAGTCGGCTCGGTCGCTGTGACCGAAAAATCTAATTTTTTGACCTGTGGATAAACCTTCTCTATCGCCTGCCAAATTGTCTCTTTGATTATTTGTTTCATAACTTCCCTACTAATTATTTTGTTGATTTTTTGATTTTATTAAAATAAAATTGTAAAAAACAGATTCGTCTGTTTCCATTCTATCAGTAAAAATGGTAAAATGTAAATATGTATAAATTTAAAAATTATCTCAAAAACTTATTAAATAATAGAACTGTTCGCAAATATCGCGACTTGGCTTTAGAAAAATACCGGTCTGAGGAAGGCGAATTTTGGAAAGAACGAATTTTCGGCATCAAACATTACTCGAAGGATAAAGTTGGCCATTTAATTTTAAGGTTTTTGGTCTGGTGTATAGTTTTTACCTTATTATTATTCATCTGGTTTTCAAAAGATTTGCCAACTCCAGGTAAAATCGTTAATCACCAATCGGCTCAGGCAGCTCAACTTTTTGACCGGAACGGCAAAACCATTTATACATTTAACGGCACCGTCAGAAGAATCAATGTTCCTGAATCAGATATACCGCAAGATGTCAGAAATGCCACGATTACGGCTGAAGACAGAAATTTTTATAAACACATGGGGCTTGACTTCAAAGGTATTGCCAGAGCTATATTTTACGATATTTTTAAACCTGGCAGTAATCTTCAAGGTGGATCAACTATCACTCAGCAATACGTTAAAAATGCTCTACTTGATCCGCAACAAACTGTGACTCGAAAAATTAAAGAAGCATTTTTATCGATCGAAATTGAGTTAATGTACTCAAAAGATCAAATTTTAACCATGTATTTAAACGAAATTCCTTACGGTAGCAATGCCTACGGAATCGAAGCCGCCAGTCAAACATTCTTTAATAAACATGCCAAAGATCTAACCTTAGCCGAAGCCGCCACGCTAGCTGCCCTACCACAAAGACCAACCTATTTTTCGCCTTACGGCTCTCACCCAGATCGAAGACTTGTTCGAGTTAACTATATTCTTGATTCCATGGTAGACCTAAAATACACCACCCGCGAAAAAGCTGATAAAGCCAAAGAAGAAGCTAAAAATATTGAATTTGCTAAGCCGAGTGAATATATTGCCGCGCCGCATTTTGCTATGTACGTTAAAGATCAGCTAGTCGCCAAATTTGGTGAAAAAATGGTTGACGAAGGTGGCCTTAAAGTTATTACTACACTCGATTTAGATCAACAAGCCAAGGCTGAAGATGTGATCACGGCTCAAGCTGCCAAACTCAGCAGTATCAAAGCGACTAACGCTGCGCTTGTGGCCATTAATCCAACTAACGGACAGATTTTAAGCATGATTGGTTCGATCGATTACTTTAGTAAAAATATCGATGGTCAGGTCAATGTAGCCGATTCGCTGCGCCAACCTGGATCAAGTTTTAAACCAATTGTTTACGCCACCGCGTTTAAAGATAAATACAATCCTGGCTATACCTTATGGGACGTACCAACCGATTTTGGTAATTATAAACCTCAAAACTACGATGGCACTACTCGCGGCCCGGTGACGATGCGCCAAGCTCTTGCTGGTTCGCTCAATATACCAGCCGTCAAAACTTTGTACTTAGCCGGACTATCCAAGTCACTCGAAACGGCTAAAGATATGGGTATCACCACTTTAACCGAACCCGACCGTTACGGTTTATCTTTGGTTTTGGGCGGTGGCGAAATCAAACTCGTCGAACTGGTTAATGCCTATGGTGTATTTGCTAATAATGGTAAATATAGTCCGATCACTTCGCTTTTAAAGGTTGAAAACGCTAAAGGCAATGTTTTATACGAGTATAAAGATCAAACACCAAAACAAGTTTTAGATCCACAAATTGCCTACGAAATTTCATCAATACTATCAGATAACAATGCCAGAAGCTACGTTTTTGGCGCCAATTCGGCTTTAAACTTTAGCGATAGACAAGTCGCGGTTAAAACAGGTACTACTAGCGAATACAGAGACGCTTGGACCGTTGGCTATACACCACAATTGGTGACTGGAGTTTGGGTTGGCAACAATAATAATACTGTTATGACAGCTGGCGCCGCCGGCGCCATGGCCGCCGCTCCGATTTGGCATAACTTTATGCAACAAGCTTTGGCCGGACAACCAAATCAAGACTTTATACGACCAGCCGGAATCACCGATGTCACTGTAGACAAAATCTCAAACAAACTGCCGACCAAATCTTCACCAGAAACCATAACTGATATTTTTGCTTCATGGCAAGTCCCAACTACAAAAGACGATATTCATCAAAAAATAAAAATTGATAAAGTCACTGGCAATATTGCTCCAGACGATTGTCCAGATGCGTTTGCCGAAACCAAAGTTTACACTAAGCTTCACTCTGAAGTTCCGTCTAATCCGGCTTGGGAAGGGCCAGTTATTGCCGCCGCTCAATCTATGGGTATCAATATTGCTCCGCCAACATCAACCACCAAATCTTGCACCACTAGCGGCAACAAACTTGGAGTCAGAATTACTAAGCCAAACGATCATGATACCGTTGGCACTAACTTCAATGTTAAAGTTACCACCAAGAGTAGAGTCAAAACTGTCGCGTTATCAATTGATGGCGAAACCGTTAAAACCATTTCATCTACTCCTTACGGATTTGCGATTAGAAAACTAGCTAACGGCGATCACAGTATAACCGCTGTAGCCACCAGCGCCAGCGGCGTAGTCAGCTCAGACAGTATTTCGATCACTGTTAATAATGCTGCCGCAAGCGACACAAGTACCACGGATACCACTTCTTTAACAGCTCCAGACAATGTCTCAAATGTCAGTCTTCAAGGAGGTTCAGGCTCGGCCACACTAAGCTGGACCAACCCGGCTACGAGCAATCTAAAATCAGTCAATATTTACAGTTCAACCACCGAAGGCGAATTAGGCTCACTACTAGGCTCGATCAATGTTAGTCCGTTAGCTAATTCTACTACCACGATTAGTAGTTTGATCAGTGGCCAAAATTATTGGTTTACATTAAGACCAACCGATACCAATGGAAACGAAAACAGTGATTCGAGCCAATACAAAGTGACTATTTTGTAAAAAATATTTGATACAAAAAAACCGGTCAAATTGGCCGGTTTTTTATTAGAAAAAATTTATTTTTTTTGATCGGTGAAAACTTCATCGATAGCTTGTTTAATATTTTTACTTTTAACTTTCCGATTAAAACCCATGCGTTCAGATTCGGCAAACCTTTTTTTATCAAAAACCACATTTCTAATTTCTCCCGACAAACCGATTTCTCCGAAAATACAGGTTTTTTCATTAACTGGCATATTTTTAATCGAACTCGTAATCGCCATGGCGACCGCTAGATCGATCGCTGTTTCTTTAATCTTAAAACCACCAGCGATATTAACAAAAACATCTTGATCAGACAAATCTAGATTAGCTCTTTTTTCTAAAACTGCAATAATCAGTTGCAAACGATTTAAGTCAAAACCGGTTGAACGTCTTTGCGGAAAACCAAAACTCGATTTAGTCGTCAAAGCTTGAACTTCGAGCAGTAATGCTCGTGTGCCCTCGATCGCCGCCGTAACCACCGAACCAGCCACATTATTCATACGTTCTTCTAAAAACATTTTTGAAGGATTATCAATCCCAACTAAACCGCTTTCGTTCATCTCAAATATACCGATCTCATCGGTGGCGCCAAAACGATTTTTAACGCCTCTTAGAATTCTGGTATTTTGAAAATTGTCTCCCTCTAAATACAAAACTACATCGACTAAATGTTCTAAAATTTTTGGCCCGGCAACTGAACCATCTTTGGTCACATGACCTACCAAAATCACGCTCGTGTGTGTGCTCTTGGCAAGTGATTGAAGCCTCATGGCACATTCTCTGACCTGAACGATTGATCCAGGAGTTGACGGAAAATCAGATGAATATATTGTCTGGATTGAATCGATAATAACAATTTCTGGTTTTTCAGCAGCAATAACAGACTGGATTTGAGACAAATCGGTCTCTGCTAACAATTTTAAATTGGGTGATTTTAATTTAAGTCTATCGAAACGCATTTTAATTTGTTCGACTGATTCTTCGCCAGAAACATAAAGTACTCCCTTTAAATTACTCGCGACTTGCAACAATAAAGTTGATTTCCCTATCCCTGGATCTCCACCCAAAAGCATAATCGAACCAGGCACAATCCCGCCACTGGAACCATCTTTTAAATAGCCGCCAAGAACTCGATCAAATTCAGAAATATTAGTACTGACACGATTAAAATCAGTAATTTTCACGTTTTCTAACGTAACCGCTGATTGTACGGCAGACTCTTTATGGTAACCACTATGATTTTTATCTTTACTAACCTTAAATTCTTTTAACGTCCCCCACTGGGAACAATTATCGCATTTGCCTTGCCACTTAATATATTCTTCACCACAATTAGAACAAATAAATATTAATTCCTTTTTTATCATATTGCCTCTTTGTGGTTAAGCTTTATATCTAAAATTTTAAATTGAATTTTCTTTGTATTATTCCAAATATTTTCTTCTAAATTAAAAACTATATCGATCTCTTGCTCGATCGTATTTTGTAAAAAATCAGCAAAACCAAAAGCGATCGCATCAAAACTGCCAATGGAAAATTTTAAATGTTTGTTGTCTTGACCAATTGTTTTTGGATTTTTGGCAACAATTTTGCTCATCATGAAAATCGGTTTTGAGTTAGCTAGACCAAAAGGTTCAAGTTTTTTTAAATCTTCAACTAAATCAAAATTTATATCTTCGGATTGAAGCTCAGCATCGATCATAATTTTCGGCAATAAATCATCTTTAACTAAAATACGATCCGCAATCTCTAAAACCTTTTTGAATAGTTTTGGTAAATTTTCATTTTTAATAGTCAATCCAGCAGCCTTGGCGTGACCACCGAAATTCTCTAAAAATTCGTTTGACTCTTCCAAAACTTTAACGATATTAAAATTGTCGATTGAACGAACAGAACCCTTTGAGAAAACATCGCCTTGTTCTAAAACGAAACACGGTCGTGAATAAAGTTCAACCAATTTTCCAGCCACCAGACCAATTAAACCACTTTGCCAATTTTTATTATAAAGAAAAATTATTTTATTATCATACAGCTTTTCCGCTTCAATTTGCTCTACAGCCTGATTTAAAATAACTTCTAATTCTGATTGTCGTCGAGCATTTATTCTATCTAACTCTAAAGCCAATTTTGTCGCCTCTTCGGATTGTGTAGATTTTAATAAAAAGAAACTCTCATTCTCTCCATTCAATCTTCCTGGGGCATTTAATCTTGGACCGATTTGAAAACCAACGGTATAAGTACTAATATTGTCAGGTGAAATATTAGAAATCTCGTAAAGTTTTTTTAAACCCAAACGTTTAGTTTTACTAAGCACGGTTAAACCAAATTTTGCAAAAATTCGATTCTCGTCAATAAGCGGCACAACATCACAAATCGTCGTGATCGCCACTAAATCAAGCAACCATTTAAGATCTGTTGAATTCAAAATGCCAAGTTTTTTCGATAATGCTTGGGCTAATTTAAAAACCACACCGCCACCAGAAAGTTCTCTAAACGGATACTTTGAATCAGCTAATTTTGGATCAACTACTGCCAAGGCTTTAGGTATTTTTTCACCTGGCTCATGATGGTCGGTAATAATCACATCAATACCAAGGCTATTAATGTATTGGGTATTATCAATTTCTCTAATTCCAAGATCAACCGTAATAATTAATTTAACGCCCAGTTTATTTAAATAATCGACACCTTTGTGATTTAAACCATACCCATCTTTTCTAGACGGAATATAAACAAATACTTTTAAACCATGTTTTTCTAAAACTTCACTTAGCACAACACTTGCCGGTATGCCGTCGGCATCGTAATCGGCAAAAATACCAATAGGCTCATTTCTTTTTATGGCCAATTCTATTCTCTGAGTCGCCTCTTCCATCCCGCTTAATAAAAAAGGATTGTGCAAACCTTTATCAAAACTTGGACTCATAAAAGTCGATGCGTCGACATCTAAAATGTTTCGATTCAACAAAATCTGATCGATTAGATCATTTTTAATTCGCGGAAAAACAATCCATTTTTTTTCTATTTTTTTATTCAAAATCAAGCAAATCTCCTATTTATAGTAAACCCGACCCTCAACTCTAAGATCAATATACTGCTTAATGTCATTTTTATGTTGATCGTAAACTTTTTTAAACGCCTCGATTTGATCTGAAATTGGTCGAAGCGTATTAAAAATAATTTTCACATTATTATCTATCACGGCTGAAAACTGAAAAGTTGTTTCGCCAACTTCATAATTGATGATATGGATTTTTAACTTAGAAAGTTCCTCATTCGTACTTTGAATTGAATCTAAAAAATTATTTGTAGCTATCAATGAAGGCAAAGATACAGCTAAATTACCAGCATCGACAACTACTGGTAATTTATTACCATCAAGACTGACTTCCTTGTACGCAATCGCATTTTCATCCACCAAATAATTTTTTCCTTGTGACTGCCAAACAATTTTTGGCTGACGGTCGTCAAAAGAGACCCTAATTGTATCTGGAATACCTCGATAAATTTTAACTCCAGAAAAATTTGAATTTTCATTAATAATCTTTTTTTCTATTTTCGAAGTACTAAATAAAAAAATATTGTGACCCTTTAAACTATCTAATTCCGATCTAATGCCATCGGTTGGACTACCAATAATTTCAATATTTTTAATCTTAAACCAAGGTGCTAGAAAAATTAAATAAAAAATAATAACTAACGCCGCAAAAACCGCGATTGATATCGCAATCACTTTTGGCCAAATCGTTACAACTTGATCCTTCTCCGATCGAAACAACTTTGGCTGTCTGGTCACTAATTTTTTAGTTTTACTATTAAACAAAAACCCTCCATATTTACAAAAAACTTAATAAATTGCCTACCACTGACCAACATATTCAACTTCTTCTTCAAGTGTAATTTGAAATTTTTCACGCACAACATTGCGCATTTGCTCAGCTAATTGCCGCACATCCTGAGCTTTGGCATCGTCACTATTAATAATAAAATTAGCATGTTTAGCTGAGACCTTGGCGCCACCAGATTTCAACTTTTTAGCCCCAGATTTCTCTAACATATAACCAGCCGTTCGCTCTTTTGGTAGTTGAGGCATAGTGCGTCTGCCGGAACATACGATGTTTTCCAACCCCTCAGGAATAGGATTTTTAAAAAAACTACCAGATGAAAAGCCTTCTGGATAATTAGCCATCCTTTTGTTTTTATAAGTATTTAACCGGCGCATAATTTCTTCTTGTCTGGATTGAGCCAACTGAATTCTGGCTGATAATATGACTGGTTTTTTATAACCAGTCATATTCTTTAATTTAGTGGATCTATAATTGAATTCAAACCATTCTGCTGATTTTTGTACCACTTGACTCTTTTCACCGTTTTCTCCAGGAATTAATAACGTCACGTATTTAACATAATCTCCAATACTCTGACCATTTGCTCCGGCATCACCATAAATGGCCCCACCAACAGTTCCAGGCACACCAAATAAAAACTCTAATCCGGCTAAATTATGTGAAACACTTTCTAAAATCAGTTTTTGCAAATTTACACCAGAGTCAACAATCACCTGGCTTTTTTCCATCATAAAGGCAATATTTGTAGTTAAATTTCGAATCACAAGGCCGGCAAAACCAAAATCAGAAAAAATTAAATTTGACCCACCACCTATCACTAAATAAGGAATATTAATTTCAATCGCCGCATCTACTGCCCGAATAATATCATCGACGGTTTTGGCTTCGAAATAAAAATCCGCCACGCCGCCAACATGCATCGTGGTATGATTTCTCATAACTTCGTGCTCTTTTAAACCTTCCTTTAATTTTCCCTTCAAAAAATCTGCTTTTTCCATTATGCCTCATTTTTATATAAATCAACTAATTCTAAACCCAACTTATAAACATCACCAGCCCCAATCGTTAAAATTACAACTGGAGCTTTAGCAAAAGCAAAAACATATTCCTTAATTTTCTTCCAGTCATGTAAATAAATAACTTTTTCATTACTTTTTTTAATTTCATTTAGTAAATCGACGATCGTGACATTACCACTTAGTTCTCTAGCTGAAGCATATATATCTGTTAAAATTACCTTGTCGGCGCTATCAAAAGCTAAGCCAAAATCCTTTAGTAACTTCTCCGTTCTCGAAAAAGTATGTGGTTGAAAAATACACCAAATTTTTGAATCTGCATATTTTGCCTTAGCTGCTTCTAAAGTGCGCTTGACGGCGGTTGGATGATGAGCATAATCATCCACGATAACAACGCCATTGATATTGGCTATCTCTTGAAAACGCCTCTGGACACCCTTAAATTTAGCAAAAGTTTCTTTTAAGGTCTGCTCATTGATATTTAGTAGTTCAGCAATAATAACGGCCGTGGTTGCATTTAAAACGTTGTGTTTTCCTGGAACTTCAAGTTCATAAGGACCATATATCTGACCACCATGTTTGATTGAAAAAGATGTTTTATCTTTTTCTCGAACGTCAATTACCTGCCAATCAGCATCTTCCGAAAAACCATAAGTTTGAAATTTACGGTCAGCCAGCGATGCAACTAATTTTTTTGATTTTTGATAATCAATATTGATTAGAATTTCACCAGAAAGAGGAACCCGGCATGCAAATCGATAAAAAGCTCTATAAATATCTTCTTCCGAGGCAAATACGTCTGGATGATCGAGTTCAATACTAGAAATAATGGCGATTTCCGGATTTATATCTAAAAATTTTGAATCAAAATTTGTTGGACTTTTGCGATATTCATCGGCTTCTAGTACAAAATATTCGCCTTGACCCTTACGAGCATTTGTCCCTAAAATTGGCACTTCACCTGCACCAATAATAAAGCTAGGCGACATCTTAGCTTGCTCTAACATTAAAGCAATTAGTGATGTTGTAGTCGTTTTACCATGAACTCCGGCCACCGCAATCAATTTCTGATCAGCCGTGATCATACCTAAAGCTTCTGAATAATAAATAATTTTTAAATTTCTTTTCTCAGCCTCAGCCACTTCAGGATTAGTTTGGTCATAAGCCGCCGAAACAATAACAACATCTGGATTAATACTTGAAATATTTTTTTCATCAAAATGATCATAAACTTTTATATTTTTTTCCGCTAAAACTGCATCTGTGACATAACTTTGACTATTGTCAGACCCTTCGACCACATAACCATCCTCAACCAAATATTTGGCTAAAGCCGTCATGCCAACACCTTTAATTCCGATCAAATAAGCTGTTTTCATTTCTTTTTATTTTCTAGCAAGATTTTAACCACACGTTTTGATGCGTCATGTTGAGAAAATATTTTTGCGTTTTTCCCAAGCAATTCACAATAGTCTTTATCGAGCATCAACCGATTAATAATACCTAGTAATATCTCGCCAGTCAAGTGATTTTCTGGCACAATTTCAGCAGCTCTATTATTTTTATAAATTTTTGCATTTGCAACCTGGTGATCCATTGATGCAAAAGTATACGGAATAATAATTGAAGGCTTACCTAGATACGAGATTTCAGCCAAAGTCGAACCGGCCCGAGAGACAATCAAATCAGCATTCATCATAATCTGAGCAATATCACTCGTAAAATCATATACATGGTAATGTGTATCTTTGATCTTACTAAATCTAGTAAAATCAGTCTGACCAACAATATGAAAGACTTCAAATTTTTCCAACACATTTGTCATAATTTCTTCAATAATCTGGTTGATTTTAAACGAACCTTGGCTGCCGCCGGTAATTAAAATCACTGGACGATCAAATTTTTGCTTAACAACTTGTGAAAACTCTTTGCGAATCGGAATACCGGTATACTCAAATTTATTTTTATATTTTGAATCATCGATATCTAAATTGCTAAAATCACAATATTCACGTGCAAAACCTAAACATATTTTGCGAGCAAATTTGGCGGCCCACAAAGTAGCTCGTCCTAAAACCGAGTCAGATTCATGAGCCACAACCGGAATTTTCAAAATTTTGGCCCAAAATAAAACAGGAAAAGATACATAACCACCTTTAGAAAAAACCACATCTGGTTGATAACTAATCACGATAAAAAAAGCTTGAACCAAGCCGATTAAAATTTTGAAAGGGTCAACAATATTTTGTAAAGAAAAATAATTTCTAAATTTTCCTACAAAAATACCTTTAAACGGAATCTTATAATTTTTACTTATGTCCACTTCAAGACCATCGCTTGAGCCAACATACAAATACTCTATTCCTTCTTTATTTAACTCCTGACTAATTGATACGATCGGCCAAACGTGACCAGCCGTACCGCCACCGGTAAACATTATTTTCATATCGTCTCTCCTGTATTAATCCTAGAAATATTCAACATTAGGCCGACACCAGCCAAAAGAATGATTAATGACGAGCCTCCATAACTAATAAACGGTAATGGCACACCAGTAAAAGGCAGAACTCCAATAATAGCACCAATATTAATAAACGCTTGGCACAAAATCCAAGAAGTTATACCGACACAAACAAGCCTAGAAAATTTATCCGGAGCGTTTTGAGCAATTTTAAACCCTAAATATGCCACAAATAAATAAGCTAAAACCACTAGACTTGATCGGATGAAACCTAACTCTTCAGCAATAATAGCAAAAATTGAATCGGTATGAGCTTCAGGCAGATACAAATATTTTTGTCTTGATTGGCCAAATCCTAAACCCCAAAGACCTCCAGCCCCAACTGCCAATAAAGCTTGATTAATGTGATAAGCCGAACCTTGAGCATCAATCGAAGGGTTTAAAAAAACTTGCAAACGTTGTTGTCTATAAGGTGAAATCTTAATCATAATCGCCAGTAAGGCCAACATGCCGCCAGAACCAATCATTAAATGCGAAAGGTCGGCACCAGCTACAAAGAAGACTGTTACTGCACTTAGTAAAATAACTGAAAAAGTACCTAAATCTGGCTGAAGCATAATCAAAAATCCAACCAAACCAACTAAAAAAGCGAACGGCAGAAAACCAGTAAAAAAATTATTTACTTTTTCGCCCATATTATCGAGCCAAGCGGCTAAATAGATAATGAACGTTAACTTAATTAATTCTGACGGCTGAAACCAATGACTACCAAGACCAATCCAACGATGAGCACCACCAGCCGATTTTCCAATGCCTGGTATAAAAACTAATAAAAGCAAACTTAAAGTAATAATCAGCAACCAAAAAGAGTTCTTTTTCCAGAAACGATAGTCGATATTATAAGTGGCAAACATCGCAATCAAGCCAAAAATTAAAGATTCAATTTGCTTAACGACATATGAATAATTTTTTCCAGTATGCTCAAGGGAAATAACCACAGAACTAGAAGATATCATTACGATACCAAAAAATATCAATAAAAAAATTGTTAAGGCAAAAATTAAATTTGGTTTTTTCTTTTGAATAAATCTTTTCATTTATTTTTAAAATTTCCGCAAGACCGCATCTTTAAACTTTTTACCGCGGTCTTTATAATTTTATAATTTTATTTAAAATTTCATTTTATAATTTTATTTAAAATTTCATTTTATAATTTTATTTAAAATTTCATTTTATAATTTTTGTTCATTTTGAAAATTTCCGCAAGACCGCATCTTTAAACTTTTTACCGCGGTCTTTATAATTAGCAAACCAACCAAAACTCGCTGAAGCCGGCGAAAGCAAAACTATATCGCCAGGCTCAACCTCTTCTTTTATTACATCAAAAACTTCATCTAAATTATTACAATAATCGACAATCTTTTGTTCACCGCCAGCCGAGATAACAGCTTCTTTAATTCTCGGACCAGTCACACCAATTGTAATAAGTGTTTTGACTTTGGATCTGGCGATCGCCCGACCAAGTTCTTTGTAATCAGCATGTTTTTCTGAACCGCCAGCAACCAAAACGATCGGCTCAGTAAAAGACGAAATAGCCGCAATAGTTGTGTCTGGCGTGGTCGAAAAAGAATCATTGTAATACTTAACCTTGTCAATTTCTTCAACAAATTCCAATCTATGTTCCAAACCTTTAAATTCTTTGATCACACTAGCTATATCAGCTAAACTCACGCCGGCCAAATAACTCGCTAGTGCAGCCGCTGAAATATTTTCCCAATTATGCTCGCCTCTCAAAACAATGTCTTTTGTCTCGATTATTTTATAATCAATATCTTCGACTCTCAATAAGATTTCTTTTTTGTCTTTAACCCAAACTCCTTGATCAACCGATTTTCTTCTTGAAAACCAATAAGTTTGTGCTGACGTTTGAAGAGCAAATTCTACACTAGTTAAGTAATCTTCATTAATACAAACATAATCTTTGCTTGATTGATGTTTAACAATATTGGCTTTAGCCTGAACATATTCAGCTCGATCCCTGTGGACATCTAAATGATCAACGCCAATATTTAAAATAACGCTAATGTGGGGAGATCGATCTAAGTCTTGTAATTGAAAACTTGAAAGCTCAAGTACTACGACCGAATCTTTCTTTAATTTACCAATAAACTCAATTGGCGCATTGCCGATATTTCCACCCAAATAAACATCTCTGCCGGCGTTTTTCAAGATTTCATAAATTAAAGTACTAGTTGTACCTTTACCTTTAGTGCCAGTTATACCAATAATTGGGCATGGACAAACATCAAAAAATAATTTTGTTTGAGAAGAAATTTCGACACCGAGCTCTTTTGCGTCTTGAATTTCATCGATTAAATAAGCTAGACCTGGAGTACGAAAAATTAAATCAAAATAACCTAAATTGCTTAAATAATCTTCTCCAAATCTTTTTTTAAACGAGAAATGATCAATTTTGGCCAAATATTTATCGAGATCAGCTTCGTGATGGGCATCACAAATAGTAATATCTTTTGCGCCACAATTGACCAGATAATTAATCAGCGCAACGTTTTCTTCACCAAGACCTAAAACTGCAATTTTTTTATTTTCTATGCTCATATTTTCCCCATTTTATGAACCAATCAACAAATTTATCCCTTTAAACCAATAATTATTGCCTGATAAATAGCCCTATCCCCTTCGGCTCGAAAACTACCAAAATAATAATTATTACAGACCGTACACTCCTTAGCTACTTCAAGATTATACTTACTGACACCAGCCTTGACTAATTGCTCGGTCAAACTCGCCTTTAAGTCAACATAACCATCGTGATTGCGAATAAAAGTTGCTTTTGGATAAATATCTTTAAATTTATTTAAAATATCATTCTTGACGATAAAATGTCTTTGGCAAATTCCCGGACCGATCCCAACCACTAAATTCTCTGGTTTACTGCCTAAAACCTTAAATTCGTTAACCAGGGCCGCACCAACACCCGCTAAAATTCCCCGCCAACCGGCATGAGCAATACCAACAATTCTTAAAATTGGATCATATGCGACCAAAGGCAAACAATCAGCTGCTGTTACCATTAAATTAACGTTCGGGTCTCTAGTAATTAAACCATCAACACCCTGAATCGATTCCAAAGCATTAAAAGCTCCTCTACCACTTTCACCCTTACCCACTACCGCAATCTTGTTTCCATGAACGTTTTCTGTCACAACCAAAGTATTTATATCAATCCCTAAGGCTCTAGTAAAATTTTCCCGACTTTTAATCACTTTTGGATCAGACACCAACATTTTCATATTGCCAAGACTGCGCGTCGAAACCCCTTGAACTATTTCGGGAAATTGATTCAAATTTGTAAATTTTATAAAATCGCTATCCAAGATATTTTCCTTTGCTTTTGTGTTAAACTCACTTATATCTATTTTATCAGAGATGGGTAAATTTGGGAAAAAATCAAGAGTTAAACCATGAGTCAAAAATCTATTTCTGGTTACTTTTTCCGTTCTCCGCCATTTTCTTTATCTTTTTAAACTGATAGTTAGTAATTATCATCATAATCGCAATTGCGACCACTAGAGTAGATAATAAAATAATAATAAAATCCATATTCTCCTTTAATATTTAAAACGGAGCTTCATTATTCAAATCTGGAACTAATTTTTGCTCTTTTTGATGCGCTATTGATTCACCCAAGTGGCGATATTGACACCATTTACAACTTGGGCCTTCTTCTGGCAACGGCCCAATCAATAATTCATTTACCTCTTTGACAAAACCAATAAAACCAGGTTGATCATCTGGAATCTCTAACCATTTTGGCGGAAAATCAAGGCGGGCCACACCATCAGAAAAATCAACCTTATCAGGATAAAAAATCAATAATGCCAATTTTGAAATTTTGATTGGTTCGCCTTGAGCTGGGTTTTCAAGAGCAAATTTATAAGCCGCTAATTGAGTTTTATATTTATCAATTTTGCTTTCATCTGGCTGACTGATTTTCAAATCAACCAAAGTGTATGTGCCGTCATGATTGTCTACTAATAAATCATATTTCCCTTTAATAAAAACGTTTGTTTGCGGCACAACAATCGACTCGACCCAACCTTCCTGCTTTACAACCTCCCCGTCAGGCAAATCATTAGATAATGATTTTAAATTCTTACCAACTAAATTACCCTGAAGCCGAGTATTAATTGCCGAAAAAACACCAGGCATCGGCATACTTGGCTGATAAATACCGTCTTTAATTTTCATCACATAGCACAATTTACATTCTTCATACAAATACGCAAAATCTGATGGTGATAGTTTATACATTTTAACCTTTCTTAATCCTATCTTACCTTATTTTAAACCATTTGACCAATTTTAAGTATGAAAAAAGGGCGATTTTCACCGCCCCGTAAAAAGTTAACCTAATTGTGTGATTAATTCTTGAACCAATTGCATGTTACTCTTGTTGCCACTCATATTGTCGTAATTACAAGTGGTTGAATAACAAAACTTTGCCAAACTATGATCGCCAATCACATGATAAATTTCACCAAGATCAAAATGGATAGCGCTCAATAAATCCATATATTCAATATTTTTTGGATACTGAACATGAAGCGCATAGGCCCAACTTAAAGCTTGATTTAGAACCAGTATCGCCTGATCTGTGTCTCCCATCATTCTGTAAAGCCGCGCCATTAACTCGTAACCAGAGGCAATATTATATCTTTGCCAATTGGACGGTCCAATAATCGGGTCTTTTAGCCTTGTAGTAATCAATGCCCTATCATCAACTCGCTTTATTTGTACTACTGCACCGCATTCGCACGGACAAGAATAGTTCTCTTCAGTAAACAAAAATGGTATTTTGCAGTTACATTCTGGATTCAAGCAGCCAACACGATAATGGCCAGTTTCATCCATACCGGTTTTTAATAAATTCTCTTCGTTAACCAATGTTTTAACCGCCTCACCTTTTTCCTGAGCCTCAATCATCAAATGAATTCGATGAAAAATATTATCCAACCCAGGTAAACTTTTAAATGCCTGTTCGTCGTCTGGTGTGCGCTCGCCCGGCACTAAGTACAATTCCTCTAAACGAATAATCTTTCTGGTTAATAAATCGAAACCAACTAACCATGAAGGCAAAATCCAAAAACGATAGATTAAGCCCCAAACGAACGGTAAAGTACAAACAATTAACAAATAAGGATACAATTGGCCAAAAACATCACTTGTACTTTCCAGACAGATAAAACCGTAAGCACAAATTGCAAATAATCCGACTGTCAAAAACGTAATCATTTTCAGACTGATCGGCCAAACAAAAAGACCGTTTTCCGCGGATTCACTTGCGATTTTCAAAGCTGCGATTAAAAATATCACTAAATAAATCGCCCCGTAACCAGTGTCAGAAATCACCATTTCTCTTTCCCCCTTTTTTTAAAATAAGTTTTTAATTTACTATTTCTGTGGCAAGCATACTACAAATACAATAAAAAATCAATACAAAAAAAGAGCGCCAACTCTTTGACACCCTTTTTAAGCCTAAAAGTCGATTATCTGTCGTATTTTTCGACAAACTGTTTAATCGCTTCAATATTTTCCAAAATCAACTTAGCTTTTTTGACCCCAAATTGGAATGGAAATTGATCTTCTTCACTGTTTTTTAAAACAATCATTTTATTACCCTTGAATTCTGACTCTGACACAATTGACATGTTCTCTCCTTTATTCGGAAAAATTCCGCGCAAATTTCTAATTTGCAATTAATTAATATTTACTTAATAACCTTTTTTACTAATCACGTTTATCACTTCACCATCGTTCGGCCTGATTACAATCGAACTTAAACCATCTTTCGTTTGATACTCAAGATAGCCGTGATTCGAATCCCGACCAACTAGAGTCAATCCCCATTTATTCAGTATTTCCTGACCACAGAATTCTTCGCTATCAGAAACAGGCAATCTATCACCCTTTTCAAAACTATTCCGATCATATTCATAAATTGAATTATCTTCATTTGTAATGATAACATTCCCCTCTGAATCAATCCACCTAACTCTATTTTCAGCCATCGACCCCTGATCAACTTTTTGGAAAGACCAAGTCTCGACTAAGACTTCAGGGTCTACTTTTTCACCCTTATCAAACAAAGGGTAAGGCATACTATTTTTTGCCTCGGCAATATCCTCTACCACTTTAATTTCACTTTCAATACTAGTCATAAATCTCCTTTTCTTCTTAGTCCAAGACTTAATATTAAGATAATCGCGCAAGAAACAAAATGAAAACCAGACACTATCTGAAATAATAAATTTGGCAAAACAAAAATGCTGTATAAAAATGTTGCGCCACCAGTAGCTGTCCATAATAAATATGATGAAATATTGGCGCTTGGTTTTTTGTGAAACAAGTCTTTTATTGTCGGCCAATAAGCCACAATACCAACAACTTCCACCCCGGCGTAAATAATCGTGATAACTTCAGATATTAATGACATAAAAATTATTTTTCAAAATATTTATCGAAACGTTTTTTCAATTCTTCAAGATCAATCTCGTCCAAATCCAATCTGCCGCCAGGACGATTATTAATACTGTCTAGAAGTTCGTGATAACCGGCTTCGTTAATAATTTCTAAACCAACTCTATCAACCGTACTTTCAATCTTTTTATTAGCCGCATCAATACCTTCTTGATCGACTAAAATTTCTGCTTCAAAATAATAACCCCAACCAGGAACTTCCACTAACGAAAATTCAACTCCATCATATTCGTAATCATTCTTGATTGTTTCGGTAACCAAAAAATTATGATAACCCAAGATACGGACAAATTCCAAGTAATCCCAAAATTTCTCTAAATTTTCTACTTTAAAACTAAATTCTTTGCGTGCATCTTTTCCACCCCATTTACCATGTTTCAAGACGACTTCACCTTCGCCGTTAGTTACACGTAAACGCAAATCGATTTCTTCATCTTTAACCTCAGCAATATTTTCTTTAGCCGTACACCAAATTAAAGAAATACGATTTTTTTGTTCTAATTTTTGCCCATTCTTTTGAAAAAAATCTGTAAGTTCAACAAATTTTTCTTTAGAAAGCCTACCTCTTTGCTCAATTTCAAATTTTGCCATTTAGAACCTTTCTTTATTTTCTTTATCATAAACTATTTAAGAATATAATTAAACAAATAACCAGTTAGAACTATACCGACGCTAACAATACCAGCAAAAATTAAAATTAATTTTAATTTCATAATCCTTTTTAAAATTAGAAATTCCGGCAAAGACAAACCTGTTACTGCCATCATAAACGCTAAAGTTGTACCAATCGCTACCCCTTTTTCGGTCAGCACTGCGACCAAAGGCATTACGCCGGCGGCGTTGGCATAAAGCGGAACCCCCAAAAGCGTAGCTAAAGGCACCGCGTACCACTTACTGGCTCCGGCAAATCTGACCAAAAAATCCGCTGGCACGTAACCATGAATCAGAGCACCTAATCCCACGCCAATCACAATATAAAGCCAGACCTTACTCAACATATCTTGAGTATAACTTTTAGCGTACAACAAACGTCCACGCCAATTTTTTTGATTCGCCGTATGCATTAATTTTGCTTCATTAAAAACAGACTTTTCTAACAATTTTTCAGGCTTCATTTGACCGATAATTGAACCTGAAACCACTGATATCAAAAGTCCACTAAAAATATAAAGTAACATAATTTTCCAACCAAAAAGCCCCAACAACATAACAATAGCTACCTCGTTAATCATTGGCGAAGCTACTAAAAATGAAAACGTAACGCCAAGCGGTACACCAGCCTGAACAAACCCAATGAATAACGGGATGGCGCTACAAGTACAAAACGGTGTAACTATACCCAAAAGTCCCGCTAAAATATAATTAAAAAATGAAAATTTATGAGACAGTAAAGCCCGAATTTTTTGCGGCGGTAAAAAC
>Ga0194053_10001047_pt1 | contig 18564 bp, 22 predicted proteins | sample SepL228m_MetaG_FD_161684 | JGI IMG/M metagenome (GOLD analysis project Ga0194053, IMG submission 161684) | Anoxic zone freshwater microbial communities from boreal shield lake in IISD Experimental Lakes Area, Ontario, Canada - Sep2016-L227-8m | ecosystem: Environmental > Aquatic > Freshwater >... | reverse complement strand
CCTTTATGAGAGATGAATATTTAGAAAGTATTTTCATTTCTGCATGAGATACCCAATCTTTATTAGAATGAATGGAATTTCTGTCTTTTCCGATTAATTTACCGTCTATAACCAATACAGCACCAACGGGAAAATTTCCTTCATTAAATGAGATTTTCGCCTCATCAATGGCCACTTTCATAAACACATTATCTTCTTCTGAAAAATTATTCATATCAAAATCATATCATAGTTTTGAGATTTTATGGTGTGGTCTCTATAATTTTTTCGTTGTCGCGTTCCGACTCTCGCACAAGTACGAAAAAATCTGGAGCAGTCCTGTGTCCTGGATAATTTTTTCGCCGTCGCTCAAAAATTTCCTTTGGTCCCGGAATATCCTGTCCCAAAAGTAATTTTTTGCTAAAAATTCTTTTGGGCCGGGCTCGGCTCGCCAGCCTGCGCCTCGCACTAGTGCAAAAAATCTCCATACAATGGAGATTTTTAGCCTAGTGCGCCCAGTTGGGATCGAACCAACGACTTTCTCCTTAAAAGGGAGCTACTCTACCGGCTGAGTTATGGGCGCAAAACAAACACTCAAAATAACAAATCAAAATCTATCAGAAAAGCCAAAAAAATTCAATTACTTCAATTACAATGGATAATCACGAGCCAAGAATCCTGGACCAGTAAACAAAAGGGAAAACAGAATGATTCCTGCGAGAATGTATAACATTTTCTTTTCCATTGAAACAGAAGAAGATTTTTCTGTCATTTTGAAGTCAAAAATGAGGACGAGGATACCGACTATTGATGTGATCTGTGTGTAGAGTCCTACAAAAAGACAGAGTGAAGTGACAAAGTAAATAAGAGATGACCATTTGTAGGGTTTTTGATATCTTTCATATCCGAGCCAGACCAGAATAAGTCCAACACAGACACGGAGCAAAAACGGTGCCAAAAGTCCGTATGTTAATAATTGTGGAAATGTTGTCAGTGGATGCATATGTGTATTGTAGTATTTTTTGTGATAGTATGCAATTTGTTATGAAAGGGAAAAATAAAAAAGTGTATGTGTTGCTCCACAATATTCGCAGTACCCACAATGTCGGCTCTATATTTCGTACAGCGGACGCACTCGGTGTGACAAAGATTTTTCTCTCTGGATACACACCAACTCCACTCGACAAGTTTGGTCGTGCACGAAAAGATGTGGCAAAGGTAGCGCTCGGTGCCGAGAAAACGCTCGAATGGGAGTATGCAGAAAATCCAAAAAAAATTTTGGAAAAATTGAAAAAAGAAACATATCAGATTGTGGCTCTGGAGCAGTCACAGGGGTCAGTTGATTACAAAAAAGTAAAAATAAAATATCCGGTAGTGTTTGTGGTAGGGAATGAAGTGGATGGAATTTCCGCAGACATTTTGAGTTTGTGTGATACTGTCGCCGAAATTCCAATGCGAGGAGCCAAGGAATCTCTCAATGTCTCTGTCGCTTTTGGAGTAGGGTTATTCCGAATGCTGAATATTTGAAAATTTAAATGCTGAACATTTTAAAATTCTTTGAAAATTCTTTCTCCTCCTGTCTCTCGAGGAGTACGAATATTTGCCTGCTGGCAAATTTCTCAAGTCTCGGCTACCCGCCTGCGAAGCCTCCTCTCGAGACAGGAGTCAACGAATTTTCAAATAGTTCTAGTACGTCAAACTGTCCACTAGCTTGCCGTTATTGTCGTAGAGAGCAATATTTTCACGTTTATCTTTCCAGAGATGATCACTTCTGCCGAGATAGACTCGCCATTCGTGTTGGTAAAAATCTTTGTCACTTTTGTGAGTATCTACACACGAACCATAATTTATTTTATCTATAATAAATTTTCTACATTCGTAACTATAATTATTTGGTAACAAATCGGTTTGAATTCTGCACGATGGGAATGAATCTATATAATCAAAACAGTTATCATTTTCTACACGGCTTGGTATGGAGGAGAGATCCTCGTTTCGCGGAGCGGGGCAGTTGGTCGAGAGATATGGTACGAATGTTTGAAATTGCGACATATAGCCGGAGCATTTGTTGGTCTTGAAACTGTATCCGAGAGGAGACGTTCCGGTGATAACATACACAACATCTTGGTCAGTCAAAAGAATATTGTCGGCAGAGTTTATTGAATTGGCAAAATAAAGGTAAGTGCCTTTTGGAATTTCAACTTCAGAACCACTGCTGAGGCTTTTTATTTTCCAACCGGTAATCTGTACGGTACTCGTGGCATTTCCGGACATTCGGAGAGTAACATATTCCTGTGCAGGATTTGTTGACCGCGTGACATACTGGAGCGATACCATTCCTTTGTATGGAGATTTGTTTTTGTCTGCCTCGAGCTGTAATTTTTGTTTGAGTATGTCTGTTTCGGATTGTTGTACTGCCTGTGAAGTTATTACATTGGTTGTCTGGGGCATATTTTTTACACCACCAAAGAGGGCAATAGCAACTATCCCGAGGAGAATCATAATACCTATTGTGTTTTCTTCCATACAATTATTATACCACTTTTAAATTATTTTTTACTTTTGATGGATACTACAAAAATGTGCGCTTCGTCCGCCGATAATTTTTCGCATAACAATTCCGTCGCAACCCTTTTTCAGACATTTCTGTTTTGTGCATCTGTATACCTTGTGTGAGTTTTGAAATGTTCCTCTTTGTCCAAAAATATTTCGGTAGTCTGACATTGAGTCTCCACCCATTGCAATTGATTTTGTTAAAATTTCTTTTGTCGCACTAAACATTTTTTTAAACTCCACTCCGGACAAAGTTTTCGGTGTTCGCTCAGGATGGATACCTGCTTGCCAGAGAATTTCGTCCGAGTAGATGTTGCCAATGCCAGCGATGATGCTCTGGTCCATCAAAACAGTTTTGATTTTTCCATTCGGTTTTTTTGAGATTTGCGAGATGAATGTCTGGAGGGAGAGGTTATCCAAAGGTTCTGGTCCCAAGCCTACGAGATCTATCACAGTATCGCGTTTGTTTGTTTCAAAGAGAGTTACTTTTGCAAATTTTCTGGTGTCGGAAAACGCCAAATGTTTTCCGTTTGAAAGTGAAAATGTGAGATGAATAAATCTGTTAAATGGATCTTTGAGTTCCTCTGGTTCAATTGCTGTCCATTGTTTGTGTTTGAATTCGTATGTGCCGTACAAGAGATGTCCGGTCATTTTCATATGTATCAAAATTGTTTTGCCATGGGTCAAATGGATTAAAATATTCTTGCCTCGTCTTTCTGTATTGTTTATTTTTTCGCTAATAATTTCTTTTTTAAACTTTTTGAAAAATGTTTCGTTTTTTATATTGTCCGTTCTGTTGCTTTTTGCATTCACAAAATAATCAGACCATACGTCGGTAATGGTCAGGCTAGGGAGCACAGTATTCAAACCGGTTATGGTTGTTGTAACTTCGGGTAATTCTGGCACAGTATTATTTTCCTAAATTTTTCAAGGCTGATTTTATTTTTTCGCTCGGAGTATTGCCGACAGCTTTTTTGAGTGCTTCGCGGGATTCACGTTCGCTGTATCCAAGGGATTTGAGGGCCTCCAGTGTATCAACATCTCCCGACGTAGAGTCGCTACCGTCCTCTGCAAGTTTTTCGATTTTATCTCGGAGCTCTACAACAATCTTTTCTGCGTTTTTCCTACCAATGCCGGAGACTTTTGTCAGGTGTCCAGTATCTCCCGATGCTATGGCGTGACGGAGGTTACTTAGTGTAGCGACGGAGAGTATTCCGAGGGCTGATTTTGGCCCTATACCAGAGACGGTGAGGAGGAGTTCGAAAAATCGCAATTCTTCCTTTGTGGTAAAACCATACAGATCGAGGGCATTTTCCCGTACGGCGAGGTATGTCCAGAAAGCAACGGGTTTTTGCAGGTCCTTTTCCAGCAGGGCTGTGTTTGTGTAGATTTTGTAGCCAACGCCGGAAATGTCCACAATGACGGAGCGGAGGTCCTGGTCGATGATATTACCTTTGAGATAGCCAATCATACTCGTATTATACACGTATTGCTTTTTTTTGGAATATAATGTAGATTACTCACTATGCCTATAACAACATCAGCAAAAAAAGCTCTCAGAGGTTCAAAAAGAAAGCGAGTTTTTAATCTTGCAAAAAAAGAGCAAATAAACAAAACAATCAAGAAAATAAAGAAACTTGTTGGCGAAAAGAAGATCAAAGAGGCGCAGGCTCTAATGCCACAGGTTCAAAAAATCTTGGACAAGTCAGCAAAGACAGGTCTTATTAAAAAGAATTCAGCAAGTCGTAAAAAATCTCGAATTTCCGCTCTTATACGAAAAGCAAAATAACAAAAGACGCCGAAAGGCGTTTTTTGCTTGTGATATACTATTTATATTATGAAATACATCAAATTTAGTTTCTATTATATATCAGCATATTTGGGTCTCGCTGGTATTACATTTTTATTTATTCCGGCACAGTTTCAAAAACTGCTTTTTGCGAGTGAAATATATGATCCAATTCCAATGGCTATTGCTGGAATGTTTGCACTCCTTCTCAGTATTGTTTTATTCCAGCTCGCCAGAAAAGGATTGTTTGAGCTGTATCCAACGACATTTTTTGCTCGTATCGTTGCGATTGCGATTATTGTGAGTTTATATGTGCGAACACACAATCCATTTTTCATTTCTATGTTTATGATAGTGATTGTTGGAATGATTATCACGGCAATAGGGCACTTCAAGATGAAAGAAGTGAAATAGGGAAGTTGAAACTTGCTAGTGCTCTCGGCAGGAATCGAACCTGCATTTCATCCTTCGCAGGGATGTGTCCTATCCATTGAACGACGAGGGCAATGAAATTAAGCTAGCATAAAACTCGAAATTTTCATATACACAAAAAGAGGAATTAAAACCCAAAATAGATAAAAAGTTTTTCCAAAAGTGGTTCGGTGTGTTCTGTCTCGGTCAGGTGCGTAGCGAGAATGTCTCGCACATCTCGTGGATTGACGTCTTCTATGAGCACCACCATATGCTGGGCTATTTTTTTGCGAGGTCGCAGAAAGAGTCTCGGATATGCATCACGGCTTTCAACCCAAAAAGATTCAATTTGTGGATATTCGTACACATTTTCTCCGATCAAAATATCCCTATCGTTTATTTCGATGCGGATAATTTCTGGTCTGCGTGAGGCAAAGAGAGCGAGTGTGCCGATGGAAATGAGAATAAGCAGGGCAAATATGAGGTTGCCGACGATAATTGCGATGAGTGCCACGGAAACGGTAATAATGCCAACAACCCAGTACCAGTCTGTTGTTTTCTCGGTAAAAATGTATTCAGGAGCATGCCATTCTATTTTTTCCATACAGAAATTATATCATAAATAATTGTAAATCTACTTTTCTTTTTGGTATACTTATGTGTATATGGAAACAGCATTAACAAGCGCATTGACACAGTCTCCAGTCGCTCCATTTCTTGGGGTGCCTATGTGGGCCGTGGCAGTTATTATCATTTGGTCACTTATTTGGAAGGGAATTGCACTCTGGAAAGCAGCGCGACTTTCTCACAAATGGTGGTTTATTATCGTTTTGGTCTTAAATACGTTGGGTATTGTCGAAATTATCTACATCTTCTTTGTTGCAAAAAAATATACAGTTGAAACCGAGAGGGTAGAGACGCCTAGGGTGTAATATATTTAATTTACGAAAAACTACCGGCAATATGTCGGTAGTTTTTTGCTATTGAAAAATAAATGAAAATAGATATACTTGATTAATCGACTGGGAGGAGTGGCAGAGAGGTCGATTGCACCGCTCTTGAAAAGCGGAAGCTGGGTAACTGGCTCGTGAGTTCGAATCTCACCTCCTCCGCATTACGAGATTTTGACTGCACAAACGGTCAAAATCTCTTTGTTTATCGCCATTTTTAACAGGTTCTAACCGTTCTTTTATCTTACCTAAAGTTTTTGAGACTCTTTTTATTGGAAAGAGTGATTTCTCTATATCAATACTGAGTATTTTGTCTTTTAGGATGAGGTCCGAACCTAAGGTTGATAAAATAGACCGTCTCGTCTCAATTGTGCCAGTATCAAATTTATATTTTGCACCCTCAATAAAGGTAAGCATTTCATCTGCGGTGTTTAACCATCGGTCCACTCTCTTGCTCGTATCTCCGAAAAGATTATCAAGTTGTTTCTTTTCTGCAAGGAATTTTATTTTTCTTTCAGCAAATTCTTCAGCAGATATTTCTCCACCCGCTCGCATATCAGTCAAACCATCAATCTTTGCGAGACAAGCCTTGTAGGCCTTCTCGTTTGCCTTTATAACGGCATTACGGCCATCAACTTCCTTTTCATTTTCTTTCTTAAACCACTTCATAGCATAGCTGTGAAATTCTGGTGGAATTTCAATACTTTTAATTTCAGTCGTAATCTGTTTTTTGAGTTCTTTCTCCTCAATAGACCCTTGCGTACAATTAGGATTTACTCTTTTAGTACAGTGATAGTAGACATACGAGTGAATATTTCCATTTTTCTGCTTTTTTATTTTAGTCTCTGCCGTAATACTTGCTCCACATTCTCCGCAACGCATCATTCCAGTAAAATCAAATATATGTGTTTTTGGTCTTGGTTTTCCTTTCTTACCAAGTAAGAATTGAAGCTTGTCATATTCCTCAGCAGTCATCATTGGAGTATGAATAGCATCATACCATTTACCACTTCTGAGAGGATATTCATATCTTCCATAATAAAATGGATTTGAGAAAATTCTGTAAACTGTAGCTCGGCTAATTTTTTTGCCACTTGGCATAGTAAAGCTCCATTCATTTTTTGCAATTCTCCATATATCTGCAACTGTATAATTACCCGTGAGCATTAAGTCAATCATTTTACGGACCAAAGGAAATCTCTCTTCGTCTACAAGCGGGACCTTATTTCCTTTTTCTGCATACTTGTCATTTTTATAGCCTATTGGTGCAGGAGCGGGATACATTCCAAGACTGGCTTTTTTGTGAAGACCCCTTTGCACATCAACACCTTTTTTATCATTCTCCATTTTGGCCTGACTGCATTGAAACATAAACATAAATTTATCCAGCGGAGTATTTTTAAATGTTTGTGCTGGCGTAACTATTTCAATGAGTTTTCCTTTATCTATTAGGTCAATAAGTAAAGCAGAGTCCATAGCATTTCTTGAAAGTCTATCTGCGTGCCAAACAATAACCGCATTGATTTCTCCACTTTCAATCATACTCAACATCTGACTGAATTTAGCTCGCTTACCAGAAACCTTTGCTGATTTTGACTCACTAAGAAGATACTCTGGTTTAATTTTTATTCCTAAACTATCTGCAATTCTTTTACCCTCATCAATTTGAGAATCAATTGAAAGAACCTGCCTATCCTCAGACTCTGTGGACTTTCTGCAATAATTTCCATATACCAATTTTATTTTCCATTGGTTTTAACTTTTGCTAAAAAACTATCAAATTCTTTTTTATCAATTCTAAACTCTTTGCCTATTTTGTAGGATTTCAATTTTCCAGCTCCAATGTAGCGGTAAATAGTCATTATATTTACCCTCAATTTTTCTGCCAATTCTTTGGCTGTATAAAATTCTTGTTTACTCATATATTAAGTATACTTTACTATTCTTTACATAGCAAGCGATTAACTTCTTTTGATAATCCCTTCTAAAACAGCCTTCTCCTCGTCTGAAATACCACCATTGTTTCCAGTGTTTTGGTTCTTAAGGCCTTGCACAATTCTAACCGCATTTTCACTGCTCATACTGCCGTAACCATATGACCCAAAGGTGGTGCCGACATTTTCGTGTCCGAGATTTAGACTAATTGCCCGTTTTTCCTCCTCTGTGAGTCTCATTTTGCTTAAAATACCCACTACTGAATGACGGAATGAGTGAGGATTAAAATAAGGCAGGCCAGCATTTTTGCATCTTTTTTCAAAAATCTTTCTTGCACAACCATCGTTACTCCAGAAGTTTTTACTTATAAAATCTTTACTGTAACTATTATTTTCTGTACCAAACTCATTTAAGGTTGAAGGAAAAATCGGGTCGTCTGGTCCAAACCCTTTTGATTCAAGATACTCATACCATTCAATAAAATATTTTTCTGGACCGTCCCAGATAATAGGAAAAAATGTTGATGGTATTCTTTTTGAATTTTTAGTTCTCACTCCATCAGCGGGATTTTGGTCAAATAATCTGTTCTGTTTATCAAAACTTTTCATTTTTAATGACACGAGTGCCGAAATACGCATACCTGTTGTAAGAGCGAGACAAATAATTGCTCTGTCCCTATTATCTATTTCATTTTTAATTTCAATACTTTCAATTACATTTTTTACATCCTCAAATGAAGGGATTTTTCTTTTTGTACCAGAGGTGGCAATACGAGCTTCTTTTTTTGAAAGACGGAGAAAATCTATATCGTTTTTTAATATTTTCCTATAATTTGGTTGATTAGATAACCAATGAAAAAACCTTTTGATACGGCGGAGATAGTTATATTGTGTAGTAAGGGAAATTTGGCCAGATTCAGTTTTACTTCCCCTTGATTTTAACCACTCTACAAAAGATACTGCTTTTGTTTTATTGAAAAAGATAAAATCCTCATTTTGTGTGAAATTTTGCCATTGTGCTATGGCCTCAGCAAATATATTTATTGAGCTTTCAGCAAAACCCTCTCCACCTTTCAGGTGTTCAAAAAACTCCCTTTTCCTTAGCTCATTTTGATATATATTTTTTGTCATTTTATCTATATTTTAGTTTATTACTGATAATGGACATTTAAACAGTAGGTGTGAGTATCTTATAATCCTTTTGGTAGGGTTTAATTATCCTGCTTATTTCACCTTTACAAACACGACATAAGGCTATTTTTCTGTTGCTTAACTTTTTTATTGAACCCTTTTTTGCATAAACAGCTTTCTTACATTTTAGGCAATAAAACTGATTGCGATTTAACTTACCTTTTTTCTTTTTTGAATACATATTCCTTAAAAATTCCTTCAAATCAGAACCAATTATGAGGATTGGCCTTTTGCTATCTGGTATAGTTTTCAATCCTTTTTCAATCCAACGAGATAATGTTTTTTCTGTCTTCTTTAAAAGAGAAGATAACTCTTCAATCGTATAACTTCTATGTCCGCAAAGACCTTTGGGATTAATCTTTCTCATAGTTTTGGTGTGGCGATTCCACCAGTTTGTGTTGTTCTCAATGATTCCGACCCCAAAACTGCCTTATAGAGTTTAATTAGGTTATTAGCACGGAAAATAGCCTCGGCATCGCTTAAAACAACGCCGTAACGACTCTTGTATAACTTTTTGTATTCTTCTATGGCTTCCTTTGGTAACATAAAAACCCCTAAGGGTTTCTTAAGGATATATGATGTCCAGTTTAAGACGACTTAAGACAATTTTAAGACAAATATTTAGAGTTTATTTTGGCAGACTGGCGTGTTTTAAGAAAGAAATCATCTATTCCAACACGACTACATTTAAGATTTATCTGATAAACAGCATTATAGAACTTCTTGTCCTCTAAATGACCCACAGAGTCATATTTTTCAGCAATTCTAGAAAAAAACCATTCATCTTTAAGGTCTTTAGAGTTTTCAAAAATTATCCGTAAAGTATGATATTCATCACCAAACTTCTTAACTTTTACCTCTTTCCCATTCACATAGAGACGAGACTTTTCAGCATCAAATTTTAAGCTAATCTTTTCAGTTTTTAGGCCAAACTTTTCAAGCACAACAGGCAATAATTTTATTTTTACATTATAAGCAGGTGGTTGGTCTTCGTGGTAAGTCCAATTTGAGCCAAGTGATACAATTTCAATTTCCTTTAATGATGCACAAGCAAAGAGTATGTGAAAAAATAAAAACTCTCTGGTTCTGTATTCTTCTCTAGTGGTATACTTCTCTGTTTGTTCATCATTAGTAGTAGTTATGAACAGCTTTTCAAAAGTATTATGCATTGTAAACTCTATACCATATCTGTCTGATAGTCGTTCTAACTCTCTTAAAAATTGCTCGTGATGTTTTTGAAAAGTTAAAGTGTTGGTATTTACATATACATCGGTGTTATTTATGTGTTTTCTGTATATTCTTTTTGAAAGTTTGTCTTCAATAAACCAAAAAATATACTGGTTAACATCTTTATAAAGCTCAGTAAGACCTTTGGATTTTGGGTCAATCTGGATAGTTATAAATGGCATCATTTTATTGAATAGCTCTTTTGCCATTTCATACTCTTGCTTATGGTCTTGTTCTGGTGACAAGATAGAGTAATCAGGATTTTTATGTGCATAGATGATGTCTTCTACAGTAATTTTGTCTTCAAGAAATCTTTTTAATACTTGTTGTAATTCAAGATTAAAAGGTTTCTTTTCTTTAATATAGTTTTTTGCCCAAGCATATGCTCCTGTGTAATGGTTAACATACTGTTTTTTATCTATACCAATAAAATCCCATTTGTATAAAGGCAACTTTTCTTTTTTTATTCTTTCCAATTCCTTATCATCAGTAACCAAGTAGTCATCAGCAATTGCTTCAGGCATCGCTTTTATTAAACCTACATCTAGGTTGTACCTATCAATAACTGCAATCAAGAAACTTACAACATCCCAATTTTCCCAACCTAGAGGATGAGACACCAGAGCAAACATAGTCATACTGATAGAGTCGTTGGCAGAAAATCTGCCATTAAGAATACTTTTGTAAACATAAAGAGAATTGTCATCAATCAACTCTTGTTTTGTTAGGTCTTCGGCAAAGTAAACTGCCTTGTTCAGCTCTTTCATATGCTTTACTTTACTTTACAGCCGATAAAAATTCAAGTAATATAAAACAGACAACCAAATATGGCCTAACCCTAAGAATTTTCATTTTTAGGTATGGCGAGAAACCCCACCACAGGCGTAAAGAACTCCTCGTTAGAGTCTTGCCTGTGGTGGGTCATACTGGGAAACTGGTATGGGTGGCTTAAAAACCATCAGCTCTAGCGGGGAGCTTTTTGCAACCCGCTAGTAAAACCCACCACAGAATGACAAATGAATCAGTTTCTGGTCTTCAAAAGGAAATTGGGGACCTTAAAAATGAAATAAAAAAACTTAAAAACCGTAAAAAATACGGCCTTGTTTGGGAACATAAAACCGAACAAGTCATTGAATCGTGCAAAGAAAAATTACCTGTTCTTTCCGAAGACAACGGTAAAGAATTTAAAACAGAAAAAAATAAATCCACAAGTATTATTATTGAGGGTGATAATTATCAATCTCTTTCAGTTTTAAATTACACCCACGCTGGAAAAATTGATGTAGTATACATTGACCCACCTTATAACACTGGAGCAAAAGATTGGAAATATAACAATGATTATGTTGATATAAACGACACCTACCGCCATAGCAAATGGCTAAGTATGATGTCCAAAAGACTTCAACTTGCAAAAAATCTTCTTAAAAAAGATGGTGCCTTAATTTGTGCAATTGACGAGAATGAAGTCTCACATCTAGGAGTAATTTTGGAAGATATATTTTTTGGATGGGAAATACACCTAATAACAATCGTTCATAACCCTAGAGGTATTCAGGGTAAAAACTTTTCTTATACTAATGAGTTCGCTTTCTTTGTTTTACCGAGTGGTAAAAAAATAATAGGTTCAAGAAAAATAAAAGAAGAAGATATTGAATGGAGAAATCTTAGGGATAATGGAGGTGAATCGTTGCGTTCAGATGCTCGTAATTGCTTTTATCCTATGATTGTTAAAGACGGGGTTGTAATTGGATTCGGAGATGTTTTAGACAACAATAAACACCCAAAAAAACAGACGGAAAACAAAGACGGTCTTTCATATATTTGGCCAATTGATAGTAAGGGTATAGAAAGAAAGTGGCGTTATGCAAGACAAAGTGTTGACTCAATCAAACATCTTTTGAGAGCAAAAGTAAAAAAAGATGGCTATGAAATTGAAATTGGTAAAGATTTCGGGACCGTTAGAACTGTTTGGGAAGGTAGCAGATATGATGCCAATGAAAACGGAACAAAACTAATACACGCCCTAGTTCCAAATACAGATTTTGATTTTCCAAAATCAATTTACAATGTTTACGACTGCTTAGCCCCAATAATTTATGAGAGAAAAAATGCTATTGTTTTAGATTATTTTGCTGGCTCTGGCACAACTGGGCACGCTGTAATGATGCTTAATAAAGAAGATAAGGGAAATAGAAAATTTATTCTGTGTACTAATAACGAAAATGGTATTGCCGAAGATGTTTGTTATCCAAGAATCAAAAAAGTTATACAAGGCCACAAAGACTACCCTGCTATAACAAATATACCCACAAACCTAAAATACTTCAGAACTGATTTTGTAGAAGCCAAACCAACAGATATAAATAAGAAAAAACTTGTTGATAAATCAACGGAAATGCTCTGCTTAAAAGAAGACTGTTTTGAGCTGGTTAAAAAAGGCCTAAATTTCAAAATTTTTACAGATAATAAAAATAAATACTTAGGAATTATCTATGATGATACTGGTATTGAGTTATTTAAAAAAGAAGCTCAAAAATTAAATGAGAAAATAATCACCTATATTTTCTCTCTTGATGATAGTGCAAGAGAGGAAGAGTTTGAAGACATTAAAAAACTGGTTGAATTAAAACCAATACCAGCCGTTATTCTTAATGTATATAAAAAAATATTCAAATGATTAAATTAAAAGACTATCAAAAAGATGCAGTGGAAAATCTCTATAGAAAAATAGAGAAGTCTTTGAAATCAGCTGAAAATGAAGTTGTTATATTTCAAGCTCCGACTGGTTCTGGCAAAACCGTTATGGTTTCCGAATTGCTAAAAGATTTGGTCCGAGACAATAAAAATGGCAAGAGGTTCTCTTTTGTTTGGGTATCTGTCCGAATGTTGCACGAACAAAGCAAAGAAAAGCTAGAGGGATATTACGAGAATGACAGAAATATAAAATGCTCATATTTTGAAGACTTAGAGGACCGCAGAATAGCGGAAAATGAAATCTTATTTATAAACTGGTCTAGTATAAACAAGAAAGACATAAATCTTTTTGTAAGAGAAAACGAAAAGGACAATAACCTCAATAGTGTTATAAAAAATACCAAAGAAGACGGTAACACAATCATTTTAATTATTGACGAAAGCCACCATACGGCAAGCTCAGAAAAATCAAAAGAACTGATTGAAACTATCAACCCTAAAGTTACTCTGGAGGTTTCCGCAACCCCCGACTTAACCGAAAATATCTCTGAGATAGAAAGGGTCCGTTTAGCAGATGTTAAAGCAGAAGAAATGATTAAGTCTGAAATATCGGTAAACCCAGAATTTCTTGATGTAATCATTGGGACCAAAAGTGCTGACGATATTGTTATAGAACAGGCTTTTAAAAAGAGAGAAGAATTGGTTAAGATGTATAAAAAAGAAGGTTCAAAAATAAACCCCTTAATGCTTATTCAACTGCCAGACAATAAAAGTAATTTAATCAGTAAAAAAGAAGATGTTGTTAAGATTTTAGAGAAGAATGGAATTACTGAGAAAAATGGCAAGCTTGCTATTTGGTTGTCTGAAGACAAGTCTGACACTCTTCCGAACATAGAGAAAAATGATAACGAGGTTGAGGTTCTCGTCTTCAAACAGGCCATCGCTTTGGGTTGGGACTGCCCTAGAGCTTCTATTCTCGTCATTTTTAGAGAGTCAAAGAGCTTTACCTTTACTATTCAAACCATTGGACGAATAATGCGTATGCCAGAGCTGAAATACTATTTGAAAGAGCCTGAATTAAATAATGGGTATGTCTTCACCAATTTACCGAATATAGAAATCACGGAAGAATATGCAAAAGATTACATTACAATTTACGAGTCAAAAAGAGATAGCAAACTTTATAATAAAGTTTCTCTGCCATCTATTCACTTGAAAAGACAACGAGAACGAACCCGTTTATCTAGTGAGTTTGTAAAAATATTTGCCAAGATTGCCGAAAGCAATAATTTACAAAAATCAATAAATCTTAAGCCTTCAAAAATAATCAACCCGATAATCGCTGACGGTAAAATTATTGATATTGATAAGTCTGGAGAAATTGAGCATAAAGGAACTATAAATATCGCTCTGGATGAGAAAGAACTGCAAGAAAAATTTGATAAATTTATTATTCAAAACTGTACTCCATACGCCCCAGCCGACTCAAGCGATAGAATGAAGACGGCCGTCTATCAATTCTTCAATGAAGAGTTCAAATTTGAAAAATATGACCCGAAAGTACAAAGAATAGTTTTAGGCAAAGAGAACGCCCAGTTATTTGTGAACATTATTAATCTTGCAAAAGATAGATACAAAAAAGAAGTTGTTGAAAAATTAAGTGAAAAAAGAGAGTTGGAGGAAGTCCCCGCTTGGGAGGTCCCTGTCATTGTTAGTTATAACAGCAGATACGAAAAGAAGGACCAACCACTTTCTGTTATGAAGCCTTTTTATACAGCAAAACAAAGTGAGCCAGAAAGATTATTTATTGAATTTTTAAATGATAACGCCAAAAAAATTAAGTGGTGGTATAAAAACGGAGAAAGTGAAATAAAATACTTTGCTATTCTACGGCCAGACAATTTAGCCTTTTACCCAGACTTTATAGTTCAGCTCAAAGACGGGACTATTGGTATATTTGAGACAAAAGGTGGCTTAACGGCCAAAGATGCCACAGAGCGAGCTGAGAGCCTCTACAAGTACATTAAACGCCAAAATAAGGCTGGTTTTAGCCTAATAGGTGGTATCGCTATCTATGTAAATGGCTCTTGGAGATACAATGATAAGGAAAAGTACGAGTATAATCCAGATGATTTTTCTGATTGGAAAGTATTGAGTTTATAGAATTACACCACTAAAAGTTGTGTGGGATAAAATGAATTTTTGTGTTATATTATTCCTAATATGACGCCACTCTATTTCATTATAGGCAACAAAGGTAAACTTGCTGAGGTTCAAAGCATCATTGATGATGTTGAAGCGTTGGATATTGATTTACCAGAAATCCAAGAAATTGATGCTCACAAAATCATAAAAGCAAAGCTGGAAGAAGCTCAAAAACACCATAAAGGAGAATTTATCGTGGAGGACACCTCTTTGTATTTTGAAGCAATGAATGGTCTGCCAGGCCCGCTCATTAAATGGTTTATGAAAACTATCGGAAATGATGGATTATTCAAAATGATTAGTGTCTTTGGAAATTTCAACGCAGAAGCAAAAACTCTAATTGGTCATTCTGATTTGGAAGGAAACATTGAATTTTTTGAAGGTTCAATAAAAGGAACCGTTGTATCTCCAAAAGGTACTGGTTTTGGCTGGGACCCTATATTTCAACCAGAGGGCTATTCCAAAACATTCGGTGAGTTAAGTTCTGAAGAAAAAAATTCTTTTAGTATGAGGAAATTAGCGGTGGAGAAACTTAAAAAACATTTATCACTAAAATGAAATTTGTTATTGGCTCATCTAGCGATAGAAAAGTAAAAATTGCTGAAAAAATTATACGGCAGTTTTTCAATGACCAAGATAATATTATTGAAAGTTATGGTGCAAAATCACAAATGCCAGATACTCCTTTTGACAAACAAACCTTTGATGGAGCAAGGAACCGAGCCACTGATAGTAAGTCTCACAAAACTGATGCAAACTACTATATCGGGCTTGAAAGTGGCCTTATAGAGCGTTATGGGCACATCTACGAGGAAGCGTGGGCAGTTGTGTTATGTTATGGTGGCAAAGAATACTCTGGCTATTCAAGTGGGTTAAAAGTGCCAGATTTTATACTCAAAAAAATGGATGATTTGAAAATGGAACATTCTGATGTAATGACTATCATTGAGGAAGAATACGGGAAATTACCAAATGATACTTGGGGTACATATTCTGGCGGAACAATTTCAAGAGAAGTCAGCTTGGAAGAAGCTCTGCGAAATGTTTTTATACAAATAACCGCTCCAGAAAATAGCTTCTATAAAAAATAATATGAGACACCAAATGCGATTACACCCACTTCCTTTTGAGAAAGTGAAAGATGGTTCAAAAACAATTGAGATAAGACTTGATGACGAAAAACGCCAACAATTAAAAATTGGAGACAAGATAGAATTTTCTTCAAGAACTGAACCAGAAAATAAAATTTTGGTAAAAATTTCAGACCTCCTTTATTTTCCGACTTTTTCGGAATTGTTTGATGCGTTCCCACCAGAAGTTTTTGGTGGCACAGATAAAGAAAATTTGATGGGTATTTACAAATACTACACAAAAGAAGATGAGAAAAAATATGGTGTAGTCGGTATCAAGTTTGAAAAAAGAGAAATCCCTCAAATAATAAAAGATGTTGGATTTGATTTTGATTGGAGTGAAGAAAAGGTTTGGACACTTGATGTGCCTGTTGAGGAAGTAAATATCAGTGAGCTTACTTGGCACTTTGACATTCCGTTTCTCTGGGAAAAGGGCGTATACAATCTCAAACCGCAGGATGTTATTAATGAGCCAGAAAAGCACAAAGAGGAATACGCACGCACTATGAAAGCCGACCTTGTACATCCGATAGATATTATGCAAAACAAAGGACGCTGGCTCATTTTGGATGGATTACACCGTCTGATGAAGGCGTCAATCCTTGGTCAGCAAAGAGTTCAAGTACGAAAAGTGTCTCGTGAACTAATCCCAAATATAACAAAGTAATGAATAAACTACTTCAAAAAATAATAATTATGGGAGACAGTGGTAGAGGTAAATCAACTCTTGCACCACGCATTTCTGAAAAGTTGGGTATTCCTTACCATTCCACTGATGACTATTTCTATGAAGTAAAGTTTTCAAAACCAAGGGATAGACAAAAAAGTATTGAGGAGATTTCAAAACTTTTTCACGAGCCAAAATGGATTGTTGAAGGCACGACACATCACTTACTTGAACAAGGTCTTGCTCCATCAGACATAATTATTCACCTTACATATAAAAACATATTCTATCAGTGGACTAGCCAGATAAAGCGATACTTTCAGAGGGATAATGAAAGTTTAGTTGGTTTATATCAGCTAATGAAGCACTCATTGTATAAAAAATACGGGTGGGGCTACAAGAAAGGAAAAGTGAATAATGTTCAGCTCATTGCTCCTTACAATGAAAAAGTTATTACACTTTCTTCTTTCAAGCAGATAGATGATTTTGTAAATAATTTGAAATAAAATGAAAAATACCGACAAAGCATTTCTTTGGATAACAAGTATTCTAGAAAAACACAATATTCAATATAAAATATCTGGAGGTTTTGCTGGGCGTGTATATGGTGTAAGTCGTGAGCTGGCAGATATTGATATTGAAGTATCAGAAACAGATATACTAAAAATACTTACTGATGTGGAAGAGTATATTATATATGGCCCAGATAGGTATAAAGATGAAAACTGGGATTTGCAACTTATGACACTCAATTACGAAGGTCAAGACATTGATATTTCAGGAGTGGAAGCAAAGATTTTTAATCAGAAAAGTGGTCAATGGGAAAATTGTACAGGTGACCTAACAAATGTTACTTTGATTGAAGTCTACGGTAAAAAAGTACCAATTGAGAGTATTGAAAATCTCATTACTTACAAAACAAAACTTGCAAGAGATGTAGATATTGAGGATGTGAGGCAACTTTTATTAATTAAGAAATAATAATATGAAATCAGTAACAATTTGTTCAAGTAATAGGTTTGCAGATGAGGCAGAGGTTTTTGCAAACAAACTCAAAAAACTCGGGGTCAATGTTTTGGTGCCACATTTCTATACAAAGAATTATGGAGGGGTTGATAAGGTTAAAGAAGTTCATAACAGAAAATTTATTGCTATGGGTTTGACTCACGACCATTTCAATAAAATAAGAAAAAGTGATGCGGTGTTTATATATAACAAAGAAGGATACAGTGGAAATAGTGTAACTTTGGAACTCGGATATGCTGTAGCTCTCGGTAAACCAGTTTATGCTTTGTCGGACAAAGATGTGGAGACTTGCAGAGATATATTGTTTGCTGGATATGCCAAGACTCCAACAGAATTAATTAAATTTTTAAAATGAAAATAGCTATTGGTACAACAAGCGAGTTAAAAGTTAGAGCACTAAAAAGTGCTATGGGTAGACTTAGCATTGATGCTGAAGTTATACAAATCAAAACAGACTCAAAAGTATCTTCGCAACCGTTCGGGTATGAAGAAATGATTATTGGTGCGACAAACAGAGCTACACAGTGTAAAAATGAAATCAATTCTGACATTTCAATTGCAGTAGAAAGCGGACTTGTTGAAATTGGTGAAAATTATTTTGACATAGCTTGTGTCTGTGCAATCTCAAAAGATGGCAATAAATCATTTGCGTACAGTGCTGGTTATCTTGTACCAGAATGGATGATAAAGGAAATCAAGGAAGATGGTACTGAATTAGGCTTCATTACCCAAAGACTTTCTGGAGATTCAGATAAAGACCCATTGAAATATTTTTCTGGTAGTATTATTAAAAGAGAAGAGAAGC
>Ga0194053_10001045_pt1 | contig 18568 bp, 11 predicted proteins | sample SepL228m_MetaG_FD_161684 | JGI IMG/M metagenome (GOLD analysis project Ga0194053, IMG submission 161684) | Anoxic zone freshwater microbial communities from boreal shield lake in IISD Experimental Lakes Area, Ontario, Canada - Sep2016-L227-8m | ecosystem: Environmental > Aquatic > Freshwater >... | reverse complement strand
TGGTATCACACGGTGACACTCGTCGGCAGAGCGCTGTCGCCGCCGCCGTCGCAGTAACTGACAATCATTCCTTTCGGAGCAGGTTTATTTCGGAGCAGGTTTAGTTAGCGCCGGCTGCCGTCGGCGACTACGGTTTCTTGAATAGCAATTGCCAAGCGTTGGTCGTAACTGACAATCATTCCTTTCGGAGCAGGTTTAGTTAGCGCCGACTGCCGTCGGCGGCTACGGTTTCTTGAATCCATCCTGGGTAATTGGGGCGCGGACATTCTTGTCCAATGCCACTGGCTATTGGCAGCACATTTGGTGTCGTTGACTCGAACTTCGGCTCGTAGAATATCCACGCATAAAGAATGGCAACGGCCCTGGTTTCGTGCAGAATAGCGCATCATGTTTAGAAACCACCCTGCGTTGGTCGTCATCGTCTCGCTGCTGCTGGCCGCCGGCCAGCTTCGGGCCGCGGACCAGCCTCTTTCCAAAGTAAAGATTGCCAAAGACGGCCGCTCCTTCGAGACCGAGACCGAGCCCGAGCCCGGCCGGCCGTTCGTTCCGTTCGGCGTAAACTATTACCGGCCCGGCACCGGCTGGGCGCCGCAGGTGTGGAAGCAATTCGATGCCGAAGCCACCCGCAAAGACTTTGCACGCATGAAAGAGATGGGCATCAATTGCGTCCGCGTCTTCCTGAGTTACGGGTCGTTTTACACCGATCCCGGGGTGTTGAAAAGCGAAGGGGTGGAGAAGTTCGACCAGTTCCTCAGCCTTGCCGAGAAGGCGGGCATCTACGTCCATCCCGCCGGCCTCGACCATTGGGAAGGGCCCCCGAACTGGCGTCCGGTTGCGGTAGCTGACCAACCTACCCTGCAATTCACCGAACAATTCTGGAAGCTCTTTGCCGCCCGCTACCGCGGCCGCCACGTCATCTTCGCTTATGACCTGAAGAACGAGCCTACAATTGACTGGCAGACTGAGATCATCCCGCCGCAGTGGAACGTGTGGTTGGAGAAGAAATACACTTCCATCGAAAAGCTGGCCGCCGCCTGGGGCGCCACCAACCAACTCGAGTTCGGTAAAATTCCCGTCCCGCCGCCGAAGAATGCGCTCCGCGACCGCCAGTTGCTCGACTTCCAGTCCTTTCGTGAATATCTCGCCGATGAATGGACCCGCCGGCAGGTGGCCGCGATTAAGTCGGCCGACCCCGAAGCGCTGGTCACGGTTGGCTTTCTGCAGACTTCTGTTCCGTCCCATTTCTGGGGCAGCATCGCCGACTACGCCGGTTTCCGTCCCGAACGGCAGGCGAAGTTCCTGGATTTCCTGGAAATCCATTTCTATCCCTTGGCGCGGGGCGCCTATGAATACAAGAGCGAGGATGACGAATTGGCCAATCTGGCCTATTTGGAAAGTATCGTGCGCGAAGTCGCGCGGGTTGGAAAACCGGTCGTGCTGGCCGAATTCGGCTGGTATGGAGGCGCGGAGAAACCCAAGTTCGACAAGGGAAAACACCCGGTCGGCACCGAGGAGCAGCAGGCCAAATACCTCCGGCGGGTCGTTGAAACGTCTGCGGGCTTCGTTGTGGGCTGGCTGAACTGGGGCTTTTACGATCACCCCGACGCGACCGATTGCAGCGAGTTGACTGGGCTGCTGCGGGTGGATGGCACACCCAAGGCATGGGGCAGGACTTTCCAGCAGCTTTCCGCGCGTTACGCCGGCACCCGAATCGCCCCTGCAACCATCGGCGCGCGGCCGGCGCTGGACTGGGACGCGTGCCTCACCAGTTCCGAGAGCACCCGCCAATTCCGCGACCAGTATCTCAAGGATTTGCTGGCCGACAAACCTCGTTGGAAATAAGGTCGAGGTTTATGAAGCATCGCACAGTGTCCTGCCGCATCAGCGCCTTTGCTGCGTTGTTCCAGGAGTAATTCCAGCGAGGGCTTATGACCATTTCGCTTGCCACGCGTCCCGGTTTCTTGCGTAACTGCTCCATGCTTTGGCGGATACTTACTTCGGTTCGCAGCGGCTCAGAGGGGGGAACGGTCTCTGGAGGGTGCCCTGGGGTAAAGCGGGCGGCGGCGTCCTCGCATGGCGCTGGAACAGCGTTCAAGACTGAAATCCGAAAACCGAAAACCGAAATCCGAAATCTGAAATCTGAAATGCAGAGTGGCCCTGTCGCCTGGTCTATTGGCGAACTCAAGCTGCCGCTGGGAAGCATACAGTCGAGCGTTAGGTATCAGGTTCTCGTTCATGATCGCAGACCAAAATCACGGCGCACATTCGGCCCAAGTGGAGATGCAACTAATCATCAATGGTTCAGCCCTCAGCGTTACCCACATGGGACCCGATTTCCTTCTCCTGGAGTCTCCCGCCGACCAACTGCCGTGCCAAGCGACCCTCGTGCTCCAAGTGGACGACAGCGAGCGCCGCTGGCAAGTCAGACTCCCGGAGGGCATTTCCAAAGATTCGCAGCGCGTCGCTCTTGCCTTGAGCAACCAACCGGAATCGAGCAAAAGCAAAGAATCTGCTTCACCTCCGCGTTTCGTAAGACAGGCCCCGCCCGCAGGGGCGCGGAGAACATACTGTTCCAAAACTGGACTCGGTGCAGACCATTTCGCTTGCCACGCGTCCCGGTTTCCTGCGTAACTGCTCCATGCTTTGGCGGATACTTACTTCGGTTCGCAGCGGCTCAGAGGGCGGAACGATCTCTGGAGGCTGCACCCTGTGCTAAAGTCGGAGGCCGATGATGACGTTTGAACAATTTTTCGAGGCGGCGACCGGGCACGCGCCCTACGACTACCAGCGGCGGCTGGCGGGCGGCGACGCGGGCCGGCCCTGCGAATCGCAGCTCATCAATGTCCCGACAGGCCTTGGGAAAACGGCCGCGGTCATCCTCGCATGGCTCTGGAACAGCATTCAAAACCGAAATCCGAAATCCGAAATCCGAAATGCAGAGTGGCCCCGCCGCCTGGTCTATTGCCTGCCGATGCGAACGCTGGGCGCATGTGGTTTATGACATCAGAGGAAGTAGAACCGGCATCGGGAATGCCACCAAAGCTAAGCCCTGAAGAGGAGAAGCTGGTCGCGGACCTTGTGGCCGATGGACTAAGCATCCAACACAAGTTTCGCCCTGAACCGCTGCTCAAGCAAAACGGCAAAGGGCATTTTGACAACCATACCGTCGGGGAAATCCGGCGTGCGAAAGAACAACAACCGAACGGAGCAAACCATGAGCGAAAATATAGAAGCAACCCCACTGGATTTGGACCAACTGAAATCGGCTGTGGCCGGAAACGCCGCTGCGTTCCGCTGCCGGCGCAAGCTGCAACCGGGCGGCGGCGCGGGCGATAAAGTGTTTCCCCCGACCTACGCCGGGGCCGTGTATGCCGTCGAACAGCGCCGCGTGCCGGGCCGCGAGGAGCCGGTCACCTGCGTGCTGCTCGACAGCGTGCAGAGTCAGGCGAATCGCATGGAGCAGGCGCTCCAAGAGGCCATAAACCTCGGCGAACTCAAGCTGCCGATCATCGTGGTGGACTTTTCCCTAGTCTCCCCCACTGGCAATTTGGACGCCGATCAAAAGGCCGGCCGCTTGCTCGACGCAATTGGCGAGCTTACCAGTCTGCAAGTTCCGCATCGCCTCGCCGACGCCATCCTGCGCGACAGCGAGATCGAGGAGGGAGAAGGCGACCAAAAGAAAATACTCCCCTTCCGCAAATCGCAGTATGGCAACGCGCTCAACACCGCCAGCCCGCTCAATGCTACGCCGATCTACCAACTCTGCCCGACTGCGTTGCTCTTCGGCATGTGGGACAGCACCGGACCGAAAGGCGGCTTGGGTGCGAAGTTCGAGCGAGCGATCGTGTCGGAAACAGTGGGTATCGGGGCGCAAGTTGGAGATCTGCTTCGGGGGGTTCGGCGGGATCCACTCGAAGCGAGCCGCGAGGTTCCCATTCTCAAAGACGCGGATGGTTCATGGCATGTTGCCGACAACCCAAAGACGAAGGGAGTAATCCGGCCCTCGAAGATCAACCACGGCAGCGTTCCGTTTCCCGAGGTCAGAGACAGGAAGACCGAAGATAACCATAACGCGGGCGTCACCCTCGAATACGCTGAACAGCTCACCACGCTCTCGCTCATCGCCCTGCGCCGCCTGCGCTTTCCATTGGAACTCAAAGACAAGCCGACCACCGATGAAGACAAAATGAAGGCGAAGGGGAACGCTTTGGAATGCGACAAAGCAGGGCGCGTAGTTCTTGCCGCGCTTGGCCTCTGCGCGGCCACACTCGCCTTCGAGTCCGGTATGGGGCTACGTTCGCGCTGCCTCCTCTGGCCCGAAGCCCCGATGGAATGGGAACTCCTTGCCAAACCCGGCGAAACACCGCAGCGCGTCATGCTCGACTCGGCCGGCGCGCGAAAGCTGCTTGCGGACGCGGTAGCCAGCGCAAAGCAAGCGGGCTTGGAATGGCGTTCCGAGCCGCTGCAGCTTCAGCCTTCCAAGGAGTTGCTGAAGCTTGTCCGTTTGAGCCAGCAGCAAGCTGTCAAAGCTGGCGGCGATGAAGGGGCCGAATGACATGCTCACCCTCGGCATTCGCTACCTGACTGGCAGCGTCGCCGCCAGCGACGTGGCGGACCGCCGTCAGGTGGAGTGGCCGCCGCATCCAGGGCGTGTGTTCATGGCTCTCGCCGCCGCCCATTTCTCGACCGGCGATGACCCGGGAGAGCGCGCAGCGCTCGAATGGCTCGAAACCCAGCCCGCACCGGAACTCGTCGCGCCCGATGCTATCGAACGTCCGGTCGTCACGCATTACGTGCCGGTCAACGACAAGGCCGGCCCGTCGAAAGCGCCGGTCCAGTCCGCGAACGGCCTCACTCGCGCACGCCAGCCGCGCACCTTCGCCCGCGCATGGCTGACCAATGACATCGTCTTTCTGGTCTGGCCCGACGCCGCGCCTGATAGGCGGCAGTATGCCGCACTCGCCGCACTCGCCGATAAAGTCGCCCGCATCGGCCATAGCATTTCGCTCGTCCAGATGTGGGCCACGCAAGACCCGCCCTTTGCAAAGGCAAACTGGCTCCCGGACGAAGCGCGCGCGACGAAGCGCCTGCGCGTGCCTGGCAAAGGCTCGTTGCGCTACCTGGAGCGCCAATTCAATCGGGAAGCCGTGGACGAATTCTTTGCGCTCATGGCCTCGGCCGAGAATCCCTCTGATAGGACGGCGCAACGAGCGGCGAAGACTGCGCTAAAAGAGAAGTTCCAGAATCAGCCGCCGGCTCGTCTCCGCCCCGAACTCTCCCTTTCTCATGGTTACGCGCCGCGTGTTGAGGTGGTCGAGCCAGCCGCCCCCGGCACCGTATTCGACCCGCGCCTGCTCATCTTTCCACTGCGCCGGTTGGACGGCCCCTACCGGCGGCTTGACTTGGTCGCGACGCTGCAACTCACCGATGGCCTCCGCCGGGCCCTGCTTGCGCAACTCGGCGATAACGCGCCCGAAATACTCACCGGCCATCGCGGCAATGTCCGCGCTGAACGCCCGCACGTCGCCTTTCTGCCGCTGCCCTTTGTCGGCCACGAACACGCCCACGGCGGCATCCTTGGCGTTGCGCTCGCGTTGCCGCGCGACCTCACCGCACCTGACCGCCAACGGCTGCTGCAAGCCCTCGCCGGTCTCCGTGAGGAAGGACTCAAGCTCGGCCGGCTCGGCTGCTGGGAACTCGCCACACTGGATGGGACCAGTCCACACCACTCGTTGCGCGACCGCACTTGGACTGCTGTTCCCGTGGGCGCTCGTCAATGGGCCACCGTCACCCCATACGTCTTCGACCGCCACGCCAAGGCCAAGGGCAAGGCCGCGTATCAGGAAGAAGTCGCCTCCGCGCTGGCCGATTCCTGCACGCGTATTGACCTGCCCGCCCCGCGAGAAGTCATCGTCACCCCGGTGTCCGCGCATCTCGGTGCGCCACCGGCGCACAGCTTCCCACGCCTGCCGCGCAAGGACGGCAGTCTTTGCCGCCACACTCACGCGATTCTGGTCTTCGCCGAGCCGGTCGTTGGCCCGGTACTGCTGGGTGCTGGCCGCTACCGTGGCTATGGCCTGTGTCGGACAGTCGAACCATAGGAGCCGAGGGCACGACGCTGTAACCTATCTCACTCATGAACGATCCCAATTTCGCCACGTTGTTCGCGGCTCTTTGGAAAACTCCGAAGTGGGAGAAGCCGACGCCATTCCCATGGCAATCCATGCTCGCCGAAGGTGCCCTAAACGGCGAGTGGCCTGAAGCCATCAACCTCCCCACCGCCAGTGGCAAGACGGCCTGTCTTGATGCCGCCGTTTTCGCCCTCGCTCACTGTGATCCAGCCGCCAGTGTGGAGCGGCGCATGCCTCGCAGAATCTGGTTTGTCGTGGACCGCCGGATTGTTGTGGACGAGGCATTCGACCGCGCTTGGCAACTCGCTGACAAACTCCAAAACGCCAAGGCCGGCCCGATTAAGGAAATCGCCGACCGGCTTCGTGCTCTCAGTGGCACCGAGCGGCCACTCGCCGTCGCTCGCCTGCGGGGCGGCACCTGGCGCGACGACTCCTGGGCACGCCTGCCAACCCAACCGGCCATCATCTGCTCCACAGTGGACCAGGTGGGCTCGGCGCTGCTCTTTCGCAGCTACGGTCACAGCGACCGCACGGCCAGCATTTGGGCCGGCCTCGCCGCCAATGACAGTCTCATCCTGTTGGATGAAGCCCACTGTGCCGTTCCATTCCTCCAAACCCTCCGCGCCATTGCCGGCTTCCGTGGCGAACGCTGGGTGAGCGCGCCCATTAAGACACCGTTCCGGTTTTCTATCCTTTCCGCCACGCCGCCCGCTGACATTCCAGAAGAAGCGAGCTTCCCTCGGCCTGCCGAGCGCATCGCCGCGCTGAATGATCCAGTGCTTCAACTCCGTCTCGCCGCCCGAAAGCTTGCCACGCTTCTTCCGGTGAAAGGGAAAGGGGACACCGATGAACTCATCGCCGCCGCTTCCAAGCAGGCCAGCAACTTCCTGGGAAATGGCCGCCAGCGCGTCGCCGTGATGGTAAACCGCGTCGCGACGGCGGAAGCCATCGCTGTCCGAGTTCGTAAAGATGTTGGAGATCGGGCCGAGGTCATCCTCCTTACGGGCCGAATGCGTCCGCTGGACCGGGACGCCTTGGTGGCCAAGTGGTCCCCACTGCTCAAAGCCGGTTCCGGCGAGCAGCCGGCAAAACCCATCATCGTTGTCACCACCCAATGCCTCGAAGTCGGAGCCGATTTCAGCTTCGACGCATTGGTGACTGAATGCGCGAGTCTCGACGCCCTGCGCCAGCGCTTTGGCCGGCTGGATCGCCTGGGGGAGATGAAGGAACCCCTTGCCACCATCCTCATTCGCGAAGCCGAAGCCGACGCCAAAGGCCAGGAGCCAGACCCCATCTATGGTGAAGCTCTCGCCAAGACGTGGCATTGGCTCAGCGACAAAGCCACACCTGGATTGGAGAAAGATGCGAAGGAAATCAACTTCGGCGTCAATGCGCTAGACGCGCTCGTGAACCCACTCCGCGCCAGCGATGAAGGGCGATTCAGAGCTTTGCTCGCGCCCACTGCCGACGCGCCCATCCTGCTTCCGGCGCATCTGGACCTCCTTTGCCAGACCGCTCCGCGTCCGGTGCCGGAGCCGGAAGTCTCCCTCTTCCTTCACGGCAAGGAGCGCGGCGCACCCGAGGTTCGCGTTCTCTGGCGAGCTGATTTGTCCGAAGTCGCTGCCACCGAACCGACCCGCGAAGACGAGGACACTTGGCTGGAAACGCTGTCACTGCTGCCGCCGACCAGCCCCGAGATGCTCAGCGTACCGCTGTATCGCTTGCGGCACTGGCTTGCTGAGGGCCGCGCCGAGAAAGCCGACGACGCGGACGTTGAAGGGTTGCCCGAAGAAAGGGCACCGGAGAGGGGCAAGAAACCACGCCACCACGCCCGCTCTGTGTTCTGCCTCTGGCGAGGGCGGGAGCGCTCCGCCGAGCGCCGTTCGTTGCTCACCAGCGATGTGCGCGCCATCCGACCCGGCGACGTCGTGGTCCTCCCCGCCGAGATCGGGATCGTTGGTCTGGGGCAAGCCACTCCGGACAATCCCGGTCTTGGTCCTGAGCGACTCGACTTGGCCGAACGGGCTTTGCGCCAGGCCCGGGGCCGCGTGGTGATCCGCCTGAACCGCAAGCTCCTCGGCGAGTTCGCCAAGCAACCAGACCTCGCTGCACTGCTCGCAATTACCGCCTCCTCGGAACCAGAACGCAGCGAAATCAAGGAAGCGCTTCTCAATCTCGTGGCCGCTTCTGCCGCGCCGGAGGGCGCAGCCAGTCCGCCGCTGTCTCCGTTACACTGGCTCGTTGAGCACGCACGGTTGCTGGCCAAAGACGACTTTCAGCTAGAAGAGCATCCTGCCGGCGGACTCATTCTCACCGGCAAGAAACTTCGCCCTTTGCGGGATGGCGAAACCGAGGATGACCCGCTGGCCGACGACGAAGACACGACATCATCAAGCAACGAGTCTGTCACCCTCCGTCACCACACCGCCACCGTGCAGGCACTGGCTCGTGACTTTGCCGTTCGCTGCCTCGGACCCGACTTCGCCGAACTGTACGGCGAGGCCGGTTACAGCCACGACTTCGGGAAACTTGATCCACGCTTCCAGTTCTATCTCAACAACGGCGACGAACTCACCGCCGGGGAGGAGCCCCTTGCCAAGTCCGCCCGCCTGCCCGAGCGCCGCCGGCGCCGTCGGGATTTGCGCGAAGATAGCCAGTTGCCCGAAGGCTTCCGTCACGAGTTCCTCTCGGCCCAACTCGCCGAACATGCCGGCTTGGGTCCGGCCGAACCGCACGCGCGCGATTTATTCCTTCACCTCCTGGGCAGCCATCATGGCCACGCCCGTCCGTTTGCACCCATTGCTCTCGACCCGGTCGTTGCCGATGGCAAGGCCACCGACCTTACCCTCACATCGCTCCAGTGCGGTGCCACTCTGACCGGCGCAGAGCGGGGGGCGCTGCCCGCGCCTCACGAACTGCGCGCAGGCGTCGCCGACCGCTTCTGGCGGCTCAACCGCCGCCACGGCTGGTGGGGTCTCGCCTACCTCGAAGCCATCTTCCGCCTTGCCGACTGGCACGCCAGCGGCCACCCCGATATAGTCGTAGGATCCGGCCTGAGCAAGCTGTCAGTTCCTTCCCTGCCCGCAGCCTCTGCCGTTGTTTGCACCCTGCCAAGCCAACTGCCCCTGGACGCCCTTGACGGAGCCAACCCGCTCGCCTTTCTTGCTACGCTGGGGACACTACGAACATTGACGAAGGCTTGGCCAGAAGGACGGGTCCGGCTTGGTTGGAGAATTGGCGGAGGATGCTGGCAACCAGTCATCCAAGCTGATGGTTTGCCCGAGGATGCCGACAGGGCTCGCATCCACGTGCGCGATGCCGTAGCACGATCACTGAACATCGGCTTCAAAGCTTCCGCGCAAGCGGCGAGCGCACGCGAAGATTCTCAGAGAGCTTTCGAGGCCGCACGAGGCGTGTGGCGGAAGAAACTCAAAGATTTCAAAGATCGGAATCTGAAAGGGCGCGAGGGGCGCACAGTCAAAGACCGCGAAACCGCGCCGCTCCGGGATGAGATGTCGGCAAGGCGCGACGTCTGGTTGGAGAAACTACGCGCTGCGGTGCCATCGCTGGAGATGGCTCTCGGGAAACGGTTAAACGTGCCATCGGCGAAGTTTCGGGAATGCTGTGAAATCGCCCTGCATTCGACTGACCGTTGGGTTCTGGACCAACTGGCCCACTTTGGAAGCGATGCGTGCCTTCAGCCGAGGAAGCAGGAGTTGGAGCCGCCCTTGTTCAGTTTTGTCAACGGGTCTGGGCAGCAGTTCTTCTTGGACACAGCTCGCCAATTGGTTTCCTGCGTGACTGCGGACCAATTGTTCGCGGCCCTCTTCCGCCCGTGGCAACCGAACGACGACAAACTCTCTATGCGATGGAATCCGTCCGAAGATCGCCGATATGCGTTGATGGCTGAAGACCCCACCGCCGGCGGCAACGAGCCCAAGACCATCTGGGCCGCCAACCTGCTGGGTTACGTCGGCCTTGGTCTGCTCCCCTCGGCTCCAACTAGTCACGGGCTTGGCACCGTTTCCGTGGGAAGTGCCGGAGACAATCCTGCGTTTATCTGGCCTGTGTGGCGGGGCTTCCTTTCTGCCGGCGCAGTTTCCTCGCTGTTGGCCCGGGGCGAGTTGCAGATGCAGCCCTCGCAGCATCAGGAGTTACATGCTCTTGGAGTCAGCCTGGTTTTTCGTTCCGAGCGTATTGAGGTTGGTAGCGGCACCAACATCAAACTGAACTTCACCCCCGGAAAGGCGATTTGAACAATGCGGTACCGGGAAAACAACGGTGCGCATATAGAGAACCCATCGGCTCCCGGCGTTTGCGCCCATTGGAATTCCAGAGCCAGCGTTTCCACGGCAACGGGCTGCGCGGCGGCCACTCTGGAGCAGCATTCAGGCTCACATTCGCCGAACCGATCTCCGGCCCGCTGGCCTTTGGTTACGGCGCCCACTTCGGCCTGGGCCTGTTCGTGCCTGCTGGCGATGAGAGGCAATGAAATCTTCGGTCATGAACTGGTTGACCCAGTCGAAAGTCAGCCTCAAGCTGTTCGTCAGCGCACTCGACTGCGAATGGACGGGTAGGAAGTGTCCTAACCAGCCATCCGCTGACTTGTTTTTATGAAACCTGACACTGACAAAATCGACGACGCCGTGTTGGCCCTGCTGCACCTGACCAGCTTCACCGAGGGCAAGGGTGACTTTGCCTGCACCCGCGCCTGGAAGGGGCACGACTGGGAAGCGCTTGATCGGCTCCATCAAAAGGGCCTTATCGGCGATCCGAAGAACAAGAACAAATCCATCGTGCTGTCCAAGGAGGGCAGCCAAAAGGCCGAGGCATTGTTTCAGCGGCTCTTTTGCGACTAACTTCAACAACCTCAAGAGACTTTTCACGCTAATCAATTTATGCCACTTGAACCCTTTGACCGGATTTGCCACGACATTGCGCGGGCGGATCTGCGGGTGTGCGAAGCGCCGGAGCTCGCGTCGCTGAGCCTGCCCACCCAGTATTTCCTGCGGGAGTTTTACTGCACGGAATCCGGCTGCGACTGCCGGCGGGTGCTGGTGCAGTTCATGGCGCATGACCCCTTGTTTCAGGCTGGGGTCACCATCAACTACGGCTGGGAAACCGTCAAGTTCTACAACAAATGGATCCGCGACCCCAAGCTGGCGCGTGAGGCGGCCGGCGCGAGTCTGGAGCCCTTTGCCGCGCAAGGGCCACACGCCGGCAAGTTCCTGTTGATTTTCAAGCAGCTCATTGAAGACCCTACCCTCGTGGCCCTCTTCCGCCGGCACTACCAGTTGGTGAAGAAAATCACGGATGTTCCGCCCGGACGCGGCAGCAAACTGCATGATCTATGGTGACAGCCCCCAGCATGGTCCAGCACGGCGCCAGCCTTCCGGGTGACCGTCCGGCGCGACGCGCAAACTGGCATTGCAACTGCTCTTGAAGCGTCGCTATGGAAACCGATCCGTCTCCGCCCCGAGCGCCCGGCGACACGCAGACACCGTGCGATGCGTTACGACTTGTCACGGAAGGGCAGGAGGGGAGAGGGCGGAGGACGGAGGACGGAGGGCAGAGGACGGAGGACGGGCAAGCCTCAACTGATCGTTGGAAGCCGGCTACAGACCGGCGCTTCGGTGGTCCCGAAACGGGTACCACTGAGGGAGGGGCGGCCGCGGAGGCGGCGCATCCGGTGTTCCAGCAGGCGTTGGAAATCCTGCGGCGGGACATGCCTGCGAAGACCGACTCTGAGCGAGGGTGCCTGGTGGAGAGAGCGCAGACGGCCGACCACGGAACAGAGACCGCCGCCACAACTGATTCTGAGCGAGCACAATCGCAGAACCTGGAGACGGAGCCGCCAGTAACTTCTCCTTGCGATCTCTGCTCGCCACCTCCCGCTCAGATTATTCCCGCCCGGATGCTCAATGAGTTCGTCTATTGCCCGCGCCTGTTCTACTATGAGTTCGTCGAGAGCGTCTTCGTGGAGAGCGTGGACACCGTGCGCGGCAAGGCGCTCCATCGCCGGGTCGATTCCGGCAAGGGCGATCTGCCGCCCGCTGGGCAGCAGATGTCAGGTGTCAGAGGACAGAGGACGGAGGGCGGAGGACGGAGGACGGAGGACGGCCAAGCATCAACCGAGGAAGTTATCCATTCGCGCTCCGTTCAGATGGGTTCGAGTCGGCTGGGAGTGACGGCCAAGATGGATTTGGTCGAAGTGCGGGTGGGCACGGTGTCGGGCAAACCGGGCGAGACGGGCGAGACGGGCGATTTGTTCGCTGCATTGGAGGTTTGCCCGGTGGACGGCAAGGCCGACGCGCCCGGTTCACGCCTCACGCCTCACGCCTCACGTTTCCTCGAGGTTTGCCCGGTGGACTATAAGGTCGGCGCGCCGAGAGAAGGCGAAGATGCCAATGAACTTTGGGACACGGACCGGATGCAGCTCGGCGTGCAGGCGCTGATTCTGCGGGACAACGGCTATTCCTGCAACGAGGGGGTCATCTACTACCGCGAAACGAAGCAGCGCGTGCGGTTGCCCATCACGCCGGAACTGGCGTTATGGGTCGAGGAACGCATTGGCACCGCACGACAGGCGGCGGCCGCCGCCATTCCCCCGCCGCTCGTCGCTTCCCCCAAGTGTCCGCGCTGCTCGCTGGTCAGCGTCTGCCTGCCCGACGAAACGGGGTTGCTGACGGAGTCTGCCCCTCAACCTCGACCCGTTCGCCGGCTCATGGCCGCGCGCGACGATTCGCGCGCGCTCTACCTCAGCACCCAGGGCTTGCGGGTGGGCCGGAAAGATGAAGTGCTGCAAATCAAGCAGGAGAAGGTGGTGCTGGACGAGGTGCGCATCAACGACGTCTCGCACGTGGCGCTGTTTGGCAACATCCAGATCACCACCCAGGCCATCCAGACGCTCTGCGAGTTGGAGGTGCCGGTAACCTATTTCTCGATGGGCGGCTGGTTCTACGGGCTGACGCGCGGTCACGAGCTCAAAAACGTCTTTCTGCGCATCGAGCAGTTCCGCCTGGCCCGCGACCCCGCCACCTGCCTGCGGTTGGCGCGGCAATTCGTGCAGGGCAAAATCCGCAACCACCGGACCATGCTGATGCGGAATCATGTCGAAGCGCCCCCCGCCACACTCCTCAAGCTCAAGCAGTATGCGGAGGCCGCCTCCCGGGCGGAGTCCATTGAATCGCTCCTGGGCGTGGAAGGCGGCGCGGCGGCGGCCTATTTCGAGCAACTCGGCGGGATGATCAAGCTGACGGACGAACTGGATGATCAATTACCCGGTTTGGAAATGCCGTCCCGGCAAGCCTTCACCTTCAACTTCCACTTCAACGGCCGCAACCGCCGTCCGCCGACCGACCCGGTCAACGCGATGCTTTCCCTCGCCTACAGCCTGCTGGCCAAGGATTGCCTCCTCGCCGCGCTCGCCGTCGGCTTCGATCCTTATGTGGGCTTTTACCATCAGCCCCGTTTTGGCCGCCCTGCGCTCGCGCTGGACTTGATGGAGGAGTTCCGTCCGCTCGTGGCCGAATCGGCGGTGCTCACGTGCATTAACAACCGCGTGGTGAGTGAAAACGATTTTGTCCAGGCCGGCCAGGCCGTCAACCTGACCGCCGCCGGGCGGAAGCGGTTCTTTCAAACCTATGAGCAGCGCATGAGCGCGTTGCTCACGCACCCGATCTTCGACTACAAAGTCAGCTACCGCCGCGCGCTTGAGCTTCAGGCCCGACTCCTGGCGAAAGTGCTGACGGGCGAAATCCCCGAATACATCCCCCTGACAACGCGCTGATGAGAACGACCTACCTGGTTTGCTACGACATCGCCGACGCCAAACGCCTGCGCCGGGTGTTCACGGTCTGCAAAAACTATGGCGACCACCTCCAGTTCTCCGTCTTCGAGTGCGACCTGAACCCGTCAGAAAGGGCTACGCTGGAGTCGGAACTGGCTGAGGTGATCAAGCACACCGAAGATCAGGTCATCTTCGTCATGCTCGGTCCCGCGGAGGGCCGCGGCGACCGTGTGATCACGGCGCTGGGCATGCCTTACCTCAAGATAGAGGCGCCATGCTACGCTTTCTAAATCGTTCTTTGACATATTAACTCATGCGAGCGGCTCGGTGGCGGGGAAAAACCGCCAGGCGCTCGGGTAGCACAACTCCCTGCCCGGCAAACGCTTACTGACTACCTCTCGCCGCAGCCCTTGCCCGAGAGCCAAGTTGATGCCAGAGTGCTCGCATCCTGCTCTTGCCAAGCCCGTCCGCTGCGGACAGGATGAGAGCGCTAACTCCGCGCTCAATTGAGCGCGGCCCCGTTGAAGCTCCAGTGTCGTGAGATTGTTCGTGCGCTTCCCATGCTTAACTCCGCGCTCAATTGAGCGCGGCCCCGTTGAAGCGTAACCCGATGCACCGTAAACGGCAGTTGCTTCTCCAAACTCCGCGCTCAATTGAGCGCGGCCCCGTTGAAGCTGCCTGGCAGCTTTAAGAGTGGCGGGGGTTAATTCCAACTCCGCGCTCAATTGAGCGCGGCCCCGTTGAAGCCAGATCTTTGGCCTCGGCATAAGAAATACGACCAGAACTCCGCGCTCAATTGAGCGCGGCCCCGTTGAAGCTGCATGAGCGAGAAGGCTGCCGAGGCGGCTGAACTGTAACTCCGCGCTCAATTGAGCGCGGCCCCGTTGAAGCCGGTCCGAGTGGCTGGTCACGTCCAGACTTAGAGAGAACTCCGCGCTCAATTGAGCGCGGCCCCGTTGAAGCCCACTTGACCAATCCGCTTTGGTCAACACTTTCAGTTAACTCCGCGCTCAATTGAGCGCGGCCCCGTTGAAGCTATTTGAGCCAGCATCGGAAGCTCGGTGATACTGTGAACTCCGCGCTCAATTGAGCGCGGCCCCGTTGAAGCGATCCTCGTCGGCTATTGGTAGCGGTAGGTGTGCGGCAACTCCGCGCTCAATTGAGCGCGGCCCCGTTGAAGCAACTCTTCTTCAACTTGTGCCAGGTAATCTTTTAACTAACTCCGCGCTCAATTGAGCGCGGCCCCGTTGAAGCAGCAAGTGTCTGCGGTCCAACGACCACGGTTACCGTTAACTCCGCGCTCAATTGAGCGCGGCCCCGTTGAAGCTCCATTTAAGCGCTTCATCAATGTTAGAGATACCTGGAACTCCGCGCTCAATTGAGCGCGGCCCCGTTGAAGCGACTCCGGTCGCGTATTTCGCCGCCGTTGGCAAAGAACTCCGCGCTCAATTGAGCGCGGCCCCGTTGAAGCGAACCTCCCCGGGGCGTCAACCACGGCGATCTGTGCCAACTCCGCGCTCAATTGAGCGCGGCCCCGTTGAAGCATCGTATGTATGTCTTTCTCTTTGCCCTCTGGTGTTAACTCCGCGCTCAATTGAGCGCGGCCCCGTTGAAGCGTGAGCATGTGAAGATGCTCCCCTTCTCTCAAGTGAACTCCGCGCTCAATTGAGCGCGGCCCCGTTGAAGCTTGGGTGTGGGCGTCGGCTTGGGCGGCTTGGGTGTGAAAACTCCGCGCTCAATTGAGCGCGGCCCCGTTGAAGCGCCGGGAACTGCATGGTTACCATGAAGTCCTGCAACAACTCCGCGCTCAATTGAGCGCGGCCCCGTTGAAGCGGTTGGCTGTCGAATGCGGGTTGCTGGCGATGAACATGAACTCCGCGCTCAATTGAGCGCGGCCCCGTTGAAGCTGATACTTGGCCATATATCATCACCAGACAAGGGAGAACTCCGCGCTCAATTGAGCGCGGCCCCGTTGAAGCACCGGCACGCACGTCGGCACATTCGCTGGCGACGGGGCAACTCCGCGCTCAATTGAGCGCGGCCCCGTTGAAGCACCGGCTTGGCGGAATAGAAGAAGTCCAATGCCTCTTAACTCCGCGCTCAATTGAGCGCGGCCCCGTTGAAGCTCACCGTGACCGTTGACCAAGCTGAGGGACTGGCAAAACTCCGCGCTCAATTGAGCGCGGCCCCGTTGAAGCATGCCCCATTGCCGCCTCCGGATGCGTGTGATGGTAACTCCGCGCTCAATTGAGCGCGGCCCCGTTGAAGCGACCCCTCGAGACCCAGCATTTTCCCGACCTTGGGTAAACTCCGCGCTCAATTGAGCGCGGCCCCGTTGAAGCGTGATGTTCTTACTACTATGCCGGTCATGGTAGGCATAACTCCGCGCTCAATTGAGCGCGGCCCCGTTGAAGCATCACCACCACAGCCGCGTTCGGCCGGCGCTGCAGCTAACTCCGCGCTCAATTGAGCGCGGCCCCGTTGAAGCTGCTATGTGGATGCCGCGCATGATTACGAGAGCGTGAACTCCGCGCTCAATTGAGCGCGGCCCCGTTGAAGCCTGTAGTCTTTGGATCTGACTGGGTTTCAAATGGGGGGAACTCCGCGCTCAATTGAGCGCGGCCCCGTTGAAGCCAGGCGGGTACGCGAGGACTGCGGGCCGGCTGGCTAGAACTCCGCGCTCAATTGAGCGCGGCCCCGTTGAAGCCGGTCGCTCTTGCCTTCGGTTGCGCGTCTGCGCGTTAACTCCGCGCTCAATTGAGCGCGGCCCCGTTGAAGCAACACAGGTTGCCAATTCAGCGGCTTGAGACTTAAGGAACTCCGCGCTCAATTGAGCGCGGCCCCGTTGAAGCACCGCGGGACGATTGTGGATGCGGCGTTGAAGACGTTAACTCCGCGCTCAATTGAGCGCGGCCCCGTTGAAGCGACCCTTCGCAAGCCCACATCGTTTCGACATACCCCAACTCCGCGCTCAATTGAGCGCGGCCCCGTTGAAGCGGCTTCCCAATGTCTTCGTTCGGAAAACCTATTCGTAACTCCGCGCTCAATTGAGCGCGGCCCCGTTGAAGCAGAAACGCATGATTTTGAAGTTCCCATTTTTCCGCAACTCCGCGCTCAATTGAGCGCGGCCCCGTTGAAGCGATGGCCTGGCCGATGCGGTAACGAATAGTCCGTACAACTCCGCGCTCAATTGAGCGCGGCCCCGTTGAAGCGTTATAGCAGCGCGTCGGTGCCGAGGTCGTCAGTGAACTCCGCGCTCAATTGAGCGCGGCCCCGTTGAAGCTACTCTCCCCATGTTCTGCTTCTCTTTACCTTCACGCAAACTCCGCGCTCAATTGAGCGCGGCCCCGTTGAAGCGGTGTGAGCATAGATTGGTTGATGGGGCTAGAAGTCAACTCCGCGCTCAATTGAGCGCGGCCCCGTTGAAGCCAGCTTTTCAGCGTTTCTCCTCACGGCGTTACCGCAAACTCCGCGCTCAATTGAGCGCGGCCCCGTTGAAGCGCTTCAGTGAGCACGCGGCGTTAGTTGTGGCTTTTGAACTCCGCGCTCAATTGAGCGCGGCCCCGTTGAAGCTGTGTTTTCGTGGCACTTCCGGGTGGCTGTGCAGGAAACTCCGCGCTCAATTGAGCGCGGCCCCGTTGAAGCGAGTTCTTTTTGGGATGCGGATTGGACGTCGTCGAGGACAACTCCGCGCTCAATTGAGCGCGGCCCCGTTGAAGCATGATCGTCAAGACCTTGGTAAGTAACCATCCAAGGCCAACTCCGCGCTCAATTGAGCGCGGCCCCGTTGAAGCGTTGTGCTCATAAATCACTCCTGACTCAAGTCGGCTGAACTCCGCGCTCAATTGAGCGCGGCCCCGTTGAAGCTAGTGGATGACTTCGATATTAACTACTTCGAGTTTTAACTCCGCGCTCAATTGAGCGCGGCCCCGTTGAAGCAGCAAATACAACGCACCTTGATTACCATTCAGTGAAAGTGAACTCCGCGCTCAATTGAGCGCGGCCCCGTTGAAGCAATCACACCCCCCAGACGTTTAGGATGCGAAGAAAAAACTCCGCGCTCAATTGAGCGCGGCCCCGTTGAAGCGGTCTCACGACGCACATAAGAAGGACTCAGCAACCAAACTCCGCGCTCAATTGAGCGCGGCCCCGTTGAAGCTAAACTCTAATTGGTATCGACAATATCCTTTTAAGGGAACTCCGCGCTCAATTGAGCGCGGCCCCGTTGAAGCTCGTACCTGGGTATGCTCCCAGACTCATCGTCTGCATAACTCCGCGCTCAATTGAGCGCGGCCCCGTTGAAGCATCGTAATACCGTTAGTCCAGTCCGCAGGAAATGCAACTCCGCGCTCAATTGAGCGCGGCCCCGTTGAAGCGAGAATGGGACGGCGTGCTTTTCGCAGAAGGTTTTGAACTCCGCGCTCAATTGAGCGCGGCCCCGTTGAAGCGTGGTTGGGGGCAGCAAAAGGCCCGGCGAGCGGTTAAACTCCGCGCTCAATTGAGCGCGGCCCCGTTGAAGCTTGCCCCGCCATGCCTCGCCTGCCCTGCCGCACCGGAACTCCGCGCTCAATTGAGCGCGGCCCCGTTGAAGCCACACATTCAGGACACACAGAGAAGGCAGCGATTACGAACTCCGCGCTCAATTGAG
>Ga0194053_10001042_pt1 | contig 18592 bp, 8 predicted proteins | sample SepL228m_MetaG_FD_161684 | JGI IMG/M metagenome (GOLD analysis project Ga0194053, IMG submission 161684) | Anoxic zone freshwater microbial communities from boreal shield lake in IISD Experimental Lakes Area, Ontario, Canada - Sep2016-L227-8m | ecosystem: Environmental > Aquatic > Freshwater >... | reverse complement strand
TAAGTTTACTATCGATCGTACTCATGCTGGCTCTGCCTACTGTCAACGCTTCCAGTGAAGCCCTCTCGGATCTGAAGTCATCTATATCGGCATTCGATGATCCCCACATGGACACTCAAGATCTGGCTTTCTACCTGGCCACTCACGGATTCGATGCATCTCCCAGGGGCGACTATGTGGAGGTTCATAATGGCGGCCAGGTCTATAAGCTCACCCCCAACGGCCAGGCACCGGGGCTGGCCAGCATAGCGGCCTGATGCCCTTTTGAGATACGAATTCTCCTGTCAGCACAGAAAAACCCTTCCTTTCGGGCGCTTTCCTCCTATTTTTAAAAGGTCGATGATATTCGACATTAAGCTGCTTCAGCCTCATAATCCACCCACACGAGCCTCGACTCTCGCAAAAAGGTTTAAATCAAGAGGGGCCACATATAAACCATGCAAAGTTGCTTTTCGTTTGTTTTCGCCGGTCCAAATTTGACCCCCCACGCCGATCCGATTTTGACCCCCTATTTAAGCTAACCAATCTCCTTGTGTATAAAGTTCACGTCTCTCTACCTTCTCCGAAAACTCTGTCCGTTCATGTTCAGAATCATTGCGTGGTGGGTAATCCTATCGAGAATTGCGGCAGTAAGCGCTCTATCATGGAACACCTTCACCCAGTCTGAGAACCCCAGATTCGACGTAATGATAGTACTCATTGTCTCGTATCGCGTTGCCAGCAACTGAAAAAGCAGTTCCGCGCCGGCAAGGTCGAATGTGACATACCCGAGTTCATCAAGGATCAGGAGATCGATCTTCTTGAACTGCCGGAGATAAAGGGAGAGCCGGTTCTCGTTTCGCGCCTCGACCATCTCATTGATTAAACCTGCTGCCGTACGAAACGATACCCGATAGTTCTCCTCACAGGCGAGTATCCCGATTGCAATCGCCATATGCGTCTTCCCTGTTCCAGAATTTCCGATGAGAATGACATTCCTTCGTTCCGTGATGAACGTGAGGGCTTTCAGTACGGGAAGAGCCTCCCTTCCATCCTGTGGTAGGGTATCGGTCACCAGGTCTTCGAACCGTTTCTTTGTTGGAAAACCAGCCTGACGTAGTAGCCTCATCTGGCGGTTTATGTGCCTCTTGTCGAGTTCTGCCTGGAGTGCCGAGGTCAAGAACCGTTCCAGATCTGGATTATCTGGTTGGTATTCCTCTACGTAGGCGCATACACCGTTCACCCGCAACTGTTTACAAAGATCTGCAAGCGTCATGTCCATAGCTTATCCCACCATCAGTTGGTCAAAAGCTACGAGATCCGGCTGCGTGACTGCAAATCCTCCAAGACAGGCAAACGGCTCAACCTTCTGTTCCATCGTCTGGTGAAGGAAGAACCGGAGCGTATCATAAGTTGGATGGATGTTCTGTCCGTCCAGGATGGTCAGGGCGTAGGAGAGCGCCTCAGGCGATGTCTCCCGCATCAGATCAAGAATCGGCAGGAATCCCTTCGGGTCATCAAGGTAATATCGGTTGAACAGGTCCAGGATTTGCTCATCCACTTGAGCCATAACCCTGGCATTCGGGAGTGCACCAGGCTTGCGATGAAAGGTTTTGATGTAATGGGTTATGTCCAGCGAGTACTGCTGTTTCCCGGTTAACCGACGATGGGATGCAATGATGTCGTTCCCATCAAGGAGCATGATTCTGTCAACCATTATTTTCAGGGTAATCTGCCTGGGACGATAAGTGTCCGGAACAGAGTAGAAGTTTCCTTCACATTTCACCAGCGAGTAGCGAGATATGGTTGCCCGTTTCAGGTCGTAGTTTTCATATTCAAGTGTTGGCAAGTGATGCATCATATCTCGCTCTTGAGCGAGACCTTGAACCGGCACGTCCGAACGACGATAGACAGGATTGGCGTTAATCCCGGTGAGGCACGTACTGAGCCATTCGATCGCCTCATCGAAGGACTCGAACGAACTTCGTTCACCAAAGGTAAGCCGTCGGATGTAGCCGACACTTTCTTCATCGGTTCCCTTCTCATGAGGTGAGGCGGGATTGCAGACACACGGACGAAAACCGGAATGCATGGAAAACTCCAGAAACTTCTCGTTCAATTTTTGTTTTTGCGAATCATAAACCACGCTCATCCGGTCATAGAAGATTGTTTCAGGAACCGCGCCGATCTCATGGAAAAATTCGATGTGTGCCTGGATCACCTCCAGCCGGGTCGATCGAGGATAGAGTCGTGCAAACCGATAGAGGGAGAAGGGCAATACAAACACGGCAAGATAGAATTTCGACGAAATCCCTCTTATTTGGAGATGGACTTCACCCCAGTCAAATTCAGCACGCTGACCAACGCGCGGCTCCTGGAGAATATACACCTCTCTAGGGCTGTTGGTACGTTTCCAGCGGACAACTTCATCTTTGACGCTGGTGTATCCGATTTTATGGCAGTCCTTGACGAGCAGTTCCCAGATTCGTTTGGCAGTGAGTCGCTGTTTTCGGGGATGTTCGAGGTTCGACTCAAGATATTGGTGGATCTTCTGGCGGACGGTCTCGGTGAGAACGCGCGAGGGCTGGATGATCTTCCGGTTCTTCGGCAGGATCTCTTCAGCTTCTCCATCCTGTAAATCCTTGACCCGACGCAAGTACTTTTTCGCGGTATTCGGGGATATGCTCAGTTCGCGGGCTACTTTTTTGTAGGAACCATAGAGTTCGTACAAATCGAGGATTCTACGTATATCTGCCATCATTTTCACCTTAGAGCCCACCTCTCAGCATACTTGGTGAGAGGAGGCTTTCCTTCTTAGGGGGGGGTCAAAAACGAATCGGCTTTTCCTTATATAGGGGTGTCAAAATTGAGTCGGCGAATACAAATTGACACGTCATAGTGGTTGGCAAGGATTTATTGTTCCTCTTTCTTTATTGGCAGATCAATTTACACTTAGCCTCCGTAGATATCTGCTCGAAATGGTTAAATTTGAGTTGATCGAGCAGTTCCCTCAGAAAGATGATCCTCATGATCGCGTGTTTTTCGATGCAAAGCTATCAACATGCCTGTACGTCGTTAAGAATGAAATTCCAATAGAAAATGAGGTTCACGTAAGGAGTCATCCGGGACGTGAAATAGTTTTGAATTCCCCAAATTACACAACATCTCAATCAAAATTCTTTATTTTTGATCGAGAGAATCTTTCTATTCCGGGTTTAGAACAATCCTCCTGGGATATGATTCTAAAATTTGCTGCAAGCAAGAAATTCTTGCCACTTGGTGGGGCTGCAAAAGCGTCTCCAGGCGAGTTAATGATCAACCATCAGTTTGATCCATACCTATCTGATGCAAAAAATGGTGAAGAGGTCATACGTGGATCTCACATAGGGATGTATGAACTCATCAAGCCAAAACAAGGTGAACCACTGTACTTCAATCGAGAAAAATATCTCTCCAATCATGCAAATAGCAAAAAAGCATTTCATCACCTCCAAAGAAGAGTCGTTTATCAACGATATGCTGCAATAGATAATTTTAGGCGTCTTATCGCAACGATATTGCCACAAAATTATTTTTGTTCGCATACAGTGGGTTATCTGTATGGTATAGATCAGAATTACAGCTTGGAATTCCTATTAGCATTGTTGAATTCGACGTTGTTGGACTGGCGATTCAATCTAACAAGCACAAACAACAATATCAACGGATACGAATTAGAGGCTTTGCCAATTCCTGCCATCTCCTTTACCACTCCCGCGCCCGAGCGTGCCCGCCTGGAGGCGGAGTTGCGGCAGCTCTACGCCGATGGCAAGCACGCCGAAATTCTGGCCCAGGTTGAGGCCTGCCTGCCCAAAGACGAGGCTGGCAACTTCATCGCCGAGCAGGAACGGTCGGATGTAGTACACGATCTCCTGGCCTTCCTGGCGGAGAAGATGTTGGAGATGAACAAGCAGAAGCAAACGGAGGTCAAGGGCTTCCTGGGCTGGATGGAGAGCTACCTGGGGGCCAAAGTGGAGGACCTCACGCCCAAGACAAAGCTGCAGGGCTACTACGAGCACGATTACGAAAGCTTTTTGGCGGTGCTCAAGAAGAACGGAAAGAAGCTGGCTATCGATCCGTCGCGCCGGGAGCCTGCGGAAGCATTGCGGGCCGAGTTCGAGGGGTCGCTGGGCAAACTGGGGCCGCTGCGGGAGAGGATCAGGCAGGCGGATGAGCTGATCGATGCAGTGGTGTACAGGCTGTACGGGCTGACGGAAGAGGAGATCAGGATAGTTGAAAAAACTTAAAAATCCATGTTTTTAAACTCTTCAACCTCTTCAGGCGTCAAGAACTCAAACCATTCGACTGGTTTTACCTTTAACACAGACCTGCCATCCCTTTCTGCTTTTTCTGTCCGTATCAAGCTATCTTTTTCTAACCGTCGAACAGACCCGTATACCTTGCCGCTTGACCATCCCAGCTCTTTAGCCAATTCGTACACGCTAGTCCCAGGCTTTCTGTTAATCATTTTATAGAGCTCATAGTCAGTATCAAGCCCTTCTCGGACCCTGGCATCTCGCGCCGCCCGCATTACGTTCGTCCCCGATTTCGTTTGGTTCATGCTCTGCACACCTCCCTGTATGTTAGGCTATAATGAATTTGATCATTCCTTATTTCGCAGTACTCAAAAGCATCAAATCTATTTAAAACTATCTAAACTGCATAAATCTAATATAATCTGATCATAAATGAGCTATTAGCAAATTTAGAGCTATATGGGATATTTTTATCAGATAAAATATCGATAAAAAATATACTCTTAAGGAGAAATCTTATATACAATCCCCTGATATTATACCAATCGATCCAATCATCAGGAGGGTAAATTATAGAACGATATCGAGCTTACTGAGATTCAGAAGCTAATACTCTATAGCCTCTGTAGAGCGACTCAGGGCGGGAAAGGGTCTCACGTTCCGAAGCCATACTTTATGGGCAAACCCAGGCTTCAGGGCCACAAAGCTGAGAAGGCATTACGCGATCTTACAGCTTTGAACTATATCATAAAGCATCCAACCGGTAGCGAGATGACCTATGCGCTTGATGAGCGTGGACTTGAGGAGTGCAGGAAACTTCGAGAAAGATTGAAAGCACTCTAAAACTTTTTGCCTAACCGTCCTCCACTTATTCGCCATGCTCCGACGTATCTAATGGTTCTATGACATTTTTCTTATTATTTTCTAAAATGACATAGAACTAATATTGACTTATTGAACCGCTCACGAGAATTAAGGGCAGTATTTCCACAGAACACGACACCCGGCGGCGGGAGGTGATGCTGCCAGTAATTGATGCCAGTCGCTAACCATATTAGCTATTGCAAGCTTACTTCTCTCATGGCTATGCTGTGGTAAGTATAGCATGCTACTCTCGCCCCTTCCGGTGCGCCCAGCATGGCCTCAAGATCACCTAAAATATGTGTCTCTACCCTGGCCGACCAACTGGATATTATGAAAGTAAAGTGCGTGTAACTTGTTGGATGCTTCCTTCTTTTCTGGCTATTACTTAACAACTCCAAAATCGCTTCTGGCAAACAACCCATTCCAGTACACTATGGAATGATTTATCGACAATTGCCCGTTATCGAAAAATCGCAACCCATAACGCCAAAATATGAAATTAAACCCGGAGCGCAACATCAGACCTTACTAGGGCGAATGCATATTTATAAAATCATCTTCGGGCCCGGAAGCGATCGTATGGGTTACATTGGCCAGTACGTGTAACTTGCGGCCATGGCCACAATGGTGACCAATATGGAGACTGAGACGAAACAATTTTTGGGTCATTCCGTAATCATTAACTTAACATATAAGTAAGAAACTATATCAAATAAGGAGGAATTATAATATCTAAGAAAACAACTAGAGCTCTATCGATACTGTTATTTGCATCGCTAATTTGGGCTTTATTCCCGTCTGTTGAAGCCCAAGCAGGAATATGTCCGAATTATTATGGCCCGTATGAACCTAACCCCATGGGTCAAACTGGTTGCGAAAATATGATGTCCCCTGGAACCTATGATATACAGTGGGCTCATGGGCCAGAAAGCAACTGGGATTGGCAGTATTGGAACCAATTAGATATGAAGGCAAACATGAAGTACGTGCTGACGTATGGCTCAAGTGGAGTACTATCAATTGATGAATCTGAGGATTCGAGCTTAACCGGATATACAGTGATTTGCGGTGAAAACAATGGACCAGATGAACTCGTTTTCTGCCTTAAGCCTGCATCCCAGAAGCCAGGTACGACAATGACAGAATTGTTTTTGGGTTATGGAAAATCCGGATATAAGGTATATCTAGATGGAAATTATGTAGGAGCCGACGGAGAAGATGGCGATGCCCTTGATGGTACCTTCTTAATACATAATCTTCCATGTTTGGAAAATCATGTAATCGTCGTCGATGATGGAGCACAGACTCACACACTGGATTATTACTTTGGCTGTGAGGTTGGATACTCAATAAATGTGGAAGATTTCGAATCATTAACAGAGGAAAGTAAAAATCCAGATCTTCCAGGTTTTTTGAGAGGTGAATAGAACTCTGCCCCGATCCCACATCATTTTTTTTAAGATCAGATCGCCTAGGATGAGGGAGCTGCAAGAAGCTGGATGCTGAGGCCGCCTTACAGAAGGCTAGGGCGAGGAAGGCGACGGCCCTGGCGATCTTACTGGAGGCTATGCCAGCTAGGACAATGCCTATAGAATCTGGTTCTGAATCGGCGATTACGTGCGGGGGATGAGAACCCCGCACGAGGTCGATCTGAGTAGGAATCTAATGATAACGATTGCTTACCGATAATAATGGCCTCGCCTCATGGGGCAATGCGTGTAACATGCTGGCCCGCCGGGACTGAAGCTCTGGCAAATATTCCAACAGATGTATCTATCAGAACCATCATCAATGACAGAATCGGTTGTGAACAAAGGATGCACGGTGTACTTCATAATTTCCTAGAATCTCAAGGGAGCCATTTAAATGAGTGAAACGGCGGCGGCGCACCCGCGCAGCAAGCTGCGGGGCATCCAAGGCGCCGCCGCATGAAGGTGGAACCAGGTTAAGCTGATCCAAACCTAAGCTGAATACGCATGCCCTTTATCCCCGATGCAAGCATCGGGGTATTGCTTTAAAAATCAAGCGGTGAATAACGTCAATGCAAGCCGAATTGAGCGCATCTCTGGCATTCTGGCCGCAGCAGTGGTTCTCATCGGCTGCCTCATCTTGATGGGATGGGCACTTGACGCTCCGTTCTTAAAGAGCGGCTTTCCGGGCCTGCAGGCGGTAAAGGTCAACGCGGCCCTGGCTTTTATCCTCTGTGGAGCAGCGCTCTGGTTTTCCAATAGCTGCCGAGATGGCCGCCTGGCGCAGGGTTTGGCAACGGTCGCGATCCTCCTCTCTCTCTTAACCTTTGCAGAGCACCTCCTGGGCTGGAACCTATGGCTTGATCAGATCTTGATTCGCGATAACTCCCTGCCGTTGTCGTCTTACCCTGGTCGCATGGCTCCTCAGGCATGCTTGAACTTCGTGATCTTGGGCACATCTCTTTTCGTTCTGAAATCCCGGCCAAGAATGGCCCAGATGTTGGCCTCGTTGGGCATTTTCCTGGCGCTAACGGGAATAACCAGCTTCCTTTACTACGAATCCAAGTCAACCTTTGGATTTCTGTCTTACACCCAGATGCCTCTCTTGAGTTCGCTGACCTTCTTGATCCTCTCGACGGGTATTCTCTCCTCACGTCCCGAAGAGGGGATTATGGCCCGCTTCATAAGCAAAGGACCGGGCGGAATTATTATACGCCGCCTCCTTTTCCCCTTAAGCATCTTGCTCATCATCCTTGGTTTTGCGGAGATAATAGGAGAGAATGCCGGTTATTTTGAGCCCAGCTTTGGCCGTGCCCTTACCACCCTGGTCTCGGTCTACCTTCTCGTTGGTATCCTGTGGTGGAACGCACGCAATTTGGATGCGACGGACGAGATACAAAAACGTTCCACCGAAGAGCTGCAAAAAAGCGAGGAGCGTTACCGTCTCATTGTAGAGACCGCCAATGAAGGCATCTGGTTAACGGACAGTGCTTACAATACAACGTTTGTGAACCGCAAGATGGCGGATATGCTTGGACATGCTCCCCAAGAGATGCTGGGGCACAATGTAACTGAATTTATGTACTCTATAGACCTGCCGGACCTGGAAGAGAAGATGCAAAGACGCAGGCAAGGATTTCTCGACACTTATGAGTGGAGGTTTTGCCACCCCGATGGGAGGGAACGCTGGATGCATATTTCCGCAGCGCCCCGTAAAGAATGCGACATAACGTTCTCCGGCTCTCTTGCTATGCTCACCGATATCACAGAAAGAAAGCGGACAGAAACCGCACTATTAGAGAGTGAGCGGAAATATCGCAACCTCTACAACTATGCTCAGGTGGGGCTCTTCGAGACAAGTCTTCGTAACGCGGCAATCATCGCCTGCAACCAGCGTTACTGCGAACTGTTCGGATTTCCATCGATTGAAGAAGCGATCGGGCAGGATATTCTTTCTGCCTATGTCGATCCTGAGGATCGCGAAGAAGTGAGTCGCATCCTCCGCCAGCAGGGTCATATTGACGACTATATCGTCCGTTTCAGGAACAGGAGCACAGGGCGAATCTTCTGGGGACAGTTTAGCGCGCGATTCAACCCAGAACATGATTTAGCAGAAGGCACCATCATTGACATCACCGAGCGCAAGAGGGCCGAAGAGGCTCTGAGGGAGACCAGGGACTACCTGGACAAGCTCATTGGCTATGCCAACGCGCCCATCATAGTATGGGACCCTCTGCGGAAAATTGTTCGCTTCAATAAGGCTTTCGAGCAGCTAACTGGTTATAACGCGGAAGAGGTTCTTGGCAACGATCTTAGCCTGCTCTTTTCAGATTTGAGCCGTGAGGACTCGCTCCAGAAGATCGATCGTGCCGTTTTAGGAGAGCAATGGATGTCTGTGGAAATTCCCGTACTTAATGCGCAGGGAGAGGAACGCATTGCTTTATGGAACTCGGCCAATATTTACTCTGAATCCGGCGAGCTGCAGGCCACCATTGCCCAGGGACAGGATATAACAGACAGGAAACAGGCGGAAAAAAAGCTTGCTCTTTATGCTCGCCGCCTGGCCGTCCTCAACCGTATGGATCGTGTGTTAACCACCGGTCTGGATATCGAACTGGTGTATGACCGTTTCGTGGAAGTGCTGAAAGAGCTGGTACCCATTGACAGAACCTCCGTAATCGTGCTGGATGAATCAAGAGAGCATTGGACCGTGGCCATGATGTGGACAGGGCACGAGCCGATCATCGGTAAGGGTGAATGGAGAGATGTCAAAGGCTCAGCGATTGAGTGGCTGGTCGCACAAAAGCTGCCCCTGGTCGAGAACGAAATAGGCGAGAAGGGCGACTGGACCGAGTCTGAGCCTCTCCGTCAGGAGGGTCTAAGATCCAGGGTGCTCTTGCCTTTGATCACAATGGGTGAGGTTACTGGGGTGCTCGACCTGGCCAGCCGGCAACCTGTCGCTTATGGCGAAAAGGATCTCGAAATTCTTGTGCAACTGGCTGACCAGTTCTCTCTGGTGCTCCAGAACTCTCGTCTCTACAACCTGGTAAAAAAGCAATCCGCCGATCTGGAGGTTAAGGTGGAGGAGCGCACCGCCCAGCTCCAGGCCGCCAACAAGGAGCTGGAGGCCTTCTCCTACTCCGTCTCCCATGATCTACGCTCACCCTTGCGTGCCGTGGACGGCTTCTCGCGTATTCTCCTGGAGGAGCACCTAGCAGAGCTTTCCCCCGATGCTCAGCACTACCTTGGTCTGGTGCGAAGCAACGCCGTGCAGATGGGTCACTTGATAGACGATCTTCTAACCTTCTCTCGCACCAGCCGGCAGGCGCTGTCGAAGTGCCTTGTGAACCCGGCAAAGGTCGTGGAACAGGTCCTAGAAGAGCTTCAAGGCGAGCTTCAAGGCAGAAATGTGGAGGTGATCGTTGGCGAGCTTCCTCCTTGCCAGGCAGACCCGGCTATGCTGAAGCGCGTCTTCTTCAATCTTGTCTCCAATGCCGTCAAGTTCACCCGCAAGAGAGAGGTGGCACATATCGATATAGGTAGTATTAATAATGAAGGAAAGACGGCATATTTCGTCAAAGACAACGGCATAGGCTTCGATATGAATTATTCAGGCAAGCTCTTCGGCGTCTTTTCGCGCCTCCATTCGGAAAGCGATTACGAAGGCACGGGAGTAGGGCTGGCCTTGGTGGCGCGCATAGTGCACAGGCATGGAGGACGCGTTTGGGCAGAGGCAGAGGTAAATAAAGGTGCAGCATTCTATTTCACTCTGGAGGGAGGCGAATCTTTATGAATGATAATGATAATTCTATCTGCATGTCGGTTGAGATCTTGTTGGTGGAAGACAACCCCAGCGATGTAGAGCTGACACTGCATGTCTTCAAGAGGAATAACATCACCAACCGGATTCATGTTGTGCACGACGGAAAAGAAGCACTGGAGTACATCTTTTGCAGCGATCGGTATGCCGACCGAAATATCGAAGACGGTCCCAAGGTGATACTGTTGGATCTGAAGCTTCCCCTGGTGGACGGCAAAGAAGTTCTGCGCAAGATCCGAGAAGATCCTCGAACCCAGAGAATCCCGGTCGTAGTTCTTACCTCTTCCAAAGAGGACCGGGACATTGTGGATAGCTATGCTCTGGGCGTTAACAGCTACATTGTGAAACCCGTGGACTTCAACCAGTTCAACCAGGCGGTTAAAGATCTTGGACACTACTGGCTCCTCCTCAACCAGTCGCCCCTGAAGAGCTAACCGCTGATGGATTGACCATGAATCGTCCACTTAAAGTCCTGATACTGGAGGATGTGGCGTCAGATGCAGAGCTGATGGTCCATGAGCTGAAGAAGGCGGGCTTTTTGCCGGATTGGATACGAGTCGATACTGAGAACTCGTATCTAACTGCCCTCGCATCAGGTCCAGACCTGATCCTGTCGGACTACAATCTGCCCCAGTTCGATGCCTTTCTGGCCCTGCAGCTCATGCAGGAACAGAAGCTGGATATACCCTTTATTGTGATCAGCGGGGCCATAACTGAGGATGCGGCTGTCGAGTTCATGAAACGAGGAGCTTCCGACTACCTGCTCAAGGACCGCATGGCCCGTCTGGGCCAGGCCGTGGTCAGGGCTCTGGAGCAAAGAGAGTTGCGCGAGGTGAAAAAAAAGGAATGAGGAAGCGCTGCGAGAATCAGAGAAACAACAGGCCTACATCATTGATTTCCTGCCTGATGCCACATTTGCAATTGACAGCGAAGGAAAGATCATTGCCTGGAATCGAGCTATCGAGGAGTTGACCGGAGTCGCCAAGAATGAGATTATGGGCAAGAAAGGTTTTGCCTACGCGATTCCGTTCTATGGCAATGCTCGACCCATCCTCATCGACCTGGTCTTCAAGGACCAAAAGGATATTGAAAAAGAGTATGACTTCCTTTTGAGAAAGGGAGACAAACTGATTGCAGAAGTCTTCGCCCCCTCGCTTTACAAAGGCAAAGGTGCTTATCTTTGGGGCATTGCTGCGCCTCTTTACGATAGCAAAGGTAACATGGTGGGAGCAATAGAATCCATTCGCGACATCACCGAGCGTAAGCGGATTGATGAAACGCTGCAGTTCAAAAATGTTGTTCTGTCCACACAACAGGAAGTCTCGATCGACGGAATCCTGGTGGTGGATGAAGAAAACCGCATCATCTCTTACAACCATCGGTTTATTGAGATGTTGGGTATACCGGCAAAGCTTGTCGAAGACAAAGTCGATGGACCCGTCCTGCAGTTTGCAGCGACCCGGATGAAGGACTCCAGTTCGTTTATCGAGCGAGTTCAATATCTCTATAAGCACAGAACAGAAACCAGCCAGGATGAGCTAATCCTGGCGAACGGCCAGGTCTTTGACCGCTACTCAGCACCGATGTTCGGACCGGACGACCAATACTACGGCCGCGTCTGGTATTTCCGCGACATAACCGAGGGTAAGCGTGCGGAAGAGGTGATACGCAGCCGCGAAGAAAGATGGCGTTCTCTTGTAAGTGTCTTGCCAGACTATATCTCATTGCTCGACCTGGAAGGCAGATTCTTGTTCCTGAATCATTATGCAGAGGGATTCACAGAAAAAGAGGTCATTGGGTGCAGTGTATACCAATATATTTCAAAGCAGTCCCAAGAGGTATTCAAAAAGGAAATTACCGAGTGCCAAAACACCGGGAAAATACGCAAGTTTGAGCACACTGCCATGGGAGACAATGGCATCATGCACGAATATGAAGATTATGTGGTCCCCATGCATGAACATAACAAAGTGACCAGTACTCTGGTTATATCAAGGGACATCACCGAACGCAAAAAGGCCGAGCAGGCGCTGCTCAAGACATCGGAAGATCTGGCCAGGTCTAATGCAGACCTGGTGCAGTTCGCCTATGTTGCCTCCCACGATCTGCAAGAGCCGCTTCGCACCATAACCCGTTTTGTGCAGCTTCTGGAGAAGCGTTACAAAGGCAAGCTCGATCAAGACGCAGACGAGTTCATAGATTTTATCGTCGGCGGAACGAAACGAATGCAGCAGCTCATTAACGATCTATTGACATATTCAAGGGTAAACACCAGGAAAGAGCCGCTCTCCCTCACGAAAATTGAGGATGCTCTGCAAAGAGCAATGCAAAATCTCAGGTATGTTCTGGAGGAGTCCGGGGGCAGTGTCATATACGATGAAATGCCTTCAATCGTTGCCGATGGACCGCAAATGACTCAACTATTTCAAAACCTGATCGGGAATGCCCTGAAATTTCATGGAGAAGAGGCCCCCCGAGTGGAGATATCAGCCGCTCGCAAGGGAAATGATTGGATTTTTTCCGTTCGAGACAACGGCATCGGAATTGATACCCAATACAAGGATCGCATATTTGAGCTATTTCAGCGTCTGCATACCCATGAAAAGTACGCGGGCACCGGTATTGGCCTGACCATCGCTAAAAAGATAGTGGAACGACATGGGGGGCGTATCTGGGTGGACAGTGAACCCGGGAAAGGCACCACATTTCGTTTCACCATTCCCGTGATAGAAGTTGAAGTTGAAACGAAGGTGGTCCCTTGAAGATGGATAACAAAAGGCAGATCGATGTCCTGTTGGTGGAAGACAATCCGGCAGATGTGCGTCTGACCGAAATCGCTCTTCGAGATAGCAGGATAGCCATCCGGCTCCATGTCGCCAGGGATGGAATAGAGGCGATGGAGTTTTTGCATAGAGAGGCACAGATGCCCGATCTCATTTTGCTTGATCTCAACCTTCCCGGAAAAGATGGCCGTGAGGTGCTGGCAGAGATCAAAAGCGATTCAAAGTTGAAGACCATTCCTGTGGTCATCCTGACGACCTCTGATGCCCAGAGCGATATAATGCATACCTACAACATGCATGCCAATTGCTACATAATCAAGCCCATGGATCTGGATGAATTCATGGATGTCATAAAACAATTGAAAGATTTCTGGTTAAAAATAGTGAGACTTCCCGGAGAAGATTTCGATTGAATCAAATCAAGATTCTATTGATTGAGGATAATCCGGCCGACGCGAGGCTGATTAAGGAAAGTCTCCGGGACGCTCTTGACAATTTCCATCTGGAATGGAAAGAGGGGCTTTTCGCGGGCCTCGCATATCTGGCAAGGACGGATGTGGATGTAATTCTGGTTGATCTGAATCTGCCGGACAGCCAGGGCCGGGAGACATTCACCAAAATCAATGCAAAATTCCCAGACAAGCCGATAATAGTACTAACCGGACTTAATGATAATGAACTGGCCTATCGAGTTGTCCGGGAAGGGGCACAGGACTACCTGATCAAAGGTGAGATGGATGGCGCATTGCTGGATCGTTCCATCAGATACTCCATCGAGCGCAAGAAATCCGAGACGGCTCTGCGGGAAGCCGAGCAAGCAAAGCAAGCCGCGCAAGCTCGTAACGCCCAGTACGAGCAGGCAGTATCGATGATATCCGATATCGTCTGGCGTTATGATCTCAATACCAAAGGAGAGCATGTAGGTTCCTACATCTCGCCGGTTGCAGACAGGATGCTGGGCCTGCCTATCGGCACCATCGGAGATAGCTTCGAAAAATACTTCTCCTATGTCCATCCTGATGACTTGCCAGCCATGCAGAAGACACTTTTCGAAGTGATACAAACGCTTGGGAAGGATAAAACCGCAGAATACCGTCTTCGAAAGGCTGACGGCACCACGCTTTGGGTTCGTTCCAACTTTTCGGCTTATGGCCAATTCAACGTCTTTGGCACCACAAGCGATATCACCGAACGCAAGCAGGCGGAGGCGGAGCTGCGTGAGAAAGAGGAAAAATACCGCTTATTGATCGAGAACATCCATGACATTATCTATACGCTCACCCCAGATGGGGTATTCACCTTTGTTTCTCCTGGTTGGACCACGCTCCTGGGGCACCAGGTAACCGAAGTAACCGGAAAATCATTCCAGCAATTCATCCATCCGGACGATATTGCGAGGTGCATGGTGTTTTTGCGGGCATTGAACGAGCTGGGACAACGACAAACAAGCATCAAGTATCGCGTGCAGCATGCTGACGGGACGTGGCGCTGGCACAACACAAATGCAGTTCCCTTAAGAGACGAAGCCGGCACGGTCATTGGTTTCGAGGGGATCGCTACCGACATCACCGAGCGCATGCAGATGGAAGATCTATTAAAACAAACCCGGCACAATTACGAAACTTTTTTTAACACAATAAACGATTTCCTTTTTGTTCTTGATGAACAGGGAAATATAGTTCATACAAACGATACAGTTATTGACCGTCTCGGCTACACACGAGAAGAACTTTTCGGAAAATCAGTTCTCATGGTCCATCCGCCTGAACGCCGCGATGAAGCCGGCAGAATTGTTGGTGAAATGTTGAGCGGAATAGCAGAGTTTTGTCCTGTTCCGATCATTACAAAATCGGGTGTTCAAATTCCAGTTGAAACAAGAGTTTCCGGTGGATTTTGGGACGGCAAACCCGCAATTTTTGGAGTTACTAAGGATATCTCAAAAATCAAATTATCAGAAGAAAAGTTTTCAAAATTATTTCATATCAACCCGTCAGCTTGTGGTTTAAGCGGTTTTGATGACCACAAATACATTGAAGTAAATGAAGCCTTTTACACTTTGCTGGGATTTGATAAAAATGAAGTAATAGGCAAGACAGCTATAGATTTAGGTATTTTAACCACTGAAACAAGAAATGCCATATTACTGAAAACCGATATTAATGGGAATGTAACCAATGCAGAAGCCAATTTAAAAGCGAAGAACGGTGATATCAAGCATGTGCTGTTATCAGCAGAAAATATCAATGTGCAAAATAAAAAATACCGTTTTACTATTGTCCACGACATCACCGAGCGCGTGCGGGCCGAGGAGGCACTTCGCGAGAGCGAAGAGAGGTTCCGGACTATTTTCGAGAACAATTCCGCCGCCATGGCGATCATTGAGAGAGACAAGACGATCTCGAAGGTCAACAAAGAGTATTGCAAGCTGGGCCTCTTCGAGGAGAAGGATGACATCGGGATCAGCTGGACGAGCCAGATCCCCCCTGAAGACCTCGGGAGGCTGTTAGAGTACAACCGCAACAGACTCATCGATCCGAAGAACGCCCCCGACAAGTACGAATTCATGTTTTACCGCAAGGACGGCAAGATCCGTCATTGCCTCATGTCCGTGGCCATGATTCCGACGAGTCAGCAGATCGTCTGCTCCTTCACCGACATCACCGAGCGCAAGCAGGCCGAGGAGGCACTGCATGAGAGTGAGGCAATGGTCAGGAAAAAGCTCGTGGCCATTCTTGAACCGGAAGGAGACATCGGCATGCTGAATCTTGCAGATATCCTCGACATCCAGGCAATCCAATCTTTGATGGATGACTTCTACCGACTCACTCAGATAGGGATTGCTATTATTGACGTACATGGCAAAGTCCTGGTCGCCGTCGGCTGGCAGGATGTCTGCACGAAATTCCATCGGGTTCACCCCGACACGCTGAAGAACTGTCAGGAAAGTGATGTCATCCTCACCCGTGGTGTGCCGATGGGGACCTTCAAGGCCTACCACTGCAAAAATAACCTTTGGGACATGGCAACGCCCATCGAGGTGGGCGGCAGGCACCTTGGCAACGTTTTTTTTGGACAGCTTTTTTATGAGGACGTGATTCCCGATTACGAGTTGTTCCGAAGCCAGGCCCGTCAACATGGATTCGACGAGACGGAATACCTAGCGGCCCTTGACCGCGTTCCGCGCAGGAACCGGGAAACTGTCGATGCGATCATGGCTTTTTACGCCAAACTCGCCGGAATGATTTCATCCATGAGTTACAACGTGGTCTCGCTTTCACGCGCCATTTCCCAAAATGAATTGGCGTTGCGCCAACTCGGGGAGAGCGAGGAAAAGTACCGTCTGCTGATAAACAACGCTAACGAATCAATCATCGTCGCGCAAGACGATCAGCTCAAGTTTGTCAATCCCATGACGCTTGACCTGTTGGGGGGTTATTCTGAGCAGGAACTCATTGATAGACCATTTCCCGAATTCATTCACCCGGATGATCGGAGCATGGTGGTTGAAAATTACCGGCGACGGATCGCAAACGAGGCAGTACCGTCCAGATATGCCTTCCGGGTGGTTACTCGGGAAGGCATTGTCAAGTGGGTGGAAATCAATGCGACCTTGATTGAATGGCAAGGCAAACCAGCCACGTTGAATTTCCTCACCGACATCAACGAGCGCATGCGGGCAGAAAAAGAGGTACAGGCCCTCAAAACACAGATGGAATTTATCCTCGGCGCAACCAAAACTGGTCTAGATATAATCGACGCAAACTTCAATATTCACTACATCGACCCGGAGTGGAAAAAGGTCTACGGTGATTATGCCGGACGCAAGTGCTACCAGTATTTCATGGACCGCAATACTCCTTGCCCAGACTGTGGGATGGTGAAAGCGCTCCAGACCAGGTCCATTATTGTCACCGAAGAAGTGCTGCTAAAGGAAAATTCTCGTCCGATAAAGGTTACGACTATTCCATTCCAAAATGATGCGGGAGAATGGCTTGTGGCCGAGGTAAATGTGGACATAGCCGAGCGCAAGCGGGCGGAAGAAGACCTACGCTTGAGCGAAGAACGATTCCGGCATCTGTCTGAAGCATCGTTTGAAGCCATTGCCATTCACGAGGAAGGTGTCCTCCTCAATGCGAACGACCAATATTTCAAAATGTTTGGGTACGAACCGGGAGAAGCGCTCGGGAAAGATATGATGACCATGACTATTGCTCCTGAAGCCAAAGAGTTCGCGAGAAAACAAATAGCTACAGATGGCCTGGGACCTTACGAATCCACTGGACTCAGGAAAGACGGGACAAGGTTTCCGATGGAGGTACGCGCTCGGAAGATGGAATACAAAGGACGGACTGTCCGGTTTGCAGCCATCTTTGACATCACCGAACGCAAGCGGGCCGAGGACGAATTGCGCCGGACGAATGCGTCTCTGGACTCGATTATCGAGAATATCCCGAACATGATCTTCCTCAAGGATGCCAGGGAACTCCGGTTCGTCCGGTTCAACCGGGCGGGTGAGGATCTGCTTGGTAATTTCAGAGACGACTTGCTGGGGAAGAACGATTACGATTTCTTCCCGAAGGAGCAGGCAGACTTCTTTACGGAAAAGGATCGGGAGGTTCTGCACAGGAAGAAGGTTGTGGATATCCCGGAAGAACCTATTCAGACCCGAAACAAGGGAGAGCGCATCCTGCACACCAAGAAGGTGCCAATCCTGAACGAAAAAGGAGAACCCGAATACCTGCTGGGCATCTCCGAGGATATTACCGAACGCAAGATGGCAGAAGTGGCACTGCAAAATAGTGAAAAGAAATATCAGACACTCTACAATAATATGCAGGAGGGCGTGGCCTTACATGAACTTGTTTATGATGAAAATGGACAGGCAGTTGAATACAAAATTGTGGACACGAATCCCAAGTTTGAGTCCATCCTCAACATAACGAGAGACGTGGTTATCAATAAGCTATCGGCGCAGGCTTATGGCACATCTTCTCCTCCCTTCCTGTCCCAGTACTCCGCAGTTGCTCGAAGCGGCATTCCCCACCATTTTGAAACATATTTTCCGCCGTTGAATAAGCATCTTGAGATTTCAGTATCTCCCTGGGGCAGCAATGGATTTGCCACCATCTTCAGCGATATCACAGAACGCAAGCATGCTGAGGAAACGCTGATCAAGAAGTCGGAAGATCTGGCCAGGTCCAACGCCGAACTGGCGCAGTTCGCCTATGTGGCCTCCCATGATTTGCAGGAGCCGTTGCGCATGGTGACCAGCTACGTGCAGCTTTTGGAGAAGCGCTACAAAGGCAATCTCGACCCGGATGCCGATGAGTTCATTGGCTATGCCGTAGAGGGCGCGAAACGCATGAAGCAGCTCCTTCGCGA
>Ga0194053_10001039_pt1 | contig 18619 bp, 15 predicted proteins | sample SepL228m_MetaG_FD_161684 | JGI IMG/M metagenome (GOLD analysis project Ga0194053, IMG submission 161684) | Anoxic zone freshwater microbial communities from boreal shield lake in IISD Experimental Lakes Area, Ontario, Canada - Sep2016-L227-8m | ecosystem: Environmental > Aquatic > Freshwater >... | reverse complement strand
AGCTCTAGTCATCTCAGGGAATCTTATGTCATAGCAAATTATTATTCCGATTCGCCCCAACTCTGTATCAACGACATCTAGAGAATTGCCTGCTGAAAAGTATTTCGATTCCCTAATCTTCAAGCCTTTGAACTCCACATCGTACAAATGGCTCTTTGCATACTCAAGCAATATTTTTCCTTGCGGAGAAATAAGGTATGACTTATTGAAGCGCTTCGATCCCACTTTTTCGACAGTCGTTCCTGTGCATAAATAAATGTTATTTTCCTTTGCTGTTGACTGTAGAATGGAAACTGTTTCCCTGTTGGTTTCTTCCTGTTTGATGAGTTCAGATATATCATAAGGGAAGTAGAACATTTCAGGAAGCTGAACTAATTTTGCGCCGTTATTGGCAGCCTCCTTTATCATTCGTATGGCATTTTGAACGCTTTTCTTCTTGTCATACAGAGGCTTATTCTGGCATATAGCCATTTTGAAATCTTTCATTAAAACACCTTATTGATTGTACAATATTATGTTAGCTTTTTCTGCTGAAGCGTCAATTTTGCAGATAGATTCAAATGCTACGCTTATTCTGGGGTAAGCGTGTCCAAATGGAATATTTATTACTACGGGACCAGCTATTTTTTCTGCAATATTTTTAAAAAAGTTTAACCTTTCCCTAGAACTGCCGCATTTCGTAAAATTGCCCAGGAGCAAACCTGAAATTTTATTAAGTCCCCCAGTATGCTCTAGCTGAGTAAAATACCTATCGAGTTTGTAAATAGGCTCGTTTATGTCTTCAAGAAGAAGTATCGCACCATTCATATCGGGCATCCATTGAGTGCCTATTAAAGTTGCCAGCACTGAGAGTGTAACAGGATAGATTTGTCCTTCTGTTAGGCCATTTTTTAAAACTATGAAGCCTTTTTTATGAGGCGCTTGGTAGATAGTCTGTTGTTTATTAAATATATTTTTCAATGAGGTTAAGCTGAAAGAGTCATCTTTTATGGTCTGATAGTTTTGTATCATTGGCCCTGAAATGGCAGCCCCGACGCCTTTGGCGCACATCCCTAAATGAAACGCTGTCAAATCGCTATATCCGATAAATGGAACTCTTCGCTTTGAAAGAATATTCCAGTCGATATAAGGTAGAATTTGTGCTGAACCATATCCACCTCGTACTGCAATAATCAAATCTATACTTGTATCTTTCCAGCAAGAGTGAATGTCAGAAACTCTAGTCGAAATGTCGGAAGCAAGGTAGCTGAAAGAGCATCTTTTGAAAACGCTGTCTTTAATTATGACTTCATAGCCATTTGACTCCAAGAAGCTAGTTCCAAGCTTCACTTTCCCAATATCAGGCGGACCTGAAAGCGCTACAAATGCAATTTTTTTGATATTGGCTGGAAAAAAAATCATCAGAGATAGCTCCTTGGTTGCTAGAATAACTTTTGAGTTACATTCTAGCTCAACTTGTTTAATTTATATGGATTTTGCTGTATAATTGTCTTACTTTTTTAAAACTAAAATATAAACAATGCTTTCCCAATAAGGATTTCTTTTACGCTATGAAAAAACTTCTTAAAGTTATATTTATTTACATTCCTATTCTAATAATTGTGATTCTTATTGCCCTGTTTTTCCTTATTACCAGCAACTTCGGTTTAACGAAGGTCGTGATTCCTATAACAAGTAAAATCATAGGAATGCCGATTGTAGTTTCAAGCGCTAAGTTGAATCTCATGCACCCATATATAGAGGTTAATAACCTTGAAGTAGGAGACAAGTCCAACCCATTTATAAAAGGCGATAAAATTGCCTGTTCATTTAGTTTGTCCGATATCCTTTTTAATAACACCGTAAAGGTTAACAGCATTCTGCTTAAAGGGGTAAGTGTTGAGATGGTTCAAAGCAAAGAAGAAAAATGGAATGCTCCATTTATGAATGAACCTGCTGTTAAAACCAAAGAAGAACCTATAGAGGTAAAATCCTCTTCTCCTATAAAACTGGACATTTCTAATGTAAATCTGGAAAATATAAACTTTAATATGAAGGACAGTAAAGGATTTGTTCTTTCTATTACAAACTTTAATCTTTCATCGCCTTCAATAAAAAATGAGATGGATTCCAAGATTAAGTTGGGCGGTAATATTCACCTTATTTCAGGCGAAAATGTCAAGATTTACTCTTCAGAGCTTTCCTCAGATATCAATGTTAATCTTAATAGGGAATTCATTCCGCAGTTCTTACAACTCAATCTGCTTATTTCAAAGTTCAACGGCAACATAAGAGGGATGGATTTGACAGATAAAAATGTCAACCTTACCTCTTCAATAAATCGTGACAATGAAAACACAATTACGATTTCTTCAATAGTCCTAAATGCATTTTCCGGTGGCAAAACTACCACCAACCTGAAAATATCTGGAAAGGCTGATTTGAAACCTCTAAAGGTTAATTTAAAAGCTAATATTGACCCTATCGGATGCGACACGATTAATCTAATAACCAATATCCTATATGGTATAGATTTAGGTCCGAAAGTTTCCTTGACACTTAATGGGGCGCTGAATTATGAAAATGGAACTCTTTCTACTGATGGCAATCTCGCGCTACTGGATGCATCAATATCAGTACCTGGGGATTCACAACTTAACAAAAACTTAGTTACAGAAAAAATTAAATACGACCTTTCTGCCGACTTTAATAAAAAAACTGCAATGGTTAAAGAGTTGCAGATATCCACATACTTAAATGATAATGAGCTTGCCAAGATTTTTATTCAAAAGCCGCTCGCTCTGGATTGGAGCGCTGATAAAATCGCTACTCAGGGAGATATGCCAGAGATATTTCTTACGACCACAAAGCTGGATCTTCTTCTTCTCAATCCTTTTCTGGATAAGAGCATGAAGTTAAAAGGAGAGCTATCATCTGACTTAAAGCTACAGATTGACATAGCAGAAGGCAATTTCCTCACTTCAGGTAAGATCGATATTGCAAATGCTTCTTACACAAAAGATAAACTTAAATTTACCGATCTAAATATCACTCAGCGCATGGATGTCTCATTGAAAAAGATGAGGGAAGTCAATGTCAAAGAATTTAATTTGGCAATAGCTCAGAATGGGATTCAGCTCTCAAACTTTACTCTTAGCGGGAATTATGACCTGTATGACGGCAAAGGTAATTTAGCCCTAACTATCCCGAAAGTTAATCCTGAGGCTATCAATCTCATTGCTCCTAACTTTGTGAGCTTAGAACAAGCCCCGATAATAAGAAATATAATTTCTACATTCGGAGTTGCTTTGGATGCCAAAACGGGTTTTGAACTGACAAAGGATAATAAACTTGACATTAAATCCTTTACTGCGACTCTAAAAACCAAAGATGCAGAAACACTCTTACTGGCATTGAATTCTCCATTGATTATAAATCTGGACGGGAAAGGAGAACCTTTATTGACGGATATTACCTTCAACGAGTCTATAAAAAACTTTGAACTTTCAAAACTAAATATGTTTATTCCATCTGATTCAGGAACAAAGATCAATGGAGGAATATTTAATCTATTGGCAACAGTTTCTATAAATAAAGCTGATAATAGCATACATGCCGAGCTTCAGACAGATGTTAAGAGCATTGATTGCTCATTAGCAAATCAGAATTATAACAAGATAGGATTGACCCTGAGCTCTTCTATTGACTTAACAAACTCTTCTGACTTGAGACTTTCGAAAATTAAAGCAGAGCTTATTTATGATACAAAAAGTGCTTTGACATTAAATGGTAACTGCTTCCTGTCGCTAAAAGACCCTTCCCTCATATCTGTAAATTCTACTCTCAATATAAATGAGACTCTTCTCAAGGCTCTTCGCATGGCAGGTTCTGACTACCAGAGAGTTGGAGCTTTTAACCTCAATGGAATGTTGAATTTCAAGAACAGTCCGGCAACTATGATAGTTGATGCAAATTTAGACCTCACAAACCTTGTCATCTATAATCTGCTAAACCCGAAGCTTTCAAAGTCTATAAATGGAACCATTGATTTGGCAATGACAAAAACAGACAAGCATATAAGTCTTAAAAACGCCCATATTAACTTGATAGACGGCAATATTACTATTGCTAATATTCAATCCTCTGGGAACATAGTATTCGACAGCAGTTACCAGTCAGCGCTTGATGTCAACTCAGACAAACTCGACCTTTATAAGCTGATGGAAATTTATAATGTAGTATTTGCCGCGCCTGAAAAACCAGCAGATAAAAAAACAGTCAAAGCCAAAACAAGCGCCTCCGATGACAAAGAACCAGCCCCGCTTGATCTGAAAAATATCAACTTAGTTAGCAAGATTAACTTCAATGACATCGAGTACGGACCGTTAATCAATGCTAAAATTAATGCAATTTTGAGCATTAAAGACAACAAAATTGTTTTAGATCCCGGCAAACTATCTATAAATGATTCTCAGACCGACTTTTCTTTAAACTTAAACCCATCATATTCTGATGGATATACTTATGAATTTAAAGAAAATCTAACAAATCTTGATATTAATCCATTCCTGAAAACTTTTATCGAAGGAGATTACAGCAATACTAAGGGAAATATAAAAGTCCTATCTACAGAGCTTAAAGGAAAAGGCTTTACTGATGCCAATCTAGCTAGATATTTGAATGCATATATAGTGCTAAACTGCGATGATATTTCTCTTCCAATCGATATAACAAAAAATAGAATTCTTGCACTCATAGTTCTGCCGATAAAGCTGATTTCAAATATAGTGCAGTACCTGCCAAATGCTCAGGTTCCTGACAGCTTGAATCAGGCATCTTCTATTACGAACCGTATGTTAAATCAGAAGCAGAATCTAAACTTCAAGACAGGGCTGGTAAAACTTTATGCTTCTAACGGCGTAGTCAATGTAAGCAAATTTGACTTCAGAGGAGGAGAAAGCGATATGATCAAATACATAGTAGCAAATGGAACTATTGGTTTTGACAGCTCACTTTCACTAAATACTAATACTAATCTGAGTGGAGTTGATATTCCGTTGACTATAGATGGTACTATTGATAGCCCTGCGCCGAATATTGCTTTGTTTATAACAAGTTTTATAACAAAAAATGCCGTTAATATACTAAATAATTCGAATGTTAATGAAATCATATCGAATCCAGGGCAGGGAATTCAGGATGCCTTGCAGAATGGAGCTCAGAACCTTCTAAATAATTTTTTAAACGGTCGTTAATCTTTTAAATGCGAGGCTAAAAATGACTAGACCAAGTTTTACATCTATTTCTAATGCAGAAAAACTAATAGCTCCATCTCTTCTCGCGGCTGATTTTGCGTGCTTGAAATCTGACATTCAAGCAAGTGAAGCAGCCGGTGTAAAAATTTTACATATAGATGTGATGGATGGACATTTCGTTCCGAATTTGTCAATTGGTGTCCCGATTGTAGCTGGCATAAGAGGAATATCAGATCAGCTATTCGATGTTCATCTGATGATTACCAATCCCATTAAATACATAGCTCCATTCGTCAAAGCCGGAGCCGATCATATTACTTTCCATATCGAATCAGCAGATGATACGATGGAAACAATTAAAGAAATAAGGAAAAGCAATGTGACAGTGGGAATTTCACTTAAACCTAAAACAAGCCCTGAATTGCTTATTCCATATCTTGATCTTATTGACATGGTGCTTGTTATGACTGTAGAACCTGGTTTTGGCGGTCAGTCATTTATGAATGATATGATGAGTAAAGTTGAATTTCTTAGAAAAAGAGTGCTAGATAGCAAAAAGAAAAACATGCATATCCAGGTGGACGGCGGGATAGATATGAAAACTATCGGTACAGCTTCCAGGGCTGGGGCAAATATTTTTGTAGCAGGGACCTCAGTTTTTAAATTTAAAGACAAAATTCAGTCTTCGGCTCTTTCTCTACTTAAGGAAGCCTGTAATCCGAACCTTGGATAAAATTATCAATTATAAAGGTAAATCAGTTTGAATTTTGACCTATTTATAAATATTTGTAAAGCTCATTATCAATGTCAATTATTATAACTCTATGAGGAAATAATGGGTAACCTGAAGAAAAAACGCCGTAAGAAGATTGCTAAACACAAGAGGAAGAAACAGCTTAAGGCCCAAAGACATAAGAAGTCTTAAATTCTTTTAGATCTTGTTTAAGTAGAATTACCTCACTATCATTGACAAAGAGTATTATTTGTTAATGTTGTGAGGTTTGTCATTTTTTAGACTTTTAACATTTTAGAAATTTTGCTATGAAATTTGTTTTGACTGGTCCAAAGTGCTCAGGGAAATCCAAACTCGGTCGTGTTCTGGCTGACTCTTTGTCTTTGCCATTTTATGAAACAGACCTGTTGATTGAGGAATTATTTAAAACTAAAAATAATTCTGATCTTACATGCAGAGCTATTTGCACTCAACACGGCGAGGACTTTTTCCGTGATCTTGAACGCGATATTATAGATAGAGTCTCTAAATTCGATAACTGCGTCATTTCTACTGGCGGATCCACGATGTTAAATAAAGATTCAAGGCAGCTGTTGAGATTTAACTCCGTTCTAATACTCATAACAGCTACGATAGAAACTCTTCTAAAAAGACTATCAGAAAAAGAAATTCCGGCTTTCCTCCTTAATAAAACAGCTAAAGACTTATTCTCAATCAAGGCAAGTCTTGTTAATGAAGTAATCAAACCTTATGCTGATATTATCATAGATTCCTCCTCACTTTCATTTGACGAGACCTTTGATACTCTTTCAAAGGAAATAGCACCTTTTCTTATATCTGCGTCTCTGAATAACAAAGAAGATGTAAAATCTCTTAATTTAGACTTATCTTATATCGAATCCTTTTTGAAAGAACACTTTGGATTATCATCATCAGTAAGCTTACAACACCCCTTTTTTGTTACTGTTAAACTAGAAAAAGATAATTTTAACGCTGTACTTGATTCGACTGCTACGGCTCTTCTTTCTAAAAAAGACTTTGTGCTGATTCCCACGGAAACTGTTTACGGATTAGCATGTTTGTGGACTGACAATGTTGGTAAAGAGATTATTTGCAAGGCAAAAGCCAGACCTGAAACCAAGCCATTTCAAATGCTTGTATCGAGCGTTGATATGGCTATGAGATATGGCTGCTCTTTGAATCCGACTGCCCTAAAGATTGTAACTGCCTTCTGCCCTGGACCTATCACAATTATTGTGCCATCTGTCGATGGAGTATCAAAAATTGGATTTAGAATTCCCGAGCATGAATTTGTTCTTCAACTTATAAAAAAACTGAATGCGCCTCTTGCTGGCACGAGTGCCAACCTTTCTGGAGAACCAGCGGCTCTTAATGTAAACGATGCCCTCTCTTCTCTGAGAATAAAACCATCGCTTTCTATAGACGGTGGGGCTTTGCCGAAAGAATCCCTTGCTTCGACAGTAGTAGAAATCGTTGGCGATGAATTGAAAATTATCCGTAAAGGTGCAATATCTTACGATAGCTTAATAAAAATATTAAAATAATTTCAGTGGAAGTTGATTTTTTAAAACACTTTCCATTATAATTGGCAAAATTTATCTTTATCTAAATCTAACAATTTTAGTCAACAAGGAAATACTGAAAAATGAAAAATACTGACACTTATGCTGAACTCATAATTGACGGCAATAGCTATAAATTCCCTATTGTAATCGGCACTGAAAATGAAAAAGCTATCGATATTTCAGGACTTAGGAATAAGACAGGTTATATCACTCTGGATACAGCTTTTATGAACACAGGCGCCTGTAAAAGCAAAATCACATTCATTGATGGAGAAAAAGGGATTTTGAGGCACAGAGGAATTCCTATTGAGGAACTTGTCGAAAAATGCAGCTTTGTTGAAACAGCTTATCTGCTTTTACACGACAAAATTCCGAATAAAGAAGAATACAAGAGATTTTCTGCGATATTAAATGAAAGCTCTCTTCTTCATGAGAGTATGCACCACTTCTTTGACCATTTTCCTCTCCACTCTCATCCAATGCATATATTGTCAACCATGATAAATGCACTATCTACTTTCTATCCTCATGTTGACTCTGAATCTGTTGACCATGATATTTTTAAGTCTTCAGCCTTCTTGATTTCTGTATTCAGGACAATTGCGGCGTTTTCATACAAAAATTCAATAGGCGAACCTATCGTTTATCCAAAACATGACCTGCCTTTCTGCGCTAACTTTTTAAATATGATGTTTGACTCGCCAGTCAAGCCTTATGATATTGATGAAGAAGTCGTATCAGCGCTTAACAAACTGCTCATAATTCATGCAGATCATGAGCAGAACTGTTCAACCACTGCTGTGAGAGTAATTGGAAGCGCACAGGTAAATTTATATGCTACAATATCAGCAGGCGTCAATGCTCTGTCAGGTCCGCTTCATGGCGGCGCCAATCAGGCGGTAATCGACATGCTTACCACTATCCAAAAGGATGGCGGCAATTATAAGAAATATGTGGATCTGGCAAAAGATAAAGCCAATAATTATAAATTAATGGGCTTTGGTCACAGAGTTTATAAGACTTTTGATCCCAGAGCTCTCATTATGAAAAAAGAATGTCACCACCTTCTTGAGAATTTAAAATCAACCGACCCTCTCCTTGATATAGCTATGAAGCTCGAAGAAGTTGCCCTTAGTGACGATTACTTTATATCAAGAAACCTCTATCCTAATGTGGATTTCTATAGCGGTATTATTTACAAGGCGATTGGGATTCCCACCGATATGTTCACGGTGATGTTTGCCATTGCCAGACTTCCGGGTTGGATTGCCCAATGGAGAGAGATGATAAATAGTCCGGACAAAAAAATTGTGAGACCAAGACAGATATATACTGGGCACACTCTGAGGCATATAGAAAGAGATTGATTACGATCAGTTCATCTTAATACCTTCCAGAAATGATTTAGCTTCGGTCTCCCCGCTTTTGCTCGATAAGGAAAGCCAATTGAGGCCGTAGCTGTAGTTTTGTTCTGTTCCCTGTCCCATTATGCAATAAAACCCCAACTCCTTTTGTGCCCTTGAATCGTCCTGCAAAGCAGCTTTTCGTAGCCAGTGGTAGGCCATGTCAGAATCTTCATTTGTGCTTTCTTTGTCGTTCGCATAGTACATTGCAAGATTATACTGAGCTCTAGGGAAGCCAAGTTGTGCAGATTTCATGTAGTACTTCAAAGCTTTTTTCTTATCAGCTGCTTCCCCTATTCCCTGTTCAGCGAACGATCCTAGCATAAAAAGCGCATAAGGGTCATTTTGTTCTGCGGCTTTTTTGAACCAATAAGCTGAATTCCATATGTTTGTTTTAACTAGAATCCCATTGAAATAATATTCCCCCAACCTAACTTGAGCTGATACTATATTGTTTTCAGCCGCCATTTTATAATATTTGAAAGCCATGACTTTGTCTTGATCAACTCCTCTTCCAGTCTCATAACAAACTCCGGCAGATTCAAAGGAATCAACTATATTGTTTTCAGCCGCCATTTTTATGTACGGGAAAACTTCTTTTAGCGCCGTCCCATTTTCGAGTTTAATTTTTGCAAGCATATATAGAGCTTCAGGATCATTCTCCTGTGCCGCAAGAACTATAAGTTTCATGCCTAGTTCTTTGTTTTTTAATGGATCCTTTTCGTCCAGATAGATTTTTGCAAGCTCTCTGTTTGCGGGGGCAAATGATGCATTACTGCATTCATAAAGCAGTTTTATCGCTTTTGGCATATCGGCAGTTAATATCACTGTTCCTGAATCGGAACTGAAATTCTCTCCAGTCTTATAATACATAGCCAAGTTATATTTTGCCTGAACCACGCCTGCATCAGATGCTTTTTTATACCACCTAAGAGCCTCAATTTTATTGACTTCCGTCCCTAATCCCTGGTCATAGCAGAGTGCAAGGTTAAATTGTGCTGTAGGATTACCTTTCTCCGCAGCTTCGAAATACCAATCGAACGCTGAATACAAATCTTTTGAGACGCTCTTTCCATAAAAATACGCATTTCCTAGAGCAAGACAAGAATCGGCATTGCCTCCGATAGCTGAATCTCTCAACTTTTTGATTCTTTCTTCTTCAGAATTGTAACAATGAGCGGTTATTACCCAAAAAATAAAAGTCAAAAAAAGAATTCTTTGAATGTTGAGTTTAAACATAAACCTAGATTATTCACCGATTATTTTAATCATCACTCTTTTGTTTCTGTTTCCGTCAAATTCGCCATAGAAAATTTGTTCCCAGGGACCAAAGTCAAGTCGTCCGTCAGTTACTGCGACTACAACTTCCCTTCCCATAATCTGTCGTTTTAGATGAGCATCTGCATTGTCCTCTCCAGTTAAATTGTGTCGGTAATGTCCGATTGGTTCATGTGGAGCAAGTTTTTCGAGCCACTTTTCGTAATCGTGATGAAGGCCGCTCTCATTATCATTTATAAAAACTGATGCCGTTATATGCATAGCATTGCAAAGGAGCAAACCCTCTTTTATATCAGATTCTTTTAAGCATTTTTCAACATCGCTTGTGATGTTTACAAATCCTCTCCTGCCGTTAACATGAAACCAAAGTTCTTTTTTATAGCTTTTCATTTATTCTTTACTCTAAGTTTAAATGCTAATTATTAATGATTAGAATCAAATATTTAAGTTTTCAAAAGTAATAGTTTTAACTCCTGATTTAACCATCTCCTCTATTGCTTTTGCCGAATCATTTGATTCAATATTTACTGCTTTTGCCGCATCTAAAAGCAGATTTACTTTATAGTTAAACTTCAGCGCATCAAGCACACTAAATTTAACGCAATAGTCAGTCGCAAGGCCTCCGACATAAAGTTCTGATATTTTAAATAAGGTTAAAATGCTATGAAAACTCATACTATGCGCATTTTTTGCATGGAAAGCAGAAAAACAGTCGGTATCAGGTCCCATGCCTTTGTATAAGAGGCATACAGCTTTAGGAAGTTCCAAGTCCGGGTGGAATTGCGCTCCCTTTGTATCTTTTACGCAATGAATAGGCCACTTGCCTCCAAACTCTTTAAAGTGAGATGTTTTTAGCGGATGCCAGTCTCGAGTGGCAAAAATTGGCAATCTCTTGTTGTAAAATTCATTAATATATTTATTCAAAACAGGGATAATTATGTCTGCTTGAGGTACTGCCAAAGCGCCTCCAGAACAGAAATCATTTTGAACATCTACAATTAACAGGGCTTTTCCATTATTCATATAAATTCCTGCAATGAAATATAAAGAGCATGTCAATATTCTTTAAATATAGTAAAATTATCGGTGTGATACAAAATTTTACTATGCTATCCATTTAAGTTCATTAGAGATAGTTTGTCCATCTAAATTCCGATGGAATAAGGGGTCAAATGTTATATAAGTGCTCATCTTGCGGATCTGAACTTGAAGCTCTTTCTGCTCCACAGTTATGCAAAAACTGCGGAGCAACTGACTTTTCAGCTTGTCCTTCTTCAAATTTAAGCAAGGGGCTTGTCATAGCAGGATTTAAGCTCATTAATCGCATAGGTTTTGGAGGAATGGGGGAAGTATGGCTGGCCGAACAGACCGCGATGGGGCGACTGGTGGCGCTAAAAATCCTTCACCCTGATTTTAGTAGGAACCCCAATTTCACAAATAGATTTATAAATGAAATCAAGCACTCAGCTAAACTTGATCATCCCAACATAGTTACAGCTTTTGATGCCGGTGTTTATGAAGGTATTTATTACTTAGCTTCAGCTTATATAAGGGGCAAACAGCTTCAGCAGAAACTTACAGAAGAGAAAATTGTAAGTGAAAAGGAATCTTTGAATATAGCTCTTGGAGTCTCAAAGGCTCTTGCTTATGCCTGGAATGAATTTAACATCCTGCATAGGGATATTAAACCCGGCAACATTATAATTGATCTTTCGTCAACTCCTAAGCTTTTGGATCTTGGCGTAGCAAAAACCATAAGCGATGACAATTCTCTGACTATAGACGGCGATGTCGTAGGTACCCCTCACTACATAAGCCCTGAACAGGCAAAATCAGAAAAACTTGATTTCCGTGCAGACATATATTCGTTAGGCGCCACGCTATACCATATTTCCACAGGTGTTCTTCCATTCGAAGGCCCATCGGCAATGAGTGTATTGGCAAAACATATCACGGATGAACTTATCCCTCCAATTGAAAGGAATTCAAAAATTTCGCCTGCCTTGAATAATCTAATAATAAAGATGATGGAAAAGAAAAAAGATAACCGTTATCAGTCATGGGAAGCTGTTATTTTTAATATTGAGGGGATTCTTGAGGGCAGGTTTTCTTCAGAACAAATAACTGTCAAAAAGACGGCTGAAAGCTCAAGAAAAATACTAAATGAAAATGCTACATCTATTCCAAGAGATGACCTTACCAGAGTTATGAAAGTTGAAAAGGTAGTCTCTGCTCAAAAGCCAATACCAGATACACTCTCTTCAGAAGAAATACGGACGACGGTAAAACCAGTTGAGTGTGAAATTCCTCATAACGAGAAGATTAAACTTAAAATATTTATTTTAGGAATACTAGCCTTGCTGATTATCGGGGGTTTTATACTTGCCGGGATTTACGAAAAAGAGCTCAAAGCTTACCCTGCTATTCTTTTCGTATTCAATTTGTACGATAAGTGTGAGGCAATTCTTAATGTTTCTATCACCAAACTCTTTTTCATGGTAACAGGTAAAGGACTAATTCAATCTTCAGGATCTCATCTTAAAATTTCATTGATCCTGTATTGCTATTTAGCGCTATCTTTAGTTATTTTTAGCTCATTCTGGTCTGCATCACTTGCGGAAAAATATTTGAAAAAACTTCGTTTGCCTTTCTTTCTGGGAGGATTATTTTTTCCGATAATTTTTCCAATTATTGCAAAAAATAGAGTTGAATTCATATATCGAAAAAATAGAACGGAGCACGGGAAAACCAATGTCTTTGCCGATAATGAAAGCAAGTGCGACTACAAGTATAATCTTTTTAAGAAGATATCAAAAGGTGATGATGGAGCGCCTAATGGTCCATTTACATTTGAATTAACGGATGATTCTATTCACGCAGTCGAAAAAATATCCGAAGTTAAAAAGGATCAATTGACCTTGGATGTCAGACTTGAGAACGGCAATATCAAAAAGATAAGAGTTCCATTTTCAAGCATAAAAACTTTCTCAAGCGAATAATAAATTTTGTTAATTTAATATTAGTTTTGGCGAAATTATTGGAAGTTAGTTATAATAAGACCTTGCAGTTAACCATTTAACCAAATAAAAAGGAAGGGCATATATGTCAGGGCTCATTGATATTAAGATGCTTGAAAAAGCATGGACCGATGTAAACAAGAAATGGCCAAAAGCTAAACCATTCGGAAGTTTTGTTCTAGGTTCAGGATGGGGCGATGCCATTAAAGTTTTTAACATCAAAGCTGAATTATCTTATGGCGATATTAGCGGTTTTGGTAAGACGGGTGTAATTGGCCATGCAGGCAAACTTTCATTAGTCGAAATAAAAGGAAAAGAGTTCTTTGTATTTCAGGGCAGAAGACATTACTACGAAGGCGAAGGGTGGACTCCTGTTCTTGTTCCGGCTTATATAACCAAAAAGAGCGGAGCAAAAATTTTCTTCTTAAGCAACGCTGCAGGCGGCATCAAATATGCTCCAGGCGACCTTATGATTATAAATGGGCATATCAATCAAATTGGCGCAAATCCTCTTATGGGGCCTCATCATGCTGAACTCGGACCAAGATTTCCAGATCAGACAAATACCTATGATTTAGATTTAATCAAAGTTATGGACAGTTGTGCCAAGAAAGCTAAGGTCAAAATTAAAAAGGGCGTCTATCTTGCTGCTTCAGGTCCGAGCTATGAAACACCGCCTGAAATAAAATTCTACAAGACTATCGGCGCAGATGCCGTTGGTATGTCAACAGTTCCTGAAGCCATCGTAGCTAACTCTATGGGCTTGAAAGTAGCGGCAATTTCATGCATAACAAATTTTGCAGCAGGTATTAGTCCTGTTCCTCTCTCTCACAAGGAAGTGGTTGAAACTCTCGACACTACAATGCCGCAGATTCATAAGCTGATTCCGGAAATTGTAAAGGCTTTTTCCGAACTCAAGATCAAATAATCACTATAACGCTAAATTTGACAATAATTATTAGTATGATACCGTATCAGTGTCTTTCGGTAAGATACTAATAATTAAACATAGGAGGTTTGTAATGAACCCGAAAATTGAAAAAGCATTAAATGATCAGATAAATTTTGAGTTATATTCTTCGTATATCTACATGGCTATGGCTTCATATTTTAGGTCATTAAGTCTAAGCGGCTTTGCACATTGGATGGAAATCCAAGTACAGGAAGAGCTTGCGCATGCTTTGAAGCTTTATAATTATATAACAGAGAGAGGTGGAATAGCAGTTTTTGATGCTATAGCAAAACCTCCGCAGACTTGGGATTCTCCGACAGATGTTTTCAAACATTCTCATGAACATGAACAGATTGTTACATCAAGAATGCATGAAATAGTTGACCTGTCCCTCAAGGAGAAAGACCATACTACAAATGCTCATATACAGTGGTACTTGAATGAGCAGGTTGAAGAAGAATCAAAAGTGCTTGGAATTTATCAGCAGCTCAAGTTTGCAAATAATTCGCCTCAAGCTCTATTAATGTTTGATAGAGAGCTTGCTCAGAGAATATTTGTAGATCCAAATGCTCCGAACGCTCAAAAACAACCTTAACAATATTAAACTAAAATAGGAGAAAATGATGAAGAAATTTATATGCGGAATCTGCGGTTATGTACACGAAGGAAGCGAAGCTCCGGCAAAATGCCCACAATGCGGCGCTCCAAAAGAAAAGTTCACAGAACAGACATCTTGCGGATGCGGAAGTCTTGTTTGGGCAGATGAACACAGAGTAGGAACAGCCAAGGGAGTTGACAAAGAAATCCTTGATGGATTACGCGCTAATTTTACAGGCGAATGCACAGAAGTAGGAATGTATATTGCTATGAGCAGACAGGCAGCTAGAGAAGGCTTTCCTGAAATAGCTGAAGCTTATCAAAGAATAGCTTGGGAAGAAGCTGAACACGCTTCTAAATTCGCTGAACTTCTCGGTGAGGTACTTGAAGGTGATACAAAGACTAATCTTAAGGCTAGAGTAATGGCTGAAAATGGTGCTTGCAAAGGCAAAAAAGATATTGCTACTAAAGCCAAACAGCTTAATCTCGATGCAATTCATGACACAGTTCACGAAATGTGCAAAGATGAAGCTCGTCATGGCCAGCAGTTTGCAGGTTTATTAAAGCGTTATTTTAACGAAAAACTTTAATCTAATAAGGTAAGTAAAATGAAAAATTATGTATGTGATGTATGCGGATGGATTTATGACCCAAGCAAAGGCGATCCAGATAATGGCGTAAAAGCCGGAACACCTTTTGACAAAATCCCGGAAGGTTGGGTTTGTCCTGAATGCGGAGTAGGTAAAGATAGTTTTTCTCCGGCTTGATTACAAACTTAGGCTATTAGCCATAGTAAATAGTGATTTGCGTTAGCGTAAATCACTATTTTTTTGGCTAAATTCAAAAAAGTATGCTATTCTTTTAATTATTTAACCACATTTAGGAGAATTATAAATGAAAACGACTGTAGTAAAAGGCAATGTTCATTGGGTCGGATATGTTGACTGGGATGTAAGAGATTTTCATGGTTACGCTACAAGTAGAGGTAGCACATACAATTCTTATCTTATCATAGACAAAGATATTGCGATAATAGATTCGGTTAAAGCTCCTTATTCGGAATATCTTTTGGATAATATTAGAAGCCTGGTTAGCCTTGACGAAGTTAAATATGTTATTTGCAATCACGCCGAGCCTGACCATTCAGGATCTCTTCCGGTTTTGATGGAGAAATGTAAGAATGCCGTATTGGTCTGCAATGAGAAGTGCAAAAGCGCTCTTTCTATGCACTATGACACAAAACTCTGGATTTTTAAGATCGTTGATGATACTTCTACTCTTTCTTTGGGTGAAAATACGCTTAAATTCATCAATACTCCAATGGTTCACTGGCCTGAATCAATGGCAACTTTTCTACCTGAAAAGAAAATTTTATTTTCGATGGATGGATTTGGACAGCACTACGCAAGTTCAGGCAGATTCGATTATGAAGAAAATCTTATAGTTGTCCTGCAGGAAGCTAAAAAGTACTATGCTAATATAGTCATGCTCTATGGGAAACAGATCAAAGTTGTACTCGACAAGGCATTGCATATCGATATTGATATGATTGCGCCAAGTCATGGAGTGATTTGGAAAGAGCACATAGCAGAAATAGTCGAAAGATACAATAGATGGATAGAATGTAAACCAGCCCCGAAAGTAGTCATCTTTTTTGATACTATGTGGAAAAGTACTTCTCTTATGGCTGATGCAATATATGAAGGAGCTCTTCTTGATGGCGTTACTGTCAGAAAATTTGATCTAAAATATACTGACCTTACTACAGTTGCTACTGAAACTCTTGATGCCGCAGCCATTGCCGTTGGGACGCCGACTCTTAATAAGTCTCTTATGCCGAAAGTAGCAGAAGCTCTTACCTATCTGAAGGGTTTAGCTCCTGTCGGGAAATCAGCTATAGCATTCGGCTCTTACGGGTGGGCCAAGAAATCAGGACAACATGATGTTTTGGAAATTCTAAAACAAATGAACTGCAATATCCTACTGGAAGAACCTGTTCAGTCACAATATGTGCCAACCCCTGAAGTTCTTGCCAAGTGCAGAGAAGCAGGAAAACTTCTTGCTGAAGTTGCTTTGAAGCATAAAAAATGAAGATAAGAGAGAAACTGGATTCTCTATATAATAAATACAATAAATTCGAGCTGATTCATCCGGATCCGCTCGAATTTATTTATGACTACAAACTTTCCGAAGATCAGGAAATAGTAGCTTTAATTGCATCTTCGCTTGCCTATGGAAGGGTCGCACAGATACTTATAAGCGTCAAAAAAGTTTTATCTATTCTTGGAGAACATCCTAAACAAACACTTTTAAAATCAGACTTAGATGAAATAGGGCTGAAACTAGGTTTGTTTAAGCACAGATTTACGACAGGGCAGGAAGTTTATCTTCTTTTAAAAGGCATAAAAGCTGTTTTAGATAAACATGGCTCGCTAAAAGTATGCTTTTGCAAGGAAGATAATAACTATCTTAGTAGGATTTCTAAGTTTGCCTCAGAACTCAACTCTTTCTTCGACAAGAATAAATCCTACTTGGTCCCATCTCCTGAAGATGGAAGCGCATGCAAAAGACTAATGCTCTTTCTTAAGTGGATGATAAGAAAAGATGAAGTTGACCCCGGGACATGGGCTGATACGGAACTGCTAGGAGATCTTATCATTCCTCTTGACACTCATATGTATTACATTTCCACGGAACTTGGATTTACTAAAAGAAAAAGCGCGGACTTGAAAACCGCGCTCGAAATAACCAAAAATTTTAGAAAATTAAATCATGAAGACCCAACTAAATACGATTTCACTTTGACTAGATTCGGCATCAGAAACGATATGCAGTACCAATCTCTTTTTGACTCAATAAACAGCTAGCCAAGTAGTAAATCACCGCCAGTTGGGTTTATCTAACTTTCAACTAATAGTGAATTCTATCAAGGAAGTAGCTTTGTCTATTTGAATCATAAACGAATCTGTAAATCCAGGAGAAACTCAGAGCTACATATCCTACATTGCCGTTTCCACTAAGCGCAAGAGCCCTAGGTTTGCTGGTTTGGTCAAAAGTGTATATGATTTTACTGAAGTCACTTCCTGTATTTCCTTCTCTTAGTTTGGTATATCCTCCATCTTCGGGACGAGTAAGAATCCAGATTTTATTGGCGCTATTGTCCGTGGCAACGCTTATAACTAGATCCAGGGGTTTAACTGTATAGAGAGAACCGTCATTTTTGTATGTATCATTAGCTTCGTCATATAGGTATCTCACAACTGTAGTTTTATCTACCGTAATAAGAGCAGTTTTGCCATCGCCTGAAAGAACCACGCCAGTCGGAGTTCCTGCAAATTCTCTAAGTAGAACAAAATTTCCTTTGCTATCGCGGTATTCAACTTTCTTATCATCGGTAATTACAAAAACTTTGTCTCCATCATAGTTTGTTGAAAGGCCAATAACTTTACCCCAGAACTGCCAGAGAGGTTTATCCTTTGGAATCCTTATGCCTCTTGCATATTTATACAGATTGTACATCTTGCCGTCTATATCTGGAGCTGAAGCGTAACCAATGAGACCGTTTCCGCTGATTACAGTTTCTGTCGGGAAGGTTTCAAATGTATCGATCGCCTTGTACCCTCTGTAGTCATTGAGGAGCATTTTTTTGCTGCTTATTTTTTCTTTTTCAAGAATGCTGTAGGCATTTACTAACCAGAACTTACATCCGTCATCAGTAGTAGATATCGCGCATGCCGGAGCTACCTCTTCAGCATATGAAGCTGTCCCATTTAATGCAAATACTGCTAGCAATGTTAGAAGTTTCAGATAATATCGCAT
>Ga0194053_10001038_pt1 | contig 18676 bp, 11 predicted proteins | sample SepL228m_MetaG_FD_161684 | JGI IMG/M metagenome (GOLD analysis project Ga0194053, IMG submission 161684) | Anoxic zone freshwater microbial communities from boreal shield lake in IISD Experimental Lakes Area, Ontario, Canada - Sep2016-L227-8m | ecosystem: Environmental > Aquatic > Freshwater >... | reverse complement strand
AAACTCGGAGGAGACTTTCCAGTTGCCGGTTTATGCCGAGAGTTCTGGCACCTTCACCCGCGTCGTGTTGACGCCGTTTGCGGTCGTTGGAGACACCGTGATGGTTGGTGCAGTGGCGAGTGTGGGGTTCATTATCGCGGCGTGCATGGGCGGGGCAGGTGTCAATGGGCCCTAAAATTGTTCCGCTGTCATTACGATACCTTCGAATGGCAGTGCCGTATTGTCGTCCAAGATCCACACCTGCGGCTTGGAAACCCTGCTGCAATTCATTTCATGTCTCGGATGCCTATTCGCATTCCCAAATCGCGGCTTGCTGACACCTCGGTTATGCTCCATTCCTTGTCGCGGCTCATGAATTAGACACCCTATGCGCACTCCTCATTCAGAAACCCGGCGAGGCTCCCGCCTCCTTCGCGGCCTCGCTGCCCTCATACTGCTCGGCTCGCCGGTTGCGGGCCCGGCTGCGGCACCGAGGGTGAAGGCAACGCTCAATGGCGCTGATCTGGAGTTCGGCGGCGACACCGGCGCGCTGCTCACCCGCGCAGCGCCCAGTACCTGCGGGCGCCCAGAAAGCAATTTCCTATCAGTAGTAGCGCGGACGCGCTGGGGCGCCGGCGTCGCTCAGTTCTGTCGGTAGTCGCCACTTCACGCGTTATGAGTCACCCTTGGCTTGAGATTCCGATTGCCGATTACGAAGCGCACATGGCGCTGTCATCTGTCGGTCAGGCGCAGCTGCTCAGCACCACGCTCCAGCGAACCGTTGCGGAGTTTCAGCCTCTCTCGTTGGCAGTCCTCGGCGTCGCGGGTGGCAACGGTTTGGATGCCGTCGAGCGCGCCCTAGTCCACCGTGTGGTCGCCCTCGACTTCAACGCTGATTACCTTGCTCTTTGCTCCCGGCGTTATGCGTCGGCTTTTGACGCGTTCGAGCCAGTCTTGCATGACTTATCGCACGGGCCACCCGCCATTGCTCCGGTCGAGTGCGTCTTTGCGGGGCTCGTGTTGGAATATCTTCGCGTCGAGTCTTTCTGCGATTACTTGGCATCCTTGCTTACTCCCGCCGGCAGTTTCGTCGCGCTGTTGCAGTTGCCATCTCCGACACTCCCGGAGATTAGCCCTTCTCCTTTCCGCAGTCTCACACGCCTTGAATCCGCGTTCCGTTTTGTTGAGCCGTCACGCCTGCACGATTGTCTTTCGGCTCACGGCTTCTCGCGTATCGCCGCTGACCAATACGACCTCGAGTACGGCAAGTCGTTTCACTATGCCTCCTACCGAGTCCCGAACGCGGCTTAACTGTTGCGTGGAGCGGACGGGGACCAGCCGTTAAGCTCACCCACGATTCGGGCGTCAGGGCCGGCTGGTCTCCGCCGCTCACGCACGTCGTCAAGTTTCTCCCCCTGCGCATTCGGGTTCCCTTATTGCCCACTTGACACAAGCCCTTAGGTATGCTTGCGGGTAAGATGCTGTTGCTGGCCTCAGGCCGCCTGCAATGTCCGGCTATGTTCTCTGCCAGGCGGCTCGGCTGCGATAGATGAGAGTCAGTTCCTCCGTTATGAGTATCCTCGACATCCCGCAATCAGGGAAACGCGGCCTCTCTGTCTCGATGGGTGGCCGCTACGGCCAGGTGAACCGTGCGCTCGTCATCCCGAGCAAACCCCGAACCGCCGCGCAGCTCAACGTCCGGCAGCTCATGTCCATCCAAGCCGCCGCCTGGCGCGCGCTGACCCAGGCGCAACGGGCGGCCTGGATCGCTACCGCGGCCTTGGCGAAGTCCCGGAGTCAGCTTGGCCAGAGCGGCCCGCTGACGGGCAGCCAGTTGTTCGTGAAGGTCAACCTCAATCTCACCCTGTTCGGGCAGCCCGCCGTTGTCAAGCCGCCCGCTCAGCCCGTGTTCCCGACGCTGGCGCCGCAAAATCTAGTCATCACGAACGCGGGGGGGGGCGTCATCGCGATCCAACTGACCTGTCTGATCGACCCGGGCGAAAACACCATCGTGCGCGCCGCGGACCCGCAGAGCGCGGGTCGTCAGGTCTGCAATGACTTCCGCATCCTGGGCGTCTGCCCGGCACCGGTGCTGGGCGCCTCGGACATGACCACGCTCTACAACGCCCGCTTCGGCCTGCCGGCCGCGGGGAGCAAGGTGTTCGTGCGGTGCAACCAGTTCGTGGACGGCTACGAGGACTTGCCGCACGAGTTCTACGCGATCGTGCCGGCTTCAGCGTAAGCGAAGCCTCGGCCGACCTCCCTCTGCGGAGGGGGCTTTGCTGGCGTCCAAAGACCGCCCACGACACTCGGAATCCGGAACGAGCACCGACATCACCCGCGCAGCGCCCAGTACCTGCGGGCGCCCAGAAAGCAATTTCCTATCAGTTCTGTTTGGCGGACCCCGATCGGCTACAACCCTACGGGACAGAAGGTTTATTACTTTATCTTCAGCGTTTTTACGGAACGATGGAAAGGGATCAAAAACCACTTGTATGCGATGGGAGCTGTCCCGGTGTTCAAAGGCGGCCAAAAGGACATGCCGTTTCTCCCGCTGATCTGGGTCAGTTACGGAATGGCCCCAACCAATTCCACCTATCTGGGATCGGGGACCAACCGCGGCATGTATGCTGCCCCCGGCATCCCCGACGCGCTCGTGCCCATGCTCAACGCTGATGGTGACATGCCCGCACTTTTTCTCGGCGATCCGCATTTGCCCTGGGGAAATGCCTCTACCTTTTTCATGGGGGCTGCCGTTGACCAGGACAACCCTCCGGAGACTGGCCAGCCTGATATGGTGACCAGGCTGGTTTCGTGGTGTCCCACCAACATCGTGCTTGAGACCGTACCGACTAAAACGAACTATTTCTACGGCATCGCGGTTGAATCGACGACGAACTTGGCACGCCCGCGCTGGCTGGATGTCGCCAATTCCGGTTGGAACACAACCCCACCCGTCGGTAGCAACTATCAGTTCTCGGTGCCCATCCCCCCCGGCCAGACGCAGCGGTTCTTCGGAATCCGCGATTGCAGTTGGAGCGGGATGTATTTGTTTGAAGCGGGGTATCCCGGACTGCAGGACTGGGGCAACACCACCAACGGGTTGTTTCCCGCCCCCACGAATTTCGCCATCCCAACGCCCATTCGCCCAACCAACATCTTGCATACGCCCTATACCGGCCCAGGACCAGTGGTGGCCGCCGCGCAGCCTCTCTCCTTCCAGCCCAAGGTTTCGCTGTCCGATGCGTTGGCTTCGCTTCAGTACTCGCCTGCCGAGGCGCAAGCCTCCTTTGCCAAGTCCTCCGCCCAATCTTCATTCATGGCGGCAAGCGCCCCGGCGGCAGACGATGGGGAGCTATCCTTTGATCACGATGGGCGGGTGGTGCTGTGGCGGAGCAAGACCGCGACGAAGACAAGGAACGCTAGTTCCAAGGCATCTATTCCCCCGGACCAACTACGCGCCAAGGACCCGGCCGGGTTCTATGCTCCGTATGCCTCGGCCGACCGGTTCATTGCGCAGTTTAGCAACCATTTTGGGGGAGCGAATCCAATGAGCGGATTTCGCGCCCAGATCGCGGAGCGCGACGGTCTGGGGATGAGTCATGTGCGTTACCGGCAATCCTTCGAGGGCTTGCCGGTGTTTGGCACCGAGTTGGTGGTGCATGTGGATGCTAATGGACAGGTGACCACCGCCAACGGCCTGGCCGCCAAAGATCCCGCCGTGTCGGTTACGCCGACGGCAGACCTCAATCAAGCCCGGGAGACCGCCCTTAGCCTGTGGCGACAACAAGCGGGAAGCCAGGTCGGCGGGAGGGTTGTTCTGGAAGAACTGGAGGTGTTTTGCCCCCGGCTTTTCCTGTGCGATTCGACTCCCGAATTTTCCGCCACGGATGTGGCGGGTGGGGCAAACCGGCCCAACATGCCGGAGAACGATGTGGTGCCGGGGCAACCGACCGGCTGGGTGAACTCGGATTACCTGACCTGGCGCATTCGGGTGGCCGGCGAGCCGGGTGAACCGGACCTCACCTATTTTGTGGATGCCCATAACGGCAAGCCCCGTTGGGTCCTTTCCAACCGCATGCGCCTCACCAACCGGCAAATCTACTAAGCGAACAGTGGGACGAACCCCGCGTCCGCCACGCTCGCCCGCTCGGAGGGGCAGCCACCGACCGGCATCAGCTATGTGGACAACTGGTATGACGGGTTTGGTCGCTTTAACGACTTCCTCAAGACTGTGTTTGGCCGCGACGGAGCGAACGGAATGGGCGGTTTGAACGTGGCCGACGGCGGTCTGAAAGCCATCGTTGGCCTCGGGGCCGCGCGCTTCACCCCGGACCTGGGGGGATCCATGTATTACTCACCCAGCCAGTCCTCGGACACGCGTATCGAGACCACCACGGAATGGGCGGATCTCAAAAGCCTGGCCCACGAGTACACCCACGGGCTGGAGTATTTCACGCACCCGCCCTCGGGCATGACTTACCAAAACCAGCCCGGGGCGCTCATGGAAAGCACCGCGAACATCCTGGCGGAATACTTCCAGAAGCACCTCACGGGCACGAACGACTGGTGGATAACCTCCACCAACTTCATGCATGGCAGCAATGAGTACTTCCAGGGGTTCCAAGTCCTGATGAGCGACCCCTGGCAGGACGGCACTCTTTATCGATGTCGCTCACTGAAATCAAGCCGGGTTTGCTCACGAAAACTGAGCCAGCCTGGAGGGGGTGGCTCAGCAATAATGAGCAGACATCAGGTGCAGGCGCTGGGACGCCTATTGCATATGAAGGGGCTGGCTCCTGTTCATGCGCATGAACACCGTGAAGCCCTACTTGGAAAGGAAAAATGACTCTTAACGAATGGCTCACTTTAAGTGAGCGCAGGTGGTCCTATTCTCGTGAGCGCCATCTCACAGCCTCTTCATGCACTGGCGCTCCCATCACGCAAAGCCTCAGCATCAATCCCTGACCGATTTCCAATCCGCTATGGGCGAAGACAACCTGACCAAGGCGAGGGCATTTGTTACCCACCAACGCCCCAAACTGTGAAAATCTCTTCATGCATACGCGCTGGGGATTAAAGGTTTAAGGAACTTACTCGTTGACACCACAGCCCCAAGTGGCAGCATCGCACTCGATGAGCGAAATCGAAAAACAACCTTGCGTCGTCCACCCAGCGGTCAGTGCGAGCGAGAATTCCATCTGTACGCCGCAGTCTTTTGGCGACCGGCTCCAAGGACCGACGACGTAGTCCCCGGAGAGCACTGAAAATGGCTCGATTTCTTTGCACGGCGGATCTCCATATCGGACGTTACTCTTCGGTCGGCACCGATACGAGCGGAGATGATTACAGCGCGCTGGCGACCTGGGAGCGCATTGCTGAAATGGCTATTGCGGAGCAGGCCGATGCAGTTCTGGTCGCGGGCGATTTTTACGACTCGGCATCGGCGCAGTACGAGAGCCGCAAACGCGTTAAAGGCAGCTTAGAGAAGCTACGGGCTCGCGGCATCGTGACACTAGCGGTCGCCGGCAACCATGACCATCATGCCTTGCTGGATTTCGCGAGTCTTCATAGGGATCTGATCTACGTGTTCCCGCCGGGCCAGTGGGATGAGTATAGAGTCAAAGGCGTGCGCATCCTCGGCCGATCCTTTCCAAAGGAGTATCATCGCGATTCGATGTTGTGCGACTTTCATTCCGCTGACGCCGCCATGCCTACCGTGGGACTTGTGCATGCTGATGTTCAGGGCCAAGGCGATTACGGGCCGACACCCCTCGCCGACTTTGCTAATAGCGGCGTGTCAGCCTGGGTTGTGGGACATGTACATGCGCCTCAGCGATACCTGGATGGACAAGTCGTTTACCCCGGCTCTCCGCAAGCTCTTGATTGGGGTGAGACGGGGGACCATGGCGTCTGCTGGCTTGAGATTGGAAACGGGCAGCCCAGGTTCGGAGACTTGGTCCCGATTTCGAGCGCTTGCTATCAATACACTGATGTTCGTCTTGCACAGCACGAGTCGCTAGACGAGGCATTGCTGGCCAAGGGACGGGAACTCAGGACCAGCAAGTCCGTCCTATCGATACAGTTTCGCGTCGATCTGCGCCTCGACGCGCATGATGAGCGCCAGTTTCCTTCCTCGGCGCCCCTCGAAAATGACTGGTACGAGGTTTGCAGCAAGTCAAGAGCGTGCGAGGTGAACCTGGAAGCCGAGGCGCAGCAACCGGATGCAAAAGGTCAGGCCGCCCGACTGCTGCTGGGGCTTGAAGGCAAGGGTAAAATCGAGTGGCAGGATCGGGCAAGCCAGCTGGTCCTGCAGCTTCAGAACCGAATGAGCAATGAGCGAGGGAAACTGAGGCTGCCTCAAAGCGAAAGTGTTCGGGTACTTTGCCAGGCCGGCCCAGACGATGCCGCCGAAGCAGTCCGGCGAATGCTCGAGAGGATTCTGATGATCGAGGGGAATGCTCAATGAAGGTGAAGGTATATCTAAAGTCCATCCAGGCACATGAACTCCATTCGCGACCTTACGACGGACTGAAGCTGGAGGATCTCAGTGACGGTGTGACGGTCGTATATGCGCCCAATGCGGCCGGAAAAACAGTGCTGGCGCTTGCCGCCAGTCACGTGTTGCGTCCTTGCGCGCTGACGGACACGGATCGTATTACGGCGTGCATTCAGATCGAAGAAACCATCCACGATGTGAACCTGCGCGGTCCCAGGCAGGATGCTCCCTGGCCACAAAGCGCGCGAGATGGCTTGTACCGTCTGTCGGTTGCGGACATCATCGTGAAGCCATCTGAAGAAGACCAGCAGCGCATACTGGAGGCGCTAGCCGGCGGCATTAGTCTGGCGGGTGTTGGCGCTTGCAGCGCGGGCCGGAGGCCGCCCGACATCCCTGCTGCATGGAAAGAACTGAGTGATCGCCAACAAAAAGCGGCGAGGCTTGCAGCGGAGGAAGCCCGCCTCCCGGAATTGGAGGAACAGCTCAGACAGGCCAGGCAGGCGAAGGAGGATGCGGCTTTTCTGAGCAATTGGCTTAGTGCCAGCGCCATCGAGCAGACAATTGGCGAGCTCGACGCCGGCACCGCTCATATCAAAAACCATTACTCCGGCATCGAGAAGCAAAGCGATAATGCACTGGCGCTCGTGAGCGGTGCCCACTCGGCCTACGGAGAGGCCTGCGAGGCGCATACCTTTGCAGAGAGCGGCCTGGACAAGTTCGGAAAGCAGAAGGCGCCAAGGCCATTGCAAGCAGCAGATGAAGGTACGCTGCGTGGGTACGAAGCCGAATTTGATCAGTTGTCGGGAGAACTCACAAGCGGCCAGATCCAGCAGCAGATGGCCATCTTAGCGGCTGAAGAAGCGAGGAGGAGGTTGGCTGATATGGGCGCGGAATCTGCTCCGGTGCCTCTCGCGCCAGCCGACAAGCAAACGCTTATTAGGCTGGTGGAACGGGTGAAACAGGCCGAGGAATCCACAGTGAAGGAAAGGCAAAGGCGAGACGATGCTCGGACCGCCTGCAACCATGCGCAACGGAATTTCAAAGATGCCGGCGGCGACCTCGATCAGCTACCTATAAACCCTGCCAAAGCAGACGATCTTCACCGGGCTATTGAACTGGATGCTGAGATCGGAGCGAAGACCATGGAGAATAACCATGCGCAAGCCGCTCTCGCAGAAGCGAAAAAGGCCCTTGAGGATGCAAGAGAACGGCTGCCAGGAGCGAAGGCACCGGCTCGGCAGGTGAGCAATTTGCTCTTGCAGGAGCCGAGGATCGCCAACCTCATGGATGCCTACAGAAAAGTGCGAATCCAAAAGGAGGCATTTGATGCGGTAGCTGAACAGCTTCGGAATCAAGCCGTTGAGGCGACGAGGGGCGCGGCAAGAACCTCTGAAGCCGAAACAGCCCTAAGAGACTGGCTGCGGTCCGTATCCGAGCCGCCCAAGCCCTTCCGTAAGGGGCCACTGTTCATCGTCGCCACAGTCTCTGCAACAGGTGCGGTGGCGGTTGGCGCAGTCGCAGGATGGGTTTGGGGGACGATACTCGCGGTCTGCGGCATTGCCGCGCTCATGGTCGTTGTGATGTGGATCCGTGAGGTGTCCTCTGTGACGCAACTCCAGGAGTCAGCCGCAAAGCGCGTTCCCCCGCAGTGGCAACCGCAATCATGGACCTGCGACGCTGTAGCCTCATCCCTTGCCACAGTCATTCACCAAATCCAGGTGGCAGCAGTATTGCACAAACTGCATGGAGAAGAGCAGGCGGCAGCCAGTGCGCTGGATACGGATAGTCCGCGCGAACATCTGGAGAAGCGTATCGCAATCTTCGAGAAAGAGACGGGGATCAAAGGGCAGAACCTTGCCGATTATGACCTCGCCAATCTGATCCATAATCTACAGGCGCTAGGGAACGCGGAGGATTGCTTCGCATCGGCGACTGTCCACTCTTCGAACGTACGGAGCTGCCTGGAATCCTTGAGGGAAGCGCTTTCCAGCTTGATCCACGCTACGATCGGCGCGCCCGCGTCTATCACGACCGGGGCGGCGGCTAAACTCTGGGCTGACCGCCTCGACACGCTGCGGCAAACTAATGTCGCGGACCGGATGCATGAGGAAAGTGTCAGATATCGCCAGTCCGAGAGCGAGAGTGCAGAGAGGGATCTCCGGGGGTTCTTCGAGCGCTTTCATTGGCCTTGGGCGGGTGATGCGCCAACTGCGAAAGATCAGTTTCTCAGGTGGTTTGAGGCTACCGAAACGGCGAATACCGCTGTCGCCGCTTCGGAGGGGGCTGACGACCAAGTCGCCAAAGTCTTAGGCCGGTTAAAGACTGTGGAGAACGCCATTCAGGAGCTTTTGGATCGCTACGGATTCCCAACGGCCGACAGCAAAAACGCCCGGGCCGTAACCGAGACTTTCCGGGAGTGGTTCAAAACCACTGACCGTCTAAATAGATCTGAAGAGGCATCGGCTAAGGCGAAGGAGAGCCTTCAGCAAGCGTTGAGCGATAATGGCATTCCTGCCTTCACCAAGGAAAAGGAATTAACTCTGGAGGATCGTCGGCTGGAGTGCCAGCGGCGGGCCAAAGATGGCCTTCCGAAGTTGCGCGAATTAAGCAAGCAGCGCGAGACAGATAACCGGGAAAGGACGCGCCTGCGGAGTCAGACCGACTGGGATGAGCTTTTTGCGCGGCTCGGACTTGGGAACGAGCCGTCTCCAGAGGCGGTGTCAGCCAAAAAGGACGAACTCCTGGGGCATGCAGGTCTCGAGACAGAAATCACAGAGAAGACCGCCGGGACGAGAGCGCTCATTGGCGCGGCAGAGAGTGCCAATGACCTGCAAGGCGCTCAGAATGCAATGAGCCGGGCAGTCGAGCAGATGGAACTATGGCTGCGAAGGAAGCAGGAGGAACTGGCCGCCGCCGATGTGGTAAGCTGTATCAGCGAAGCAGTCCGATCTGAGGCCACGCCGGTTATCGTGAGGAGCACCAATCAGTACCTGTCAGCCTTGAGCGACGGCCGTTACGACAGGATCGACGTTATCGGCAGCCAGGTTTACGTGACTGACATGATGGAAGCACAGAAAGAGAAAAGGGTCGATCAACTTTCCACGGGCACGCGAGTCCACCTTGCATTTGCCCTGCGTCTGGCGGCCATCGAGGCGTCCGAGGCGAACCAAGGCTATGCGTTTCCCCTTCTCCTGGACGAGGTCATGGCGACATCCGACTCTGACGCGAGCACAGCAATCGCATCGGCACTACAAGTCGTAGTTGAGAAACGTCAGGTGATCATGTTCACCAACCAACCGGATGACGTAAGCGTGATGCGCCGTGCATTTGGAGAAAGTCTCCTCGTGAAAACGCTCGGTCACGCGATAGTCCCGGTCGTTGCTCCACCCGTCGAAGCCCCACCCGTTCGGCCACAGGTCATCCCGGACGGCCACATTCCGCTCTTTTCCTCGGCGAGCCAATGGCCTCCGAATTTGTTTGTTGGCCTAATTGATGGTCTCGACGGCAGGTGTCGCACTGTATATGAAGCCATGTCGCGAGGCAACCAGAGCCAGTGCACTCGAAATGAGGCAGTGCTCGCGGCGGTGGAGGCCGTTCGCTCGAAAGTCGCGGGGGCCTGCCGCACACTGAGTCGAAGCGCTTTGAGTGGAGTTGACTGGATAACGCTTACCTTCCGTGAGCGGGCAGAGAAGTTAGTGGATAGCCTCGGCGGCAATCCGAGGAAGTTTCTGGAGGGATTCCGCGACATGAAGAGCATGCGGAGCGCGAACATTGAAGCCTGTGAGCACTGGCTCCTCGAACAGAACTATTTGACTGAGATGCCTACGGCCGATGAACTGCGAGAGATAGCCTCTGGCAAACTGCCCATCGATCTGCCAGGTCGCGATGACGTGGTAAGTAGAATATGCGGTCTATTCGTTCGGTCTGCGTCGTGATAAGAATGGCATACGACGCCCCGAGTTGAGTATCGGCAGCACAGCAGGCGCGGTTTTCATTTAGGCAGATGCTGATTCAAGGTGTTGTTTCGGTGAGCGTGCGTAGCCGCAAAACTTCTCGGCGGGCGGCTTTTCCAGGGTGCCGGGATCAGACATCGACCCGCCCACCCCAAAGCCCTGGATGTTCAACACGACGCCGCAGCTCGGATCGTATTTGGCCAGTCCAGCCTCCGGCGGGGCGGGTGAAGATGTCTTCGGCGCCACCGCCGCCAGCAAATGGCTCGCCAAGTGGAGCACCCGCACCCGGGGCATCAACAAATAGCAGGGGGCTTCCATCTTTCATCGGCTTGCGAGGCATCTCGCGAGCAGTTGGGCCAGCACGCCGGGCAGTTCTTTGGCGGTCAGATTCACCCGGCTAACCTCGAAGAAGTCAGCCAATTGCTGCGTTTCCGGCCCCAGGCCCAGCCCTATCAAAACAATGCCTTCGCCAGCCAGTCGCATGATTTGGGTTTGGACGGATAGTGCGTCGTGCGGCACGCCATCGCTGAGGACAAACACGAAGCGGTCCCGGAAGGGCGATCCCGCGAGGTCAGCCGCGACCAGTTCCAGCGCCCCGGCGAGATTCGTGCCGCCATCAGCCGCCTCCGGCAGTGTGCCAAGCCTGGCCCGGACCGCGTCCGACAGCGGTTCATGGTGCTCCAACAATCGCTCCGCCTCGCCTGCGAAAGCATAAATATTGAGCGGCACACCCGCGCGCTGACATACCTCGCTCAACAGCACCACGCCGTGAAACGTCTCTTGAATGTTCTCCCCGTCCATCGAGCCGGATCGGTCCACCACAAGGCTGAAGTGCGCGCTAATCTTCTTGGGAATCAATGGCCGACGCCAGAGCCGGTCGTAAGCACGCGGATCGGCTTCAAATCGCATGGCGGCGCGCAGCAGCACCCGCGTTCCCCAGGGGCAGCCGTCGCGGAAGCGGGTTCGTTTGGTGGCCTGGAACCAGCGCAAGAGACTCTCGGCCACCTGCTCGATTGCTGCAAACTGGCGACGCCAGGCTTGGTTGTAAGAGCCCAGGCCGGTGGTGCCAAGTTCGCGGCCCGGCTCTTCCCCAGCGTATCGCGGCATGCAAATTTCCACGCCAGGAGGCAAAGAGCCCACCCTATGTTGTCCCGGCATGGTCTGGAGGAAACGGACGAAGAAAATCTTCAGCCACCGATCATTCAAAGCTCCAGGCGGCAGGAGTTGCTGAAAGACCGGCAGAATGTCCCGATGGACAATGGACCACATCCGGTATTGCGCAAGGCGGACGGCCTGTTCATGTGAATCCGGCGGGTGCTCGTGGTCACGCGCGGCGTAGCAATAGGAAACCGCGCTCGCGGTGTAGGCTTCCGAGACGCCTCCGAGGGCACGCGGCTGGGAGGGTAATGCCTGCAGTATTTCCTGGAATGCGGGCCAGACAGCGTCCACTGCCTGGCAGACTTTATCGTCCATTGGTTCAACATCCTTCTTGAACCACCACCGGCTTGCTATCCCCTTCAGGAACTGCGGCGCGAGCGGGATTTGCTCCTTGTCCGCCGCTAGCGGGCGGAACAAGCTGTCGTTATACTCTCGAACCCAGGGTGTGCAGCCTGGGAAACGAACCTGCATCCAAGTCTCGATCCGGCAATCTTCGAGCAAGTTTAACAGTGAAAAGAGCCGCCAATCCTCGATGATGGATTGAGGAGCGATTTCAGAAAGGCGAGTGATAGCCGCATGGGCGCTTTCGTGCAGGACAAGTCCGCGGGTAAAGTCGGCCGTCTCGATTCCAAGCCGTCCACCATCAACCGAAATGGTGTGGGTCCGCTGGTTCCAGGACCAACCGCTCCCCGCCTCCCCGACGACCAGGCGCAAGTCTGACCGGCCCGCCGTCATCCGCGCAAGCTGCTCCAATTCGTCCACAAAAGGTGAGCGAGGGAAGGATGGCTTCTGTTGAAAAGATAGCAAATGGTGAGCAGGGAGATTCCAAGCAGGGCGTGTGTGCAGCCGATGCTTGACCCTGCTTCCACGAAAAGGAGGTATTGGCTGGTTCATCGCTTGTCATCCCTCATCTTTCACTCAATCCGGCAGCACGCAGCAACGCAACTGCCGCATTTCGGTCCGTCCGATCACCAATGCGCCTCATGTAGGCATCTTCGATGACCTGGCGGATTTGCGCCCCTGCCGGGGCGTCCGGGTTTTCCACCCGCGCCCGTCCCAGTAGCTTGAGACAGTTCAGCAAAGTCCGCCGCGTAAAGACATACCGTTCACGCCGGGTTCGGCCAAGTGAAGGGGCAGCGCCACCCATGCCGGAGGCCTGGCACAACGAGGCATGGAACAGCGCCAGGCGCGGCAACACTTCTCGAATCCCATCAATGGCTGCCAGTTCCGGATGAACTGGCTTGGTCGGCGGCGAGTAATACAGGACTCCTTCAAAAGCGAACTCGGGTTGCTCACCAAAGACGAGGCAATTGAGCATCGCCGCGAACTCCGCCTCGCCGGGAACATCCGCATGTTGCCACACCGACCAACGGTCGCGAAAAGCCGGGCTCAAGACGGAGCGCCCCGCGTACTCGGCTGGGTTCATCGTCCCGAACAGATGAAAACCGCGGGCAACCGGCACCGTCCCGCCAGGGCCGAAAACCGTGCCGTCCCCTTCGGTTAAGGCCAGGGATGGTGGTTGCTCGATGACTGGATTCAAGCGTTCGAGAACCTGGGGCTCCGCAAGGTTGACTTCGTCCAGCAGAACCCACCAGCCATGGCGCATGGCTGTCGGAATACACCCTTCCTGAAAACGCCACGAGGGCGTCGCCGACGGTCCGGCGGCCGACGAAGGATTCCATTTCGACCAAAGGTCCGGGCAGTTGGCCCTGATGGGGGCCGACCTTGTGTCCTGCTCGCCACTTCGCCGCTTCCCGCTCACGAGCACTGTGTTGGGGCCGGGGTCCTGCCGTGCTCCCCCGGGCACATAGCGGCCCACCAATTCGCTGGTGTCGGACTGACCGTTAAGGTTGATGCGCAACACAGGGTGGCCGATCAAATGAGCGACCCACCTTATGGAGATGGTTTTGGACGCGCAGGTTTCCCCCTCCAGCATCACCGGCAGGCCGTTCCGAACTCCCATGGCCACCGCGCGCGCGTTCTGAAGAAAGCAACCGTCCAGGCACAGGTGGCGGAACCATTCCTCCGCAGGGACCAGCGGGCTGGCGACATCGGAGCGGCACAATTCCTGGTCGAGGATGCGAACTGAACCGGATTTGATCTCAATCGCTGCTCTTCTGGGCAGTCCCACAGCAGGAACAGGAGCAACGGCGTTCTCGAGTGCGGAGATGAACTCGCACCAGGGCGTCACTGGCAGCCGCGCCTTTCTTGCAGCTTCAAGGGCCAGCGAGGCGTCTTCCGGCCCAACCACCATGGCATCCGCGCAACTGATGGAGGGTGCCAGCTCAAACCCATGCTTCACGAGCCGGGCTTTGGCTTCAGTTTCCTGCTGCTGGCCAAAGCCACGCAGGCATATCTTTTTTCCTTTTACGGGTGTATTCATATCAAAAGCTTCGGTCAATTTCTGCGAGCAGTTCCTGCAACGCCGGATCGTTGGGCGGTTCTACGGTTTCCGGCGCGTTCCCGTTTTCATCGGACGGGAACGCAGAAGAAGGTTGAACTGGAACGATGTCCGCAACACCAAGACTTTGAGCGGCGCTGACCACCTCCGCCCTGGTTTCCTTGTCCGAGTCCTGTGCCAGATCCACCAGGCGCTGGATTATCCGGTCCCGAAAGGAAGTTTGCAGCAAACGCGCCCCAACGCCTGTGGCCAGCCGGAGGGCGTTCCGGCGCAAGTCGGAGTGTATCGACGAGGAGACGCGCAGGAAAGCAGCGGCAAGCTCCGCCGAGTCGGTTTCGAGAAACGCAGTCCGCACCACTTCTGGGTCGCTCCATTCAAGGGACTTTTCGGCCCACTCACCCTTCCGCCCGCCACCAAAGACCATCGTGTCAAGCAGCACTCGGGGAGGACACCCTTTGGCCCAACCCGTCGAGAACAGGGGCTGTAGCGGGAAGGGCAACAAACCTGCGTGATCCAAAGCCAGTGCTGGGACGCCGAGCCGGCGCAGGGGCGCGCCCTCCTTTCCAAATGGGTTCCGATTACGCGGCAGCCAGCGAACGGCAGCGCCAGCCACGATTCGATACTCGCGGGTCATTTGCAACAGAAGCGCCTCGGCCGATTCCCGCACATCACCTTCCTGGGTCAGCACCAGGCCAATCAAACGGCCAGCGTTCTCCGGTGATTCGGGCAGCGGCCCGCCAATCTTGTGGCCGAGGCAGCATCGCAACTCAGCCGGAGATGCCCCACAATCATCGGCAGCTCCAGCCAGCAAACCGCCCGTCAGTTTCAGCAGGTCGGTTTCGCTATTAAACGCAGCCTCGACCCAGAGCTGTTCCAGCACCTTGAGAAACGTGGGCCGCTTGATCAAATAGGCCGCGCAAAACATCGAGGCCAGGTCCGAATCCCCCGGATCTCGCAGCCACGAAGCCACTTGCGATTCCGAACAACGCTCCGGAAAATCGAACCAGTCCTGGACGGCAACAGGCAGGCGAAGAACACCCGTGTGTCTGAGCGCAGCAATTTCCGACGTGAGCCAATCAAAGATGCATCCGCACGGTTCCCCCAGGGCCAACATAACTCGATTTAGCGCGCGCGCTGCATCATGGCCCAGGGCAAGGGACTGCCCTCGTAACCCCTCGACGCGGATGGCTGCCGAGTTCGGCAGGCCGGCAATCAACAGCGCATTGAGAAGACTCTCGAACCGCCCTTCGTCGGTGAGTTGGCCAGCCACCTGAATTACCTGCTCCAGCGGCGGGTTGCTGCAACGCCCGAGAGCCAACCCAAGTGTCGTTGCCAGGCATCGCACTACATCCCGATCCTGGTCGGCTTGCAGCCGGGCCAGAAGAAGACCGGCCAAGCGGTGCAGCCATTCCTCGCCAAGCCGCTCCACCATCGGTCCGCAGCTCAGCACAGCCTCCGCAAGCCGCAACGCCTGCACCCTTTCGAGCCATCCTGCGGTTCCCAGCAACCCATCCAACCGATCAATATCACCGGACTCGACAAAAGCCAGGGCCCGCCAACCATGCTCCACCGTCTCCGCACGAAAACGGGTGAGCATAGACTCCGCCGAAATCTCCCCGTCTGGCACACCCAGACGCGCAAGACAGGCAACGACCGACATGACAATCTCGCGATCCTCGCTTTGCAGAATGCGGCAGACCAACGGTCCGAGCGGGCGCAACCCACTTCTTCCGATGCACTCGATCAGCGCCACTGCATGGGTGCTATCGGGAACCCGGAACTGCCCACCACAGTCAAAAAATGCCTCCATCACTTGCATCCATGTCCCCAACCGGTCCCTGTCAGGACGCCCTTCTAGCAGGAACTCCAGCACCGCCGCTGGCCCAGCAGGTCCGCCAAACGAGGGGTCACAACCGGCGGCAATTGTGTATTTGGTCCACTGTGCCACCGCAGTTTCTTTCTGATGTATGGGCAGTAAAGCGGCAAAAACGGCCTGCGGCGCCGAGTGCCCCTGTTGGAGTGAGGCGATCCCCTCGGCAATGACAGGAAACATCGCCACCCCCGGGTGAACCAGATAATTGTGTTGGGGATCCCGCCCCCACAGCCGCCAGTAAGGCACCAATTGCGCCAGGGGGACACCGTCTGGGGGGAATGGCGGCGCGCAGGGCGCAAGCCCCATCTTGACCAGGCGTTGGGCAAGAACGGACGGCAATGGAGCCTGGGTGTTGCTATTGCCTTGTTGGAGGAGTTCCGCCGGCGCCGCGGAACGACTCCTCACCAGGTTGCCTGCCTCGGCTGCTGCGGCAGTCGCCTGGTGCGGTTCAGATGTGCTTTTGTTATTCATGTCGCCACTATAAATGAGGGGGTGTGACAATTGTAGTAGCTGGGCCCATCTTTGCGCATTTTCGCCACGCTTGCACCCACGCGCAGATTTGTTTTAGATGGAGTGCCGTTATGCAAAAAGAACAGAGCCGGTTGATCTATTCGCCGTCTGACCTGACAAAGTTCATGGAATCTCCATTTGCCAGTTGGATGGACCGGCTTTACAAGGAGCATCCCGACCGCGTCACGCCTGACGAGGACAGCGCCGAAATGAAACTGGTCGCCGAGGCCGGGAACAAGCACGAGCAGGATTACCTGGGCCAACTCAAGAAGGATGGCCGCGACGTTTGTGAAATTGCCAAGACCAGCGCCGCCGAGGCCAGGCGGCAAACGGTCGAGGCTCTTCGAGGCGGTCGCGAAGTGATCTATCAGGCTTGCCTGGAACTGGCCGAATTTCGCGGTTATGCAGACTTCCTTGTCCGAGTCCCAGGCAGAGCCACCCCCATCTACGAAGTCCATGACACCAAGCTGGCCCGCTCGGTGAAACCCTATTACCTGGTGCAGCTTTGCTGCTATTCAGAAATGCTCGCCGCGCTCCAGGGTGTCGTGCCGGAACGCATCCATGTGGTCCTGGGCAACGGCATGGTCGAGTCATTCCGGGTCGAAGATTTCTGCCATTACTATCGGCAACTAAAGGCGGGGTTCCTCGAACTGATGAAGCATTTTGACGCGGACCAACCGCCGCCCGCTCCCGACCCCCGAGCAGACCATGGCCGGTGGCAAGCATACGCCGACAAAATCCTGACCGACTGCGATCATCTTGCCCAGGTCGCCGGCATCAACGTCAGCCAGATCAAAAAACTGTCGGCAGCCGGCATCACCACCGTCGCAACCCTGGCCAACGCCGGCAGGAAACCCGTTCCCAAGCTGGCCGCAGCAGTCTTGAATCGGTTGGTGGAACAAGCGGACCTGCAGGTCCAGACCCGGGAGTCGCGCGTGGCGGCGAATGAAACCGAGTTGATTCGTCCGGTTTTCAAGGTCATCAAGCCCGATCAGGACTCGCCCCGTCGTGGCCTCGAACTGCTCCCGCCACATTCGCCACTGGATGTCTATTTCGACATGGAGGGCTTTCCACTGGTCGAAGGCGGGCTGGAATACCTTTTCGGGGCCATATTTCATGACAAGGGCAAGCCGGCTTTCCAGGACTGGTGGGCGCACGACCGGGCGGAGGAGAAGTCCGCCTTCGAAGGGTTCATTGACTGGGCACATGCCCTTTGGAAGCAGGACCCAGCCATGCACATTTACCACTACGCCAGTTACGAGGTCTCGGCGATGAAGCGACTGCGCCTGATGGAGCGCCACGGCACGCGTGAACAGGAAGTGGATGATCTCCTGCGCCACGGGGTCTTTGTGGACCTCTACCAATTGGTCCGCCAGGGGCTGCGCGTGGGCGCACCCAATTACTCCCTCAAATCCATTGAACTGCTTTACCGCGACAAACGGGCGGGTGACGTGAAGACTGCGGGCCAATCGATGGTTTATTACGCCAACTGGATGGCCAGCGGGCAGCCTCGGGATTGGCGGCAGTCAGGGTTGCTCCGCATGATTCGCGATTACAACGAGGATGACTGCCTGTCCACACTCCAGCTTGTCCAGTGGTTGCGCGATCTGCAGGCGGAGCGCGACATCAAGTTCCAGCCACCTGCGCAGGCCAAGCCGGACGAAAAGAAGCGTTCAGACAAGGCCATCGAGGCCGAAAGACGTTTGCATGAGCTCATCGCGGCGGCAGCGGCGAAGGTCTCCGGAGACCCCGCCAATTCCGAACAGGTCCGGATAACGGAATTGCTTGTTCATCTGACGCAGTTTCACCGCCGGGAAGCTAAACCAGCCTGGTGGCGGCTGTTCGATTGGAGGGACAAGGACTCGAATGAAGCCCAGGACGATCTCAACAGTCTTGAGAACCTCGCGCTCAATGGCGAGCAGCCAGTTCAGGTTAAGCAGTCTCTCGTTTACACTTACCTATTTGATCCGGCTCAGGACACCAAGATCTGCGCCGGCGACCGCGTTGTGTTGGCCGAATTAACCCTCCCTGAGGCCGAAGTAAGCGAGATTGATGGGGGCCAAGGAACCCTCAAGATCAAGATCAGCAAGCAGCAGTTGAATGCGCGGTTGGGTGGAATCATGCCCCGCTCGACCGCCATTTTCCTGCATAAGCTGGTCAGCCCCGCTCCCATAGACTCCTCCATCTGGGAAGTGGCCAACGCCTGGGTGAAAGCGGGAGTTTTGCCCGCCGCCCTGCGGCGCTTCCTTTTGCGTCTGCCACCGGAATTGCCGGGCATGAATACCAGCGATTCGCTCGTGCTA
>Ga0194053_10001034_pt1 | contig 18711 bp, 14 predicted proteins | sample SepL228m_MetaG_FD_161684 | JGI IMG/M metagenome (GOLD analysis project Ga0194053, IMG submission 161684) | Anoxic zone freshwater microbial communities from boreal shield lake in IISD Experimental Lakes Area, Ontario, Canada - Sep2016-L227-8m | ecosystem: Environmental > Aquatic > Freshwater >... | reverse complement strand
CAACTCGCGCATCGAGGTTTGTTGTGGAGCGTTGCTCAAGGCGTATTTAATTTGGCCGTTGGCATCGTTGCGCAACAGCAACCAGCGTTCGCTCTCCGGCGTCCGATCCGGGCTCAAATAAACCCGGGCCCGCGCGAAAGCTGCTACCAGTGGCCCTTTTGCGCCCTCGGCGATTTTGTGGGTTTGCCAGTTCCAGAACGACTTGGCTTGGAGCAACTGTTCTACCGTGCAGCCTTCGGACTGGAAGGACCGCCGGGGGGCGCACGCTTTGGGCCAGACTTTTCGGGTGCAGGCGATGTCCGCCAGGTAATCGCGCAACTTGACATGGAGGAAACGCTGGAGGCGGCGGATGCGCCCGCGCCAATCCCCGATGACTCATTCTAGTCGTTGCTACACCAGCGTGTGGTGAAGACCGCCAAAGCACGTTTTGAGGCCGGGCATTATGCTGATTCAGTTGAAGCCGCGTTGAAGGAACTTAACTCCGTGGTGAAAGCCTTGGTCAAGAAGGCCACGGGCAAGGAGCTCGACGGCGCTGACTTGATGCACCAGGCACTGTCACCGAAGAACCCCATTATCATTCTGGACGACCTCGGCACGGAGAGTGGACGCAATCAGCAGACAGGTTACATGGAGATTTTCGCTGGTGCGATGATGGGCATCCGCAATCCCAAAGCGCACGAGAATCTCACCATCACCAAGGAGCGCGCCATTCACCATCTATTTCTTACCAGCCTGCTTTTCAATAGACTGGACGAGAGAACCAATCTTAAATGACCAATGAGTGACGAACCACTAATCCGGCTTTTTCAACGCCACTACGCTGATCCCGTGGCGGCGGTTCGTCGCTTCGATGCACATCTGGCGTCCGTTGAGTTGCCATTCGATTTCCATGCGCAGCTTCGTGAGCTTACCTACCCGCCGCAGCCAGGATTGCCGAATGGGATGCCGTCCTTTATTTACTACTTCGTTCCAAACTCCCGGCGTGGCACGGACCAGCCGACAAAGGAAGACCCGCTCCATCCATCCTTCGTCAACGCTTGCGATGGTATCGGCCTCAATCTCGGATGCCCCGTGCGTTTGCTCCGGGCCTTGGATGCGCTTGCGCAATTGCCAACGGATGACCAGCAATCCCCGAGGGCGGGCCTTCGCACTGCGCCCGAACACCTCAGCACCATCGAAGAACTTCTTTGGCTCACGGGATGGAAGTCTCCTTCAGGGCAACGGCGGGGCGGTCAGTTCGCCGGGGTAAGCGGCGACGTGGATTGGGCATTGCAGGCGAGCAGCTACCCGATTTACGTGGAGGCCAAGTTTCGTCGTTCCGATTGGCCTCGGCTGTCCGACGGCAAAACATTTTCCCGTTTGGGGGAAGGCTTCCTTTCAAGCGCGGCCCATAAGTTTCCCGATCCGCCGCATGTCGCAGCCTTGCACATCGTGGGTATCACTACCTTCGATAACATTGACGAGGACATTATGCACGGCATTGGCCACGAGTTGGAGGCAACGCCGCAGATTCACGCCGTCGTGATCCGCAGCATGTTGCAAATGACACACGTCATTTCGATGAGCGTCGAGGTTCGCGACCGAGTGCTGGGGTTGCTCAATGTTCCGACCATCTCGGATTTTCCGGTAAACCACGGCGTCCTCTACCATCGCGAACAACGCGACAAGCGAATCGCCAGCCGCCCACCGCAGCAAGATGAGGTAAGACTGTCCAAAGCCGTTTGCTGGTCATTGCAGCCGCAGGGAGTTGTGCCTTTCCCAATGCCAGAGCCAGGGCTCTACCGTCTCAACATACCATCGCGCGGCAGTGACGGCGAACCACGATTTCAAATCGTCCCGAAATTTCTTATGTCTCCGCATGAAGCGGCGGGCCACAATTGAAATGATCCATCCTGATATGAATACAACTGACCCACTGATAGCCAAAGCAACAAGCGTGGAAGAACAATCTGACAGCGTTGTCGTTTCGTTTGGGGCTGAATGGCACGAGCCGCTACTACGAGAGCGATTCACTGCCGTGATAAGGAAGCGAGTGCCCAAGTCTCTCGATGCCAAATGGCTGTATTTCCATGTCAACGCGCCAATCAGTGCAATTGCGGCGCGAGCAGAAATTCGAGCTATCAAAGAAATGCCGTCTCAGCAGGCAGTGAAATAAACAAAAGAGCTGGCGCTGCCAGTTGCAGAAATCGAAAACTATTGTGCCGGTTCATCATCAATCGGCTGCTACGAACTTGGCCGATTCTTTTTCCCGAGAAAACCGCTGACCATCCGAGACCTCGCTGAAAGCATGGTCTATCACGCCCCGCAAAGTTTTTTTATTCTTTCCAGAGAAGCCAAGGCAGTAATCGACAAGTTGGCTGGTTTCAAAGCTTCCCTCACAAAACACACTTCGCCTAGCCGATGAGCATTAAAAAGAAACTGATCGAAGTGGCCCTGCCGCTCGAAGACATCAATCGCGAGGCGGCGAGGGAGAAGTCTATCCGGCATGGGCATCCGTCCACATTACATTTGTGGTGGGCGCGCCGGCCGCTCGCGGCGTGCCGTGCGGTGTTGTTCGCATCGCTGGTGGATGATCCTTCGGAATGTGTCGCGGAGTTGATGAAAGATTCCGCCAAACGAAAGGCGGCGGAGAAGGAACTAAAGGCTCGCAAACGATTGTGGGACGAGATGACGGACTTGCTCGCGAAAGCGCAGGCGAGCGGCATTTCCGCGCCTCCTCCCGGACCTGAGCCGAGGCTGGAGGAGATTGTCGCCGAGATTGAGCGGGAACGGCTGTTCGAGATCATCCGGGAATTGGTAAAGTGGGAGAATTCAAACAATGAGCGCGTGCTCAATGCAGCGCGTGCTGAAATCGTGCGTTCATGCAACGGCAACCCGCCTCCGGTTTACGATCCATTCTGTGGCGGCGGTTCGATTCCACTAGAGGCACAACGGCTCGGACTGGAGGCACGCGCCAGTGATTTGAATCCCGTGCCCGTTCTCATCAACAAAGCGCTCATTGAAATCCCGCCACAATTTGCAGGCAACCCGCCAGTGAACCCGGAGGCGCGGAAAAAACTCGGTGCGTCGGGATCTTGGAAAGGCACGGCGGGGCTGGCCGAGGACATTCGCTATTACAGTCAATGGATGCGCGACGAAGCAGAAAAACGCATCGGCCACTTGTATCCCAAGGTGAAGCTGCCGAAGGAACATGGCGGCGGAGAAGCGACAGTGATTGCGTGGTTGTGGGCGCGCACGGTTGCGAGTCCAAACCCGGCAGCCAAAGGCGCGCATGTGCCACTGGTTAGGTCGCTCTGGCTTTCTACAAAGGCGGGCAAGAAGGAGTGGGTTGAACCTGTCGTTGACCAGAGCACGATGACCTACCGATTTCAAGTCCGCACCGGCAGCGGCGAACCCCACGCTGGAACAGTTAGTCGCAATGGTGGTCTGTGCTTACTCACAAACAGCCCAATGCCGCTCGAATACATCCGCGCGGAAGGTAAAGCTGGCCGGCTCAGCGCGCGACTTATGGCAATTGTGGCGGAAGGGCGGAACGGACGGATTTATCTGCCGCCGGAAGAGGAACACGAGCAAATCGCTCACAGCGCAGAGCCTCACGATGTGCCAGATACAGACCTACCTGAGCAAGCCCTCGGGTTTCGGGTGCAAAACTATGGCATGACAAAGCACCGCCATTTGTTCACGGACCGTCAACTGGTGGCACTCACCACGTTTTGCGATTTGGTCGGGGAGGCATTTACGAAAGTGAATCTAGACAGCGGAAGGAACGAAGATTACGCGAAAGGTGTTGCTACTTACTTGGGCCTTACGGTGAGCCGACTGGCTAATACCAATTGCAAATTGGCTATCTGGTCGCAAAGCAGAAATAAAAGCGTCAATGCCTTCAGCCGCCAGACGATGTCAATGATCTGGGATTACCCGGAGGTCAATCCACTCGCAGGGGCTGCTGGCGACCTTGGCGAGACTACCGCTTCAATGTCGAAATGCGTCGCAGGTTTGCCAGGAGGGTATCCGGGCAAAGTCTTCCAATTGGATGCACGAGCCATCAGTGAAAAAGACCCTGCACTCATTTGCACTGATCCGCCTTATTACGACAACGTGCCCTACGCGGATTCGTCGGACTTTTTTTACATCTGGCAGCGAGAATCTATCGGGAGATTCCATCCTTCCATCTGCGAAACAGTGCTCGTCCCGAAGTCACAAGAACTGATTGCCGAACCCTTTCGACACGGAGGTCGTGACGGAGCAAGAGAATACTTTGAGAATGGGTTCATCGACGTGTTTACGAAAGTCAAGATGAGCCTTGCTCCGGGGTTTCCCCTCACGCTGTTTTACGCCTTTCGCCAATCCGAAGAAGATCAAGGAGACGGCGATGAAAGTGAGATTCAGGATACTGAACATGCCTCAACAGGTTGGGAAACCATGCTCGCGGGAATGCTCGATGCTGGGTTTCAAGTTGACGGAACTTGGCCCATGCGAACTGAGTGCGCAGGTGGAGTTCGCAATGTTGGAAGGAATTCGTTGGCTTCTTCGATTGTTCTAGTTTGCCGACCGCGCCCCGAAGATGCGAGCGTGGTATCACGCCGCGACTTCTTGGCCGCGTTAAAGAAGGATTTACCAAAAGCATTGCGACTTTTGCAGAAGGGCAATATCGCGCCCGTGGATTTGGCCCAGGCCGTAATCGGACCAGGCATGGCCGTTTTCTCCCGCTACTCAAGGGTGCTAGAAACGGATGGCTCGCCGATGGGCGTGCGCACTGCGCTGGCGCTCATCAACCAGTCGCTCGATGAAGTTTTGGCCGAACAAGAAGGCGAGTTCGATGCGGACACGCGCTGGGCGCTCGCGTGGTTCGACCAAAACGGATTTAGTGAGGGCGCGTATGGCGTGGCCGAGACTCTTTGCACGGCTAAGAACACGAGCGTCCAAGGCATGAAGGACGCCGGCATCCTCGAAGCCAAAGGCGGCAAGGTCCGGTTGCTCAAAAAGGAGGAGTTGGACGCCGATTGGAATCCATCCACGGACTCGCGCCTGACGATTTGGGAAATCACGCACCACCTGATCCGCCGCTTGGAGCAAGGCGAGTCCGGCGCGGCGGAATTGATCCACCAGCTCGGTGCGAAGGCCGAAGTCGCGCGCGACCTGTCGTATCGGCTCTACACTATTTGCGAGCGTCGCAAATGGGCGCAGGAAGCCATCGCCTACAACGCCCTCGTCCTCTCCTGGAGCGACGTGCAACGCCTCGCACAGGAGAAGAAGGCGGCAGCACCAACGCAGGGGGAATTGATTTGAGAGAAAGGGAATTACGACCACCACAACCACTATGAGCACCCACTACTGTCATTCTTGCGCCCTGGCACTCGGGCATTATCCGGCCACGAATCCGGAGGTCGTCAATCTGACGGGCAGCAATTATCAGCTCCAGAAGTTCGTTAAGCACACAACTCCTGGCACTGGCAGTTGGGTCGGGAAGAACTCGATCTACGCCGACCCAACCTACGAAGCCTACAAGAACTACTACGTATCAGGCAGTCTTTCGGGAAGCCTTGAAATTGACGCCAACGGAAGAAAGAACGTGATTTGGTATGCCAGCTCTTCGTTGGGCACTTGCTGGCAGAATGGTGCGCCAGTGTTCTCTGGCGACGCGGTCAAGATAGTTCTCCCAGAAGATGACCAAAAGGTGCATCACTTCCACATTGAGGCGAGTGGCTACCAAATGACTGCCTGCGCGAAGTGTGGCAATCCCATCCTGTCCTGAATCGCGTAACCACACGACCGTGCAAACTACGAATAGCCCATCCGTCGCGCGAAACATGATTTTCGTCAGCCATGCGAACCCGGAGGACAATCTGTTCACTCGCTGGCTGGCGCTTCACCTCGCACGGGAGGGTTATCCTGTGTGGTCCGACCTGACAAAGCTACTCGGCGGAGAAGATTTTTGGCGGGACATCGAGGTCGCAATACGCGAGAGGACGGCAAAGTTCCTGTTCGTGCTCTCGAAAACGTCGAACCAGAAACAGGGTGCGTTGATGGAGTTGACCGTCGCCCGAAAAGTCGGAAGGAGCATTCATGACTTCATCATTCCTCTTCGAATTGATGACATCCGCCACGACGACATCAACATCGAGCTTCAACGATTGAACTGCATTGATTTCTCGAAGGGCTGGGCTGGCGGCTACGGGAAACTGCTGGAGAAGCTGCAAGAAGACGGCATTGCACGCGACGCGCGTTTCTCCCCCGATGCCGTGACGAAGTGGTGGCGGGATAATTACTCAGTGGCGGAAGGCGTGCTCCCCACACCAGAGCGCTGCGCATCGAACTGGTTCGAATTCTCGCAACTTCCCAAGACGGTCTGGCTGCATTCGATTGACCCGCAGGACAAATTTGAGAAAGCGGTCAAAGATGATGTTCTGAAGTTTTCAGTCCCAACCCGACCACACAGCAATTGCCTGTTTTCATTCGCAAAGGCGGACGAACTGTCCGCCGGCCTCGGTGAACACGGGCTGGAGATTATTCACACCCTGGAGTTGACGGTAGATGAATTCTGCAAGGACGGGCTGAAGCATCCGCAAATCGAGCGCCGCGACGCGCGCTACATCCTGAGCAGCATGTTTCGCGATGGATTTGAACGGTTCGCGGTATCCAAGGGACTCTTGCCTTATGAACTGTCGGGCGGCGCAAAATTCTACTGGTTCAAGCAGGGCTTGGTCGAAAACGACAAGGTATTCTTCCTGAATCCGGCAGGTGAGAAAGGCTGGCGAGCGATGGTGGGCTACAAATCGTTCAGCGCTAAGGAAGGCCAGACGCGCTATCGCAACTGGCATTTTGGGATTCAGGCGCGTCCCTTTTTCTGGCCGTTCACCGGATTTGCGGTGAAAGCGCACGTCGCGTTCACAGAGAATGGCATTCTCTACGAGAGCAAAGCGAAACAGCACGCTGCCCGCCGCAGTCAATGCAAGAGCTGGTATAACGACGACTGGCTGGATCGGATTCTGGCGACGATGTCGTTTCTCGCCGGAGAGAACAGCGATGAACTTCTGATTTCGCTATCCAGCGATCAACATCTCGGCGCAAAGCGGATTCCGATGTTGTTCGAGAGTCCAGTCTCGTTCCAGTTGATGGAGGAACAACCGCCAGTCGAAGAACCGGAGCGCGACGATGACGAAGCCGTAGAGCCCGAAGACGAGGAGGTCGAACCGTAAACAAGCTCATCCATTTGCCCGAACCGACGCTGCTTTTCGGGCACGGCCAAAGTGTCGAAGACCCACGCGACGGCCTGAGTCTCTTCGGACCATTCGATTCGGCTCAGACTTTCGGAGTTCGTTACGGCGTCATCGGAACGAAGACCGGTATCCGGCGTTTCGCGGAGTGGGTGGAGAAAATCCAGCATCCGGTCGTGGAGGAAAAGCCAACACGCCTGCGGCCACCATTTCCAGGATTCGAGGCGGCGTTCGGCATTCCTTTCAATCCAAAGCCGCTGGTCTGTGTCGAGTTTGAGGAGGCGGCCTTGATGAAGCATGTGCTCATAGGCGACCGGTTTAAGCGGGTCTATGAGACGGCGGGATTTTTCACCGAGCGGATTTTGGAAGCCATACGCACCGAGGAGGACAAACCGACACTCTGGTTCATCATCGCGCCCGAGGACGTTTACAGGTATTGCCGCCCTGCGCAGACGGTGGAAGCGGCACTTCGCATTGCTGCGGCTGGGACAATGAAGCCATCGGAAGCGCATCGGCTTCAAAAGCAGCCGGCATTGTTTGGGGAATGGAACGAAGCGGCAGTGCCGTATCAATACGACCCGGATTTCAGAAATCAAATAAAAGGACGACTATTGTCGCAGAGCATCCTGACTCAAGTCGTTCGCGAAAGCACCCTCGCGCATCGCGAATTCTTAAACAAGGCCGGAAAGCCAACGCGGCAACTGGACAAGCTGCAATCCGAAATCGCTTGGAACATGGGCTCGGCCATTTACTACAAGGTGGGAGGACGTCGGTGGAAATTGAACGGCGTCAGAAAAGGCGTCTGCTACGTCGGCCTCGCCTACAAGCGCGACGAGAAGAACGCCGATCCCCAGGCCGCGTGTTGCGCCGCACAAATGTTTCTCGACTCCGGTGACGGGGTGGTCTTCAAGGGCAACGTCGGCCCGTGGATGACGGGAAAGCGCGGTCATTTCCATCTGACAACAAACGCGGCCTATCAGTTGTTGAGTCAGGCCATCGAATCCTACAAGGCGAAGCACAATGGAAGTCCTCCCAATCAGCTTTTCGTGCATGGGAGAGTTCGCTTCGAAGAACCCGAATGGAATGGCTTCTTGGAAGCGGCTGGAAAGCGCACGCAAGTTGTGGGCGTAAGAATTGACGACGCCGACGCTTTCCGCCTCTACCGCGAGCAGGGTTCAATGCCCGTGATGCGTGGCGTTGCTTGGGTTCAGGATAAATACTCCGCCTATTTGTGGTCACGAGGTTTCACACCACGGCTTCAGACATATCCCGGCAAGGAAGTGCCGTCGCCGCTGTTCGTAGAAGTTTGCAGAGGCGATGCTCCTATCGAGACCGTCCTCCAAGACGTGCTCGCTTTGACGAAGCTGAATTACAACTCATGCAGGTTTGCGGACGGAGTGCCGGTCACTCTGAAATTCGCTGATGCGGTCGGCGAGGTTTTGATCAGTGGGCCAGCCGTTCCCAAAGCACCGCTTCCTTTTAGGCACTACATCTGAAACGAATGAGAATTGCCTTGTTATTGTCACAAAAACTAGACAGTGTTTGTGACAGCAAAACCAGTGAAAGCGATTCAACCCATTGATAGTCCGATCCTCCGGTTCATGCAGTCCAAACCGGATGCCTCTGTGTTTTCGTCGGGGAACTTCACCGATCTCGGTAACCCGGATGCCATCCGGCAGGCTTTGAGTCGCTTGGTGAAAGCCGGGAAGATCCGGCGGATTCGCCGGGGACTTTACGACCTGCCACGTTCACATCCGATTACCGGGCAGACCGCGCCAGACATCACGGCGACGGTGCGAGCGCTCATGGACGGCAGTCACGCACAGTGGCAATTCACGGGGGCTTACGCTGCGAACGCCCTCGGCTTGTCGGATCAAGTGCCGGCCAAGATCATCATTCTGACGGACGGCGTGCCGCGAAAAGTGTCGCTCGGCAAGCTGGTGCTGATTTTTCGCCGCGCAGCACCGCGTAATTTGCTGGGCGCAGGGCATCGGTCGGGCTTGGTGATTGAGGCATTGCGCTATTTGAAAAGCAGCCCGGACTTGGCGAAGCACGTGGATCGCCTCAAGCGCGATTTGGACGCGAGCACCAAGAAAGACCTATCAGCGCTTGTTCCTAAACTTGTGGTTTGGATGCGCCCCATCGTCCAGCAAATCACCCAAATTTGAGGCATGGATACTGTTCTACAACTTTCCCAACGGCAGCGGGTCGAACTCTTCGAGAGCGCGGCATTGAAGACCGGCATGGACGCCGTGATTCTGGAGAAGGACTTCTGGGTTTGCTGGACGTTGAAGGAATTGTTCCGGCTGCCGGACATCGGCGAGCATCTCATCTTCAAAGGCGGCACGTCGCTCTCAAAGGTCTTCAAGGTCATCGAACGGTTCTCAGAGGACATTGATGTTTCGATTGACCGTGGCTGGCTCGGATTCGGAGGCGCAAACGAGCCGGAGGCGGGCACGAGCAACAAGGAGAAGCAACGCCGGATCGAAGCGTTGAAAACGGCCTGCCAACAGAAGATCACTTCCGTGCTTCAACCCGCACTGGAGCAAGCCATCAGGGCAAAGTTGCAGGCGACAGAGAAGTGGTCGCTTCGCACGGACGATGACGACCCGGACCAGCAGACATTGATGTTTGATTATCCGGCCAGCTTTACACCCGATGCGACCGGATACATTCGACGGGTGGTGAAGATCGAAATGGGAGCGCGGGCAGACCACTGGCCAAGCGAAACGAAGACCATCACTTCCTACGTTGCGGAAGAATTCCCGCAAGGCTTTCGAGCGCCGAGTGCCGAAGTGAAAGTGCTGTCAGCAGAACGAACCTTCTGGGAAAAGGCCACTATCCTTCACGCGGAATTCCATCGTCCGGTGGAGAAGCCAATGCCGGACCGGTTCTCGCGTCACTACGCCGACTTTCACGAATTGGTTCGCAAAGGAGTGGCGACGGCAGCCATTGCGAAGCCGGACCTGCTCGCACGGGTCGCTCAGCACAAGAACCTGTTCTTCAAAACGAGTTGGGCGCGCTACGGCGAAGCGACAAAAGGGACGTTGCACATCACGCCGCCCGCGCACCGCTTAAAAGCGCTGCGCGACGATTATACGCGGATGCAACAGATGTTCTTCGGCACGCCGCCCGAATTCGACAAAATCATCGCACTCCTCAACCAGTGGGAGTCCGAGTTCAATCAGAAATAGCTTATGGCCATCACCAACCACGAACGCATCGGGAAATGTCTCGAACAGTTGAGTTTGGGACTCCAACCGTTCGTCGAACGCGAACTCAAGAGCAACTACCAGGACAACTGGTTCGCCGAGACGCGAAGGACATTAAGCGCCACGCAAGTTGATTTTCTCGGCACAGCGGACAAGCCAGAGTGGGACATCGCGAGTTTGCTGGCCACTCTCTGGAATCAGTGGAACGACGTGTTCAAGAAAGTCCTCGGCCACACGGAACGCAGCCTCGTGAGCGAGTTGCGCGAGGTTCGCAACAAATGGGATCATCAGCGGACGTTCACCACGGATGGTGCATACCGGGCACTGGACTCGATGGAGCGCCTGGTCAATGCCGTGTCCGCGCCGAAAGAGGGAGAGGAAATTGCCCGCCACAAGGCGGAACTCCTTCGCCTGAAGTTCGACGAGCAAGCGCGACACGAGCGCCGCAAAGCCGCCGCCACAGTGCTTGAAGGGCAAAGCGTTGCCGGTCTGCGTTCATGGCGCGAAGTTGTCACCCCTCATCCAGACGTGGCTTCCGGACGCTATCAGCAAGCCGAATTCGCCGCGGACCTCTGGCAGGTTTACAAGAAACGGGCGACTTCCGAATACGGCGATCCAATCGAATTCTTTCGCCGGACATTTCTCGCGGCAGGGCTGAAGGGCTTGTTGGTTCGATCCGTGCGCCGCCTTGCTGGGGAAAGCGCTGATCCCGTAGTTGAGTTGCAGACAAATTTCGGCGGCGGCAAAACGCACTCGATGCTGGCGCTATACCACCTGTTCTCCGGGCATCAGCAGAAGGATTTCCCGGGACTTGAACCGGTGTTCGAGGACGCGAAGTGCGAGCTGGCCAAAGGCGTCCGCCGGGTGGTGATTGTCGGAAACAAGATTTCGCCTGGGCAACCCGACAAAAAAAGACGACGGCACAGTAGTGCGCACATTGTGGGGAGAACTGGCCTGGCAGCTTGGCGGCAAAGAGGGTTACGCGATGGTGAAAGAAGCCGACGAGACCGCGACAAATCCCGGTGATGTCATCGGCCAGCTTCTACGGAAGTATTCGCCGTGCCTGATTCTGATTGATGAATGGGTCGCTTATGCGCGCCAGTTGCATGAGCAAAAAGATCTGCCGGGTGGCGATTTCGAGACGCACTTCACCTTTGCGGACGGCTGTTCCAGCCGATCACCGATCCCGCGATGTTCACAGCGCGAGACAATGTCGCAAAGGCATTCTGCGAACTTTATCGCAACCAGCATCAGGAATTCCCGCCGGAATGCCGTGAAGCCGACTACGAACGCAAAATCAAAGCGGCCTACCCGATTCACCCGGAGATTTTTGAGCGGCTCTATCAAGACTGGTCAGGATTGGTGAAATTCCAGCGCACGCGCGGTGTTCAGCGATTGATGGCTTCGGTCATCCACGCGCTTTGGGAGCAGGGCGATTCAAGTCCGCTCATACTGCCAGCCCATATCCCCTTGCTTGATCAGCGAGTGATTTCAGAAATCATCCACTTCCTGCCTGATGGTTGGGAGTCCGTTCTTGAAAAGGACGTGGACGGCGAAAGCTCGCTCCCGCTAAAGCTCGACTGTGAGAAATCAGGCACAATTGGGCGCTACGCTGCGGCGCGAAAAGTTGCCCGCACATTGTTCCTAGCGTCCGCCCCGACTCCAGGAGCGGCAAATCGTGGCGTCGAGGACCGCCGAATTAAGCTCGGCTGTGTGCAACCGGGAGAGATCCCCAGTATCTTCGGTGACGCCCTCCGCCACCTCGCACAGAGCGCAACTTATCTGTATCAAGACAACGCCCGCTATTGGTATTCAACGCAACCGACCGTGACCAAGCTCGCGGAGGACCGTGCGGAGCAGATGAAGCGCGACTCCGATTCGGTCGCGGAAGAAATCAAAACCCGTGTTCAGGAGGATTTGAAGGCACGCGGTGATTTTCTTGCGATACGGGCGTTCACCAAAAACAGCGGTGAGATTCCCGACGAAATGGAAACACAGCTTGTGGTGCTGGGAGTGGATTACACCTATGCCAAGGAGGCTGGCAATTCTGCTCAGGCACAAGCTCAAGCCATTCTCGATTCACGGGGCAACAGTCCAAGGCTTTTCAAAAACGCAGTTGTGTTTCTGGCCGCTGACCGCACACGGCTCGCCGAGTTGGATGAAGCCGTGAGGCTCTACCTTGCGTGGGAGTCCATCGAGCATGACAAGGATCAGTTGGGGCTGGACGGCTTTCAAATGCGTCAGGTCACCAACCAGAAGACGACGTGGAACACCGCCGTCAAAGGGCGCATCGGTGAGACGTTCTGCTGGCTGCTCTTCCCGTCGCAGCCGACTTCACAGTCTCCCTTGGAATGGCAGGCGGTAAAGTTGAGCGGGCCTGACCCGCTTGCGGTGCGCGCATCGAAGAAACTGAAATCGGACACGCAAATGGCGTCACAATATGCTCCGACGTTATTGCGTCAGGATTTGGACAAGATTCCCCTTTGGCGTGGTGACGGCGTTTCCGTGAAGCAGCTGACCGAGGATTATGCAAAGTATCCCTACTTGCAGCGACTGCGCAGCCCTGCCGTTCTCGTGGCGAGCATCCAAGATGGATTGTCCCGAATAACGTGGACCACCGAAACCTTTGCCATCGCCGATTCGTGGGATGAGAAGCGGCCGCGTTTTGTCGGCCTGCGCGCGAACTGCAACGTATTGCTTGATGCCGATTCGACAGCACTCCTCAAGCCTCCTCAATGCAGATGTGGAAGTGACGTTGGAGATTCAGGCCCGAGTGGAGGGTGGCATTCCAGACAACATAGCGCGCACCGTTTCCGAGAACTGCAAAACCCTGAAATTCCTGACGCAAGGCTTTGAGAAGGATTGAAAGCACCGAAGCTGGGACAGGCTTTTGTGCGGTGTGCGGGACTACTCCCGCCCCTCGTAAAGATAAGAATGGTGTTTAGGGCAGGACCATATTTGTCCCACCCGGCAGAATAAAGTTTTGAAGCATGGACCAAGTTACAAAATTGAGCGACCGGCTTTCGGCAGTGGTTGATGGCGGATTCTTCCGTCCGTTAGCCAGGCCATCCGCGCCAATTTATGTGGATTGCGCTGACCGCTTGGCACTCAGCGCGGACGAGGGTGGTCAACTCACGCAGAATGATGCTCTCGTATTGATTCGAGAAGTCTTGGCGCTGCACCCGCGCGCCGAATTGGGAGAAGACGAAGGAGCACACCTTGCCGACTTGCGGCAACGAGCAGCACAAATCTTCAACAAGCTTCTGGAAGCCGGCTGGCTTCAAGAGCGCACGGTCAGCTTGGATGAACGATGGGTTCTGCTGACTCCGCGTGTGCGTCCGCTAATCCGGTTGTTGCGCGAAATTGCTGACGACCACGTTGCCGAATTAAAGGATTTTGCCGCCACTTTGAGATCAATTTGTCAGACCCTGCTGATGGATGGCGCTCTCGATCCTGCCCGGCTCACTCCCGAGGAGTTTCGTCAAACAGTCAAAGAACTGCTCGACCGCGTAGAGCGGGCCGGAGATCAGATGCACGCGGTTGAAACGCAGATTCTGAAACACGAGGACCGCCAGCGCGCCAGCACCACCGCCAGGGAAACGCTTAACCGTTTCCTGGTCGAGTTTCACGCCGGGGAGCACATTGTTTGTTACGATGCCCTTCAGGAAGGCGGCCTCATCCCGCGCTTGCGACAAGCCCGTGCCGTTGTTCAGGACGCGTTGGCAAATCCATTTGCCAAACAGCGACTCGCAGACGGTTTGGCAAAGCATCGTGGTCTCGATCCAAGCGACGCATACATCGAAGCCGAAAAGGTTTTGCGCAAATTGGAAAACGGGTTGGCTGCCATCCCCACGAAACAGCGCTTGATTGACGGAAGGATGGCTGATTTCAGCCGACTTTCCTCGCAACGCTACCGCTACCAAACCGAAATTCGTGGACGGCGGCCAGAACTGGTCAAAGCTTATCTCAACACGGCAGATAGCAACCACGCCGGCCAATCTTTTGCCGACCTTCGTCGCGAACCGGGGATGACTTTGCTCTGCCCGGACGTTTCCATCTTCTTCGGGCAAGACTCACTCGCACCGATTAGGCGCGCACGCCCTCGTGTGGACCTTTCCTTAATTCAACCGCCATCAGCGGGCGATGTCGGCGAAGCTCAAGACCTGATTCGACATTTGAATCTCAACGCAATCACACCGCAACGGGCGTTTCGGTTCATTGAGAAGCATCTGCCAAAGAAGGGGGCATCTGTTTCGAGCGCGGACCTCAGCCTACATACGGAGGACGACTTGTTCGACCTGTTGGCAGTGCTTGCTTTCGAGCGAGCGAATGGCAGCGCACAGCATCGCCCGATGCGATGGGCAGTAAGACCCGCCCGTGCAGAAAGCGGGCTCGAACCTGACAAAATCCCGGTGGACACAATGGCGGGGCGGAGAGTTGAACGATTTATGTTGGAGCGCATCGCATGACATTACCTTGGCCATCATTCTGGGCGCATATTCCTGAAGACGACCGTGCCGCAATTCGCGAAGTGCTCGCGGAATTGCTCGGCACAGGAGTTCTTTTTGGAGACGACGGTCGCGCACGGCAGCTTTATCTGATTGCACGCGAGTATGAGCCTCAATTGCGGGAATACCTCGCGCCGCTAAACCTCGATCTCGTTCCCGATCCAGATCGTCCGCTATTCCAAGCCCGGCCAATTCCAGGAGAATGCAACCTGACGAGCCGATTCACGAAGGACGAAACGCTGTTGTTGTTGACGCTCTGGCGTATCTACGACGAGGAACGCATGGCGCGACCGGTTGAAACGGTGGTTATCCCGGCAAACCTTGTGTTCGCCCGATTGAAACTCTACTTCGAACACATCGAGGCCCCGAAAGATTCGCACTTTGAGAAGATGATTCTTCGCCTGCGCGCAAAAAGGCTTATTCGTTTTCAACGCCATGAAGACCCGCAGCGGTTCGGTGAATCAGTAGTGGAAATCTTGCCCACACTCCAACGAGTGATTCCGTTTGAGAATCAGGAAGCCTGGGAGCAGCAGGCATCGCTGTATCGCGTGACGGAAGCGGAAGCAGAAGGGGAGGACGTATGAACGACCGCCGTGTCTCGCTAACCCGTATCCTCGCCCTTAACTGGTATGGATTTCGCCAGATTCTGGAAGTCAGCAACGATATTCTGATCTCCGGCAAATTCGGCACTGGCAAGTCGGCCTTGTTGGACTTGATGCAATACGTGCTTTTGGGTGAACATTGGCGGGCCAATCGCGCGGCAGCGGGCAATGCGCGTGGTCGTTCCCTCGTCAGCTATTGCCTCTGTGACACGAATACGTTGAGAGACGGCGAGCCGCATTTCACCCGGTCCAGTGGCGTCACGGTCATCGGCTTGGAGTTCACCTGGCCGTTGGAACAAGGCAAAGCCGAGCCCCGCCGTGAAACTTGGGGTGTGCGCATCGAGTATAGCTCTGCAACTGCCGAACCAAAGCACACCTACTTTCTAATCCCAGACAGAGTGGAATGGGCAAACCTTGCACCCGGCGAGGTGATGATGGAGGAGGAATCGTTTCGGACATGGATTCGTCGCGACTACGGACGCGAGTTCTTGTTTGGCAGACAAAAGGACTATCTCGCCGAAATGGCGACCCCGCACCATCTATATTTCGACGCGGATCAGTTTTACAAAACATTCCCCAAAGCCATTGCCTTTGAACCCGAAGACAATGTCGAGAAATTCATTCGCGACTTCATTCTTGAAGATAATCCGCTCGACGTGCGCGACGTGAAGGCTGCGGTGGGAGCGTATCGTGAAACTCAAGCGCGCCTCGACAACCAGGAGGACGAAGCCACATTTCTGAGGCGCATCGCAGAGCACCATGCCGTGTTTGAGAAGTCGCAGCGCCAGGCAGCGATCTACCAACACACCGTCCACGCACTGGAGCATACCCGGCTGTCGGAGTTGGTTGAACGTCATCGAAAGGAAATCAAGGCGCTGGAAAGCAAGCACGCCGAGGACAACGCGACCTTTGAAACCAAGCTCAAGGAACGAGACACGCTCGCACAGCGCTTGAAGGAATTTATCCCCGAGGCGGGTGACGACCAATTCGAGCAGGCTCGAAAGGATAAACGCGAGACGCTCCGCGAACTGACCGTGCTTCGCGAGGCTCAGAAATCCGTCCGCGAGCGACTTCGTAACCGGGCAACCGGTTGGACGAATTGGTTGCGGCGGGGCTTATCTCTGCAACTGGAAGGTTTGAAGGAGCAGCTTGTCGTGGACGACGATTTGTTGGCGGCTTTGAGAAGTGATGACGAGAGCCAGGGATTAAACGCGCTACCGACGCTCGCCGAACGCTTTAACGAACTTTTCCGAGGGGTTGAACGGGCTCTTGGACCAACAGGCCGACAACTGGAAAGCGACAACGCGCGCCTGCGGCAGATTGCCGAGGATTTGGATCGTCTCGAAAGAAACGAAACGCCGGGCACGTTTCCTCTTTTTCAAAGCATCAAAGCAAAGCTCGCCAACTCCGCCACGCCTCCAGAGCAACTTTGCCGGCTCATTGAGGTGAAGCCCGATGAGGAGGATTGGAGGCCCGCTCTGGAAATGTTCCTCGGGCGAAACCGGTTTGCCGTCGTCGTGTCCCCTGCGGATTACAAAGCAGCCCTTGAGGCTCTTAAGAAGACGGCTGCTGGTCGTGAACCGGAGTCCCTTGTTCATCCCCGTGAGGCAGCCGAGCTACGCGCAGACATCCGCCGGGGGTCGCTTGCCGAAAAGGTGCAGGTCAGGGACGCTGTTGCAGCAATCTACGTCAACCATCTACTCGGCAATGTCATGGCCGTCGAGCGCGTTGAAGAACTGGACGGTTGCGAACGCGGAATCACGCGCGACGGCATTTTTAAGCAAATCCCGACTCGCCGGCGGCTCAAGCAGCTTCCCGGTTTTGAGTTCACACTCGGCACAGAAGGTATCAAGCGTCTCAAGGCTGCCGCCTTGCGCGAACAGAAGGAGTTGATGGCTGCACGTGATGCGCGAAGCGCTCTGATTACGGCAGTCCACCAATGGCTTGAGACGGGCAAACAGGCCAGCCTAGGCGATTCGCGTCTTCCTGACCGGAGCTCCGAACTTGCGCGAATTCCCCAGCTTGCTGCCAAATTGGAGGAATTGTCGGCCAAGATTGATTTTCTCGCCACGGACGAGCGCAAGGCCCGCCTGAAGAAGCGCGACGAAATGCAGGAAGAGTTGGGCATCGTGAACCAGAAGCTGGGCGAACTTGGCAAAACGCGCCAGGAGTATAACCAGAAACACAATGAACTGGTTGACGCACTCAACAGCGCCTTGGAAGACATTGGCTCGGCGCAACTTGAAGTTGAAGCCAGTCGAAGCAAACTGCCCTCCGGAATTCTTCAAGCCGAACTTGACGGAGTATTGAAGGAAATCTTGACCGCGCAACCAAAGTGGACTGATAGACAGGAGACCGCGCGCGATAGAAGCGAATCGGCCAATCTGGAGGCTGTAAACGCCCGAAATGCACGCGACACAGTTCGCCGCGAGCTGACGACGAGTGAGCGTCATCCGGAATACCGCCACGACTTTCCGGTGGACGAAATCACCAACGAAAAGTGGTCAGCGCGACTCGCAGAACTTGACCAACTCGTTCTTCCGAAATATAGGCAACTCGCCGCCGAACGACGGAAAGATTGGGAGAAGCGATTGCAAGAGAGCGTGCTTGATCGCCTCAACGAACGTCTGAAAGCAGCGGAGCGCACGGTAAAGCAGTTGCGCGATTATCTCGACCGTGACATTGGTAAACACCGGTATCGCATCAGCCAGCGGCGCGACATCGCCTTTGGCCCGCTTTGGAAACTGCTGGATTCTGGATTTGAACCCACCGACGAACTACTCAAGGCGAGCCGCAGCGATGAAGTCCAGCAAGCGCTCGCTCAACTAATGGCTGCGGTTGAAGCTGCCGATCAGGCGGATGATCGCGCCAAGCGGCTTCTCGATTACCGCTACTACCATCGCTACGATTGTGTTGCTTCGGCAAGAGTGTGTGACGGCTCTGAGGTTGGGCTGGTAGGCTCTGCTACATCAAAACGTAGCATAGCGCAATGAAATCGAACTCGTCATGGTTGTTGGATATTGGAGAAGTGCAGCATCGGCTGGAGGTTTGGCGAAAGACGCGCCGGCGCGGACAACGAATACCGGAGCCGCTGTGGGCGGCGGCGGCTGTGTTGGCTGGTGCTCACGGAGTCAGCTTGGTATCGCGGGCCTTGGTCCTTGATTACTTGGAA
>Ga0194053_10001031_pt1 | contig 18722 bp, 25 predicted proteins | sample SepL228m_MetaG_FD_161684 | JGI IMG/M metagenome (GOLD analysis project Ga0194053, IMG submission 161684) | Anoxic zone freshwater microbial communities from boreal shield lake in IISD Experimental Lakes Area, Ontario, Canada - Sep2016-L227-8m | ecosystem: Environmental > Aquatic > Freshwater >... | reverse complement strand
GGGGTGCATCCCTCGCCCCCAAATTACAGTTTCATTTCCCCTGTGCTTTCACCTTGGCCCATCTCGCCTTGGCAGAAGCAGACAACGCAGCTTTCCAGGCAGCACTCCTCTGAATCTTGGGTTTCATCGTGGGTGCAGGTGCTGGTTCATCTGATCGTGTTGGTGTGATCGTAAATGTAATCCCTCTGCGTTTTGCCCATCTTGCCTTGGCCGCAGCAGAAATAGCAGCTCTCCCGGCAGCACTCATCTCGCCCTTCTTCTTGGGTTCTTCAATCAGTTCTGGAGCAGGAGCAGGAGTGGGAACCTCGCCGCCCAGGATTTGATTCACTTGTTGTTGCAGCTCCTGGATTTGCTCCTGGAGATCGGCTGCTTTTCGAAGTTGTGCTGATGTTATATTTATCATGTTCGACGTAATGTGAAGCAGATCGAGGAATAATGTCAAGCGGGAGAAACGACCTAAACGCAAGCAAAGAACGACTGGCCTGCAAACACGACCACGGCTCTTAATCATCATCAACCAACCTGCCCACCACCCACACTTCCACTCTCCTTAGAAAACACCTCTCCTGTAGCTTCCTTTTCTGGGAGGCTGCAGGGGTATGGTTGTTGGGGGGTGGAAGTGTGGTGGGCTGGCCTTGTCTTCGCTTAAGAACCGGGGAGCAGACACATCCTTGAGAAAGACAGATTGCCTTTCGATGTTCTGCTCCCCGGCTACCACATCTTTCGATTCCAAACCCAACACCCACAACCCAGAAGGTAGGTCTCCATTGCCTTTCGGCGTTCTGCCCCCCCGGTTACCCCTGATTCCAAACTGCTTGGCTGGTCTGGGTTGCCGGGCCGTTCAGGTCGGGACCGCAGCAATGAGCAATTGTGGCTCGCGATGGTCGCAGCCTGTTCGTGGGCATAAATTACACAAGGTGCTGAGATATGGCAAGTGAACGTTCAGTTAAAGTTCAGGTCGAGAGACCCTTGGTTTTCGCAATAAACCGGTCCCGACCGGGATCCCTGAGAATTGGGGATTGGGTGGTGGCGGCACTGATAGCAGGAATGTGCCGTTAACGCGCCCTCTCGTTCTTGACGTTTCGCGGGTAAATTCGCGATGGCTGCGCGGGAGTCCCTTTATCCAATCGCACACGTTTGCCATTCTCATACTCGCTCCGCCACGCATGCTCCACTCTCGCTCTTCACTTCACTGACCTGGGGGCAGAACAGAACGGAAACCCTCGACGTCGTAAGGAGTGTACGGGGTGTCGAAGTCGCGGTACGCCGCCTGGCAGTTGATCGCGCGGCTGCCACAACAGCCACCCCGATTCACACGGTACGCGCCTGATGCGGGACCACGTGGGTCGGTCTGCGAGCCACTCGAATACCGCCCATGCCAATCCCAACACCACTCAAAAACATTCCCCGCCATGTCGTACAGTTCATACCCGTTAGCCGCAAAATAACCAACCGGACTCGTGTAAGGCTGATCACCAGTGGCGAAGGTTGCGTTGTACCCGTTCGGTCCCAAATCGTAACTATAGCTGCCGGTATCTCCGTAGTAGTTGGCCTGGTTTTCGGAAATCGTGTCGCCCCACGGAAACCGCTGCCCGTTTGCTCCGCCACGCGCCGCCTTCTCCCACTCCGCTTCCGTTGGCAACCGGTAGCCGCTGCTCCACTTCACCCAGTTGGTCTGCACATCCGTCTGCCCACTCCGATACACTGTCGTCTGCCCCGCACTGGTGTAATACGCCGGCGTCCGCCCCTCCTGCTCACTCCGCGCATTGCACCACTTCACACAGTCATACCAGTTTATCATTTGTACAGGGTGGTTGGTCCCTTTCCCGGAACCCGCATTGTCAAAACTGTACCCGTGTGCGATGGCCCACTGATACACCGTCTCCCACAGGCTCTTGGTCACCAAATACTTATCCATATAAAACGCGCTCACATACACCGTGTGCAGGGGAAGAGCGGAAGTGTCGCCATCCACACTATCGCCCATCGTAAAGCTTCCGGCGGGAATGAGCGCCATGTCGGGTGGTACGGGCGGCACCGGACTGTTCGTCCCGAGCGCCAGCACACGATAAAACCGCCTCGGCGCTGGCGGGGCGTTCACGTCCACAAACCAATATGGGCTTTGCGTCACCACCAGGTTCGTCAACACCACCCAGTTGGTCTGGTTCAGGTTGGTGCAGTACTGGATCTGGTTGGTGACGCCCAGCGCGCTTTGGACACCAAACTGCGGCGTCGCCCCAACCATCGTGATGTTCGTGATAACTGGTGCCGCCCCCTGCGTTACCACGGCGGCCCCGAGCGCCAAAGCGCAAAGGCCGATGCTCATGATTCGTGATTTGGTTTTCATGCTCTTGTTGTTCATTTGGTTTATTTTCCCGTCCGTCATTGAGGCGTGCCACGAGCTGCGCTTCAGCACCAAAGAACCACAAATGACGTTTGCTGACAACCCTAATCTTTCAACAAATCGGGGCTAAACACCCACCCGCTGCTGCCACCTCCCGACTGCTGCGCGAGTGAAGGAGAATTGGTTTTCGTTCTCATTCATTGCGGCCCCATCCTGCCAGACAAGGCCGAGGGGATGGCGGCAACTCCGAATTGTCGTTCTATTTCCATCACGACCCTGGGCATTGTCATTGTTTTCAGCACGTTTTGATCCACAAGCCGTCAACTTCGTTCATTGTTGGTTTTCAGCAGGTGTGTTTAATGGCTGCTGGGCTGGCAAAAGTGGGGAATGCCCGGGGTTTGGCTGCGACAGTTTCTCAAGGTCCCCAAACGGCAATTCCTGCCTGCTCCTGGCAACTTAAGCTTCAGTTCCGGAATTCAAAGTGCTGCGATTGTCGTACCCGGTGCCATTGTGAGCTATATTTGATTCGCCAATCCACCTGCGCCAGCTCAAATCCGATGTCGTGCCCCTTCTTTTCCGATTCATACCACTTGTGCTTCATCACCTCTTCGTGCTCCGCTTGGGCTTCGCGGTACAGCAAAGACGCCTTCAGCAAATCCTTCATGCAACTTGGGGCATTCATAATCTTGGTTGAAGCTTTGAGACCGTTCACGCCGACTCGATCTAAACCCTTGGAAATCGGGTGAGCGCGGCTTCATCGCGGCTTCATTGTTCTTGTTTCATATCGTTGTCGCCGTCCAGATGTCCATGCGGTAATTGATGGCGCTTAAACCATGCCAAGCCCGTTATTCCTCATTCTCGAAGACCTGGCACCTGGACCATGATTGTTTATCGGCTCGGTGGTGAGGTGTGATTAGGGCATTTCGTGACCATCTTTTCGAGGTGGCGTTCTCCTGCGTTCCCTTGGCAGGGTTATCAGCAAGGGTCCAAGCCATAATCCAGTGCATGATCGAGGGAAGGTCTGGCTCAAAGATTGCCAGGAAACTCAAATTGCAGGGGCATCCGCGAGAGTTGGACCGAATAGTCACCGCATGATGTCGATATGTTCAGGCCGTTCGTGGCCGAAAACACAGCGTTTCCAGCTTAGCCCCCTTGTTCGGTTCGACGACCAAACAGATGATGGTCGAGATCAGAAGCGTGAAGTTCAGGGCGACGATTGACGACCAGTCTTTGCGGAGTGCCTGCGGATTACCGCGTGAAAGAAAATACTGTGAGATCAGGAAAGTCTGGGTGACGGTGATTGATAACATTGGCAAATTGGCCAGTCGCAAACAATCAACATGCACACCACGATACAATTCAACCCCGATGGAACCGCTCAATGCCTCTGGGCCAATGTTTTCCCCTTGCGCACACTCGGTCGGCTTCAAATCACCCGGGCCACAAACGGTGCCTTGGCCTCGCTCGGTGTTGCAGGAAATGAAATTCTCAATGTTCTGCTGCCAATAAGTCATCAAACCACGTTTTAGCATTAATGACAGAATAAATGTAGGTTGCTCGGTGATCAGCGTTTTGTCCTGCTGAAATGGCTGTTGTAGGACCACAGCCAAGTAATTTATGAATGTCCTGGGGAAGCTTGGCGATAAAGACCGGAACAACTTCATCACTTTCGCCATAGTAATTCTTCATGGGAGTATGGCTTCTCCATTTATAGGCCTGCAAGGTTTCTAACGTTCTCCAATAAAGATTGTTTCCTAGATTACCGCCCGACATGAAGTTCGTATTGAGGATTTCCGGAAGCGTTGTTTTTGTAAGCTTGCTGAACGTGGTATAATCAATCGTGTTGTTGTAAAAACTCCTCACTGCCTCAATGTATGCAGGGCGTATTGCCAATGCAGCAAGGCCATCCTGCCGTAGATAGTATTCCTGAGCTAGTATTTGCAAAACTACACATGCAGGTATATACACGGCATCACCGCTTTGATAGTTGTTCATCCACTTATCATACAAAAGATATCCATCGCACGGAGCGCTTGCGGTTGTAGCGGCGGTTACGGTGATGCCCAAGGATTCAAGTTTTCTTAGCAAAGTCAATGTGGCCCATCCACCTTGTGACCAACCATGTATGAATAGTTTCCCTGGTTTAATCATCTTGTCCGCTAGCACGTTTGTTGCAGCAAACCACATATCCACACAAGCCTGCTCCGTGCTTTCTTTGACCAAATAACTGTCAGGCAAGTCGGACAAACCCTTCCCAAAGTAGTCGGCACCGATCACGATATAACCCTGCGAGGCAAAACGGGCGACCATTAGCTGCGTCTCGCTTGATTCATCGGGAAAAGAAGGAACCCCCGTCTTGGTGAAGACGGTTCCATGCTGATAGGACACGATGGGCATTGAATTCAGACCCGTCTCAGGAACCGCTACCAAGCCTGATGCAATCGTCGGCTGGTTATCGAATTCGGGAACGACGGAACGGTATTTTACTCGGTACAGACTCACGGGATATTTGGCAGGTGGAAAGCTCCCCTTGAAGTCAGCGTACTTCATCGTTGATGATGTCAGGAACTCCTCCAGCCCCTGACTCAGAATACTGTTTAGTTTGTTCAGGTCGTATGTTTTGATGAGCTGATACTGTGTGCCTGACTTTACGTCTATGTAAGCATTCGACACTTGAGATCTAGACTGAGAACAAATGCTCAAACAGAGCAGAAAGCTAAGTGTTATGTGTTTCATGTTTAACGGCTAACCGTGAAAAGCAATTTCCAAACATCTTTGATGGGTGTTGAGGCGCGTTCCTCAACGAGTCCATACGCCTCAATATGCACAGGTGCTCTAAGGAAAGCAAGGTCTTTACGAGCCTCTTTGCACAAGTATGACGAGTTAAGCGTAAGAGCCTGTATCTCAGCAGATTATCAGTCACAGGGAAAATACAATCGAGTGATCCATCCATCAACCAAAACCGTGAAACCATGAACATCAACATCTCATTCAACACCGACGGAACCGCTCAATGCCTCTGGCCCGAAACCTTGCCGTTACATGAAATCGGCAGGCTTCAAATCACCAGGGCCAGCAACATCGAATGATATAAGCCCTCCGTGGTGCCGAGAGAATGGCGTAGCCCCTGCATGCTCCTCAGCACCCAAAGCCCTTGCTGTTGAAGTAAAGGCTGCCAAAGACATTCTCCCCCATCGCCATCATCTGGCCACGAACGCGCATTCTCCCATTAGGACCATGCGCGGATTTGTGGGCTGAAATCAATCCGCAACATCCGACCCAAGCACGATTAACCGCTTGGAATCCTAACCGTGGAGAAAATGAGCCCCATGTGGAAGCGGCTCATGGCTTTAAGCAACTCTGGCGGCAGGTACTGGGCTCTCTCGATGGTTTGTTGTTCCTCCATCCCAAAATCCAACAGCATATTGTCCACCCCCACCCTCTTGAGCCGCTCAAACTCTTTCCGGTTACGGGACAGAAACTCCAGTGCAGGGCCAATCTGAAATTGGAGGTGTGGTTCCTGGGTGGCGCTGACCATGTGGACGAAACCTGAATCTGGTCGCGCAATCTTTTGCGGGTTGTCGCGGGGCGGTATCTGCCCCTTCCGGAATACCGTCGCGATCTTGCCCTTGAATGGACTGCCCGGAAAATACGCATCCACATCAAAATTCAAACCACTGGCCACGAACATGCAGGTGCCCATGAGATGAGGATGCTGGTTCGTGGCTGGAAATCAAACAAAATCATCAACATCAATAAGAAAGGAAAACAAATGACAATGAAAAACAACATCATCAACTACATAAGAGCCGGATACCCAGGGCTTTATCTTGTGTCCCCAGAAGAGAAATGCAGCCTTGGGCTGGATTCCTCTTTGTTTCGCTGCCATCACGCTTAGAGTCTTGCGCTGCAACCTTCGCACATCATCTTTTCCCTGGCATCGTCTGCATCCAAAGGGACAAAAACGCTGCCTTGTATGGGATTCTCTGCGGTTGCCTGTGCCGGCAGGGGGATGTGGTTTTCGACAAGCCGGTGAACGCACTCGGCACAATAGAATTCTCCGTCCACAACCCATCCTCTGCACACATACATTTCTTGCTCGTCTGATTTCGGGCAATGTTCAAGCCAGCCTTTGACACGGGCGGGCGTCCAGAGCGAGTGCGGATTCTGCTGTCTGCGTTTGGTTTTCATAGCGTCTGGTGTTGCGTCATTTGCTGCGTAATCGTTCAAGTCAGGCCGTAAAGTGCATACACCAACGCGTCTATCTCCCGCTCTAACGCCCTCACGTCCGCCTCCGCCGAATGGCCAACAATTCTTTACAAGTCGTCATTTTCCAACAACGATAATTACCAAGACGACGCTCCACGTCCACCAGAATTTCAACCCCGCCGACCAGAATTCTCCCCCACCACCGCGTCAGCTTCCCTCCAACCTTAAAACCAAGGTGACCGAAATCCTGAAACTCCATCCTGATTACGAAAAATGGGTGAAATCATTTGGCTCAGGAAGCGCCAACCTTGATCTCCCTGCCCGTTGACCAGTGAAAGGGCGACCCAGCTTTCACACCGGATCGCCCCCAACCCAACCATGATGGGCTTGGAACATGTTGCCGATCCTGTCCTCATCGCTGGCCATGCTCAAGGCGAGTATTTTATAACGGCGGCCACGGAATTCAAAATGCTGGCCGACCTGGATCTCCTGAAATTGAAACGTGGGTGGCCTAGGAGAACTTGGGCTGGCGATTCTCTGGGGCATGGCGGGGTCTTTGGGTACCGGGGTTGGACTGGCTGCATCGACTTGGTTCTGCGTTTCTGATTTTCTTTTCATGGCTGGATTGTCGCACGGAGGGTTGGGCATCTGCTGGGTAACCCGAAAATAGATTGAGGGAGTTGATGAATGGAGACTAATGACCAAAAACCACAATCAGGGCATTCGGGGTTGAACATTCCAATCTTACGGTGCCATGGGAATCGGGAGTCGTCAGGCCAAAGCGAAGGTCACCAGGAGATCATTTTTGGGCAGGAATGTTGGGGGTGTGCGGTGGGGGATAAAAAAAGTGGCTGACATGGGCTACTGCAACTAACTTCCGTCAACTACCTGCGTCCATGTCAGCCAAAACAACTTCGTCCTGCTTTTCAAAATGTCAAATGAGCCGGGTGTTTTTTTGTTGATGGGGGTTGGGGGGATGGAAAAGCTGACGTATCCATAAAATCAAAACAGGCGAAGGAACTTGAACCCGCCGCCCCCGCCTCCCGACTGTTACGCTGGTGAAGGAGAATTGCTTTTCGTTATCATTCACTGCGGCTGTCAAGGTTCAGGGGCTTGGCGTAATCTGACCTACGATTCACGCTTGCAATAATGCCGGTTCCGGCTATATTTTGCTCAGAGATAAACTTACGCCGGACTGGTTCTTCCAGACGGCAGATCCTGTGGCCGCCCTGCGCAAGCGTGGTGGCCGCAGTTGTTTTCAGGATGCCCTATGATGGTATTCTATGTGGACGAGGCTGGCTGCCTTGGCACCCTGCCCACAGCAACCTCGCCTATCCAGCCGGTTTTCACCCTCGCGGGCGTCATCCTACAACGCGAGCGCCTCAAGCGCCTCCAGTTCCGGACAGCAAAACAGACGGTCGTAAGCGGGACAAGAACTCGTCTAAAGACGGTCAATGGCGCTCGTTCCCAAAGGTGCCGCATCTGCTGCAATACGTCAGCAACGACAATTATTATGGCAGAATCAAAATCGGCGGCAAGATTACTCGCGACACCCGTTCCCTTCCGACACCGACTTTTCCTCCTTGGAGATTTTTATTCGCCTGTTAACAATCCTGGCATGCGCGAACTAAAAGATACCGGGGTCCTCTTGCTGGGGTTTCTGCCTTGGCTTCTGTTCTTATTTTTCTCCGGACATTCGATGGAAAGCCTCGAACGCATTTCCTGGGTATGCCTGGCCGCCTCGCTGACATTTGGGTTCGGGGAGCTTCGGAGCGGGTACATTTTGCAATGGGGGACATTATGTTTCTTCACCGGCTGCGTCGTGTTTGTGGGTCTCCTTCATGTCGTCTGGGTGGCGACGCATATGGACCTGTTGGCAAACGCTTCGCTGGCTGGGATCATCTGGGCGACGCTTTTTGCCGGCCGGCCCTTTGCTTTGCAGTATGCCCGCAAGGATCTGCCAAAAGAACGCTGGAATGATCCCCGGCTTCTCGAAGGCTGCCGGTTCATCACCCTCGTTTGGGCGATGCTCATGTCGGTGTCGGTCGGAATTTCCGTTTACCGGCGCATTCCAGTGCCACAAGCTTCCGAACAAATCTACTTCGCCATCAGCCTGGCGACCATTGCCAGCGGGGTTATCTTTACGACGTTATTCAAACGACAGAAGCGGCTCCAGCGCGAAAAGCTTGCTCGCTCCGATTCCCTCTCCTGATGCGTTGACAAGCGGGATGAGATCTTCCTAATTCGACTCTCCCAACAACCAGTCCGTCAGGGTGAGATAGCTCCGGACCTTTCTGCGCTCGTACCTGTTACGCAAAGGCTTTTTGGTGTAGTTATCGGCTTTCGCAAAAGCGTGTTTCGTATTTCGGACGGCTTCGCTGATGGTCTCGAATGATTTTGTCATAGATGAACAAGCAAAAAGCAAATCGCTTGCCATGCCTTGAGAGAGCAGACGCGCAGGGCGGGGGCAGCGTCGGGGACCACAGAAAGTCGCCGTTTCTTGACCTTTTCCCACCAGCAAGAGTGTCTCTCCCCCCAAATCTGCCTGAGACGGTGGTGGCGATTCCTTTCCAGCTTGCAAAAGAAGATGCACCGACCCCGCGTGCAGGATGATGCCACGTAGGCTGGCTGGCGACTATACCCTGCCATCCGATCCATTAGGAATGAGCTGTGGCCTTCTTTGCCACACCATCGTCAAATATCGCCTCATGCCAAAACAAAGAAATCCACTCCTTCGCCTCCGGCAGGTCATTCTCAGATCCCCCACGCAGCTCCCATTTTCGGTCCAGGAACTTGATCAAACGAGCCTCCCCACACGAAGCAATGATCTGCTTCGCCCAGTTTCAGCCAATATTCCGCCGCTTTGATCTGGAGGGATGCTTTCAACGACAGAGCATCCTTCATCGGCAGGGTCTTTTCTTCCTGAGATGCGAATTGATCCCAATGAAGAACGACCAGGGGACCAAGAGGCTTATGCTGATTTGCAGTGCTATTTTGGCGCTCAGGGATTAACGTATCGTGGAGTCTGACACGGCGGATTCAAGAACCCACAGATTTGTAGCCGCTGACGGCAGTCGGCGCACTTTCTCGCATTTACGGAGATCCGCGCCGACTGCCATCGGCGGCTATGGTTTCTTGAATCCACCCTGTGGAATCTGAGGCGAGGTTTTGAGCTTGTCAATGTGGGGGGGATGAGTGTAGGAAATTGGGTCTCATCGCCCAGGGACTGATGGTTTACTTGGCCGTCCGCTTGCGCTGCGTCTGCTGGTATTGCGCCAAGCACTATATGCGAACCGTCAAACTCTATCGCAGCCCTTCCGAGGCCGTGGTCCGTCACGCCCTGCGCAACACCTGGTCGGATTTTCTCGCGTTTTCCCCACTGGCCGTTCCGCTCAAGAAATTCCTCACCCCCAAATTGGCTCCTCATTACCACGGCACTTCAGATATCTCCAGCATGGAGGCCGCCGCATGAACTTTCCACTCTCCAGACTGAGTAGCACACCCAAAAACTATTGCGGTGTTTCTGTTGAATGGGCAACTGCATTCTATCCCATCCGGGGTATTCGCACATTTGCGCAAGTAGCGTTTCAGCTCCGCTGGATATCGTTTTCATAGTGTCCTTAGATTGTAGCCGATCACGCCGGAGGTGGTGTTAGCGGAAGCGGATTGAGGGCTGAGGTTCAAGCCCAAGGCGGTCAGGCCAGTGGTGGGCAGCAGTTTCAGTCGCGTTCTTTTCATTTTGTTTCCTTTTTTCGAATTGTCCTCACGCAACCCCCAACTATTCTCGGAAAGCGAATATCCATTACCCTCAAGTCCCAGCCCGACAATGAGCAGCGAGACCGTCGATGCGAGTGTTCTGAGTTTCATGTGTATTCCCTTCATCCATGAGTAGTGCAGTTGGTTGCGTGGCCGGATGGCAGACGGGGGCACTCCGCACGGACTGCCTAACGCCCTTCCGTCATCCGTTCCAATCATATAAACCCGCCAGCGCCGAGAACCTTACAAAATAGTTTGATCGTGTGATGAACTGCGGCAAAACCGGTTTAGAAGAATCGCGCGTGCGCATCTTAGATTTGTCGGAGAGCGGACATTCTTGTCCATTGCCGCTAGCATTTGATCCCAGCGAATACCCGTGAAACCTGGTCAAGCCTTTGTCCCGTAGGGATATGCCACAATAGGCCCTGTCCCGGAGGGACAAACGAGAATAGCCCAACGTTTCTACGTTGGGAACCAGCGTCCGTGGCCCGATAAGTCCTGAAAGGACGACTGACCGAGATCGCAGGGGTTCAGCCGTCCGTGTCGGGACTTATGCACCTCCAGCCCCGCGCACCCAACGTTCAAACGTTGGGCTATTTTCGGCCATCCCTCCGGGATGAGGATGGTCAAATCCAGATGCCAAAGACCGTGCCATTCGCCTTGCGGAGCAGGAGGCGGGCAAGCTCGTCGCACTCAAATCCGGCCTGATGACCGACCTGCTCACCGGCCGCGTCCGTGATTCCGAACGAGACCCGCTTACGCCTACAGCATAGACTTTCCCGATGCCGCCCGTAGCCATAGCACCCTGGAACGCGGAAGGGCACACCATGAACCGCGTTGAGCAACACAGTCTTTTTTCGGAACGGGCTGCGCTGGAGCGAATGATTGCGGACACTCCGGCAGAGGATGTTATTGACTTGCGAAGCCTTCAGGTGCGTCTCGAGATTATCAATCGAGCGCTGGCCAAGCATCCGGTCGAGACTCGGTTTGGGCAGGATAACCTTCACGAGGAGCCGCAGCCCTTTAGCGGGGTGTTTCAGGGCGCTTTGCCCAAGCGGCGGACCTTCGAGTTCAGACTGGCGGGCACAGCCGAAGTGATTACCGGCAAGATTGGGCCAGCCGTGGTGAACGTGGTGCCCCTGCCGCCGGATCGCGTGCTCTGGTTGCGCCAGGCGGCCCGGCAGCGCGCCACGCGCAATTCCACTCGCATTGAGGGCAACACACTGAATAGCACCGAGGTGGGTCAGGCGGTGGTGGCCGTGAGAGTGGCGACAATGGCTGAGCAGTGGGCAAACATGGTCAGGAACGCCCTGGATAACCCAACGCTTAAGCAAAGCTGAATTGTATGTTTATTATGGATTTGCTGCCAAACACACAACATATTGTGGTCGTTGTTGCGAATAGCGCAAGCGAGGACGGTCTGATTGCGAGGATTCTTCAAGGAAACTGTGGGCAACAGGTAAAGTCGGATGGAAATCAACCAGTCCGCCACCGCCCTCCTGCTCAAGGGCACGGTCGGGGAGGGCCTGCCGGATTGGGAACAGGGTCGGCCGCAGCCCATCCGCTATTTCGACTTCGATCTCGATCATCCAGAGAACAACGATTTCCTGGTCATCAACCAATTCAAGGTGGAACTTACCAGCGGGCGGGGCCACGTCATCCCAGACGCGGTCCTTTTCATCAACGGCATCCCCCTTTCCGTGGCGGAATTCAAAAGTCCTGGCATCGAGAACCCCCTCCAGGAGGCCATCAAGCAGGTCCTGCGCTACTCTAATCAGCGCAGCGAAATCTGGTTCACGATTCACCCTCCGCCGCGGCGCCTGTCCGGCTGAGCACCATTTCAGGCGATGGTACCTCGACACCGGAACCGAATGGCTCCGCCGCAGGGTCGCAACACTGGCCGCCCGCGTCGGAACCACACCCACAAAGGTTGAGGTGCGCGATCTAGGATTCCGCTGGGGCTCCTGCGGCAAGAACAGCGTGCTCTTTTTCAACTGGAAAGTCCTTCAACTCCCTGTCCGGCGGGTGGACTACATCATCCTGCACGAACTGATTCACCTGGTAGAAGGCCACCACGGCCCGGAATTCCCGGTTCATGCCCATGCTGGCCCACGGCGCCGGAGCCATCGTGAAAGAAATGCCGGTCACTCATCATCCGCGCACTGCGGGGCGCACAAAATGTGCAATGCCTTCTCAAATTGTGCCGCTTGTCTCCCTTCCGGCTTTCAGTGAGGAATTAATCGATCCGGAATCTCCATTGCCGATGTCCCATGTAGCGTCGATTTGCGAGGTGGCCGACGGACGGTTGGCTGCGGTCTGGTATGCCGGCTCGCGCGAAGGCGCCAAGGATGTGGCAATCTTCTTCGCAACCCAGCACCTCGATCGACGGAGGGCTTTTCTGGACGCCGAGTCGCCGATTAACACTCAGCCCGTTCTTCAACGTCAGCGAACTGGTCAGAAACCGGCCGGTTCGGCTCGCCAACGGCGGCTGGCTGGTGCCGGTTTATCATTGCGTTCTTCCTGCCTGGGTGAGGATGGTCAAATAGCGCTTCGTTATGCATCCCGTGGTTGCCTTTCCTTTACCACCCAAGTATGTTTGGGAGGCAACTGCAAATATCGGCGCATGAAAAGTTTGACCTTCTACCATCAAAAGCGAAAGGACGGCGGCGTTCGCACGGGTGTGGAGTTGGATGGCGAGCGCGTCCTGGAGCAATTCAAGCCGGGCGGCGGACTGCAAGATTCCGCCTTGGAATGGTTCGGGATGTGCGTTGCCGGGGACAACGCCTTCCGGACGATCCCGAAGCGGTCCGCGGATGGCTGCTCGACCATAGCGCCGAAATTCAGGTCCACCTGGAGCGGATGGCAAACGAATTGCGGGCGGGCATGGACCCGGACTGGCCCTTCACGAGCGAGTTGGCCGGCAAATCGGGTGGCGTTGCCATCAAAATCGTATGCTCCACCGTTCGCCGCCTCACGGGCAGGGACATCGGCCAAGTCCTGCGCCAGTTGGAAAGTTCGTGGCCGCACCTGCTCGTCTCGCTTCCGGCGTTCCGCGCGGAAATGGCTGCATGAAGTAGGCGTGCTTATGGGGAAGCGCAGATTCCGCATCCTCGACACCAATGTCCTTATTAACTACTGGCGGTGTCGGGGTCGAATCTTAAAGTAATCGTTTCACTGTTCATCGGTTTTCGGTTGGATTCGGAACCTGAAACCGAATTCCGGGTCGTTGTAGAAGATGGTCTGAGTAGAGCGGAGGCGCGAACATGATTAGGCCAATGGCTTCGAGTGTATCTGCCCTTTCGATCGTCGTGGCAAAAGGTCATCAGGCCACCCACTTCGTTTCCTCCGCCCCCTCTATTGATTGCGTATCAGCGCCTATTCGGTCAAAGACGGACGCTGGGTGGGATCCGAACTCGTGGCCGAGGGCTCCAATGAGATTCGCGCGGTCCAGGAGTTGCTCCGCCGGGCCAACCTCGAAGGCTCCCTGGTCACTGCCGACGCCCTGCAAAAGTTTTCTCCCTCGTAACCGTCCGGTATTCCAAGGTATTGTCGCATTCGTGAATCAACCATACGCATCGGAGCTCAGCCGGATTCGCTCGTTGACCTGCCCGGAACAGCAGGGATACTCTTCCATCGGTTATGCCCAAAACAGCCAGCATCCTTTCTGATCTGCCCCAGCACGTCCGCGAGGCCGTTCGCTTCTATTGGCAGACGCGAATCATCCAGCGGAACCTCACTTCAAGGTTTTCGAGGAGTTCCGAAACTCCTCGTATGCGAAACGCTACGAACTTTTCTGCCGCCGACTCGTTCTCGAGCGCCATTACGATTCTGCCGCCTTCTTTCTCTCAGGCTCGGAGGCCGGCATCAAAGGTGACTACGTCGAACCAGCACCTGATTTGACTTTCGAGAAATTCGCCAAGGCACTCGTGGCGCAGGCCGCGGCATTTTCAGGCCGCATTAAGGAGCTATGAAATACCCCACCCCGAACGTTGCCGTTCCCCGCGCAGCCCTGCCGGAGGATTTTCCCTCAACTCACAAACTGGTCCAGGGAGACGCTCGAAACCTCTCCTTCCTCAAGGACGAGTCCGTCCACCTCGTCGTTACATCGCCCCCGTACTGGACACTCAAGCGCTATAACGAGTCCGAGGGCCAGCTCGGTCACGTCGCCGATTACGAACAGTTCGTCAAGGAGCTTGAAAAAGTCTGGCGCGAAGTTTTCCGGGTACTTGTTCCTGGCGGTCGCATGGTTTGCGTGGTCGGTGATGTCTGCCTGTCCCGTCGGGAAAATGCTGGCCGCCACACCGTCGTCCCACTTCACTCCGATATTTGCGTCACCTGCCGTCGCCTCGGTTTCGACAATCTCAACCCGATAATCTGCCACAAGATTTCCAACGCCTCATACGAAGTGTCCAACGGGTCCAAATTTCTCGGCAAACCTTACGAGCCAAATGCGATCATCAAGAACGACATCGAGTTCATTCTAATGCAGCGGAAGCCGGGCGGGTACCGGAAACCAACCGAGCAGCAACGGCAGCTCAGCATGGTCCCAAAAGATAAGTTCAACCGTTGGTTCCAGCAATTCTGGAACCTCAGCGGCGCCACCACCAAGGAGCATCCCGCCCCTTTCCCCCTCGAGCTGGCATCGCGCCTCGTCCAGATGTTCTCTTTCGTGGGTGACATTGTGCTTGACCCCTTCTGCGGCACAGCCACCACCATGGTTGCAGCGCTCAAGACCGGGAGAAGCAGCATCGGGATCGAGCTCGACACGGAATACTGCCGCATGGCCGCCTCTCGGCTCATGAACGAGAATGGCTCCCTCTTCAGCCACGCAACCATACAAATCGAATTACAGCCAAAGGCCGGAGTAGCCACGGCGGTTCCGACCTACGCCTTGGAGGAAAAGCCAACGCCATATAGATCCAACAGAGCATCCAAGAACGGCAGGCGCCCCGGCAAACAGACTGCCAAACGCACTCGTTAAGACCACAAGTAACGAATTCTACAGATGAGTGAGAACACAATGGAGGCACAGATGGAAAGCTTCTTGGCCGTCCGAAACGAGTGCGCACACACGGTAGCGCCACGCCACCGCTGCTCCAGGGCTGGATCAAGCCTGTAAGAATCGCTTACAATGAAGGGCCTTCGATGCCCCGTCTTGCTCAAAAGCCTTCGTTTTTCGCCTATTTCACGACTCCGCCCGAAAAGCCAGCCAGAACGGGATTCACCAAAAACCTCGAGCGCATCTCAGATTTTTCTACGCGGCTGCCTGCGTGTGGAGGGAGCAGCGAAGGTGACAGGCTGTTGTGGGGCAGGTTGATACCTGCTGACGCACCGAAAGTGGCCAAGGATGGAAGAACACGGCGGGGAGCCTTCGGACGGTCTGCCGACTGAAAGTCGGCGATACGGCAGGTTGGAAAACCTGCGCTACGACTCTGGCAAGGCCGAACAATCTTCCAAGTAACCGCACACGGCTGGCGCCTTTGGAAACACCTCCAAGCCAAGTCGGTCAAGTTACTCGGCCCATTCCGCCGGGCCGCCGGCTGGTTTGCTGAGATGCGCACGTCTCCACAGGGCGGATTCAAGAACCTGCAAAATCGTAGTCGCCGACGGCAGTCGGCGCACTTTTCCTCGATTATCGGAGTGTTAGCGCCGACTGCCGTCGGCGGCTACGATTTCTTGAAACCACCCTGGCGTCTCCAAGTTGCGGCGAATTACGCATTGCGATACGACATGGCATTCTCTATTGTTCGCCGTTTGCAGAAACAAATGATTTGAACGGATATGAGTGTTCTGATTGTCGGCTCGACGGCGCTGGATTCGATCAAGACTCCGAAGGCGGAGAACTCGCGTTTGCTGGGCGGTTCGGCGAGCCATGCGGCGGTGGCCGCCAGCTTTTTCGGCCCGGTCAATCTGGTTGGCGTGGTGGGGGACGACTTCCCCAAGCGCTATCTACAGCTTTACGGGCGGCATAAGATAAACCTTGAGGGGCTGCAAATAGAGTCGGGGAAGACTTTCCATTGGGCGGGCGAGTACGAACTGAACATGAACCACCGCCGCACCTTGCTGACTGAGTTGGGTGTGTTCGAGAAGTTCACCCCGGTTCTGCCGTCGTCCTACAAGACGGCACCATTCGTGTTGCTGGCAAATATCGCTCCGGCGCTCCAGCATCACGTACTCGACCAGATGCGGCGGCCCAGGTTCGTCGCGGCCGACACGATGGATTTGTGGCTGAACGTCGCCCTGGCGGATTTGCTTAAGCTGATCAAGCGACTCGATGCGTTCGTGCTGAACGACAGCGAAGCGCAGCAACTCACGAAAGAGGACAATATTTTCGTTGCGCTGCGGAAGATTCATCAACTCGGCCCGAAATACGTTATAATCAAGAAGGGATCCCACGGTTCGATTCTGTCCGGCCCGCGCGGTCTGTTTATCTGTCCGGCCTATCCGTTGCGTAAAGTGGTGGACCCCACGGGTGCCGGTGATTCGTTTGTGGGTGGCATGATGGGGTACCTGGCTTCCGCTCAGGGATCGATCGACGATAATATTCGCCGGGCGATGGTTTGCGGGAGCGTGGTGGCGTCTTTTTGCTGCGAGGGATTCGGTTTGCAGCGCACCACGCGAACCACCCGGGCACAGATTGACGGGCGCGTAAAGGAATTGGAAGAAATGACGCGGTTTTGAGGGGCCTTGAAAAAGCAGACAGCCCGCTAAAAACGCTAAAAGACGCTAAAGGGACCAAGATCAGAAATGATTCCGACTGACCTGTCGGGCAAGTATCTCTTCACTGATTACTGATTACTGATCACCGATTACCGATCACCCATCACGTTCAAACGTGAAAATCCTCCGCCTGCCGCTGGTGGTCTTTTTTGTTCATGACTTTTACCGCGGCCTCTTCCTGGATGACTAGTGAATGCGGAGGGACGCTGGCGGTTAAGAAGACATTTGCCCCGATCGTGCTGCCTTCGCCCACCACCGTATCTCCTCCCATGATGGTCGCGCCGGCGTAAATGGTTATGCGGTCTTCGAGGGTGGGATGGCGTTTTTGCCCGCGCAACTGCTGGCCTGCGGCCAGTGATCTAGCTACCAGGCCGACCCCTTGGTACATTTTAACATGATCGCCGATGATGCTGGTTTCGCCGACGACTGTGCCGGTGCAATGGTCCACGAAGAAGTGAGTGCCGATTTGGGCGCCAGGGTGGAGATCCATTCCGGTGCGGCTATGCGCCCATTCGGTCATGATGCGTGGAATGAGCGCGATGTTCTTGAGGTAGAGTTCGTGCGCGAGGCGTTGCACGGCAATGGCCTCGACGAAAGGATAAGCCACAATCACCTCTTCCTTGCTGAGCGCGGCAGGATCGCCGTTGTAGGCCGCCTCAGTGTCTGTCTGCAGCAAATCACGAATGCGTGGCAGGCTGGCCAGGAATTCCATCGTCAGGGAGTGCGCGAATGGACGCACATCTTTCTTCGGTAGTTCGGGCGGCGGGCTGTATTCCAGGCTCTTGCGGATTTCTCGTTCCAGGCTCGTCAACACCGCTTCAAGCAATCCAGTGGTCGCCTGCTTGATCTCCGAGGAGTGAACGAGTTTCTCGTCGAAGAAGCCGGGGAACAAGAGCCGGAGCAAATCCATGGTGATGAGCGAGATCGCCCGTTTCGAGGGCAGATTCTTCCCATCAAGATGGTTGATGCCGCCGGCACGCGCGTAGGACGCAACCAGGAGGTCGGTTAATTGGGTGATGGTCAACTGCATGGGGGGATCATCCTCTAATCCGCCGTTGAAGGCAAGCGAGCGGGGAGGTCAGTGGTCAGGGGTCGGTGGTTGCAACGCTTCCAGAACGGCGGCGACCACCTGATCAACCGTGATGCCGAGCATGCAACGGAAGTCGATGGGGCAGGTGCGGCGGAAGCAGGGAGAGCAGGGTGCCGCGGATTTGAGCAGCCGATGACGAGGGTCGTCTGGCAAGCCAGGGGCTGTCAATTCGGGTGCCGTACTGCCAAACGGGACCACCACCGGTGTGCCCAGAGCGGCGGCGAGGTGCATTGGTCCCGTGTCGTTTGTGAGCAGAACGCGGCAGAGTCTTAGCAGGGCCATGAACTGGCGCAACGAGGTCTTCCCGGCAAGATTGAGAACCCGGCCGCCTGCGCGTTGGGCGATGTCGAGGCAGAGACTACTGTCGCTGGCGCTTCCGAAGAGCAGCCAGGCGCAATTGTCCGCTCGACGTGAGATTCCCTGGACGGCGGCGGCAAACCTCTCCGCCGGCCAGCGTTTCGCCGGCCCGTATTCGGCGCCGGGATTCAATCCCAGCAGGAGCAGAGGTTTCCCGCGGAGCGAGTTCTGCCATTCGTTGCGCGAGCCCGACAATAGCGCGTGTTCCGCCGCTTGCATCTCGGCGGCGGTGATTTCGAGCTTTGG
>Ga0194053_10001030_pt1 | contig 18726 bp, 15 predicted proteins | sample SepL228m_MetaG_FD_161684 | JGI IMG/M metagenome (GOLD analysis project Ga0194053, IMG submission 161684) | Anoxic zone freshwater microbial communities from boreal shield lake in IISD Experimental Lakes Area, Ontario, Canada - Sep2016-L227-8m | ecosystem: Environmental > Aquatic > Freshwater >... | reverse complement strand
TTGAGCACCATGACCAGGTTGGCGCCGGCGCTGAAGTGCTGGCCCTGGTTGCCCACCACCAGGCCCTTGAAGCGGCCGGGGACGTGCTTCTGGATGGTCTCCTCCATGAGCCCGATGATGCCGTCGTCCAGCGCGTTCATCTTGCTGCGGAAGGCCAGGCAGGCCACGTCGTCGCCCAGGTCGATGAGCTGGCAGCTGCCGTTTTCGGCCACCACCTTGCCCTGCCCTTCCTGGCGCTTGAGGATGGTCACGCGCCGATCCTCGAGGATGGGATCGAAGGCCAGGGTCTTGGGATTCAGCTGGGCCACGGGGACGCCGTGCTCCCAGCGGTAGAAGCCGGGGATGCCCTTGGCAAGCATCTGCTCCACCAGGGGGGCGAGGGGCATCTCCTCGAACTTCATGCGGGCGGCGACGCGCTCCAGGCCCAGGATGTCCCAGAGCTCGAAGGGGCCCAGCTCGAAGGCAAAGCCGTTCTTGATGGCGCGGTCCACGTTCAGGGGGCCGTCCGTCACCTCGCCCAGGCGGTTCACCGCGTAGGTCAGGTTCGGGGCGATGCAGCGCCAGGCCAGCTTGCCCGCCTCGGTGTCGCTGGTGAGGAGGGTCTTCACCTTCTCCGCGGGGTCATCGATGCCCTTCAGCTCTTTCAGAATCGGCCAGTCCCGCTTCACCTGGGGGATGTACTCGCGGGTGGCGGGGTCCAGGGCCAGGAAGGACTTCTTGCCCTTGGCGTCCTTGGGTCCCTTCTTGAAGAAGCCCTGCTTGGTCTTATTGCCCAGCAGCTTGCTGTCGAGCATGTACTGCAGGAACTCCGGGAACTTGAAGGCGTCGCGGACCTCGTCATTGGGGCACAGGTCGTAGACGTTCTTCGCGGTGGCCGCGAGGATGTCCACGCCCGCCAGGTCCGCGGTGCGGAAGGCGGCGCTCTTGGCCCGGGCGGCGGCATCGCCCAGCACCGAGTCCACCACCTCGAAGGGGATCTTCTCGGCCAGGGCCATGTGCAGCGTGGCCATGATGCTGTGGATGCCAATGCGGTTGCCGATGAAGGTGGGGCTGTCAAAGGCAGGCACCACCTCCTTGCCGAGGCTCTCCTCCAGCCAGACGCGGAAGGCCTGGGCCTCCAGGGCGTCCACTTCGGGGCCGGTCACGAACTCCAGCAGCCGCAGGTAGCGCACGGGGTTGAAGAAGTGAGTGATGACGAAGTGGCTGCGGAAGGCATCACCGCGGCCCTCCACCAGCAGCTTCAGCGGGATGCCCGAGGTGTTCGAGCTGATCCAGGCACCGGGCTTGAGCTTCGGCTCCAGGCGGCCGTAGAGCTCCCGCTTGATGGCCAGGTCCTCCTTGACCACCTCCACGACCCAGTCGCAATCCGAGAGGCGATCCAGGTGGTCCCGCAGGTTGCCGGGGCGGATGCGCTTCAGGAACGACGGGTGCATGGCCAGCGCGGGCCTGCTCTTGGCCAGGGCCGCCAGGGCCCCTTGCGCCAGCTTGTCTGGCGCCGCTTCGTCGATGACGATGTCCAGCAGCTCCACCTGGCAGCCCGCCGACGCCACGTGCGCCGCGATGCCCGAGCCCATCACACCCGAACCGAGAATGCCTACTTTGTTGATCGCCATAAAAACTCCTATTTTGAAACCGCAGATGACGCAGATGACACAGATTTGGAGTTAACAAACCGTTTGTAGGTCAGCCGTGGCTCGCCAAAATTCAACAACAGCCCGACTTCGAAACCTGTGGCCTTGAGGTAGTTGAGGATCTGGGCTTCCTCGATGGCACTTAGCTTTGAAATGGCTTTCAGTTCCAGGATCACCCTTTCAAAACAGATGAAATCTGCCCGGTAGGCCGTCTTCAATAGCCTCCCTTTGTAGGTCAGCGGAAGTTCCACTTCACGCCGGCAGGTGATACCCCTTCCTTCAAGCTCTATGGCCAGAGCCTCCTGATACACCGCTTCCAAGAAACCGGGGCCAAGAGTCTTGTGGACCTCCATCGCAGCGCCAAGAATGGCGTAAGTTCGAGGATCACCTGGATCCATCGGCGTCATCTGCGACATCTGCGGTTCGACCTCTTAGATTTTCTCGATGATCGACGCGATGCCCTGGCCGCCGCCGATGCACATGGTGGCGATGCCGTACTTGCCGCCGTCGGTCTCCAGGCGGTTGAGCAGGGTGGTCAGGATGCGGGCGCCGCTGGCGCCCAGGGGGTGGCCCACGGCGATGGCGCCGCCCCAGGCGTTCACCTTGGCGGGGTCATAGCCGCCCTGCCGGATGACCGCGAGGCTCTGGGCCGCGAAGGCCTCGTTCAGCTCCATGGCATCGATCTGGTCCAGGGTCAGGCCGAAGCGGTCCAGGGCCTTCTTCACGGCAGGCACGGGGCCGATGCCCATGCGCTCCGGTTCGACGCCGGCCACGGCGCCGCCGAGGATGCGGGCCCGGGCCTTCAGGCCCAGGGACTTGGCCAGGCCCTCTTCCATCACCAACATGAAGGCGGCACCGTCGGTGATGGGGGAGCTGTTGCCCGCGGTGACGTTGCCGTCCGCCAGGAAGGCGGGCTTCAGCTCGCCCAGCTTCTCCACGGTGGTCTCGGCGCGGATGCACTCATCCTGCTGCAGGGTGACGGGCTTGCCGTCCAGGCCCTTGGTCTCGAAGAGGACCACTTCCTTCGCGAACTTCCCGGCCTTCCAGGCGGCGGCGGCCTTCTGGTGGCTCTGGAAGGCGAACTCGTCCTGGTCCCGGCGGGTGATGCCATATTCCCGGGCCAGGTTCTCGGCGGTGATCCCCATGGAGCAGTAGGCCTCGGGGTAGTGCTCGTTCAGGTAGGGATCCACGCTGGGATTGAAGCCCATCATGGGCACCTTGGACATGCTCTCCACGCCGCCGGTCAGGAACAGATCGCCCTGGTTGGCCATGATGGCCCGGGCGGCCATGAGCATCGTCTCCTGGCTGCTGCCGCAGAAGCGGTTGATGGTGGCGGCCCCGGCGGTGAGGGGCAGGCCGGCGCGGAAGCTGATGAGCCGGGCCATGTTCATGCCCTGCTCGCCCTCGGGCATGGCGCATCCGACGAGCACGTCCTCCAGGCCGGACCAGTCCTTCAGCAGCGGCTTGAGGGCCTCCACCACAGCCGCGCCCAGGTGTTCGGGGCGGGTGGCGGCGAAGGCGCCCTTGATGCCCCGGCCGATGGGGGTGCGCTTGGCTTCGACGATAACTGCGGTTCGCATGGGGCCTCCAGTGGAAGGGACAGGGCTCGAGATTTCCCAGGAGCCTAGCACCGGCCGGAAGGCTCGTAAGCACTTACCGTGGGTCAACGGATTCGCTCCGGGAAGCCAATTCCAGTCAAGATGGGGAAACGCCCCGGACCCGCCATGACCGCCGCCGCCCCCCATTCCCTGGAACCCCTGCTCGCCGAGTGCCGCAAGGTGATCGTGGGCCAGTCGTTGCTGCTGAACCGGCTGCTGGTGGCCCTGCTCTGCCGGGGCCATGTGCTGCTGGAGGGCCTGCCGGGCCTGGCCAAGACCCGCACCATCAAGACCCTGGCCTCGGCCAGCCACACCAGCTTCCGCCGCATCCAGTTCACCCCGGACCTGCTGCCCAGCGACGTGGTAGGCACCCTGATCTTCGATCCCCGGCAGCTCACCTTCACACCCAAGCGCGGCCCGGTCTTCGCGAACCTGGTGCTGGCGGACGAGATCAACCGCGCCCCGTCCAAGGTGCAGGCGGCCCTGCTGGAGGCCATGGAGGAGCGCCAGGTGACTCTGGGGGACGAGAGCTTCCAGCTGCCTGACCCCTTCCTGGTGCTGGCCACCCAGAACCCCCTGGAGCAGGAGGGCACCTTCCCCCTGCCCGAGGCTCAGATGGACCGCTTCCTCTTCAAGCTGCGGGTGGACTACCCCAAGCACGAGGAAGAGATCGAGGTCCTGCGCCGCGCTCACCTGAGCGGCGACGAGGTGAAGCCCGTGGTGGACGGACCCAGCCTGCTGGCCGCGGGCCGCGAGGCCCAGCAGGTGCGCCTGGACGAGGCGATCCGCGCCTACATCGTGCGGCTGGTCCAGGCCACCCGGCCGGGCCAGGGCAAGCCCTGGAAGGGCAAGGAGCTGCTCCGCTGCGGAGCCAGTCCCCGGGCCTCCCTGTCGCTGCAGGCGGCCTCCCGGGCGCTGGCCTACCTCCAGGGCCGCGACCACGTGCTGCCCCAGGACATCGTGGACCTGGCCCCGGACGTGCTGCGCCACCGCCTCCTGCTCACCTTCGAGAGCGAGGCCGACGGCGCCACCACGGACCAGGTCATCGCCCAGCTGCTCCAGGCTGTGCCCAGGCCGTAACTTCGCGTTTCCTTGGGTTGACCCCCGCCTCCGGGGTGGGTCAGACTGGCCTTGGCCCCGAGGCCGGAAAGGAGGTTCCGATGGGACGACACGCCGACCTCTCCGAACCTCCGTCGAGACGCGCCGCCCGCTGAGGTGGCGCCCGTCCGCTCTCCCGAATCCGCACCCTGAATGGGATGGTGGCGCTCCTCCAGGCGCCCCGTCCAATCCTTCGGACCGGCCATGATCCATCGCTTGCTCGACACCGTCTGGGGCCAGGCCACCAACCTGATCACAGCGCCCATCCGCCGTCGCCGGTGGATCGACCTGCTTGTGCTCGCGGCCCTGGTGAGCACCCTGGCGGCCCTCTGGCTCGTGGGCCGGGAGTGGACCGCCGTCCAGCGGCCCTCGGTGGTGATCTCTCTCAGCGCCTGGGCCCTGCCCAAGTACGTACTGCTCTCCCTGATCCGTGCCATCGCCGCCTACGCCGTCTCCCTAAGCTTCACGCTGGTGGTCGCCTACTGGGCCGCGAAGGATCCCCTGGCCGAGCGGGTGCTGGTACCCATCCTGGATATCCTCCAGAGTGTGCCGCTGCTGGCCTTCCTGCCCCCAGTGCTGCTGCTCATGCTCACCCTCTTCCCGCACAGCAACGTCGGGCTCGAGCTCTCGGCGGTGCTGCTCATCGTCACCTGCCAGGCCTGGAACATGGCCTTCAGCTTCTACCAATCGCTCAAGACCCTGCCCAAGGACCTGGAGGAGACCGCCGGGCTGTTCGGCTTCAACTGGATGCAGCGGCTGCGCTGGGTAGAGATCCCCTTCGCCACGCCCGGCCTGGTCTGGAACTCCATGGTGAGCGTGGCCAACAGCTGGTTCTTCCTCATGTCCGCGGAAGCCTTCAAGGCCGGTGACAAGAACTTCCAGCTACCGGGCGTCGGCTCCTACATGAACACGGCCGTGGAGCAGGGCAACGGCCGGGCCCAGGTCTACGCGATCCTCACCATGCTGGCCTTGGTCATCCTGCTGGACCAGCTGGTCTGGCGCCCCGTGGTGGCCTGGTCGCAGCGCTTCCAGGTGGACGAGAGTGCCGAGGTGGAGCCCAGCGACAACTGGCTGCTGCGCTTCCTGCGCCGCTCGCGCCTCCTGCGCTGGCTGGAGACCAAGCGGAACCAGCGCCTTCACTTGCGGCGGCCACGCCCGGTTCTTTTCCGGCAGGCCGAGGAGGGCTTCAAGCGCCCGGGTCGGCTGGCGCCCTGGTTCGCCGCCTCGGCGCTCATCGCCATGCTGGGGCTGCTGGCCCTGGGCGGCCTCTCCGTGGTCCGCCTGCTGGTGGATGTGAGCCCCGCCAAGTGGCTGCAGCTGCTGAAGGCCGGGGGCGCCTCTCTCTCGCGGGTCCTGCTCTCCACCTTCCTGGCCACCCTCTGGACCCTGCCCGTGGGCCTCTGGATCGGCATGTCACCGGTCTGGTCCCGGCGCCTCCAGTCTGTTGTGCAGGTGGCGGCGTCCTTCCCGTCCTCCCTGATCTTCGCCAGCCTCATCCTCGTTTTCCAGGGCATGGGCATCGGCCTCGGCGTCAGCTGTGTCCTGCTGATGGTGCTCTCCACCCAGTGGTACCTGCTCTTCAACATCATCGCGGGAGCCCAGGCCATTCCGGCGGATCTCCGAGAGGCTTCCCGGGCCTATCGGCTGTCTCTGTGGAGGCGCTGCTGGACGCTCTACTTCCCGGCGGTCTTCCCCTACCTCGTCACCGGCTGGGTCACGGCCACAGGCGGGGCCTGGAACGCCAGCATCGTCACAGAGATCGTCACCGCCAAGCACCAGACCCTCCGCACCTTCGGCCTCGGCGCCGAGGTGGTGCTGGCCACGGACCAGGGCTCCATGCCCAACCTGGCCGCCAGCGCCCTGCTCATGGCCGGTCTGGTAGTGGTCTTCAACCGCCTCGTCTGGGTCCCCCTCTACCGGCTGGCGGAAACCCGCTACGCCCTGAACCGCTGAGGTCGTCATGCAGCAGCCCTACGGCGCTCCCATCTGCGAACTGCGCGGCATCCAGATGCGCTTCACGGGCCCCAAGGGCAAGGTGCAGCGCGTGCTGGAGGACATTCGCCTCGAGGTCCGGCCCGATGAGATCCTGTCCCTCATCGGTCCCAACGGCTGCGGCAAGTCGACCCTGCTGCGGATCCTGTCGGGCCTGCTGGTGCCCACCCAGGGTGAGGTGCGCCACCACGGCGACAAGCTCGAAGACCTGAACCCCGGCGTCGCCATGGTCTTCCAGACCTTCGCCCTCTATCCCTGGATGACCGTGGAGGAGAACGTCCGCGTGGTGCTCCGCGCCCGGGACCTACCCGAGGGCGAGGTGCGGGAGAAGGCCCACCAGGCCATCCGCAAGGTGGGTCTCGAGGGCTTCGAGGAGGCCTTCCCCCGGGAGCTCTCCCGCGGCACCAAGCAGCGCGTCGGCGTGGCCCGGGCCCTGGCGGTGGATCCCGAGATCCTGATCATGGACGAGCCCTTCAGCCAGGTGGACGCCCTCACGGCGGAAGCCCTCCGCGCCGAGATCATGGACATCTGGGCCGACAAGGAGCGCAACCCATCCGCCATCGTCATGGTGAGCCAGTCCATCCGCGAGGCGCTGCTCATGGCCGACCGCGTGGCTATCCTCTCTGGCGCGCCCGGCGTCCTCCGCACCGTGGTGGACATCCCCCTGCCCCGCCCCCGGGATAGCCGCTCACCGGAGTTCATGAAGCTGGTGGATCACCTCCACGACCTCATCACCAGCGCCGAGCTGCCGGACGTCCACATCAGCGCACCGATCCTCAGCGCCTCCGAGGACGACCAGGTGGAGCCCCTGCCCCAAGTCCAGAGCGCCGACATCCTGGGCCTCCTGGAGTTCGTGGAGGCCCAGGGCGGCACCAGCGACCTCTTCCAGGTGGCCTCCCACACCCACGTGCCCTTCGAGCGGGTGCTCACGACCGTGAAGGCCGCGGAGATGCTCGATCTGGTCGACACGCCCAAGCGCGCGGTGCTGCTCACGACCCTGGGCAAGCGCTTCGTGAACGCCAACATGGATGACCGCAAGGACCTCTGGCGTGCCCAGCTGCTGGAGCTCCGGCTCTTCCGCGTGGTCCGGGAGATGATCGAACTCCAGGAGGGCGAGCTGCCCAAGGAAGTGCTGCTCCTGGAACTGGCCACTCGCCTCCCCATGGAGGATCCCGAGCAGACCTTCGAGACTGTGGTCGCGTGGGGCCGCTTCGGGGAGCTGTTCGCCTACCGTGAGGAGCGCGGTGTCCTGACCCCCGAGTAACCCCAGGCCGTGCGCCCTGTTTATCTGCTCTTATCCCCGTCAAAAGCACTTGTCTTTTTCATGTCCTTATCGGTGTTACTCGGTGTTCATCGGTGGCTGATTTGCTTTTTGTTTGAAGCGACCTTCCGGCACTGGCACCAGCGCCGGTGGCGTGAGGGCGCAGAGGGTGACGCCGGCCAGCACCAGGAGGGCTCCCAGGCTCTGCACGGGGCGCATGGCCTCGGACAGGAGCAGCCAGCCGAGGATGACGGTGGCCACAGGCTGGGTCATGAGGCCCATGGCCCCCATGCTGGTGGGCACATGGCCCAGGCCCCAGGTGATGAGCCACCACGCCCCCACCTGCACGCCCAGGCCCAGGGCCAGGAGGGCCCACCAGGCCCGGGGTGGGTAGCCAGTGAAGGCCTCGCCCCGGGCCCAGCCCAGGGCGCCGAAGAGAGCCGTGCAGCAGAGCACCACCCAAAAGAGGGCCTCGAGGGTGCTGAGGTTTCGCCGGGCCTTCCCCAGCGCCAGGGTGAAGGCGGCATAGGCCAGGGAGGCCAGGGCCCCCAGCAGCTCCCCCAGGCCCGTACCCAAGCGGGCCCCCTGGGCCAGGCCCAGCACCAGGGCCCCGGCGGTGGCCAGGGCCATCCCGGTCCAGAAGCGGCGGCGCAGGCGGGCGCCCAGCCAGAGCACCGAGACCACTGCCACCCAGATCGGCGCCAGGGTCACCAGCAGCGTGGCGTTGGCGGCGCTGGTGAGGTGCAGGGCCGTGTGCCACATCCAAAGATCCGCCACGAAGCAGGCCCCGGCCAGCACCGCCCAGAGGCGTGGTCCCGCCGGGCCGGGGGTCCGACTCCGCCAGGCCAGCACAGCCACCAGGGGCAGCGCGAAGACCATGCGGTAGAAGCCCACGACCAGCGGCCCGGCCGGGCTGGCCCAGCGCACCAGCATGGCGGCGAAGCCCAGCAGGGAGGCCCCCAGAATCAGGGCGGCCAGTCCCCGGGCATCCGGCCTTCGCGTCACATCCATGGAACCAGACTTCCCGCTCCGGGCTCAGCCCGCAAGAGCCTCGGCCACTTTCGCCACCAGCGCCGGGGCTTCCACGGGCTTGAGCAGGAACCCGGAGATGCCCAGCTCCTGCAGGCGGAGCAGGCTCTCGTCATCGCGGTGGGCGGAGAGCATGAGTATGGGCAGCTCGACCAGCGAGCTGTCCTCACGGCAGGCGCGGACCAGGCTCTCGCCCGGGCAGTCCGGCATGAGCAAGTCTGCCACCAGCAGGTCCACGGGCGTCTCTCGCAGCACCTTCAGCACTTCGAAGAGGGACGTGGGTTCCACCTCCACCACCTCGGTCCCCTGGGTGCGCAGCGCCCCCGCAACGAAGGCGCGCACCAGCCGGCTGTCGTCCACGATGGCGATCCGGGTCATGGCCCCTCCTAGCCCGCTTATCGTCCCCCGAGCCCGAAGGCTCAATATTGATCAACGATTCTTCCTCGTTGGTTCTTCCTAGTTGGCCCAGCGGGATACCTGCTCCCAGATGTCCTCATCCCCACAGGGGCCGTTGAGCAGGATGGCGAAGACGCGCTGTTTCCCGTCCAGGGTCTGCAGGTAGCCGCAGAGGGAATCGACCCGGTCCAGGTGGCCGCTCTTCACCCGCACCCGGCGCGTGAGGTTCGGGTCCTTGATCTTCAGCTTCCAGGGCTCCCCCCCAATGATCTTCAAGGAGGAGACGAACTCGGGTCCCACCTCGAAGTCGTGCTGGGCGCCCCGCAAGATGGTGGCCAGGGTGCGGGCCGAGAGGCGGTTCTCCTTGCTCAGGCCCGAGCCGTCCGTGATGTGGATGGTTTCCGGTCCCAGCTCGTAGGCGGTCCGGTAGAACTCCTGGATCCGCAGGACGCCCCGGGGCCAGGAGCCAGCGCCGAACTTCCGAACCAGCATCTCGATCATGAAGTTGTTCGACCACTTGTTGATGTCCATGACCAGGGCGCGCAGCGGTGGCGAAGTCCAGGTCGTCAGCTTCACGGGTGCCCCTGGTCCCCCGGGTTTCCCCTCGACGGCGATGCCCGACTCGGTGAGCAGCCGTGTGAGGACCTCGCAGGCCACCCGCTCGGGATCCGCCGCCGGGCGGCCGGCCTCGTCCCGGTTGAAGTTCACGGACAGGGCCAGCACCGCCGGCAGGGTATTGGCGGAGGTGTTCTCCCAGCCCTGGGGCTGCCGCTGGGCATCGAAAGCGCTCTGGTCCAGGCGGACTGAACCGGCCACGCGCCGCAGGCCGAGCTTCTTCAGGGACTGGACCAGCATCCACAGGCGCTCGCTGGTCAGCAGCGGATCCCCGTCCCCCTTGAAGACCAGGTCGCCCTCCACGACCCCCTCCTTGAGGTCGCCCCAGACTTCCGTCTCCAGGGTGAAGTCGGGCTTCAGCGACTTGAGCAAGGCATAGGTGGTCACCGCCTTGGTGGTGCTGGCGGGAATCAGGGCGAGGTCATCCCGGTAGCGATCGAGGGCCTTGCCGGTACCAGCGTCCCAGAGGCCTGCCGAGACAGTGATGCCGCGCGCCTCCAGTCGCCGCGCCCAGGCCCGGAACTCTTGGGCGGGCAACGCCATGGCAGTGGCACAGAAGAGAACGAGGACCCGACGCAGCATGCCGTCTCAGTTCGTCGACGAATCGGACTTGTTGGAGGAACCCCTCGTCCTGGGAACCGCCTTGATCCGGTTCACTTGATCGGCAGCCATGCCCAGCAGGTTCTGGTCTGCCGAGAACTTCCACTCGTGGTAGATGTCCGTGTTCTGGTAGATGCGGATGCTGTCCTTGATGCTGCGGCTGCGAACCCCCACGATGGGCAGCCCCTCGGTGTTGCCCGAGGCTCCAGGCTGGACCTGCGTCAGGAACTCCCACTCCCCGTTGGCGGTCATGGGGTCCTTGTATTTCTGGCGCAGGATGTGGGGCCGCACCTTCATGACCTCTTCCAGATCCTTGGGATAGCGGTGCATCTTGGCGAAGTAGATCCTGAGGGCGTTGGCGATGGCCTCGCCGCGGAAGATCAGCTCGGCCTCGTTCTCGCGCTGGACCTCCAGGACCACATTCGGCATGGCCTGCAGCAGGAAGATGCCCATCACCACGGCCATCGCCAGGGCCAGGGCCATGGTGAATCCACGCTGAGAGCGCCTCGAGGACATCCGACCTCCAGCTCCCAGTATAGGAGCAGGAGCGGAATAAGCATTACCCTCGCGCCTCAACCCCGTTCGCCGCGCCGTGTCATGAGCTCCTGGAAGGCCGCCACCACCCGCGGATCGAACTGTGCCCCGGCCTCGTTCTGCAGTTCCTCCAGCACGTGGCGGAAGCCCTGGGGGGCACGATACCCCTTCCCGCTGGTCATCACCTCGTAGGCCTCGATGAGGCCGATGATGCGGCTGCCGATCGGGATGCCGGTTTCTCGCAGTTGATCCGGGTAGCCGCGCCCATCCCAGCGCTCGTGGTGATGGCGGATCATCTTCACCACATCGAAGGGGAAGCGCAGATCCTTCAGGAAGACGGCGGCCAGTTCAGGATGGTTCCGGACCTTCTTCAGCTCCATGTCATCGAGGTTCTGCTTCCCGAGCATCGCCGGGTCCAGCATCAGCAGACCGACATCATGGAGAATCGCCGCGATGCTCACGGCCTCCACCTCCTCGGTGGTGAGCTCCAGCTTCAGTGCCAGGTCCCGGGCAAGCCGGGCAGTGGCGAGGCTGTGGGGCCGCAGGCTCGGCAGCCGCGCCTCGCTGGACCGCAGGATCCGGTGGCTCACCGAGAGGAAGGCATGGTGATAGCGCTCATGCAGCCGCGCCTCCTGCAGGTGGAGGCCCAGGATCCGGCCCATGTGCTCGATCACCTCGATCTCGGCCAGGGAGAAAGACTGGTCCTCCTGCCTGAACACCATCAGCAGGTCGTGGCCCTGGGTGGTCTCATTGAGCAGCAGGGGCAGGTAGGTGTTGAAGGCGCCCTTGAGCTCCGGCGACTCGGTCATGCCGACGCGGGTGATGAGCCGCAGGTCCTGCTCCTGGACCGAGGGCAGGTGGAAAGTGGCATGCGCCATGATCTGCTGCTGCAGGTCTGAGGACAGCGGCAGCGTACTGAAGGCGAGAATGGGGCGGATCTCTTCGGGATCCTCGGTCCACAGCGCCACCGCCGAGGCGGTCAGGATCTGGCTGAGCAGGCCCGCCGTCTCCCAGAAGAAGGCGCGCAGCTCGGGAGGCACCATCCCCCGCTTCCGGTCTGGGTTGACGGGCGCCGGGGCCACCCAGGCACTGAGTGTGCGGTCCGCCTCCCAGGGCACAGTTGCGTAGGTCTCTTGGCCACCGGGGAAGCCGTGCAGCCGCTCCTCCTCGGAGGGACCGGTCGCGGGCAGGACCACCTCGGGCAGGTGCCAGGGATGTGCGGCGTCGGCGGGGCCCACCCGGTTGATGACCGCCGAGGCGGTGGGCAGGACCAACCGTTTCGGGGCCAGCGCAGAGTTGGTGTCGGAGGCGTCTTCCGGCAGCGGGGTCACGGGCTCCGCCTGCGGTCTGAGCCCATAGAGGCGGAACTCCTTCAGGGCCGCCACCAGGTCCCCGCAGATGCCGAGGGTCGGGCCCTCATCCCGCTCCAGATCGAAGGTGCCGCCCTTGATGCGGTCGCGCTGGATGAGCAGGCCGACCCAGTCGCCCGCCACATAGACCGGTGACACGAGGAACCGGGGCCACTCGCCCCCCTGGCCGAAAGCCAGGAGCTCCGGGGCTTCGGCGATGTCGTTCACCACGAAGCCCCGGCGCTCACGCTGAGTGCGAACCAGCAGGGGATGGTCCTCGGGGATGGCTACCGGGGGATGGGTGCTGCGGGGCCAGCCGTAGAAACTCACCACCTCAAAAGAGCGCTCTCCCGGTGGCCGAAGGTAGAGCGCACCCTTGGTGCTCCCGACTTCCTCCAGGCAGCGATAGAGGACCTGGGAACAGCGGTTGGCGAGCACCTCGCCAAGGATCAACTGGGACGGAGACATGGGTGGCAGGTTCCTGGACAGACGGGCTGGAGCCCCATCATGGCATGGACACTCCCGGAGTATCCATTGAATTGGGCAGGCTGCTTATCTTTTTTTACCTATTGATCAACTAAGTCACCTGGCCGCTGCGGCGGAGCCTGGAGGCTCACCACCAACCGGCTGCGGTCCGCCCAGCGGGTCAGCCCGGTGAGCTGGTTCCCGTGGCCGCATTCCGCCAGGGGCGCCGCCAGGAGCTGGAGCTGGGCCACCACCGCCAGCCAGTCCACCGGGAGGGCCACCGAGGCCAGCCCCTCGTCCCAGGCTTCGGCCCCCGTGAAGAGCCGGCGGCCATCGAAGTGGGAGAGCAGTGGAAAGGTCGGGACGCCGGGGCTCACCCACGCCAGCCGCCGGGCGATCCCGGGCAGGAGCGGGGCCATGTGCGGGCCGTGCAGGGGATGCTGGACCGGCAGGAGCCCCGCCTTCATGGCGGCGGGGGTGAGGGCCGCCACCAGCGGCTCCAGCTCCGCGCGCGGGCCGGAGACGGTGAACTGGGCCCGGCCATTGCGGTTGGACAGCACCAGGCCCGAGTGGGCCGCCAGGGCCTGCTGCAGGTCCGCCTCGGTCACCCCGATCAGGAAGGCCATGCCCATGGGCCGGTCGGCGAAGGCGGCCTCGCTCAGGTCCTCCACCGCGGAAAAAAGATCCAGGGCCGCCTCGAGGGGCACCACCTCCGCGGCCACCAGGGCCGAGTAGCAGCCCATGCTGTGACCCACGCCGGCCACAGGCAGGGGCAGCCCGGCCTGGCGCCAGGCCCGATAGATCCCCACGGAGTGGGCCAGCACCGCGCAGGGCGCCAGGCGCTGGGCCCGCAGGTCCGCCAGCGGACCCTCGGCCATGAGGCGCCGCAGCGGCCGCCCCGTGTGGACCTCGGCGGCGCGAAGGGTCTCGGTCCAGGCCGGGTGCGCCGCCCACCCCTCGGACATGCCCACGGCCTCGGTGCCCTGACCCGGGAAGAGGAGGATGGACGGGGTTGCCATGGTCATGCCCACCAGCATACGGGGTTGCGCCCCAGCCCGTGGCAGGTGGGTGAGAGCGGCTTCGTCCTGCTCCGTGACTGGGCTACTGTGTCCAGATGCCCTTCGCCCCACCCCCGGCCTGGCACCAGGTGCCTTGGCCCTTGCGCCGCTCCTACTGGGAGCTGGAGGAACCTGCGCGACTCGAGCTGCGGGAGGCCCTCGAGCACGAGGCGGCCCTGCTGGCCCGGCACGCCCCGGTAGCCCTGGACGAATACGCCTCTCTGTCCGGCACCCTGGACGGTCAGCTGGTCAACGGGGATGTCCTCGCCACCCTGCTGCCCAGCCTGCGGCGCAACCCCACCCAGGGCTATGAGGCTCTGGAGGATCCCGCCGGGCGTGCGGCGATCCACCTGAACGCCCTGGGCAAGCGGCTGCGGGACCGCGCCCTCGCCCACGCCCGGGGCCGCCCGGTGGTGATCTTCATGGGCGGGCAGGCCTCCGGCAAGACCACCGGGGCCCTCGCCCTGGGAGCGTCTTTCGGTGCCGTCTTCGACGCGCCCCACACGGATCCCGAGGGCGTGGCCTTCCTCCTGGGGCGCATCCGGGAGGCTGGCTGCGCCGAGGTGCACCTGGCCTACACCGACCGCCCCCCCGAGACCTCGCTCAAGGCCATGCTGGCCAGGTCTGAGCGCGAGGGACGCTACGTCCCCCTGGGCCGCATGGCCCGGGCCCACGCCTACGCCCCCTTCACCTTCCTGGGCCTGGCGCCCCGGGTGGGCCGCGCCCTGGAGGTCTACCACATCCAGGTGAATGAGGATGGCCCCGGCCCCATGACCGCAGGCCAGGATGCCCTCGCGACCGTGCGACTCCGGCCCAAACCGGTGGAATCCGTGCTTGCCTATCAGCTGCAGACCGCCTACATTTCTCTCCTGAGGACCCAAGCCCATGCCCACGAACCCTGGTGCCCGCGAGATGTGCTCGCAGGGCTCAACCGATCGCTCGATGCCTGGCGCCGAAGCGAAGCCGACCATCTCCTTCGCCGATTTTTCAAAGCTGTGGCAGAGCGAGGTCCCCAAGCAGGTGCAGGCCCACGAGGAGCATCGGCAGGAAGTCCGCCGGAGCCTGGGTCTGGCCTAGGCTAGGCCTATCTGAATTCGCGCAACGGATTCAGTCGCGATAACCCATGACCACGAGCAGGCACGGCCCCCCGGCAATGACCGAAAGGCCCAGCTCCTCTGCGGCTTTGATCGCCGCATCGCTCTCGGCGCCGGGCTGCATCCAGATGTGCTGCACGCCCGCCGCGGCGGCATCACGGACCACTTGTTCGGTGATGGCGGGCGGTGTGATCACCGAGATGGCCGGCACCGGCGCGGGCAGCGCCGCCAGCGTGGGATAGGCCTTCAGCCCTTCGACCTCATCGGCCCGGGGGTTGATGGGGTGCACCGTCCGCCCATGCTGCTGATAGCAGCGCAGCACCTTGTTGCCATACTTCGACCGGTCCACGCTGGCCCCCACCACCGCGAAAGAATCTGCGGCGAGAAAAGCCTGAATGCGGTCAGTGACGGACGTGGCCATGGGACCCCCCTAGAAAATAAGTATATATAAACGGCAACCTCGCCAGCGCCTGCCGGTGGATCCGCGCCAAGCACCTGCTCCGCGACCGCGCTGCGTTACAGTGCTGATTCAATCGTCGCTTTGACCGGGGTTCCATCCGCGGCCGCCTTCGGATCTCCTCGGTCCACACTCCACCCATACCCATCAGACCGCTGAGTTTTTCAGGGGTGGGCTGAAATATAAATTTTGATTTTGTCTAGAATTGATGCGCTTTACGGGCTTTCTGGAGGGGGATACTTTCACAAACTTCCACCCAATTCACCCACAGGAGCGGCACACAATGATCACCACATTACTTTTCCTCACGGTCCTATCAACCCCTGGTCCTGCGGTTGGATCGCCAACGCCTGCTGCCACGGCTGCTCCTTCGCCTTATGACGCACCTCCTTCCTGCAAAGACGACTGCACAATTACATTCAACGGCTGCATCAATAGAGGTAGTGACGTCCAACAGTGCTTGAATGAGCAGACCGACTGTTACAACCGATGCGATGGTTTGGGTGGCAGTGGTGGACGAAAGCCTGGTGTGATGCACAGGTCCATGTAGTCCTATTTGACAGGCCAACTTGTTTGGATCCATGAAGGAAAACCCATGAACTTTCTCGCCCGCCAATTGTTTATCTTTGGTCTTTTGATCGGGACGGTTTCTGGCCTTGCAGCCCAGATGCCAGTGGGTTATGGCTATCCAAAGATCAATGATGCCGTGGTCTGGGGTGGGGCTGGGGAGTGGCTTCACATCCCCGCTCTGCACGGGCGGAATCCGACCCTAGTATCAGCAGACGGACTTAAGAAAGTTCTCCCAGCACCCCCGGGCGGGAAGCTCAATTTCATGAGTCTCCGGAATCAATCCGTCTGGATGATGGGTGGCAAGGAGGAGCAGGGGCAAGACCAAATCTATTTTCTTTACCGCTTGGATCTTGCGTTAAGTCCCGGGAAATGGGAAAGAGTCGGTGAAGTAGGCCCCAGCCAGAGCCTAGGTCCCCCTATGCTGTTGATTCCCTTGGATGCGCCTGGACGATATCTCGGGCTGAACTGGGTCTTCGGGTTCGCAGGGAAAGAGAAAGCTTCCTATGCGGCTTTATTCAAGGAAAGCAATGGCCACATCCAGTTTGATGCATTCGTGGACATGCCCTTTGGTAGCAATAAAGACATCTGCCAAAGCAAGCCACTACCGCCGTTGCCAGCGCCACTGTCGGGGAAAGCGTGGCAATCCGCAGATAAAGCCCCGGAGCGATATGCCTGCGAGGCACGTTTTCCAGCCTTAATTCCTACCTACTGGGCCCCGGCTCAGTTCAAGGATCATGTGGTGCTGGGCGCGACTCAGGCGGGTGTCCTGTGGGTCTTCAGCCTGGCGAATGGCCAATGCACAAAGGTTATTGATCTGGGCGGCAGGGAAGGGAAACTCGAGAAATTAGGGTTCCTCAACCATTTCCTATTGGCAATGCAGCCCACCCAGACCGGGGAACTGCTGGTGGCAACCTGCGATCCTACGGTGCTTGACCTTGCCGAGGGTTTCTACCTCCCGCCAGCGTCCAGCAGAGATGCCAAAGACGAAGCAAAAAAAGCATTCCTGCATGCCGTGGAGGATTTTAGGGCCCCCGTGTGGCTGAGCATCAATCCCGCTGATTCCTGGAAGGTCACGAAAATTGACTCACCCTTGGGCCTTCCCGAATATGCTTTCGACAATTTCAACCTCCAACGATTCCAATTCATCATCGACCCTCACGGCAGGGCCATCTCAAATCTGAATGGCAGCTCCTGGGAAGGCATTCTGGATGCCCAGACACTTGGATCACCCAAAGCAAGAGCAACAACCCCGGATGGCGATAAACAGAAGGTTCCAGAGATCCCAACTCATACGCATGAAACAGTAAGCCGGGCGACCCCCAAGCCGGCGAGTGTCGAGGAGCCTGCCTCCAAGCCTCCAACCACCCCCACCGCAGCGCCCTCAGCAGGTCCAACGACGCCGCCAAAATAGCTGGAACTCGGATAAAGCACACAATTTGTATTGGGGCGCACTGGGGCCGAGAGCAGTTCTCACCGTTCATCGCCGTTCATCACCGGTTCCAAATGCCTTCTTTAGAGGTGGTAACAAAACCCCACGGGGTCGGGTTTTGTTACCACCTCTTAACCAGTGATGAACGGTGATCCACGGTGATGTGAGCACTGCACACCCGGCCGTATTCCGATTTCCTCTGTTTCTGCGTTCATCCAGTCTATTCATCCCAACCCATGCGCCAGCTCCCGGCATGGGCTCTTGGTGGTGATCCTTGTTCCTTGCTTGCAGGCCAGCCCTACCCCTTAACGGCCCGCAGGGCCCAAAAGGGAATCCGCCAGGATTCCCTACATCCCCAGCGTCCGTGAAAGAACGAACGCCTAACCCAAACTCTGAATCGCCCGCACGGTCATGTCGCCACGCAGGGTCTCGACGGCTTCGCAGGCGGCGAGGGCGGCGCTGAGGTTGGTGAGGCAGGGGATCTTCAGGCGCAGGGCCTCCCGGCGGATGGAGCTCTCGTCGAAGTAGGCCTCGCGGCCCAGGGGCGTGTTGATGACCCACTGCACCTCGCCGTTCTTCAGGAGATCCACCGCATTGGGGCGGCCTTCGTTGACCTTGAAGATGCGGCGCACCTTGAGGCCCACGGACTCCAGGGCCTTGGCGGTGCCATCCGTGGCGCAGAGGCCGAAGCCCAGGGCCACGAGCTTCTGGGCCAGCTCCGGCAGGCGCCCCTTGTCCGCGTCGTTCACCGTGAGGAACACCGTCCCCGAGAGCGGCAGCGGAATGCCCGCGGCCAGCAGGGCCTTGGCATAGGCCTCGCCGAAGGTCTCGCCGATGCCCATGACCTCGCCCGTGCTCTTCATCTCCGGGCCCAGGACCGGGTCCACCCCCGGGAACTTGGCGAAGGGAAAGACCACGCCCTTGACGGAGACCGCCCGGGGCACCCCGTCGGTGATGCCCTGCTGCTTCAGGCTCTGGCCCAAGCCGATGCGGGCGGCGACACCTGCCCAGTCCACACCCGTGGCCTTGCTCACGAAGGGCACCGTGCGGCTGGCCCGGGGGTTCGCCTCCAGGCAGTAGGCGATGCCGTCCTTCAGGGCGAACTGCAGGTTCATGAGGCCCCGCACGCCCAGGTCCAGGGCCAGGCGGCGGCTGTAGTCGCGGACGGTCTCCAGGATCGGCTCGGGCACGCCCAGGGCCGGGATCACGGCGTAGCTGTCCCCGCTGTGGATGCCCGCCTCCTCGATGTGGGCCAGCAGCCCGGCGATGGCCACGTCCTCACCGTCGCAGACCACGTCGATGTCCAGCTCCAGCGCGCCGTCCAGGAAGCGGTCCAGCAGCACGGGCTGGTCATCGCTGACCGCCACGGCCTCCCGCATGTACTTCTCCATCCCGGCGTCGTCGAAGACCACGGCCATGGCGCGGCCACCCAGCACGAAGCTGGGGCGCACCATCACGGGGTAGCCCAGGTGCTGGGCCACGGCCTTGGCCTGCACAAAGCTGGTGGCCATGCCCCAGGCCGGGGCCCAGCACCTGGGCTACCCCGTGAT
>Ga0194053_10001029_pt1 | contig 18732 bp, 17 predicted proteins | sample SepL228m_MetaG_FD_161684 | JGI IMG/M metagenome (GOLD analysis project Ga0194053, IMG submission 161684) | Anoxic zone freshwater microbial communities from boreal shield lake in IISD Experimental Lakes Area, Ontario, Canada - Sep2016-L227-8m | ecosystem: Environmental > Aquatic > Freshwater >... | reverse complement strand
CTGAATATATCAAGTAAAATAAAGGCATAAACAGATACTCCGATAAACATAAATCTGTCAAAGATAGTGACTGAGCTTGATATTTTCTCAATATGTAATATAATTATAGTTAAGTAAAGGCCAAAAGCCTTTATAATATTAGATAAATATTAAATATAATGGAAAACAAAAATAAATGGTTGATTGGTATTATTGTAGTTATTTTGGTAATAGTGCTTGGAGTCTATTACTCAAATAATACTAATTCTGATAAGTCTGACATCAAGATTGCTTTCGTGGCTCCTTTGACTGGAGATGTGGCTAGTGTTGGTCAAGGTATGCAGATTGCCGCTGAGCTAGCGGTGTCTGAAATCAACAAAGCTGGAGGTATTAATGGCCGTCAGGTGATGTTGATTAGCGAAGACGCTAAATGTGATGGTAAAGCGGCTGTATCAGCTGTAACCAAGGTGATCAATGTCGACAAAGTGAATGCTATTGTCGGCGCTGCTTGTTCTTCTGAAACTGTAGCCTCTGCCCCAGTAGCCGAAGCGGCCAAGGTAGTCATGATGTCACCCCTGTCTTCAAGTCCTGACATTACCAATGCTGGTGATTATATCTTCCGCGACTATCCATCAGATGCTTTTCAGGGTGCGAGAGCGGCTGAACTAGCTGTGAATACTTTGAAGGCAAAAAATATTGCTGTCATGTCTTGTGCTAGTGGTTGGTGTGATGGCATCAAGCAGGTGTTTATTGAAAAAGCTAAATCATTGGGAGCAAATATTGTCTTTAACGAAGGTTTCAATATTACCACTTCCAAAGATTTGAAAACTCCTTTGACCAAAATCAAATCTCTAAATCCTGACCTAATATATTTTCTAGGTTACAATAGCGAAACTGTAATTGGTTTGAAGCAGGCTAAAGAAATCGGTCTCAAGATTCAGATGCTTGGTGGTGACTCTTGGAATGACCCACAAGTATTAGCTGGAGCTGGCAGTGCGGCCGAGGGAATGATTTACTTGGTGCCAAAGGCCATTGAAAATCAGACTTTCAAAACAGAATTGTCTAAGGTGAATGGTAACAAGGGTATTGTGATGGGTTCCGCTGAAACTTATGACGCTGTGAAAATCTTGGCTCAAACTATGGCTAAAGTAGGAACTGATAGTACCAAGATCAAGAACGCTTTGTACAAAGTGCAAAATTATCAAGGGGTGTCAGGCCAGATTTCCTTTGATAAAAACGGTGACTTGAGTAGCGCTACTTATGATGTGAAGACTGTGAGAAATGGAAAGGTGGAGAATTACTAGATTATTGCGAAGAAAACCAAAACCACCCGCGAGGGTGGTTTTGGTTTGCATTCGTTACTGTTGTTTTTTCTGGTTCTCAATTAGATCCCAGATTAGATCAAATTTTTGTTGTTCACTGTGAGCTATTTCCTTACTTTCAATAACCACTACAATCAATTCTTTACTACCGCCAGAAATAATAACTCTATCATTGTAGATTAAGGTTGATGTATTGTGGTTATATTTTTCCGGGAGGTAATATATCTTTCGTAAATGTTTGATTTCATTCTCCGGGAGGATCCATTCCTTTGCACGTTCAGTAACATCATTAAAATACAAACCCTTTAAAAATATTTTATTTTTAATTCTGGTCGGCATATAATGGTTAAAATCATAATCCTCACCCATCACCTTGTGGGCTTCTTTTAGAGAGCCAATATGACGTAGGGTAATGCCTGGTGTTTTTAGACTGTCTTCTATAGCAATTCTATAACCCTCTCTACCCTCGTAATACATTATTTTAGGCTTATAAGACTTTGTGATGGTGAGCTCTTTGAGTTGGGGGAGTATAAAAGTTAGCTCTTTTAGTCTTCTTTCTTCACGAGTAAAAAAAGTCTCAGGTCTCGTCGCTACAAAACGTAGGCCAAAGCGCATTTTGAAACTTCCCATCAAACCACGCTCCTCAAGGGTTTTAAACGTCAGATAGGCTGTCGAGCGCTTGATTTTAGCCTTTTTAGCGATCGCGGACATGCCCGACTCTCCCAATTCTAGGCTGGCCAGGTAGAGGGAAGCCTCTCTTTCTTTTAGCCCATATTCAATCAATTTGTTGAGTAATTCATTCATTGTCGTTATTTATGACAACATAATATCATAATCGAGTATTTTGTAAAGCCTTTATTTAAGACCTATTTTAGTCTCTGCTAGATGGTCATAAGAGATATACGTCATATATAGTGACGTTATTGACATTTAATGAAATAATGTCCTTGTTATTAAAATAACAAAATAACATGAAAAAGAAAATTTTTTGGACGGCGGTTGTGATTGTCTTGGTCTCAGTGTTCCTTTTTGTGACATTAGGCGACAAAACAGTTACCCCGAGCGCCAACAAGGATATCATTAAAATCGGTGTGGTTTTGCCCCTAAGCGGAAATTTGGCTTTTCTTGGTGAGTCTGCAAAAAACAGTGCCAATCTAGCTTTGTCTGATTATGGAATAACAAAGAATGATTACCAACTAGTTTTTGAAGACGATCAGTTTGATGGTAAGAAAACTGTCACAGCTGTTAGTAAATTAATCTCCGCTGACGGAGTTAAAGCCATTGTGACTTTTGGCTCCGGGCCAGCTAATTCGGCAAAACCCCTAGTAATTAAAAACGATTTAATCCATCTATCAGTTGTCAGTGACCAAACTTTTGCTGATGGTAAAAACAATTTTAACCACTGGACAGCTCCAGTAGATGAAGTAACCGCGATGGTGCAGGAGTTTAAAAATAGAAATATAAAGAAAGTGGCTCTATTTACTGCAAATCAAGACGGAATGTTGGCAATTAATAATGAGATTAAAAAACAATTAAAGGGAACAGAAATAGTTATCACTACTGATGAAACCTTTAATTTTGGAGAAAAAGATTTTCGATCTCAAATAATTAAGATCAAGAGCAATTTGCCAGACATTATCGTATTAACGTGTTTTGCGCCTGAGTTGGATGTGCTTGGAAAACAAATCAAGGATGCCGGTATAACAGTACCAATGACATCCGAAGAAGGAATGGAAACAACCACTAATCAGAAATTATTTAATGGCTATTGGTATGTTAGTGCCGGCGATCCCTCAAGTGATTTCGTGGATAAGTATAAGAGCGAATTCTCTAGTAGTAGCCCAATGGTTGGGTCAGGTAACGTTTACGATATCGTCAAAATACTTGTTACCGCCTACGAAAAAAGCTCTGATATAGAAAGGGTTAGCATTGCAAAACAGCTTTTGAAAATCAAGGATTTTTCTGGAGCTATGGGCAATATATCCATGAAGAATGATGGAAATATACAGTCAAAAGCCTCAGTTAAAGCAATTATCGCTAAATAGTCGGACAACAAAACCACCCGCGAGGGTGGTTTTGTGTTTGTCTCATATTTATATTCTCTCTTTGTGTGTCATTCCCGTGCGACCTAGTTTTCTCCACGGTATTCCGTGGTAGAAAACGGAAGTGCCAGGAGTGGTGAAGACGCCTGCCTGCCGGTAGGCAGGGGAATCTAGGATGAGACTCAAAAGACTTTCCTTACGGAAAGGTCGCCTGGATCCCGGGTCAAGCCCGGGATGACAGAAAGAAAATTAATAAGTCTCCGTTGATATGCCCCACAAGGCCTTGAATAAGGCGAGGATAGAGCGGCTGAACTCTGGACTATCAATAGTGAAAGCGATATTGGCTTTGGTGGTAAAGATAACCGCTACTTTATTACCAATAATACAAATCGTGTCTGGAACAAAAATCCCTTTTGGTGCATAGCGTACTTCGCGATTGAGTTCTTTGGTCGCACTGAGGAGAAAGTCCTTGGGTTGTTCTTCGCGCATGCGAATAGTTTGAATCTTGATACCCTTGGCCACACGACGTTTGACCCATTCTTTGAGAAAATCTTCACCCACGTTGTTGATGCGAGATTCGTTGGATCCAACATAATACATCATCTTACTTCTGACAGTCAGCAAATCATCATAAACATTCTGAATACCTTTCTCACCAAAATAATATTTCATTTTTGGTTTTTCTTTGTCTTCAGAGACCTTGGCAAGAAGAGATGGAACTATTTGTTCAGCGTAATGCAAATTATTTTTGGCCTGGCGGATGAAAGCGGTGGGGGATTCGATTTTGTAGAGCTTGTGTTTCTTGTTGACCACCATAGAAAAGAGTCCGCGCTTGGTCAGCTCATCTAAAATCAAATAGCAGGTCGGTCTTTTGATGCCACATTTGGCCGCAATCTCAAAAACGGAGAAAGTTTCGAGCTCCAGAGCCGCTACGTATAGACGAGCTTCTTTATCGCTAAGCCCCAATAATTCTAATTGCCTTTCCTTGATCATAGAATCATTATACCACCCCTAGAATAGTTGTCAAATAAGTTGACAGTAGATTACATTTCCATATATATAGCTTAATAAAGCCATAATATAGTAAATAGTGTTAGAAAAGCTTGACTATATTTTACACAATGTTAAAATTATGTTGTTATAAATTAACAATAAAATATGAATAAAAAAGTATTAATAATCGTCGGTATATTAGTGGTGTTGTTCCTTGGTTGGATGGTATTTAAAACCAATCCAAATCAAGACCGCCAAACTATCAAAATCGGCGCTTTCCTACCAATGTCCGGTTCCGCCGGTATCTATGGGGAATGTCAGTATAATGGTGCTCTACTCGCTGTAGAAGAGGCCAACAAAGCCGGTGGTATTAACGGCAAGAAAGTAGAATTGGTCTTGCAGGATACCAAAGGTGACGTCAAAGAAGGTGTGAACGCCTTTAATAACTTGAAGGGTGAAGTGCAGACCTCGATCACTGCTATTAGCGGTATCGTCCTAGCGGCCGGCCCAGTGGCTGACAAGGAACACGTAGTAGTGATGAATATCGGTGCCAAGAGTCCAAAGATTTCTCAGGCTGGAGATTATGTCTTCAGTACAGTGCAAAACTCTGACGCTGATGAAATGATCTTTGCTAAATATGTGAAGAATGATTTAAAAATCAATAAAGTTGCTCTTATTATCGTAAATAATGATTACGGATTGGGTACCTCTGGAGCTTTTGCTCAAGCCTTTACCAAAGAGGGAGGTAATATAGTGGCAACGGAAAAGTATGAATCAAATGCAACTGATTTCCGCACTATCTTGACCAAGGTGAAAGCTTTGGAGCCACAAGCAGTCTTCATGGTTGGTTACAAAGAACAAGGTTTGTTGTTAAAACAGGCAGCAGCGCTCGGGGTCAAAACCCAGTGGCTCGCTCCAGAACCTTTTGCTTCACCAGATATTATTCAGATCGCCGGAGCCGCGGCTGATGGTGTCATCTATCATGCCCCTGGTATGAATACTGATGTAGAACCAGCTAAAAGCTATTTTGCAAACTACCAAGATCGTTTTGGTAAGCCGGCTGACTTCTGTTCTGCCAACTCTTATGACGGTGTGAAATTGTATATTAAAGCAATTTCCGCTGTTGGTAACGACGGAGAGAAAATCAAAAATTGGTTATACAAAGAAAAGAATTGGACTAGTACTACTGGTACAACAACCTTTGATGCCAATGGCGATGTTCTAAAGTCACTAAACATTATGACGGTGAAGAATGGTCAGTTTGTGAAGAGATAATTCAGGAGAAAGTAAAAAGAAAAACAAAACCACCCGCGAGGGTGGTTTTGTTTTGTCTCTGCGCGACTTAATTTTCTTCACGGTATTCCGTGGTAGAAAATGAAAGTACTCGGGTGGTAAGGTAATCCGAAGCAGTCCCCGCCCGAACGTACCGTTCGGTACGGGCGGGCAGACCTTTAGTTACAAAATTATATTAAGACTGGATTGCTTCGCAAGGCTCGCAATGACGGAAGAGATATTTAATTATTTCGGTAGCACATCCCAAAGAATTCCAAACACTGATTCGAAGACGTCGACCATGGGTGGTATTTCGATAACGACGGCGAGAGCGTTCACATCTGGTCCCACAATTATAATTTTATCAGCGTAAATATCAATAGTACTTTTGAAAATATATTTGGCTGGAAGATATTTATATTCACGATGCAAGCTTTCATCTTGCTGACCTTCGGCCATAGATGAATCATTGGTTAGTAAAAGTTTAACTTTGATATTGTTTGCAGCGCGGCGTTTGCGGAATTCAATGAAATAATCATGATCGGTATTTAGCCAGGTAAGAGAACTACCAATAATGTGATATTCCTTGTCTTTGTACTCAGTCAGAATATTTTCATAGAAAAGTTGCAAATCTTTTTTTGATTGAATCAAGCGAATACCGTATTTGCCATGATCTTCAGTTTTCAATTTCTCCAAAAAAGAGACAATTTTAAACAAATTGCCAATTTTGTTCTCAAATAGATGAGCCAACTTGCTTGGGGCGAGGGGAGAATAGAAGCGTTTTTTGCCTTGTTCATAGGCCGTTACCACACCCTGTTTCATCAGTCTTTCGAGGATGGGATAGACGGTGGTGCGCTTCAGATTGGCTCTTTGGGATAGTGAAGTGGCGTCCGAACCGCCAGTTTTGAGCAAGGAGATATAAACCTCAATTTCTTGATCAGAAAAGCCTAAATCCCTTAGTACTTCTAGATAATTTTGATTACTCATGTTGTTATATTTTTACGACAGACTAACAAATACATCATAAGCCCTTTATAAAATAAAGTCAAGTTAGAATATCTAGTCATAAATACTTGACAAAAGGTTTGGAATGTGTATAATATATAGTGTTAGTGATTGAGATAGACCGCGAATGAGCTCAGCTCATCAGTTGTTTACCTCATTACTTATCATTAAATACAAAAATATGAAAAAGACATACATATCAATAATCGTGTTAGTGCTAGTATTGGCTGGTTTGGTCACTTATTTCGGGATTAACTCCTCTAATAGTGACACAATCAAGCTCGGAGCTTTGTTTCCTCTAACTGGTGGTTTGGCCACATACGGTGAACCTGCTCAGAAAACTGTGCAAATCGCCGTGGATGAAATCAATGCCGCTGGTGGAATCAATGGCAAGAAGCTCGAAGTGGTCTTCAAAGATCACAAGTGTGATGCAAAGTCTGCTGTGACTGCTCTAGAACAAATGAAGACTGTCGAAAAAGCTAACTATCTTTTGGCTGTCGGTTGTAGCGGTACTATTATGAGTATGGCGCCACAACTCAAAGGTCAGATTCTCGTTGGTTCCGCTATCACTTCACCGAAGATCAGTTCTCTGTCACCAATGGTGTTTAGAAACTATGTATCTGATGAACAGGAATCTGCTTTGTTTGCAAAAGAAATAAAAGCTAAGGGTTACAAGACTGTCGGTGTGATCTATGAAGAAACTGATTATGCCAAGGGTCTCATGATGAACTTGGTAAAATACCTTGACGGTAGTGGGGTAAAAGTGGTTAGTGAAGGTTTTACTACTGGTTCAACTGATGTTCGTACTCAGATTACCAAAATCAAATCCGCCAAGCCCGAAGTGGTCTTTGTCAGTCCTCAGACTGTTACCTCTGGAGATTTGGTGCTTGGAGAAATGCAAAAGCAAGGTTTTCGTCCAAACATGATTGTGAATGAAAACATTTTGAAGTCTGCTGATTTGATGACTCGCTACTCTTCATTGCTCGACAATGGTGTGAGTGCTGACTATGTTGTGGCTAATAGTGAAAAGTTAAATAATATTTTGACCAAGTACAAGAGTCAGTATGGTGTTGATTGTCCGCAGAAAAATATTTGTGCCACTATGTATGATGATGTGTACTTGTATGCGACTGCACTCAAGGAGAAGGGTGATGATGTAAAGGGCGTGCAGAGCTACTTGAAAACCGCAACCTACAATGGTGCGACTGGTGCTGTAGCTTTCGACTCCAAGAATGACCGTGCTGGGGCCGGTTACTCACTATTCCATATCGTTGGTGGTAAGGGGGTGGAGGTAAAATAGAGTTAACCAAATAGACAAAAAGCCGCTATACTGGGCGGTTTTTTGTTAGATATTCAGAATAAATGTCACGGCTGAGTTAGTTGTTGGTACTATTGACTTTTCTATCAAATTATGCTAATATAGTATAAAGTATCAAATAGATCTTTTCAAAAAACTGGCTTTAATTAGGTGTGCCAATGAACACCAGAGGAGGAAAGAAAATGAGTACGATTGTTAATGTTATGGTCAAGATGGATGAAGGTCCTGTTGCGCGCTCAATCAAAACCGTTGGAGACATGCTCTGCAAAGACAATGTCTTCTTCACGGATGATGAAGCAAGTGCGGATCTGATTATCATCGGCAACAAAGGCTCTATCGAAAAAACCTACAACATCAACAAACGTTACATGTTGGTGTTGGGCATTGAGCGCATTGGACGCGTTGATGGTTTGCCGAAGAACGTTGTTTCTGTTGGTGCGACAGAGATGGTTGCGTTTATGGTTGAGGAAATAAACCAGATTTGTAATGCAAAGTTGCAACAACCCAGCGACGACGTTCAACAACCGACTGAAAAGGCAGTCGACAAGGAAACCGTCATGGTCAACTTGGTTCGCGAAGATGCCTTGGAGATTCTGGTTGTTGATGACACAGCCGGCAATCAAGAGTCGGCGATGGAACTCATGCGGATCGGACACAAGGTGACTGTTGCTGAGGGTTACCCCGAAGCGATGGAAGCTTTGAGTCACAAGAAGTTTGATGTGGCTCTGCTCGATCTGCACATGCCGATGCGTCTGCATGGTGCACTCTCCAGCAATGCTCTGAAGATTGGCGAGGAAGTTCCTTACGGGATGTTATTGGTCTTCGAGGCGGCCTCGAAGGGTGTGAAGGATGTGGCGATTGTTACAGACCTTAATCACCATGTTGATCCATTCTCGGCAGCCTTCGATCATCTGTCCCAGAAACCTTTCACGGTGAATGTATCGAAAGTTCTCATGATGCATGCTCCAATGAGAGGTGGTACGAAGGATTGGGTGGCAGCACTCAACATCATTCTAGACTCGCGGGTTGAATAAAACCCGCAAAAATCAAGCGCGCCAACCCATGTTGGCGCGCTTTTCCTATTTAAGAGGAGGGATGTATAAGCTTGACAGATAGACTAGAATATGCTATACTGTATATATCAAGATGGGGTTGTGGTTTGGTTGGCTGGTGCCAATCGAACCGCCTGTTTTGGGGAAAAAGCACTTTCAAAGCAAAGGAAAACACAGATGAAAAACATCGCCAAGTCCATCGCCGCGTTCCTGGTCCTGCTGTCCGTGCTGGTGAGCACCGGTTGTGCCACCACGGTCTACCGTGGGACCAGTACGGAACACATCACCAGGATTGCATCCGGCGAAGTGCCGAAGATTGGACAGCGCGTCATCATTCACTATTCCATGTATTACGAGGAAAGTGATGGTCCCGGCAAAAAAGTTATTGTTTGGGAAGGTTATGACGATCGAAAGATCCATGTCTTTACCACAATTGGACCCGCCTTCGGCATCACTGATGATGACAAAGGCGTTGAGGGTGCTCTTGTGAAGGATCCGGAAGTCGGAGCAGTCTTCGCCAAGATCAAGACGGAATAACCGTCAACGGACTTTTGAGTCCAGCCGCCTGAGTTTCTCGGGCGGCTTTTTAATTAGAAAAAACACACCAACTGTGATAAAATACTGACATCAGAAGTTAATTATTTACCGATGGATTATCTTATACATCTCGCCATATTAGTTGGAATATATTCTATCCTCGCCATATCGCTCAACTTGGTTGTGGGCTATACCGGACTTTTGTCTATTACCCAAGCCGCCTTCTATGGTATAGGCGCTTATGCGACAGCGATACTTCTCACAACCACCGGTGTGAATTTTTTTGTCTCAGTTTTGTTGGGTATTGTCATCACAGCTGTAGTCAGCTTGGCTATCGGTTATATATTATCAAAATTCCGTGGTGACTATTATGCTCTCGGTTCGTTTGGTTTTAATATTATTGTGTTTAGTATTTTCCTCAACTGGCAAAGTCTAACTCGTGGACCTCTCGGTATCCCTGGTATTCCTCGACCAGAAATATTTGGTTTTACTTTTAGTGAGAATATTCATTTTCTTTTACTGACCGCGGTTTTTGCGATCGTCATTTTCCTTCTTGCTCAATATATCACTCGCTCATCTTTTGGTCGGGTACTTCAGGCTATACGTGAAGATGAAAAGGTGACACAAGTTTTTGGTTATAATACTATTTTCTTTAAATTAACTATTTTCGTAATCGGAGCTTGTATGGCTTCAGTTGCGGGATCACTATTTGCTTCATATATTACTTATGTTGATCCATCATCATTCACCCTCGCGGAATCAATCTTTATTCTCTCCGTGATTGTACTCGGTGGATTGGCAGACAATACAGGCGCGGTTTGTGGTGCAATCTTTCTCATTCTTCTTCCAGAGATATTGCGCTTTGTCGGTTTCCCAACAGATGTGGCGGCACAGTTGCGCCAGGCGACTTATGGTTTGATTTTGATCCTGCTCATGTTATATCGCCCACAAGGCCTCATGGGTAAATATAAAATTTAATTATGAAAAAGGAATTTGCTCTGACTGTAAATAAGATGGCTAAACATTTTGACGGAGTACACGCTCTCGATGATTTGTCATTGGAATTTCCAACAGGGGAGATAATCGGTTTGGTTGGTCCGAATGGTTCCGGTAAATCTACTTTGGTTAACGTACTGACCGGTATCGTCAATTTTGATGAAGGTTATTTGACCGTTGATGGTTCCAAGAAAATAAAAAAGATTCAGGCTTATGAGATTGCGGATTATGGTATCACTCGAACTTTTCAAGATTCTCGTTTGTTCGAACAGATGACCGTGCTCGATAATATTTTGGTAGTTATTACCAAACGTGGAGTAATCAGCTCATTGTTTGAGACACACAAAGATTTTCATTTGGCACATGCTTATAAAATTCTCGAGCGAGTGGGTTTGATCGAAAAGAAAGATGAATTGGCTCACGATTTGTCCTATGGCCAGAGAAAGTTGTTGGAGATTGGCCGGGCCCTGGCTATGAAAAATGGTACAGGTGAGCACGCTGAAATCTTTTTGCTTGACGAACCATTTGCAGGTCTCTTTCCCGAGATGCGTAAAGTAGTTTCAGAAATAATTTTGGAAATGAAACAAGCCGGGCATACCGTATTACTTATCGAACACAGTATGGAAATTATTCGCGACCTCTGTGATTACTTGTTTGTCTTGGATAGCGGACAGCTCTTGGCTGAAGGTGAACCGGATGCCGTGCTGGCGAGAAAGTCGGTGGTGGAAGCATATTTGGGGGAATAGTCATTGCGGAGCCCAGCCTGCCGGCGGGCAGGAGTCCAGGATTAATGAGGGTTTTGTAACTAAAGGTCTGGATTGCTTCGGGATTACCCTCGCAATGACGGACAAAGGGAAATAGAAAAAATATGAAAAAAGAATCAGAAATATTATTAAGATTAAATGATGTTAAAGTTCACTACGGCGGAGTGAAGGCTCTTGATGGTGTGGATGTTATTCTCGATGAAGGGGAGATTGTGGCGATCATGGGGCCAAATGGCGCCGGTAAGTCTACTGTTATCAAAGCCATCTTTGGAATCGCTCCAATCGTCTCTGGCGACGTTCTATGGCACGAGAGAAAGGTCTCACCAGTTTCTTATGAGATGGTGGAACGTGGTATTTCTTATGTCCCGCAAGGTCGTCGAGTCTTTCGCGATTTGACTGTGCGAGAAAATTTGGAAATTGGTGGTTATACTATTCGTGATAAAAAGATTGTGAAAGAAAGAATGCTCGAGGTGCTCGATACTTTTCCGGATCTACAGAAAAAATTAAATGACCGTTCCAGTACACTCTCTGGTGGACAACAACAAATGTTGGCCATCGCTCGTGGTCTCATGACTAGTCCGAAAGTTTTACTTCTCGATGAACCAACATTGGGTTTGTCTCCAAAGATTGTAAAGGAAGTCTTTGCTAAAATTGACGAGATTAATAAAAAGCACGGCACCTCAATAATAGTTATCGAACACAATATAAAATCATTGCTCGAGATTGCGACTCGCGCCTATCTCTTGGATAAAGGTAAGGTAATCTTTTGTGGGTCAACTGACACACTTGAAAACAGTGGACTCCTCGAAAAAGTTTTCACTGGCGCTCTCCATGAAGACAAAACCTGTCAGGTCTAAATATTAAAAACCACCCGATAAGGAGTGGTTTTTAAGTTTATAACAGCTCAGGGTGTCTTAAAAAATACTTAACCCTATCCTCTATTACTTTAATAATAAAATCATGAGCCCTTTTCATGTTTCCTGATTCCTTGTATTTTTCTTGTTTAACTGGGTCATTAAAAGCAATGATATAATTCCAAATTTTTGTTAAAGAATCTTTGTTTTCTGAAGCCCAGGTGGTAAGTTTTTCTTTATTAAAATCCTCCCCTTGAAATTTTTTCGCATATAAAAAAGCAATGTCTGTACCATTGGCAATTATTTCTCCTTCATCGCAGGCATACTCCACCCAAGAAAAAATGTCACTGTCCATCTGGTCCGTACCCTCGGCGTATAGGTGCTCAACTTCATGAATTAAAACTGTATAAATTTCATCTAAACAAGAATTAAAGTCCCCCGTAGTTTTGGCTGCTACGAGTTTTGTTACGTTGATAGTTATTTCTCCATTACCATCATAAGAACCTGGACTTATGGTATCTTTCTCTGGGTTACGAACAAAGCGAGCGGTTAGTTTGTTTTTGAAGTCATAGGTTGGTAAGTAAAATATTGGTTTAATTCCGCGATGAGCACCATCATTTTCTGGCCAAACTTTTTTTAGACAATCAACAATATCAATTTCTTCATTTTTTGCTAATGAGTCAAGCTTCATAGCGACCGCCTCTCGCAGTTTATTTTTTAAGTGGGAAAAAACTTGAACCTTAATCTTTTCCCTTTTTTCTATTTCTTCAGGTGAGAGAGTTTCTTCTGGTAGTTTATAAGATTCTTCCTTGGCAATATTTTTTCCTGTTTCTAGTGTGTCTTGTTCCATGCTGTAAAGTATAACAAACACTCATTTAAAAGTTAAACAAAACACCTCAGTAATGAGGTGTTTTGAAAAGATTATTGTATCTTGAAGTTTATGAGGATTTCTCCTTTATTGCCAACCATGTCATAGGCGACAGCTTTGAGTTCTGCGGATTGTGAAGCTTTATTCTCTCGGTCACCCAGCTTAATCGGTGCAGAGTATGGTGGCAGAGTGCTCTCGTAAGCGTAGACTCCATCCAGATAGTACTCAACTTTCTTGATTGGATAAGTGGCGCTAATGAAGACTTTTGGAGAGATAACACTGTCTGTGGAGTAGATGGAAGTTACTTGTGGGGTCATAAAACTTATTTTTGGTCTGTTGGCTTCAGTATGAATATTGTCAAAGTCAGTCGGAATAGTGGTGGAAGCTTGTGGGTGTGTCTCGAGCCATTTTTGGACTCCATATTCCCAAGAAGCAAATTGAGCATCTTGAGTCGGATCAGTTGGAGCTGGGCCCGTTGGATTATTTTTATCTACCCAATAGAGAATAGAGTGAACATTGGTGATTGGTTTTTCTAATCTGTCTTCTTCTGGAGTGAGATTGGTAGCTAGCTTGCCAGATATTTTATCAACCACATAAGTTTGATCACCTTTCCAGAAACCACGAAGGATAGGTTTCAGACTTGGGTCAATTGGATTAGGTTGTTCAAATTTTTCATCAGGTAAGGTTTTTAATATTTCCTTCATAACAGCGTTCCACATTGGAGCCACGATTTGTCCGGACACCTTTTTTTCCATTGGACTATTATTGTTGTTACCGGCCCAAGTACCGACGACAATACTTGGAGTATAACCAATAATCCAGGTATCTTTGTAATCGTTGGTGGTACCGGTTTTGACCGCTACATCACGGCCAGGGAAGTAGAGAGTGGAGTTTGGTCCGTAGAGTGGAGTACGGGCTTTGTTATCGGCCAAGATATTGGTAATTTGCAAAGCAGTTTGTTTACTTAAAACTTCATCAGAGTTTTGGGTAAAAGATTCAATAACATCACCGTTGGAATTTTCAATTTTAATAATCGGATTGGTAATGTTCTTTACACCATTGTTGGCAAAGACCCCGTAGGCTCCAGTCATATCAAGAAGAGAAACTTCACCACCACCCAATACGAGAGTTAAACCGTAAGTGTCAGCTGTGCTCAAACTTCTGATGCCAAGATTTCTAGCGGTTTGAATGGAGTCCTTGATGCCGGCCAGGTATAGAGTCTTGATAGCTGGGATGTTTAAACTTTGAGCAAGAGCGTCACGGAGAGCCACTGGCCCAGCATATTTACCATCATAGTTTTCTGGCATGTAGCAATCTTCTGGTTTGGTAGATTCGTCTTTTGGCTTGCCTTCTGGATCACAAGTTGATTGAAATTCGGTAGGCAAGTCAAAGACAACTGTATCCGGGGTATAACCTTTATTGAAAGCTGTAGCATAAACAAAAGGTTTGAAAGTTGATCCGGGTTGACGATGCGCAATGGTGACGTTGAAGTTACCGTCAATTTCTTTATCAAAGTAATCACGAGAACCCACCATGGCTAAAATCTGTCCGGTCTTTGGATCGATAGCTACTAAGGCAGCATTTTCTGCATTAAATTTAACTTTGTTTTCCAAGGCGTATTTCTTCAGAATTTCCTCAGCCTTTTGTTGCAAGTCATAATCTAGAGTGGTGATGACTTTTAGACCATTTTCCTGCATCATGGTTTGGCCATACTTGTCTTCCAAATACTGTTTGATATATTCCACAAAGTGCGGAGCTTTGATACCAGTTTTTTCTTGTGCTTTGAATTCCACCTTTTCCTTTTTGGCTTTGTTGGCTTCGTCTTGAGTGATGAATTTATTTTCCACCATTCTGTCTAGAACCAAATTTTTTCTCGCTTCCAATTTGTCACGGTTGTTACCGTACGGTGAATAGTAAGTTGGGGCTTGGGGTAGAGAAGCAATATAGGCTGATTCGGCCAAGGTTAGGTCAGAAGCGTTTTTATTAAAATAGGTTTGGCTAGCTTCTTGCACACCATAAATCGTACCGCCGTAAGGATTTTCATTGAGGTAAATTTCTAGGATTTGTTCCTTGGATAAAACCTGCTCAAGCTTTACAGCCAAAAACCATTCTTTTAGTTTTCGAGAAATAGTTTTGTCTTTGGTGAGGATGGTGTTTTTTACCACTTGTTGCGTAATGGTTGAACCACCCTGACCAAAACTGCCCGTGGTCAAGTTGGCGAGCATAGAACGAAGAATAGAGGTTGGGCGAATACCGTGGTGTTGATAGAAGTTACTGTCCTCGATAGCAACTGTGGCATTGCGTAAATAAAAAGAAATTTTATCAAGAGGTATGGTGGCATTTTTTACGTCCTCAAAAACATCATAGAGAAGAACCTTACCTGTGCGGTCGTAGATTTTTGTACTCTGAATAACTTTTCTTTGTTCAAAAGTACTAATATCAGGAAGTTTGAAACTAGCAAACCAAAGGAAGATAATGCCGCAAAATATTAGGGTGGCTGCTGCAATCATTAATACAGCATTCTTATTTTTTAAGATACTAAAAAGACCTCTGTGGTGTTTTGTCATAACCCATTTATTTTATCATAAAATCAGTTACAAGACTCCTCTTTCTTTTAATATTCATCCTTGTATACTATAGGTATGATAATTCTTGGTATAGATCCAGGCTATGAAAGAATCGGTATAGCGATTATAGAAAAGAAACCAGGTGGAAAAGAAACTTGGGTGTATTCAGAATGTTTTAAAACTTTAGCTAAAGAACTTCACAGTCAAAGATTATTTTTACTTGGCCAGAGAGTGGAAGGAATTATTAAAAAATACCAGCCAGAAGTGATGTCCATTGAAACACTTTTCTTTGAGAGTAATGTGAAGACGGCGATGAAAGTAGCGGAAGCGCGCGGGGTGTTGATTTACGAAGGTAAGAAAGCGGGACTCCGGGTAAGAGAATTTACACCTTTGCAAATCAAAACAGCTGTCACTGGCTACGGCAAGAGCGACAAGTCCCAAATGATGTTTATGGTAGAAAAGCTAGTAAAATTGGGAGATAAGAAGGCACAGGATGATGAATATGATGCGATTGCTGCGGCTCTCACGGCCTTTGCAGTAAGGGAAGAAAGTTATCCACAGGTAAAGTAGGTTTTGACACCTTGCCAAACAAAATAAAACTTGCTAAAAATATACCATCTTAAAAGACATTTAAAGAAAAACCAGATGCCAAAAACAATTAAAGGCAAAAAAGTTGCCGACAAAGAAATTAAAAAGAAAAAAGTTGTTTCCGAAGAAGGAGAAGAAGGTGAAGAGCCGAAGGAAGTTGATGCTTCCGATGAAGAAAAGGAATTGGATCCAGATTTGTTGGATGGTTTTCTTGACGACGAGGGAGATAGTTATGATGATGTAGATAACTTCTAACCCCGTTGTAGAATTTGGTGTTAAAATTGTTTTTAATTAAGCAGATCGCAATAATACATTGTGGTCTGTTTTGCTAATTGGATAGTCAAGTTAAAATATAAACCCAATTTTTTAAAAACGACACCAAATCTCACAACCGGGTAGGGTGAACATACCAATATACGAATCATACTAATTATACCCGCCCGAACGTACCGTTCGGTACGGGCGGGCGAATCGACTACGAATAAAAAAATAGAAAAAGACCGGCACACGAAGTGTGCCGGTCTTTTGTTTTTGTGTTACTGATTTTTAAGTTCTGGAGTAATCTCCCACAGGTAGTCGAATAAGTAACGATGCATGGTAGTAATCCTTTCATCTTCGATGATCACACCAATCATGTCTTTGTCAGAAATTGTGATGTAAGAAATCTTGTTATCATAAATATACATGACACTTTGGAAAGGGGGAGCTTTATGAGAAATCAATTTAATGTTCGTGGTGGTTGTGTCATACCCCTTGATCAACTCTCTAGTTTTTGGTGAATCAAGCAAAATGGTTTTCTTTTCAATGCCCAATTTTATTCTTTTGGCTAAATGTTCCTTATTTAACTCGGGAATGTATTTCATTACTGACTCAAAATCAACATAACTCAAAACTGGTGTCTTGGAAGTGAGTGAATCATCAATAACTCGTGCCGCTCCAGCATAACCCTCAAAAAATTGGATGTTCGGTTTACCTGTTGTCAGATTGTAATCTGAAGTCATCATACCTAAGGTGCTGGAGAGGGAAGCCTCTATGGTCTTTAGCTCATCTTCACGACGCTGGATTATCTCTTTAATCTTGCTTGGGTGGTTTGGAGCAAAAAGAGCTACTTTTTTATCAATTTTCTCAACTAAGCCCATTGTCACCAGCTGTTCTATCACTTTATAACCTAAACCACGCTTGAGACCAGCCTGCAAAGCGGCTTTACTGGCCGGCATAACACCTCCTTTGAGTAGGGTTTCATAGACTTTGGCCTGGTCTGGAGTGAGACCAGTTTTAGTTAAAAGTTCTTCGTAAATCATATATTTGTTTTATTAATTACTGTTTAATCCTAGCAAAATTATATTTATTTGTCAAATTTCTGTGACAAAAATATCTATATTTCATAATAATACAATAAAAATAAGGGTATAAAGTGGCTTAAAATATAAATGATATGTCACAGTAGCATTGACATGTTGTCAACACTATGCTATGATAATACCAGAAGATGAGGAAAGCAGAAATGCTACCAAATCTTAAGTTCATTAAATTGTCGGAGATAAATTGAAGATTGTTCTTCACCGCTTTCTATTAGAGGAGAGAGTGAAGAATTAACCAAAACCACGGGAGTGGCCAAGGTGGATAATAATCTTTTGTTTAATCTCGTTTCAAGATAGATGAGACCGTTACTGGTATGGCACAGCTTTGAAACCTGTCCCCAACCTGATAACTATGCCAACAAAGGCAACCTCATCAAACGCTGTCGCAATTCATTAGAGGATTGCAAGGACATCGATGAAACACAAGGTCTTACCAACCATATTGTGTTTCAAAATGTCCTTACACTCATCACACACTTTATTTTAGAGGATAGAGTTGTGAAAGAGGAGAGAGTAAGGGTTCGTTGACAACTGAATAGAAATTAATTTGCTCAATTTTTTCGCCAGGCATACTGTCCAAAAAATTGAGCATCTTCTCGAATTCATCACTGCGTGGTGGGTTCGTAGGATTATTAGTCGTAAGGCAAAGTGCCGAGCGACATGTTCCAAATGGGTTTTAAACAGGTGTACTCAAATAATACACCAGGAGACTATAAAAGTTGTTGGTTCATAGATAAGTATTTCTTTGAAAAGCTGGCCTCGTGTGAGGTTGGCAATTAACAAAACAATTCTTCACCAATACGGCTGTGTTGGTGAAGAAAAGCTCCAAAAGGAGCAGAAAGGAACAGCCATGAACACTATCAACATCATCTGGACGGCGGACAAGAAAGAGGCTGACCGGCTGTCGCAGGAGGGCTTCGAGCCCGTGGAGTGCTCGTTCGGGCACTTCGGGTCCTCGCTGGGTTCCCTGGCGATGGATCATCACGGCGTCGAGAGCCACCGCGAGGGCGTCGCCCTCCGCGCGTACCGCGACCACTTCGGGTCCCGCAAGGACGACCCACGGTTCGTGGTGACGGGAGCTGCCGACGCCGACGCGACCTTTGCGATCGCGGCGCTCTGCGGGATCCTCCCACACCCGTCGCGTGCGGTCGAGTTCGAGAAGGCGCCCCCGCCGGTCAAGGCGTCCGGGATCAAGGACATCAGCGCCCTCGCGA